>Ga0335069_10000064_pt1 | contig 180961 bp, 158 predicted proteins | sample Lox_Sample_11_FD_206714 | JGI IMG/M metagenome (GOLD analysis project Ga0335069, IMG submission 206714) | Soil microbial communities from Loxahatchee National Wildlife Refuge, Florida, United States - Lox_Sample_1.1 | ecosystem: Environmental > Terrestrial > Soil > Wetlands | place: USA... | reverse complement strand
CCCCCGTGATCGTCCACGTCTGGGTCGTGCAGAGGTTATCGCCCGCGCCAGGTCCAGTATAGGCACTCCATAGCGGATAAGAACTACTGTATCCAAAACGTGTGCTTTGAAAATCCTCAAGGGTGGCGGTTTGAGCAGCCAGGAATCGCACAAGCACCACGGAAAGGGGAAGCAGTTTCAAGAGTTTCACATGAGCTGGCCGACAATACGAGTCACGAGCACAAAGATCCCCAGAGTAGGGGCGGCAAGTTGACAAATATGATCCACGAACTTTCATGCTAAACCTCAGAGAGCTAGTATCGGCAGTAATCACTGATGTCTTTAGGACCCCTCTTCTCGAACTGTTTGGCGATCGGATAGCGTTGCATTCATCGGCTCCACCTCTTCGAACAGCCAATCCTGATCGCAGTTCAACGCCAACGCGATCTTTTCCCGCAATTCGCCGTTGGGCTTTCGGAAGCCGTTCACAATCCGGCTGAAGGCGGTCTCGTCCATATGCAGAAGCTGCGCGAGGCGGTTTTGGCGGATGCCCACCTTCCACATTTGCATTTTCAAGTTGGGGTACATTGTTTTACCGCCTTAGAAATCGCTATGCGATCCGTCGTTGGTCCACCAGGCTGGAGCCGAGCGGCTCCACATCCTGTACATCTACTTCCGTCGCCACAGACTGGTTCAGGAGTTCAACCGTTAGGACTAACCGGAATTGGTTCTTGAAGCGAACCAGAAAGCCCTCGATCCCTTTGAGAGCCCCCCGGCGAATCCTAACCCGGCTGCCTTCCCGGAGAAAGGGATGAGCAAAGCAGGGAACACTTGCGGTCAGCATGGCCCGGACGCCCTCAACCTGGTCATCCGGCACTGGCTCGATCGATTGACCCTGGCCAAGGATCTGCACGACTCCGGGCGCCTTCAGGATCGCCAGGCGCGCCTCCGCCGTATCCGCGATGTGGGCAAACAAATAGCCAGGAAAAAGGGGCTGCTCGACAACCTTCTTGCGGTCTTTCCATTGGTGCAATTCGCGGAATGACGGCAAGAACACGTTCAGGCCTTTGCCGATGAGCTCGGTGGCTGCTCGCCGCTCGAAGTTTGAGCGCGTCCGGACCGCATACCACGCGGTGATGTTCCTTGCACCGATGTCGAGAATTCTGGACATAGCTTCGCCCTTTTACCTACACTAGCGTTGATAACCAACTGATTCTAAATACAAAACGACTGCCTAACCCTTGTAATACCCGTAACTTTGTCCTTTGTAGAGGAACCAGTCCTCCACGCAGTTCAGAACGCTACCGATCAGTTTATCCTTCGGCATGGTTTCCAGAGCCTTCATGCAAGTCTTACGGTCAGTGTGGTCCGGGCGGACCACCAGGATCACGCCGTCGCAGGCCACCTGGATCAGATCGAAATCGGCTACCGCGGCCATCGGCGTCGCATCCACGATCATGTAGTTGAAGCGATGTTTGCACTCCATCACCACGTCGCGCCAACGCGGTGACGCAAGCAATTCTCCAGGATTCCGATCCGCTACGCCGGCCGGCAGAATCCACAAATTGGGGAACTGCTCCAGTTGCAGGAGCGTGTCATCCAGCCCACACTCGCCCTTCAGCACGTTCGCCAAACCCGGCTTCTCCGGGATGCCTAACACTTGGGAAACGTCCCGACGGCGCAGGTCGGCGTCGATCAATAAAATCTGAAAATCCTGCTTCAGCGCGAGAACCGCAGCCAGGTTGATGGCGGTCACCGTCTTTCCATCGCCCGACGTGGCGCTTGACACGACGATGGAGCGTGGCTGCATCGGGTGGTGCATAATCTTCGTGCGGACGATGCGATATTGCTCGGCAGCCCGTGAGTGAACGTCTTCGAAGGGAAACACCGGCGACAGCGCGGAAATACGTAGCGACACCAGGTTGGACGGTCTCTCGCTTCGGACCTGCTCCGGCTGCGGCTCTTCCACTGGGCCGCTTTCAGCGGGGAGCACCGGCGCCTCTTCCACCACTGCCGTCGCCGTCTCCGCGCTGGAGCGCGATGGTGCCGCAGGCGCCTCGTCCAGCGCGGGCTCAACCACGCCCGCTTCACGCAAATGATCTGCCTTTTTCAGCGCGTCGAAAATCTTACTCATGGATTATCCTTTCGGAACACGAAGCCTTACCGTCCACCGCGAACTCTTTTTGGGCGGCATATACCGCTCCAACGTCTTGAATGAGGTAGGCGGATACTCGATCTCGCGGACAGGCGCCGGGGTCTTGGTCACTGCGGGAGGCGGAGGCGCAAGCGGTGGCGCTTCGGAAAACGCGCGCGATGCCGCCCGGCTCAAACTTGCTCCCGGAGCACTCCCCGTGCGGATTGCGCCGCTCGGAGTGAGTTGCAGATCCTTGGCTACCTCGAGGATGTGTTTCTCGCCGATGGTGTGGACCTCGTCGCCGAATGCGTTCATCAACGCGTTATCGCAGATGGAGTTGATGACGCGCGGAATGCCCCGCGAATATGCCGCGATCAACTGGATGGCATTGCCGGTAAACGGAACATCGCAGGTGGCCCCGGCGCGCGCCCAGCGGCTCCTAATATACTGTGCCACTTCTGGAGAGGCCAGCGCTTCCACGCCGACGCGCACTGCGATCCGCTGCTTCAGCTGGCGCAGTTCCTCGCGATTCAGTAAATCCGTCAGCTCAGTTTGTCCGGCCAGGATGATTTGCAGAAGCTTCTGTTCGGCCGTCTCGAAATTTGTCAGCAGCCGGATCTCTTCGAGCAGCTCCGGCGTCAGCTTTTGCGCCTCGTCGATGATCAGAACCTGCGTCCGGCCCTCGCGATGGCCGCGCACCAGAAACTGCTGCAGCTTCATCAGTCGCTGTGATTTGCTCTCGGGAATGTCCTCAAAGCCAAAATCGAGCAGCACCATTTCCAGAAACTCGCGCGGCGACAGCGTTGGATTCAGGACGTAGCTGAAGTGCGCCCGCTCCGAAGGCATGGATCGCATCACGCGGCTGAGCAAAGTAGTCTTGCCAGTGCCGGCGTCACCCGTCAACACAAGGAATCCCTTGCGGCTGGTGATGGCAAACAGCAATCCCGCCAGCGCCTCGCGATGTTTCGCCGTGAGGAACAGGAAGCCTGGATCCGGAGTCATCGAGAACGGTTCCTTCTCGAGTCCGAAGTAGGCGTAATACATAGTTAGAATCGCCCCCAAGCGAGAACCGCGGTTCCAATCGTAATCACGGCAATCGCGGCACTTGAGGCGACTGCTGCGGCATCCCGATGCCCCGTCCCCTGCACAGGCATTTCAATGGGAGGAATCCGGCCCAGCACCACCAAGTCGTGCGGAAGCTCCCATTCACCGAGCAGCGCATTCTTGCGGAATTCCAGAGCGAATCCGATCAATAAGCCCAGGACAATCGCGATCGCCGCGCCGATGCCGCCAAACAACGGGCGATTCGGTTTGGCAGGCTTTTCCGGAACGCGAGCCGGATCGATAATGTTGAATCTTTCGGCTTGCTGCCGGCGCTCCATGTCCGTGGCCATGCCCGCCGCGAGCTTCTTGTCGAGAAGCGATTTGTAATTCGCCTTGGAGTTTTCGTAATCGCGCGTCAAGGCCGCCATCTGTTGTTCCACCAGCGGCAGCCGGTCGATGCGCGCCTGATAGGAGGCCACCTGCTTCAGGAGCCTGTCCTGCTCGGCGGCCTGGAACCTCAGCTCGTTCGTAGCATTGTTCAACTGCGTTCTTATCGCGGCAATTCGCTCACGGGCGTCCAGAACTTCCTTGGTGAGCACTACGGGCTTGGGCGGAGGCGCCGCAGGCGCCGTTCCGGCTTCCTTTTTCTCGCCGTCCGTTGGGGCAGGCGTCACCGCCTTGGCTGCTTCCGCCTTGGCAATTTCCGCCTTGGCAATTTCCGCCTTGGCTGCTTCCGCCTTGGCTGCTTCCGCCTCTTCCACCTTCTTCACCCTCTCGATCTCGGCCTTCAGGGCTTGCACTTCTGGATACAGATCGCTATAACGCAATTTCATCTGCGCCAGCATCTCCTCGAGAGCCTCAGAACGCTTCTTCACCGGCGCGGCCGGAGTTCCCGAACCGCTGGATCCAGCCAAGGCCGCCGACCCTGCCCTCAGTTGCGCGCTGCGGAACAGCACTGCTTCCGTGGACTCCGCGGAATTCAGGGCAGTCTCCAGCATCATCCTGCTCTGTTGCGAACGGTTGATCGCGTCCTGTACGCCCTTCAACTGCACCTGGGTGCTAGTCGCCATTGCCAGAAGCGAATTCTCCTGTTCCGGCAGGCTCCCGGAATGCGAGGCTTTGAACTCGGAAACCTGGCGCTCCAACTCATCGAGCTTCCTCTTGGCTTGATCCACCTGGCTGTCGATGAAGTCCGCAGTGCCTTCGGCCTGCGTTTCGCGCGTCTTCATGTTCTCCTCGACATATAGGCTCGCGAGCTGGTTGGCGACACTGGCGACAACCGTCGCAGAGGGTCCTTGATACCCGATTTTGAATGCGCCCGGCCTCCCTCCAGTCCACCCCCTGATGAGGTTGATCGAGATATCCTTTCGCATCTGTTCGATAACTTCTTCCTGCGTCAGTGATTTTCGGTCTTCCTTGTAGAGGTCAAAGGTATTGATGATCTTCAACAAACGGTCCGTGCTCATGATCTGCTGGTTGATCGTCGCCAGACGGTCGCCGACATCCGAGTTCACGGTGGAGTTGACATAGCGCTCTGGGATCTTCTGAGAATCCACCAGGACGGTCGCCTCGGCCATATAAACTGACGGGAGTTCATAGACAACGATCAACGCGACCGCAATGAGGACAACCCAAGCCCCGATCACAATCCAGCGCTTCTTCCATAGCATCCGCGCGATGGAGAGAGGAGCGAACTCCGGAAGCATCAAATCCTGTTTTTTGTTCGGCATAGGTTATTTCAAGGCTCGCTTGCGCAACGTGTCAACATCTTGTTGCGAGCCTTCTCCGAAGCAATCCCTGTACCAAACCCGCAACTCCACGGAACTCCAGTACACACCGTGACGGCATACCATCGGCAAGGGACGATTTTCGGGATTTGATCCCAAATTCAATCCATTGATCTATGATTTGATGTTTCGTTACACCGGATGGCCCTTCTGGATTTGGCACGCAGAGTGCATCCAGCTCCGGGCGTCAAACCATTTGAGTGATTTGCGCCCTGAAATTGCACTGGTGTTGTCTGTGATAGACATAGGCGCCACCTAGATTTCATCGGCCTTTCCCAATGATTCTCGAATTTGGGGAAGTTTGGCAAGACTTTGGGATTTTGTCGAATACGGGCAAACCCTAGGTTGAATTGGAGGAGACGATGCGAGATTACAAGAGCTTGGGACAAATTGGCGTCGTGATGCTGACATTATGCGCATTCGGAACGATCGGATGCACTCGCTCGCCCGAGGCCAAGATGGCGAAGTATATGGAGGCGGGCAAGAAGCTCGCTGAACAGAAAGACTATAGGGCTGCCATCCTCCAATTCAGGAATGCCAGCCAGGCGATGCCGAAGAACCCCGAACCCCACTATCAGACTGGCATGGCTTACCTCGCGCTTCACGACTGGGCGAATGCGGCTTTCAGCCTGCGAAAAGCGCTCGCCTTCGACCCCAAACACATCGGCGCACAATTGGCACTGGCTGAACTCGAGACCGCCACACCAGACCGGCCAACTGTCGAACTTGCGGAGAAGCAACTGCAAACATTGTTGACCTCGGCACCGGACAATCCGGAGGTCCTCACCACCCTGGCCCTCGCAGACTGGAGGCTCGCCAAGCCCGAGGAAGCCGAAAAGCACCTGCAAGAGGCGCTTGAGAAATTCCCCAGTAACCTCTCCGCAGCGGGAGGGTTGGCGAAAGTGAAGATGGCCAAGGGAGATTTTGCCGGCGCCGAGGACGTACTCAAGAAGGCTGCGGCCAACACCCCACCCAACGCCGATGCCGTCTCGCTGCTAGGTGCCTTCTACGCGAATCGGAAGAACGACGTCGAAGCCGACGCGCAGTTCCGCCGGGCCCTTCAGATCGACCCGAAGAACATCTCCGCCCTCTTCAATTCCGCCGCGCTACAGGTCCGTCAGGGCAAGAAGGACCAGGCCGGGCAGACCTACCAGAATATCTCTACGCTCGATTCAAAATACCGCTTTGTTTACGCCTCGTACCTTTGGGAAGAAGACAAGAGAGACGCTGCGATCGCCGAATATCAGCGCATGTTCGCGGCCTCTCCCAAGGACCGCGAGGTGAGAACCCGCCTGGTCGCCGCGTTATTCGCCGCCAACCGGACTCAGGATGCCGACAAACTCCTCTCCGAGGCGATCAAGAAGAATGACAAGGACATAGACGCGCTGTTGCAGCGCTCCCGCCTCAATATCGACTCGCGCCGTTTTGCCGAAGCGCGCCGCGATCTCCAGGAGGTGCAACGCAACCAGAATTCCGGCACCGTTCAGTATCTTTTGTCCAGGGCAGACAACGCCGAGGGCCATCAACTTAGCCGGCGTGACCATCTGAATGAAGCCCTGCGCCTGGAGCCGAATTACTTGGCCGCAAGGCTGGAATTGGCCGGGCTATTGCTCCGCTCAAACAGCGCCAGGTTGGCATTGACGCTGATGGATCAAACGCCCAGGGATCAGAAGAACCTCCCGCAAACGATCGCCATGCGCAATTGGGCGCTCATCGCCGCCGGAGACAGTGCGTCCGCAAAGAAGACGGTGGAGGCGGTGATCGACCACGCACGAACCCCCGATCTTCTGCTCCAAGCCAGTATGTTCAAACTCGCCGACAAACAATACGAGGAAGCCCGCAAGCTGGTGCGGGAAGGACTTGCCCAAGCGCCTGACAGCAAGAACCTCCTGACGGCGCTCGTTATGACGTACAGAGTCCAAAACCAGATGCCTGCGGCTGTTCAGGAGATCAAGGCTCACGCCGCCCAGCGGCCCAACTCGTTTTCGGTGCAGATATTTCTGGGAGAGTTGCTTCGCCAGACGGGAGATTTCTCGGGAGCCGCCACAGCCTTCGCCGCGGCGAAAACAGCAAATCCAAGGGATGTGCAGGCCGACCTCCAGTACGCGCGCCTGTATCAGCAGCAGGGCAAGCTGGACGAAGCAGTCCGAAGCCTTAATACGGTCCTCACAACGGACACCAATAATCGTACTGCCCTGATCTGGCGGGGCGACATCGAAGCGGGCAAAGGCGATTACAACTCGGCCGTCGCCGATTACCGGCGCGTACTGGAATTCGATTCTGATAACAAGCTTGCTCTCAATAACTTGAGCTTCATACTCTCCGAGTACCTTCATCAGCAGGATGAGGCACTGAGTTACGCCCAAAGGGCGCTCCAGCTAAGTCCCAACGATCCAGCCACTCAGGACACCCTCGGATGGATTCTGTACCGGAAGGGGATGTACGATCTTTCGGTCAAGCAACTGGAAGCCGCTGCGGAGAAGCCGGGCAACGCGGTGTGGAAATATCACTTAGCGATGGCCTACGCCCGATTGGGCGAGAGGACGAAGGCGCGGGATGCTTATGACGCAGCTCGTCGGTTGAATACGGATTTACCGGAAGCAAAGGAAGCCAGTGAACTATTGGCGTTGCGGAAGCCTCCGGGAAACTAGGCTCCGTGCTATTGCGAGCCTATGAGTAGGTCGTCCGAAACGCACCTGGATTTGGCACCTTGAGTGCCCTGAAACTCCCAGTTCCGAAATACTCGAAAAATCTGCAAGCGGCGGGTATAGGGAGTTCATTAGACGCCGCGAAACCGGCTGAGTATGAGTAGAGGATGAGATGAAGAATCATAATAGCTTGGCTCGACTTTTCGTTGCGATCGTGACGCTATGCGCTTTCGTTACTCTGGGGTGTAACCGCTCCCCTGAGGCCAAAATGGCGAAGTACATGGAGGCGGGCAAGAAGCTCGTCGCGCAAAAAGACTATAGGGCTGCGGTACTGCAGTTCAGAAATGCCAGCCAGGCGATGCCCAAGAGTGCAGAGCCGTATTATCAGGCTGGTATGGCTTATCTCGCGCTGCAGGACTGGGCGAATGCTGTTCCCAGCCTGCGACACGCGCTCGCCTTGGACCCCAAACACACTGGAGCGCAGTTGGCGATGGCTCAACTCAGGACCGCCACCGCGGATCAGTCCACCGTGGAGCAAGCGGAAAAGGAGCTGACGGAGCTGTTGACCACCGCTCCCGACAATCCGGATGTTCTCACCACCCTGGCCATCGCCGATTGGAAACTCGCCAAGCCGGAGGAGGCCGAAGAGCACCTGCAAGAGGCGTTTGAGAAGTTCCCCAATAACCTCGCCGCGGCTGTGGGCTTAGCGAAGGTGAAAATGGCAAAAGGAGATTTTGCCGCAGCGGAGGAGATTCTGAAAAAAACGGCGGCTCTGACCCCGCCCAATGCCGAAGCTGTCTCGCTGCTGGGTGCATTTTACGCGATCCGGAAGAACGACGCCGAGGCCGAGGCACAGTTTCGCCGGGCGCTGCAGATCAACCCCAAGTCCACCTCCGCGCTCTTCAATTCCGCCGCGCTGCAGGTGCGCCAGGGCAAGAAGGACCAGGCCGAACAGACCTACCAGCAAATCTCCGCGCTCGATTCGCAATACCGGTTCATTTACGTATCGTTCCTATGGCAGGAAGGCAAGAAGGACGCAGCGATTGCCGAATATCAGCGCATGTTCGCAGCCTCTCCCAAGGACCGCGAGGTGAGAACCCGTCTGGTCGCCGTGCTGTTCGCCGCCAACCGGCCTAAGGACGCCGAAAAGCTGCTGTCGGATGCTATCAGCAAAAACCCGAAGGACTTAGACGCACTGCTCCAAAGGTCGCGACTTTACATCGACTCGCACCGCCTTGCCGAAGCGCGCCGCGACCTCCAGGAGGTGCAGCGCAACCAGAATTCCGCCACTGTTCAATATCTCATGTCCAGGGTAGATAATGCCGAGGGTAATCAACTTAGCCGGCGCGACCATCTGAATGAAGCCGTCCGTTTGGAACCGCATCACCTGGCCGCTCGCATAGAATTGGCGAAAGTATTGGTCCGCGAACATGGAGCCAAGTCCGCCTTGGCCTTGCTCGATCAAACGCCAGGGGATCAGAAGCATCTGGCCCAAACGATCGCGGCGCGAAATTGGACGCTCATCGCATCAGGCGATACTGCTACCGCCAAGAAGTCCGTGGAGGCAGTGGTCGGCCGCGCACCAACCACCGATTTTCTGCTCCAAGCCGCTTTGTTCAAGGTCACCGACAAACAATACGAGGAAGCCCGAAAGCTGGCGCGGCAGGGACTTGCCCAGGTGCCTGACAGCAAGGGTTTCCTGTCGGCGCTGGTTCTGAGCTACAAAGCCCAAAACCAGATGCCTGCCGCGGTTCAAGAGATCAAGGCTTATGCCGCCAAGCGGCCCAACTCGGCTCCGGTTCAGCTATTTCTGGCAGAGTTGCTTCGTCAGGCGGGAGATCTTCCGGGAGCCGGCGCAGCCTTTGCGGCGGCCAAAGCGGCTAATCCCAACGACGTTCAGAGTGATCTCTACTACGCGCGCCTCTGTCAGCAGGAGGGGAAGCCGGACGACGCGATTCGAAGCCTGAACACTGTCCTGTCGGCCGATCCTACCAACAAGACGGCTCTCCTGTGGAGGGGCAATGTAGCGGCGAGCAAGGGCGATTATAACTCCGCCGTGGCAGACTACCGGCGCCTCCTGGAACTCGATTCGGAGAACAGGGTAGCGCTGAACAACCTGAGCTTCTTTCTCGCCGAACGTCTTCATCAACCGGACGAGGCTCTCAATTACGCCCAAAAGGCGCTCCAGTTGAGTCCCAATGATCCGACCACCCAGGACACCATGGGCTGGGTTCTTTACCGGAAGGGGCTTTACGATCTTTCGGTCAAGCAACTGGAATCCGCCGCGCAGAAGCCTGGCAATGCGGTGTGGAAATACCACCTTGCCATGGCTTACGCCAAATTAGGCAGAGCGTCGGAAGCGCAGAGCGCCTTTGACGCGGCGAACCGTATGAACGCAAACCTTCCGGAAGCCAAGGAGGCCAAAGAGCTCGTGGCGCAAGCCGTTTCCGAGGCCAAGTAGTCGGATGGAAGCCTCCCGAAGTCCAGAATTTCGGTAAAGTCCAGAATTTTGGGAAGTTTCGCTCAAGAGAATTCCGATGCCTGCCTCATTAATCAATAAGTTATGAGCGATCATCGATTGGTACTTAGCGTGCAATTAGAGAGAACGCCGGCGGCGCAAAGCTAATCGGCGGAGGGAAAACGATTACAATGAATAGAAACAACAAACTCTCATGGGCGACAGCGTTCGCGGCCGGATTGCTCTTCGTCGCGGCTGCGCCGACAGCTCGCGCGGACTCGCTCCTCTATTTGAGTGATTCTTCGGGGAATTATGTGGAAGTGTACAATGGCGCAGTAATTTTCTGCAGCGGCTGCACGACCACACTAGCGGGTGGGAGTCTCACGAACGAGTTTTGGGAAGGAACCTTGGGTGGCTGGAGCCTGAACATCGACTCCGGAGTTTCCTTTCCGCCGAACGGCAGCCCCTTGATGGACTTGTCGATTCAGAACGCGCAGGATACTTCCGGCGGCGATCCTGGCCTGTCGATTTGGTTCGCCTCGCAGTCCTTCAGCAGCTTTCCCGGTTATTCGCTCGTGTCGGGCGGTAGCATCTCCGGAACGATGACCGTTGATGCCAGCGCATACCAGGGGAATGGCGCTGCTACCTTGATCGGCGACCTCGGGCCGACAAATGGTCCCATCATCAACCAGGCCGGCACCTTCGCCAATCCCGGCGGCGATGCTTCCATTTTGTATGAAATCATTAATATCACCGGCGCCGGCGCCGGCTCCTTCGTGAGCGACGACTTCAAGCTCGAGGGCGTTCCGGAGCCGACGAGCATCGTCCTGCTGGGTGGAGCTCTGCTCCTCGTCGGCCGCTCGCTGCGCCGGAAGTTCCAGAACTAGAGTCAATTCTCAATCGAGAACAAAGGGCGGGCTGCCTCCGGGCAGCCCGCCTTTTCGCTTTTTGGCGTCCTGAGATTTGGGATAGTGAAAAAGTTCGGGAACACTTGGCGAAACCGACCTGCCGCAAGTCCCCCAATTACTGATTTACAGTGGTTTACCGTTTGGCCCATACCGTGCTCCGAATGATCCGCCGTTGGCGCAAAGCTCAGCGGCGGAGGAAGAAAAGGATAAATGCAAAATAGACTCTCATGGGCAACGGCGTTCGCGGCCGGATTGCTCTTCATCGCGGCCGCGCCGTCGGCTCTGGCAGACTCGCTTCTGTATTTGAGTGATTCTAATGGGAACTACGTCGAAGTGTACAATGGCGTGGTCGTTTCCTGCAATGGCTGTACCACGTTAGCGTCCGGTGGAAACACTACGTCGGACCTTTGGGACGGTAGCCTGGGTGCTTGGAGCGTGAATATCGACTCCGGCGTTGGCTTCCCGCCGAGCGGCAACCCCTTGATGGACCTGTCCATTCAGGACCGCCATAACGACACCAGCGGCGATACCGGGCTGCTCATTGAGTTTGCGACGCAGGTCTTTGACAACTATCCCGGATATTCGCTCGTGTCGAACGGTTCGATCAGTGGCGCGATGACCGTGGCGAATTGCGCGGGCAACACCAACTCATGCAATATCGGCACCATCGGACCCACGAATGGTCCCATCATCAACCTCGCAGGCAGCTTCGCAAATCCCGGATATACTGGCGATCTGTATCAATTCGTCACGATTACTGATGCCGGCGCCAACTCCTTCGTGAGCGACGATTTCAGGCTCAGTGGCGTTCCGGAGCCGACGAGCATCGTCCTGCTGGGCGGAGCCCTGCTCCTCGCCGGCCGTTCGCTGCGCCGGAAGTTCCAGAAGGTCTAGCTCGAGTTGTATTGTGAACGAACTAAGCGGGCCGCCTCTGGCAGTCCGCTTTTTCTTTTAATCTGGTCCCGAAATTGCTATTCTAACCTCACATTTAGAGCAAAGAAGAGGAACCTGGCCTTGCCACGCTCGATTGAACTCAACCCAAACGCCGCTCCGCTAGCTCGCTCCGGTTGGAACTTGGCATGGACCGCAGCCCTCGTTCTTCCGGTGTCGTTAGCCCTGCTGCTCTACGCGGCTCCTCTGGCGAGCCTGGTGTCGGACTGGCAACACGACGAGGGCGCGTCTTATGGCTTCCTGGTTCCGCCCATCGCCCTCTACGTCGCCTGGATGGGCCGGCGCGCGACCTTCGCGGTTCCAGCGCGGACCGATCCCCGAGGGCTGCTTTTCATCCTCGCCGCCTGCCTGACGTTCCTCGCCGGACAACTCGGTGGCGAGTTCTTTACGACGCGTTTCTCGTTCGTCATGCTCCTGGCAGGAGCGGTGTGGACCTTCTGGGGCCTGGGCCGGTTGCTTACGTTGAAGCTTCCGTTTGCACTCCTTGTCACGATGATCCCTCTGCCAGCCATCATCTATAACCGGATCGCAGTTCCCCTGCAGTTGCTCGCCTCCGAAGCCGCCACCTGGACGGTACAGGCTTTTGGCGGAGCCATCTACCGGGACGGCAATGTGCTGCAGCTCCCCAACATCACTCTCGGCGTCGCGGAGGCCTGCAGCGGGCTGCACTCGCTCGCGTCGATGGTCGTCGCTTCCCTGCTCCTTGCCTATATCGAATTCGACCGCACCTGGGTGAGGGTCTTGTTGATCCTCCTCTCGATTCCCCTGGCGATTTTTGTAAATGTGGTTCGCGTCACGGGCACGGCGTTCCTCGCTTCTTACAATCCCGAGTACGCCGAGGGATTCTACCACTCGTTTTCGGGCTGGCTTGTATTTGTCGCCGGCTTCGGCGCGCTGTGGCTCGCCGCGAAACTGCTGCGCCGGTTTGGGAGGGCTGCCTAGATGTCGAGCTCGGTTCTCTCAGCCATCATTGCCACGATGCTCGCGCTCACACTCGGAGTGTCGAAGTGGAGCGATTCCCGGCCGCCGGATAGGCTTCATCAACCGCTCGAAAAATTCCCTGCTAAGGTCGGGAATTGGGAAATGAAATCCAGCTCCGAATTAACGCCCGGTGTGCTGGCTAAGCTGATTCCCACCGCCTATATCGACCGCCAATACACCAAGGCCGGCTCCCAAATTGAGTTGTTCATCGCCTACTACGACAGTCAAAGGGCTGGCGAGAGCATGCACTCTCCCAGAAACTGCCTGCCTGGAGCAGGATGGGAGATTTGGGATTACAGCACTGGGAACGTTGCCGTGAATGGCACCTCTTACCCGGTGAACAAGTTTTTCGTTCAGAACGGCCAAGCCCGCGGCGTCGTCCTTTACTGGTATCAAACGCGCGATCGTGTCGTCGCCGACGAATATCAGGCCAAGGCATTCTTCATCTGGGATAAGATCACGAAAGCCCATACCGGCGGATCGATCGTCCGTATCACCAGCACTGACCGCCCAGGAGCCCTGGACGACGAGCAGGAGTTCGCGCGGCTGGCGATTCCCGCGATGCAGGAGATCCTGGGGCGCTAAGCCCGGCTGGCCGCTTCCTCGTCGCCGAGCAGCCGATACTCCAGAATGCGGCAGCCATAGCCGAAGCCTGAGTCGAGCATCGAGACGGCGACACGTACCACCTCCACCTCGGCGTCCAGATAAAGTCCCGGGCTCGTGACGCGTTCGTTCGGCAATGTGATCCGGCAGTGGAGTCTTTCGCCCGGAGCGAAGGCCTCGGGCGTTGTACAATAAAACCCATCGGTGCTGATGTTCAGCGTTTCACTCGAGATAGATTGGTCGCCGTTGGCACGGGTCAACAGCACCGGGAGGCGCAGTCCTAATCTGTGGCGTTTCCTTTGATCGCCGTTCATGTCCGCATGCTCAAATTGGGAAACAGTACTAAAACTTATCCTCGCGCGTACCTTATTCGCCTGGCCCACGGATTCAATCATTTGATAACAAATGACTTAGATTATCTGCCGCCACTTCATATGCATGTCATACGCCAAATTATCGGCCAAACTTTAGTACTCCAGATGTAACAATAGGAGACGCAGTGAAGAACCTCATCTGCCTGGAAAAGCCAGGCAGCCTATTGGACAAGATGCGGCGGCTTACGGCCGGAGAGACAGCGGACGGCTTCGCCCTCACTACCTGCGCGGCGAATCCAGCCCCTCTCCACTGGCTCTCCGAACGTCTACGGCCGGCGCTGTTGGTGCTTGAGGAATCTGATGCCGAAAAGCTGGATCTTGAGAAGCTTCAGAGGGCCTTGGCTCCCGGCAGCCTGCAAATTCTGATTGTCTCAGAAGGACAGGACAGCACCACGATCGAGCATTACCTGCGGCTCGGCTGTAGCGGAGCCATCTTGCAGAGCGCTTCGGACGAAACTTTCCGGAAAGCCCTCGCTGCCATTTTCGGCGGCGAGATCTGGGTGCCACGAAAAGTCCTTTCGCGGCTCCTTCAGAACCTCCTGTTTGGAGAGCCTGGCCGCCGCCTCACCCGCCGCGAGATGGAAGTCCTGAAGCTGATCTGCACGGGCTCAACCAATCAACAGATTGCCGATGAGTTGTTCATCAGTCGCGAGACGGTCCGATGGCACCTTCGGAGCGTGTATTCAAAGATTGGCGTCAAGGACCGGGATAGTGCGATCCGCTACGCCCTCGACTTGGGCATCACGGAAACGAAATCCAAGCGTCCCAAGAGGACCACAGAGTAGGCCGGGCAACCCCGGGGTGGGAACTAACCACCCCTTTGCGCGGGTCACGTTTTCTGAGAATTTTGTATGTGCTCCCAGTTTTCTTCATTAGAGACCGCATAAGCGGCACTAGGTTCTAAAAAGTTGTACTACGCGGGATCGGCAGCACTCGCGAAGATTAATTTTGAATAGACGGAGTGGTCGGAGGAATGCAGACCTGTCTTATTTCACGAAGCAAGAGCATCTGCGCCTTGGTTTCCGAAGTTGTGGGGCCGGCGCTGATTGTTCGGCCGCCAGGGGCGACGCTGCCCGAGGCGGACCTCTACGTCTGGGATTTCGATCCCGACGCAGCCGCACCCGATTCCGGCGCGAAAGCCCGCTCTAAACACATCTACCTGGTCGCCCACAAGGATCTTCAGCGCTTCGATGCCATCGTGTCCAAGGACGAGGCGAGCGTGATCCTGAAGCCGCTCAATCGCGGCGTGCTGGCAGCATTTCTCGCCGCCCAGCAGGAGCCGCTTCGCGGCGGCAGGGTTCTGCGCGACGACCGCGATGCCCTGCTGCAGTACGCGCTTGAGACAAACTTGAAGCTGCAGGAGTACGATGAAGGGCGAACCAATTTCCTGGCTCGCGCGCTTCACGATTTCCGCGCACCGTTGACGGCCCTCCGGGGCTACTGCGAACTGTTGCTGGAAGGCCAGTTGGGTCCTCTGAGCGCGGACCAGGAGAACCTGATGCGCCGCATGTATCACAGTGCGCGGCGCCTGGGACGCCTAGCTTCGGGAATGTTCGAGCTCAGCGTGGAAGGCCGCGTGGATCGAACGCTTCAACTGGAGCCCGCCGAGATCGAGAATTACGTGTACCAGGCGGTCCACGAGCTGATGCCCTTCTTCCAGGAAAAGGAGATCGCGGTGGATGTCCAGATGAGTCCGCCGGAACTGCCTCTGCTCATCGATGCCCAGCAGATTGAGCAAGTCCTCGTGAACCTGATGGAGAACTCCTGCCGGTTCACCCCAAAGTGCGGAGAAATCGGAATTCATGGCTATTCCATGTTCTGGAGTCCCAAACAACGGGACTGCGATGATTCCGCCCTGACACCGAACGCCTACCGGATCGACGTTCGGGACAGCGGTCCGGGCATCGATTCCGGGCTCATCGATAAAATTTTTGAGCAATATACGACGTACTCCGGCGGCCGTGACCGCTCCGGGGGCGGTTTGGGCCTAGCCATTTGCCGCATGATCGTGGAGGCCCACGGGGGAGAAATCTGGGCTACGTCGACTGATGAAGGAGCAGTGTTCTCCCTGGTCCTTCCCTTCCAGCCGGTAAAGGCTTCCATCCTGGCCCACCCTGGCGCGGGGCGCGAGGAATCGAACGTCGCCTCGGCCAAGGTCGGTTGAGCGCGGCACGCCGCGTGCTTAAGGATGCCTGACAAGGTTAGTGGATGAAGACGATACTGATTGCCGAAGACGAGCCGGAGGTTCGGAACTATCTGCGCCTGGCATTGACGTGCCGGGGCTACGAGGTCGAATTCGCCCAAAACGGCGATGAGGCTGTGCGCTACGTTCAGAACGGGCGCGACCGATTCTCGCTCGCGCTGCTCGACATTCTCATGCCGCAGAAAGACGGCCTGGAGGCGCTGCGCGAAATTCGCGACATTTGCCCAAGTCTGCCGGTCGTGATGCTGTCCGGCGCGTCGGCACCCGCCAACATCGTGATTGCGATGAAGTACGGAGCCAGCGATTTCCTCTCCAAACCGGTTGGTCACGACGAACTTTGCCGTGTGATTGAGCGGGCGTTGCCCGTTCCGGTCTCGAACCTGCCACGTCTGGTGCCTGCGCCGGAGTTCCACGGCCCGATGACTCCACCGGTTGGCACCTGGAGCCAGCGGGTGGAGCAGTTACTGCGTAGCATCGGATCCTCGGACGTTCCGGTGTTGTTGCAAGGAGAGACGGGGGTCGGAAAAGAAGTGCTAGCGCGAAAGCTGCACGGGCGTTCGGCGCGCGCCGGCGGTCCGTTTCTGAAGCTGAACTGCGCGGCTCTGCCGTCGGAACTTGTGGAAAGCGAACTGTTCGGCTATGACCGCGGCGCGTTCACCGGCGCATTCAAGAACACGCCGGGCAAGTTCGAAATGGCCAGCGGCGGCACGATTCTGCTGGATGAAATCGGCGACATGGACTTCCGCCTCCAGGCCAAGCTGCTGCAGGTTCTCCAGGATCGCGAATTCATGCGGTTGGGCGCGAAAGAGGTTTCCCGCATCGATGTCCGCGTGATGGCGGCCACTCACTGCAACCTGGAAGACGCCATTACCCAGGGCCGCTTCCGTGAAGATCTCTATTACCGTCTGAACGTTATCGACATTCAGATTCCACCGCTGCGGGACCGAACCGACGAAATCATTCCCCTGGCGGAGTTCTTCATACGGACTCATGCCTCCCCGACCGAGCCTGTTCTGGAGATTCCTCCGGTTCTACGCACCGCTCTGCTCGAACATCAGTGGCCGGGCAACGTCCGCGAATTGGAAAACGTGATGCGGAAATATCTGATTTTGCGGAACGCATCGACCGTCGCCACGGACCTGCGGGCCAGCGCGAATCGACGGGCCGGGCGAGGCACCGTTCCGCATCCGTCACCCGACAAAGAGCACATCACGGCGCTCCCGAGCAGAGTCCGCGAGCCACGCCAGTTGCCTCCGCCAGCAGCGCCGGAGAACGGGATTTCCCCCGCGGCACCCATTCTGGAGCACGTCGATTACGCCCACAAGGCGGCCGAGGCGCAAGCCATCGTCGATGCCTTGAATTCCTGCCTTTGGAACCGCAAGCAGGCCGCGGCCATGCTTCAAATCGACTACAAGGCTCTGCTGTACAAGATGCGCAAGCTCGGCATCGGAGAGCGCAAGGCCTCCGCCACAGCCTAAGCGGTTACTGCCCGGCGCTCTGGATGGCTACCGTGACGGTATTGCTTGTCGCCATCGTTCCGTCCGCGCGCGTGACGGTGACGTAGAGCGGAACGCTGTTGCCGGTCACGACGCCGCTATTCAGCGCAACGTTCACCTGATAGAGCCCCGCCACGCCGGGCGCCAGTCCTGCGAACGAAGGCGTATAGGCAACGCCGCCCAGATACACGGTCACCTGATCGATCGTCGAAATCGTGTGATCGGTCGGCGCGGGCGTGCCCGGGGTCACCGGTTGCGTCACCGGGCCAAGACCATTCGCATAAATGGCCAGGTACTCGCCGACTTGCGCCGGACGGCTGGGGATTCCATCGGTCGGCGGCATGGCCAGGATATTCGTGCCCGCGATCAACACCGCTCCCTGGCCGCTCGCATTGATGGCAAACAGTGCGGGAGTGGTCTCCACCATGGTCGCCTGAATGGGCGGCGGCGAGACCGTGTTCGTCGTTTCCAGGGTAATCGTGAGCACTGTTCCCGGGGTCAGATTCGGGCACTGGAAGTTGACCTGTTCGCTGGTGACCGCCAGCAGAGGCGTTGCCGAGCCGTTCACCATGACTTGCACGCCGCCCAGTTGCGTAGGCCATGGAGCCTGATTCGGAAACGGCGGATTGGCAGACGTGAAGTTATAGCCCACCAGCGTCGCCAGGGAGCCCGGACTGCAGGTCTGGTCCATGGTCAGGCTCGCTGCGTTATACAAGCCGAGGATGGTGGCCTGATTCGAGGTCACGTTGATCACGGCCGTCTTGAAGCTGCTTAAACCCGCCGTGTCAGCAGCCGAAATCGTCACCGCGAAGGTTCCCATTTGCGTTGTGGTTGGGGTCCACAGGAACGCTCCTGTCTTGCCGTCGAAGGTCGCGCCGGCCGGAAGACCGGAGGCCAGTAGCGTCACAGGCAAAGAGTACGCGTCCTGAGCGGACACCGTGAACTGAATCGCCGTTGTGGTCTGCCCGCCCACTTGGGCCGGAACGGATAAGGCCGGCGGATTGCCTCCGTTCACCGCGACCGTAGCCTGCACCGTGCTGTTTCCGGCCGCTGCGCTGATCAGGGCGTTCAGATTCTGCGCCACCACCCCGCCGATGACCTGGAAGCTGGTGGTGGATTGTCCGGAGATCGCACTCACCGTGGGAGGCATGTTCAGCGCCGTTCCATTGCTGCCGTTGAGCACGATGGAGAACGCGCCGGAGGCCGGGCTGCTGAGCGTCACCGTACACGACGCCGTGTCTCCTGGACTCAGCCGGTTCGGCGCACACGCCAGGCCGGTTAACGAGTTGCCCGTGCTGATATTCAACGTTCCCGAAATCGGCAACCCTGATACCACTGCGGTGATCGTGGCCGTGCTGCCGGTCGTGGTTGAACCGACGGTCGCGACGAACGTGATGCTAGACGAGCCGGCAGGAATGGTCATCGCGGCCGGCACGGAAACCACTGGACTGTTCACGGAAATCGTCGCCGTTGTCGGGGAGTTAACTGGCGTCGACAGAGACAGCGTGCACGTAGACGTGCCGGGAGCCGCCACACTCGCCGGGCTGCACGTCAGGGACGTGGTCCCACTGGACGTGCTGAGGGTTACTTGCGTCGTCGCGGTCGTTCCGTTGCCGGTCGCGCTGATATGCGCGGTTGCGTTCGCCGAGATCGCCCCAGCGGTTACGTTGAACGTTGCGCTCGTTTGTCCGGCGGGGATGACCAGGTCGACCGGAACCGGCAGCAGTGTGGAATCGGAAGCCAGCGCAACGGCGATCGGTGTGGAGCTACTGGCACTCAAGGTCACCGTGCACGTCGCGCTCTTGTTGCTTGTCAGAGTAGAGGGTACGCAACTGACGCTCGTCACGCTAATGGCGGGAGCCAGGAACACTACCGTGGTTTGCGATTGTCCACCGAGTGTGGCCGTTACCGTCGCCTGATCGTTTCCCGTGACCGACGTCGTAGAGGCGGTGAACGTGGCCGAGGAGGCGCCTGCCGCGATGGATACGGTTCCCGGAACAATGAGCGTCGTACGGTTGCTCGACAGCGCGACCGTCGTCGCGGCCGCGGCCGGCGCGCTCAGGGAGACGGTGCAGGTGCTCGATGCGTTGCTCGACATCGAAGCGGGAGTACACGAAAGCGACGTCAGTTGGCCGGACACGGTGAAATTCAACGTCGTGCTCAGCGAGGCACCGTTCAAGGTCGCGGTGATGGACGCGGAACCGCCGACGCCAACCGAGCCGACCGTCGCCGTAAAGCTCGTGGAGCTCTGCCCCGTAGCGATAATGACTGAGGCCGGTACGGAGACGTTGGAATTGTTGCTCGAAATCGTTATCGTGGTCGCGCTCGTGGCCGGCGCCGACAGAACCACCGCGCAACTGGAAATTCCCGGCGCCGCCACCGTGGCCGGCGAGCAGGAGATCCCGCTGAGCACTGCAGTCATCGTTAGATTGACCGAGGTGGACACGGTTGCGCCATTCCAACTCGCGCTGACGGACACGGACGAGGCGGATGTTAGCGTACCCGTTGTCGCCGCGAAGCTGGCCGACGACTGTCCCGCGGGAATCGTCACGCTCGCCGGAACGGCGAGCGCCGCGTTGTTGCTGTTGAGGGACACCTGCGCAGCAGTGGTGGCGGGTTTGTTCAACGAGACCACGCAACTGCTCGAAGCGTTACTGGATAGCGTCGACGGGCTGCAGGAGATCGAAATCAGCTGGGTCGGAGCGCTGTAGCTCAGCGTCGTGCTCTGCGACACGCCGTTCCAGCTCGCCGTGATCGATGCCGAGCCATCCACCGTGACCGATCCGACGGTCGCCATGAAGCCGGCAGAGCTCTGCCCCGCTCCGATGGTCACCGATGCTGGGACCGTTACGCTGGAGTTATTGCTCGACAGCCCGACGCTGACCGCGCCTGTTGCCGCGGACGACAGCGTCACCGTGCAGGTGGAGGTTCCAGGCGCGGTCACGGTCGTGGGCGAGCAGGAGATGCCACTCAGTTGCACGACCGGCGTGAGGTTGATGGAGGTCGAGACCGTTGTTCCATTCCAGCTCGCGCTGACATTCGCGGTCGAACTTGACGACAGCGTGCCCGCCGTCGCCAGGAAGGTCGCCGACGGCTGTCCCGCCGCGATGGTCACGCTCGGCGGCACCGTGAGCGAGGCATTGTCGCTGTTCAGCGAGATCGTGGCCGCGCTCGAGGCGGCTTTGTTGAGAGATACTGTGCAGGTGGCCGAGGCGCCGCTCGACAGGGTCGACGGATTGCACGAGACCGACGTCAATTGCGCGGGCGCCGTATAGCTCAAAGACGTGCTCAGCGAAACGCCGTTCCAGCTCGCCGTAATGGATGCCGAGCCGTCTACCGTGACCGACCCTACCGTCGCGGTAAAGACAGCCGAGCTCTGTCCCGCATTGATGCTCACCGAGGCCGGCACCGTGACATTGGAATTGTTGCTCGATAACGAGACGCTCACCGTGCTGCTGGCCGTGGCCGACAGGCTCACCGTGCAGCTTGAGGTTCCCGGCGCGGTCACCGTCGTGGGCGAGCAGGAGATCCCGCCAAGTTGCAACGCCGGAACCAGGTTGATCGACGTCGAAACCGTCACTCCATTCCAGCTCGCGCTGACCGAGGCGGTCGAGCTCGATGAGAACGAGCCCGTGGTTGCAACGAAGGCCCCAGACGACTGCCCCGCCGGAACCGTCACGCTCGACGGAACAGCCAGCAATGCATTGTTGCTGTTCAAGGAAACGGTCACCGTGCTGGACGCCGCTTTGCTGAGGAAGACCGTGCAGTTGCTCGAAGAATTAGCGGCGAGCGTCGAAGGATTACAGGAGACTGATGTCAGGGTCGCCGGGCTCGACACGTTGAGCGTGAAGCTGACAGAGCCGCCATTCAACGTTGCGGTCAGGGACGCGGTTTGGTCCTGGGTGACCGTAGCCACGTTGGCGGAGAACGATCCCGAAGAATTCCCTGAGGCGATCGTCAACGTCGCCGGCACGGTGACATAGGAATTGTTGCTGGAGAGGCTTACCGAGGCCCCCGTCGCGCCGGCAGGAGCGTTTAGCGTGACCGTGCAATTGGACGAACCGGGCGCATTGACGGTTGACGGCGAGCAGGTGAACCCCGTCAGTTGGACAGGGGGCGTATAGACGAGAGAGATGCTCGCCTCGCGGCTGAGCCCGCCATACGAGGCAGTGATGGTAGCGCTCTGCGACGAGGTCAGCGTTCCGGCCGTTGCGGTAAAGTTTGCGCTCGACTGCCCTGCTGGAATCGTCACCGAGGACGGAACCGTCAACAGCCCGGTCGAGCTGCTCAGCAAGATCGTGGCCGCACTGGCAGCGGCCTGATTCAACGAGACCGTGCACTGGCTGGATGTGTTGCTGGTGAGTGTCGTGGGCGAGCATACCAGCTGGCTCAACTGCGCGGGCGCGATCACCGTAAGCGTGAAGCTCTGCGAGCTGCTTCCCACCGTGGCTGTAATCAGCGCCGACGTGTTGGAATTCACCGTCCCTACCGTTGCCGTGAAAGAGGCCGAACTTTGACCGGTACCCACCGTTACGCTTGGCGGCACAGTGACTGCACCGTTGTTGGACGACAGACTGACGGTCACCGGGCTGGGGGCTGCCGCCGAAAGGCTCACCGTGCAGTTTGACGTGCCCGGCGCGTTGACCGTGGACGGCGAGCAGGTCAAGCTTGAGACCTGGGGCGGAGCTACGACGCTGAACGTAACCGTGCGCGTGACGCCGTTGAGAGATGCGATCACGGGGATGTTTTGACTGGTGGTCACTGTTCCCGAGGTGACGGTAAAATTCGCGCTCGATTGGCCGCTCGGGACCGTTACGGTCGACGGAACGCTCAGCGGCAGCGTCGTGCTGAGGGAAATGGTTGTCGCCGAACCCGCCAGCGCGGTGAGCGAAACCGTGCAGGAGCTGGACGAGTTGCTGCTGAGCGTCGTCGGCGAGCAGGTCAGCCCGTTCAACTGCGCCGGCGGTTGAAGGCTTAGGACGAATGTCACTGAGCCGCCCGCGGTGATGGTCGCTGTTTGACTCGAGCTCACCTGCGCCGCCGAGGCGGTGAACGATCCGCTCGACTGCCCGCTGGCGATCACGATACTCGCCGGGACCGTCACATTTGCGTTGTTCGAGGACAGAGACACGGTGAATCCCCCGGTACCGGCTGCGCCGGACAGGGTCACTGTGCACGAGGAATTGGCTGGAGTAGTTAGCGTCGACGGCGTGCAGCTCAATCCCGAAACGGCCACCGTCACTGGGAGGCTAATCGAGCCCGAGCCGCCGGTAGCGGGGATTCCCGTTCCGGATGCGGTGGAAGCCACCACGCCAGTGAGCTGAATCGGAATGGGGTTCGACGACGGAGCTGAGGCGATTTGAAAGGTCGCCGTAGCGACGACCCCGTCCGGGATCGTCGTGTTGTTAATGCCAAAGATAAGGCACGTTGTGCCGTTGCACGACAGGGTCTTTTGCGCAGTTATGGTGGAGGGTCCGGCAGCGACAGTAACGCTCACAATATCACTGCTATAGGAAAACGTCCACTGCAGGCCCGCAGGCTGGGCCCCTCCGGAAGAACTCAGGGTAATCGGCAGCGTGACCGTGCCGCCGGGTACGCCGGATCCCGAGCCGATGGAAAGCGACACGCTCTGGCCGAAAACAACAGCCGGGGCAGCGAGGAGGACAGCCAGAATAAGGCGCATTGTTAGGATCGGTCCTTCAAAGAAGTCTATCGGCGTACCTTCAGGCAATGAATACTAGTACATTGCCTTAGTACTGCCCAGACTCATTTGAACGCCGGAGTGCCTAAGTTCTTTTCCATGTATTGGTTAAGCTATTGATTAGATGAATGCTTTACTCCTGGGCATAGGGTTGAATCGGTACCCTCAGAACTGGTGAGATCCCAGTCGGGCTCGAATTTGCCTCTTCGGGTATGAGAGAATCAGGATCACCGTGCCGCCCATTCGCATCCTTTGCATCGCCGGAGCCAGACCGAATTTCATGAAGCTGGCCCCTTTGTTTCGAGCATGTTCGACGCACACGGACGTTGCCCTCGCGCTGATCCACACCGGGCAGCATTACGACGACAAGATGTCTGGTCAGTTCTTCCGAGACCTTGGGTTGCCCGAGCCCCTGCGCAATCTGGAAGTGGGCTCAGGATCTCATGCGCAGCAGACTGCGGAGATCATGAAGCGTTTTGAACCCATCATGTTGGAGGAAAAACCTCATGCGGTGCTTGTAGTCGGCGACGTGAACTCCACTGTGGCATGCGCCTTGGTGGCCAAGAAACTGGGGGCATTCCTGATTCATGTGGAGGCTGGCCTGCGCAGCTTCGATCGCGCCATGCCCGAAGAGATCAACCGCCTTGTAACGGACTCGATCTCGGACCTGCTGCTCGTTACGGAAAAGAGCGGCATGGAAAACCTGGTGAAAGAGGGCGCAAGGCCCGAGACCGTCCGCTTCGTCGGCAACCTGATGATCGACTCGCTATTCTTTCATCTAGAGCGCGCCGGCGATTCTCCCATCGTGGAAAATCTCGGACTGAAGGGCAAGCGCTACGGCCTCGTGACGTTGCACCGTCCGTCCAACGTCGACGATCCGGCACAGTTGGGGGAAATCCTGCGCGCGCTGCGGGTGATTGCCAGCGACCTGCCGCTCTACTTTCCCGTCCATCCCCGCACGCACGACCGCCTGCAGGCTGACGAACTCGGCGGCAACATCCATCTTCTGGACCCGCTCGGCTATCTCGACTTCATCTGCATGATGTCGCACAGCGCGGCTGTCTTCACGGATTCGGGCGGGATTCAGGAAGAGACGACGGCTCTGCGCATCCCCTGCCTGACGCTGCGGAATAACACGGAGCGGCCTATTACCGTGGAAGAAGGAACGAACCGGCTGGCTGGAACGACCTACGATGGAATCGTGAAAGCCTGGGAAGATGTGAAGCAAAGCCCCGGACGCGGGCGCATCCCGGAGTTGTGGGACGGCAAAGCAGCCGAGCGCTGCGTAGACGCGATTCGCGCGGCTCTGGGCTGAGGAATAGGGCCGGTTCCGCACCGGCCCTTTCTTGCTTTAGTTCGCTCCTGGACCGCCACGGCCACCGGCAGGAGGCGTCGGCGCGGGCAATTCCTTGCGGGGAAGTTTTTCGGGACGCGTGGCGGCGTTATATACGAATGCCGCCTCGATAATTGCCATCTGCTCCATGTCCGCCTGTTGGATGCGGTCATAGACGTCCATGTTGGAGTGATGCGTGCGCGTGTCGTAATCCATCGGGTCCTGAATGAACTGGAAGCCCGGCAGGCCCACGCGGTCGAACGACTGGTGATCCGTGCCGCCCGTATTGCGGATCGTCACGAATCCCGGCGTCAGATCCTTAAGCGCGGCGAACCACTGCTCGAAGATCGGGCGGCACATTTCGTTATCTTGAAGATAAATTCCCCGGATGCGGCCGGTGCCGTTGTCGACGTTGAAGTAGCCCGCGAAGCCATCGTGCTCGGAGGTGGTCTTCATGGTGGCAGGATCGGCGAAGTGCTCTTTTACGTAAGCAGCCGAGCCGAGCAGTCCTTCCTCTTCACCGCCCCACAGGCCGAGCCGCACGGTGCGATCCATCTTCAGATTTGTCGACTTCAGCAGGCGCATCACCTCCATGGCGATCGCGCTGCCCGCGGCGTTATCCGTCGCACCCGTGCCCATGTGCCAGGAATCGAAGTGCCCGCCTACCATCACGATCTCGTTCGGCTTGGTCGAGCCGGGAATCTCCGCGATCACATTGAACGAATCGGTATTGCTGGTGTCCCACGCGACCTTGATATCGAACGACAGCTTCACCGGGACGTTATGCTCCAGCAGGCGCACGATGCGGTTGTAATTCTCCGCCGTGATCGCCACCGAGGGCATGTTCTTGGTCGGATCGCCGGTGCGAGGCGAGCCATTGCTGGCGAACACCGTGCCGCTCTGGCCCCGCGCGGTGGCGGTCACTTGCACCAACGCTCCTTCATCGGCGAAGAACGTGCGCTGCTTTTCCTGAAACGCCTGGCGCTCTTCCGGAGTCATCGCGGCCAGGGCCGCGGGCTGGCCTCCGCGCCCGCCTCCGCGTCCACCGGCTCCGCCCTCCGGCAGAATCTCGGGAACCAGATCGTGCAATTCTTCCATTGTGTAGCGATGGCCCATCGCGGTTGCCGGAAACGCCAGATCCTGCAACGGCGCCGTCAGCACAATCTTGCCCTTCAGCTTGCCCTTCCACTTCTCCATGTCGGCCGGCGTCTGGACCGTAGCCAGAATCACTTCGCCGGTGACGGATCCGTTGGTGCCGCCGGACCATGCCTGCGGATAGCCGATGATCGGCATGTACGTCGGCTCCACCATCGCGCCCGAGTAACCGGTAATCTCCCAGCTCGGAATCGCGCCGCCGCGGCCACCGGCAGTAGACCACTTCTCCAGGTGGGCATTCGACATGCCCCATTCCTTTAACCGGCTCACCGCCCACTCGCCGGCGCGCTTGAACTGGGGCGAGTTCACCAGGCGAGGGCCATAGCGGTCCGTCAGGTTATACATCGTGTCCATCACCTGAGACGCGCCGCGCCCGCCGCCTCCGCCGAAGCCTCCCCGGCCTCCACCACCAAGCTCGGCAGCCTTGATCTTATGAATGACGCTCAGGTCGACGTGCTCAGTGGCCTGCTGGGCGATAATTGCCAGCGGCAGTCCGAGCGCGACGACTGAAGCGAGAACAGTTTTCCTGGTCAAAAGCATTCCTTGAGCATATCAGTGTCTGGTTACAGAGTCACGGCCTTTTCCATCCGCACGATCGGCAGGGATTCGCCGTTTTCCAGAGGCACGGAAACCTGCTCCACTTCGCGGTATCCGTGGGCCTTATAAAAAGGGATACCGGTGAGCGTCGCGCCCATTTCCAGGCGGCGGAATCCGTGCGCGACGGCGGCCGATTCGCAGGCCTCGAGAATGGCCGCGCCTATGCCGCGCCGTGCCCAGTCGGGATGAACGAAAAACGCGCGGATTTTGGCGGCATCGACTGCCGGGTCGAGCAGCGAATCTTCCCTGCGCTGATAGATATCACCGCCGAACAATGTTTTCCGCTTGCTCCAGCCTCCGCAGCCGACCAGAATCCCGTCGATTTCGGCGGCTAAATACGTGCCGTCGGCGATCAATTGCGTATCGACACCGTAAACCGATTTTAGGGCGCCCTCCCGCTGCGCGGCAGAGTATTCCCCGGTTTGCAAGCCGCGCACGGAGGCAGCGATCAACGCCGTAAGCGAGGGAATGTCGGCGGGTGAGGCAAGGCGGAGGGCCACAATCCTCGGATGATAGCGCACTACGTCGGTAGTTTCTTTCCCGCCAGCTGGCTTGACTCAACCTGTCATCTTTCTGTTAAACTGACCGAGAAGCATGCGGATCGTCATTAAGTCGCGGGCCGGCAGAGCTTTAACCGTCCTCATCGCAAGCTGGTCGCTCCAGAGCTGCACGTTGACGAATCCTCCGCGTGCGGCCAAGCAGTTTTTCCTGCCGCCCGCCCGATCGCTGGCCCCTCCGGCAGAGCCGGTGCTGGATCCGCCGGCGCTTCCCAACATCTTTTATGCCAATGAGATGCCGGCGATGGTCTCGCCGCTCCCGCCGTTGCCCCGCCCCACCGACGCAGAGTTTCTGATCAAGAAAGCCGACGATTCGTTCCTCGAAGGTAAGAAGGCGCTGGAAGCCGGCCGTGACAACGACGCGCGTATGAAGTTCGACAAGGCGATCGAGGCTCTGCTGTCCGCGCCCGACAACTTGCCGGACCGCTCCAGGGTGGAACGGCGCCTGGAGGAGCTGGTCGAAGCGATCTACCGCTACGACGCCGACCAGACGGGCGATTCCGACAAAGTGGTGTACGACAAGCGCCCCATGGACGACATGGTGGAGATGATTTTTTCGCCGGACGCCGGCTCACGCAGCAAATTTGCCGATCTGATCCGGTCCACGACGTCGCAATTGCCGCTGCAACAGCATGACGTGGTCATCGGCGCGATGAATTTTTTCTCCAGCGAGCGCGGCAAGAGGATCATTGAGGCCGGCCTGCGCCGCCAAGCCAAATACAAGCCGATGATCGAGCGCATCCTGGCCGAGGAAGGCGTCCCGCAGGAGTTGATTTTCCTGGCGCAGGCCGAATCGGGCTATATGCCGCGCGCCATGTCCAATAAGCTATGCGTCGGGCTCTGGCAGTTCTCCAAGGCTACGGGGCGCGAATACGGCTTGACGCAGACCGCCGCCACCGACGATCGGATGGACCCGGAGAAAGCTACCCGCGCCGCGGCGAAACATCTCAAGGACCTGTATGAGCACTTCGGCGACTGGTATCTGGCCATGGCCGCCTACGATTGCGGCCCGGCCTGCGTGGATCACGCGGTGGCACGCACCGGTTACGCAGACTTTTTCGAGCTGCGCCGCCTGAACGTGCTGCCGAAGGAGACCGCGAACTACGTCCCGGTCATCCTGGCGATGACGATCATCGGCAAGAACGCCCAGCAGTACGGCCTGGATCACTTGGACCTGGAATCGCCGCTGGAGACGGACTCGATCGATCTGCAGGGGCCCACGCATCTGGCGTTAATCGCCGACGCAGTGGACCGTCCGTTGAGCGAGTTGAAGGAGTTGAACCCGGCGCTACTCAAATCGGTGGCTCCGGCGGGTTTCCGCATTCATATTCCGAAGGGCTCACTGGCTTCTGTGGAAACGGCATTCTCCGTGGTTCCGCCCTCGAAACGGGACTCCTGGCGGGTACATCGGCTCGCTCTGGGCGATACCTTCGCCGCACTGGCGAAGCGCTACAGCGCGCCCACCTCGGCGGTGAGCCAGGCCAACCACGGTGAACTGCCGGAGGCGGGCTCCTTGGTCGCCATTCCGGTGGCGTATCCCGGCGACAGGACGGCGGCCAAGCGAGCGACTTCGGCCAAGCGGCGCACCGCGCCGGCCTCCATCGCGGCATCGGCCCAGAAACCGAAATCCGCTCCCAAGACCGCATCGAAGACCCTGGCCAAGAAGGTCGCCCCGTCAGCCCACGCAGCAGCTCCGAAGGCTCCCGGAAAGCCCACTGTGAATCACAGCGCAGCGCTGCGCACTCCCAACAGCTAGTTTGTTTTTTTCCTTGCCTTCGCGGGAAAACGCGATATTCTAATTTTTGATTACGCTCTGGCGCCGCGTTTCGTGCGCCTCTTAAGGAGGCAATAAGAATGTTGAAGTATCGACTTTCGGTCGAGGATGACGAACTGGACGATTACGAGGAGGGTACTCCCGTCGACGACGATATGGGCGATTACGGGATCGACGACGAGGAAGAAGATGAGATGCCCGCACCGGCGGTGGCCCAGGTGATTCCGGTCACGGTGACGGAAGTCTTCGTGGTGGAAGAAACCGCACCCTCACCTGCTCCGGAGAAGAAACCCGCCGCGAAAGCTGGAGCCAAGAAGGCTCCGGCGAAACCCGCCGCGAAGAAAGCTCCTGCAAAGAAAGCTCCTGCTCCGGCAAAGAAAGCCGTGAAAAAGGCTCCGGCTAAGAAGGCTCCGGCGAAGAAAGCTCCGGCTAAGAAAGCTCCGGCTAAGAAAGCTCCGGCTAAGAAAGCTCCGGCTAAGAAAGCCCCGTCAAAGAAGGCAGCGGCAAAAAGAGCCCCCGTAAAGAAAGCCTCAAAGAAGGCTCCGCCAAAGAAGGCCGACAAGAAGCCGGTTTCCAAGAAGGCCGGCAAGAAGGCCGCGAAAAAGGCTGCCAGGAAAGCCGCGAAGAAAAAGGGCGGCAAGAAGAAGTAAGCCGCCTCAAATTCTTACTTTCTAAACGAAAAAGGGGCGAGCCCGAAGGCTTGCCCCTTTTCCATTTCTTGCTTAGAACGTAAAGCGTCCGCCTACGACCACTACGCGGCCCGAAACCGACGCACCCTGGAACGACCCGTAAACGCTTGTGGGAGGTCCTACGGTGGCTGTGATCTGCCCGAACGACCCGGAGGAAAGGGTGCCCGAGGGGTTCGCGAAATTCGGGTGATTCAGAATGTTGTAGAACTGCGCACCCAGGTTGAACGTGTACTTCTCCTTGATCGGGAAATTCCGCGAGATCTGGGTGTCGATATCGAAGTACCCCGGTCCGCGGAAGCTATCCGGAGCGATGTTGCCCCAGTCCGTTTGGATCGCGGTGGGAGTGCCCGAGTTAGAGGCCCAGGTGGCGAAGTCCGTCTTCGGCAAACAAGATGCGTTGATGGCCGCCTTTCCGCAATTTGCGTTCACCGCACTTGCGACCAGCAGGTCCGCGATCGGCGTCACCACGCCGCCGGCCGAGTTGACCTGCGACGGGATCTTGCTGTCGGTCGGAGTGAACGGCGATCCGCTATAGAGATAGAGCTTCATGCCGACGTTCCAACCTTGGGCAAGGGTGTTTATAAACTTGTTCTCGAACTTGTGCGGCTGGACCCACAGCAAATCACCCGCCAACTGGTGGCGGTTGTCGAAGTTCAAGCTGCCATAGCCCGTGCCGACGTTGAAGGGGTTGTACCAGCCAACCGTTCCCAGCGCGTGGCTCCAGGTGTAGTGGATCTGGCTCGTCAGCCCGTAACTGAAGGTGTGCCGGTATTGAACCGTGAGGCCGTCGTAATTGCTAACGCCATTGTTGAAGTACTGGGTAACGGTCACGAAACGCGGATCGGGGGCAGCGGTCGGAAGGCCGCTGTAGCCGCCGCCGTACCGGGTGACGCCAGCCGCACTGGTGTACATGTTGCCGTTCACGGTCTCCTGCAGGTTGTAACCGTGATTCCCCACGTAGGTCAACGTAACGAGATTGTGGGCGGTCAGAGAATGCTCAATCTCAAAGCTCCACTCGATGTCCTTGGGAGCCCGGAACGTCGGGGGGCCAGCAACGATGCTCGGGGTACTGAACGTCGCCGGCTTCACCGCCGCCTGCAGTTGCGCCAGCGTATAGCCGGCTCCAAATCCGGTAAAGAAGGCGTTCGCCGACTGCTGCGCGGAGTAGGCCGAACTGGTGGGATCGGTAGCCAGTCCGACGTTGCCGAAGTTCAGGCCGGAGGGCGCGAACTTGTTCGGGATCTGGTTGGCGAACGTGCCGGCCAGACCGTCGGTGAAGTTGGTGGAGAACAACCCGATGCCCGTTCGGATGACCGTCTTGTCGTTGCCGAAAGGCTTCCAGGCGATGCCGACGCGGGGCTGCGGGATAATCGATTCCACGTTGTAGAACGTATTGGACTGCGTCTTGATGGTCGAATTGTAGGGAACGTTCACGCCACCCTGATAGCCCGAGGAACCGAACGGGACGTTCGTCACGACGAAGCAGGTCTCGATGCAGCTCGGGTTGAAGTCCTTCTCAAACCGCATGCCAAAGGTCAGCTTGACGTTCTTCGCGACGGCCCATTCGTCCGAGACATAGAAATCAACCGAGGGGATGCGGAAGTGCAGCGCGCCGTACTTCGGAAAGCTCTGGCTGAAGCTGCTTCCCAGGTTGGCTTTGCCGTAGTTCAGAGATCCGTTGGCAAAATCCGCGAGATCGCTCAGGCTGTATGCGCCGAGGAAGGCGCCCGAGGCGATGCTGGAGTACGTGTACTTATCGTACCGGTAAGCGATACCGGCCTTGACTGCGTGCCGCCCCTTGGTCCACGACAAGTCGTCGATCAACTGGAGGTGGCCGACGTTTCTGCCGTTGGGAAATGCGCCAGCTCCTACGGTGGCAAAACCGCCGCCATTGGCTCCGCCGTCAGAAATGGCGATCGAATCCGGCATTAGCGCGCTGGTCTTGGCGAAATCCGCGACGCCGAACAGCGCTGAGTACCACAACACCGATCCGATGAAGTTGTTCACCAGCGTCGGAGTGATCACATACGTGTAATTGGCGCTTCCCTGCCACGAAGGCTGGTTGCTAAGGGAGTTGTACAGCGGGTTAATCGGGCTCGTGCCAGTTGCCTGCAAACCGAAATCGTGCTCGACGCGGAAGAACAGCTTCTGGTTATTGGAAGCGTTGTAATCGACGCGAATGGTGTACAGCTGCTCGGTATTGAGCTGCGTGTTGTTAGTCCCGAAGGCGACCGCGCAGGGCGTCGTCACGCCGAATGTCCCGCCCGCTCCATCGGGGGTACCGCTAAAGGTTCCGTTGCCGCAGCCCAGGTGGCCGTTGCCGTCCTGCAACTGGCCAGAGCCGTTGGTGACGGGCACCGCACGGTTGATTCCAGGAGAACCCTTGATCAGGTTGATATAGTCCTGATACAGAGGCAGCGACGCCGCGGGCACATGGGCCAGCACGTAGGACTGAAGCTGGGGAGAGGGTAGTGAAACCACCCCTGCGGCCGGGAGCACGTAGCGCAAGTTCTCGTCATTGAAGAAACCGAATAGCTTGTTCTTCAAGATGGCTCCGCCAAAACGGCCGCCGAACTGGTGGGCGTCCGCTCGGCCCTTCGGGGTGTGGGTGACGTTGTTGAAAAATGAGTTCGCGTTCAGACCCTGATAGTTGTAGTTGTAGAAAATGTTCCCGTGATATTGATTAGTGCCGGAAAGACCCACCAGGTTCACCTGGCCGCCAGCCATGCGCCCGTACTGCGGGCTGTAGGCGTTGAGCACCACGGCCGCTTCACCCACTTCATTGGCTCCCAGCAGGTTGTTGCTGGCGCCGGAGTTGTTCAGGTTGTTGGCCGGGTCCATTTCGTCCGTTCCGTTGAGCGTGAACAGGACGGAAGATCCCGGGATGCCGTTCGCGTTCATGTTGCCGGAACCGCCCGTGACCGCAACGCGCACGCCGGGAACGGTCATGGCCAGCGTCGTCAGATCGCCGCCCGCCATTGGGACGTTCGTCACCTGCTGCTGATTAAAGTTCGACTCCAGGTTCGCGTTCTCCGCCTGAAGGATGGGCGCTTCGGAAGTCACCTCTATAATGGTGTTCGTTCCCTGCGCATTCATCTGGATGTTGACTTCCTGCTCCTGGCCGACGAGCAGCGCGATCTTCGTGATGTTCGATTTGAGCCCTTTCGAGCTCGCCGTCACGACGTAATCGCCCGGCTTCATCAGCGGGAAGCGATACTGGCCCTGAGCGTTCGCGGTAACGGTGCGGGTTTCGCCCGATTCCACGGACTTGATGGTCACGATAGCGCCGGGCACGACGGCACCCGAACTATCGGTGATGACGCCCACCGCGTCGGCGGTGGTAATCGACTGGCTAAATACGAACGGCGCTGAGACTAACAACAGCGCCGCTAAAACGCAGATAGAGCGGACGAAATGCTTGGTCAATACAACTCTCCTCTTTTGAATTTAGAATCCTTGGAAAAGCCCCTGAAAGGACCGAACCCTGTATTTGCGTGATTGTAGCATGGCCGAAACAAACATGTAAACGCAGCGGCTCGCTGGGCAATGATGCAACCTGAACGAGACTCAGCGCTGGATAGCTAAGCTTTTGTTTATCAGCGTGATACGAGGCTTTTTGCCGGCAGGGCATTCCTGAAACGGCTGACCGGCGTAGTAGTTCAAGCCGTACTCCCAGCTTCGGCCAATGCCATCGATACATACCCCACTGACCTCATCTCGATGTGCTCGCCAAAAGCCCCGTGCGGAGACTCGCTCGTCCAGAATCGGGAAGGTGGAGCCCTTGAAATATGCCGCGCCGAACACCACCGCCATCCCGACCGTCAGTACGGCCAGCGTCGGCTTTCCGGACCACGACAACCACCAAACGACGCCGGCGACCAAAACAAACGGCGTCCCCAAAGCGAGGTGAACCGGGGTCTTGGCGAACCCGGAAATCATCGCCTCCGGCAGTGCGTGTGCGATCGTCGGCAGGGCCATCAGGAACGCCGCGCTCGCGGCCAGCAGCCCGGCCACGATTCCCGACTTCTTGAGCGCATGATCGATCCCCACGGCGAGCAGCAGCGCCAGTCCGGGCATCAGCGGCAGCAGATATCCGGCCAGCTTGTTCTGCGACGCGGAGAAGAACACAAAGCCGTAAACCAGCCACGCGCCGAGGTGCAGCATTCGCCGGTCCTCGAAAGTGCTCTTTAGCACCAGGAGGATAGCCAGGGGCGTCCACGGGAATAACCCGGCAAGCAGCACGGGCACGTAAAACCACCATTTCTGGACGTGTTGGCGTTCGGTGGTGAAGAAACGGCCGAATTGCTGACGCCAGAAATACTCGTTCCAGAAAGCCGGGCCATTGCGCAGAGAGCAGGCAATATGCCATGGGGCGGCCACTGCGATGCATCCCGTGGCAATCGCGATTCGCTTGCCGCGCGCAAAGAAGAATAACGGCGCAAAGAGCACCACCGGAACGAACGCCTTCGCCAGGATCGCCAGGCCCAGCGCCGCTCCTGCCGCCCAACCGCTCCAGGCGCGCTTTTCAAAGAATGCGAATAACATCGCCGCGCCGAGCATCGCCGCCATCGGCAAATCCGTAAGCGCGCCAAAGCTGTAGGCCAGCCAGCCGGCGGATGTCGACAGGATCGTCACCGCCGCGATCCCGGTTTTCGGAGAAAATTCCTGCGCGACGTAGTGGAACATCAGCAGCAGGAACGCGACGCTCAACAAAGCCACGGGCAGGCGGGCCGCCCATTCATCCGGCAGTCCGGCCTTGTGGCCGGCGGCAACCATCCAATACAAGAGTGGAGGCTTTTCGAACCATGCCGCGCCGTCGAGCCTCGGCGTGATCCAATCGCCCGAGTGCGCCATCTCGCGCCCGATCGACGCGTAGCGGGGCTCGTCCGTGCTCAAAAATCCAACGCCTCCCAGATCCAGGAGATAAAGCAACAAGAGAGGAGCAATGAACCAGCTTCGCGACAAGTCTCCAGTATAATGTTCAAATGCGGACTTTCGCGGCGCTGGCGGCGTTTCTATTACCGTTGGCTCTCCGCGCGCAAACGCCCTGCCCTTGCGATGCCAGCAAACCTGAGACGTTGAGCGCCCGCCAGTGTAGCCTTACCAGGCTCACGGAAGAGCAACCGCGCGAGATCCGTATCTTTTTCGTGCCCGACGCGAACCCGAAGAAGCCGAACCGCCTGCTCGCTCTGCCTCGGGAACAGACTCTGGGAATGCAGCGCATCGCCGACCTTTCGCCCGAAACGCGCCTCGAACTTTGGACCAAAGCCATCGAAAAAGCAAAGGAAAAATGGGGCGACCGCTGGGGAATCGCGTATAACGGAGATAACGTTCGGACCCAGTGCCACGTCCATGTTCATATCGGGCGGCTGATCGAAGGCGTCGAGGCGGGCGCTTTTCTGGAGGTGGACAGTCCCGCGCAAATCCCGGTTCCCGGGAAAGATGGCTATTGGATTCACCCCGTGAATGGAAAACTGCACGTCCACACGGGCGAACAGATCTGCGAAACCGTGCTCTTGAGATAACCTGATGAGCCTTGTCGGCATTTCGAAACTTCCTACCGCGGAAAATTCCGCCATCCAGCTTCACCCTCGCGACAATGTCGCCATCGCCCGCGTGCCGTTGAGCGTTGGAACTGAGTTGAAGATCGGCGGGATGAGCCTACGCACCCGGGCTTCGATTCCAGCGGGCCACAAAGTCGCCATCCGGCCGGTCGCCGCGGGTGAAACGCTGATCCGGTACGGACAGAGCATTGGCCGGGCATCGAAGGCGATCGAGCCGGGCGATCATGTCCACACGGACAACGTCGCTTTCGAGGAGCTTTCGTTCGACTACGAATTTCCCACCGGCGATATCCCGATTCCGGCCGCTCCGGCCGACGCCCCGACGTTCCTGGGGTATCTTCGTGCGGACGGCCGCGCCGGAACGCGAAACTATATCGCCGTCGTTGCCGCCAGCAACTGCGCCGCGCATACAGCCGAGCGCATCGCCGCCAGCTATGAAGGCTCTTCCCTTCCCGCCGGCGTCGACGGAGTGGTCGCGTTCCCTCACGGCGACGGCTGCGGCCAATCGCCCGGGCCTGACCTGGCTCAGCTTCGCCGCACGCTGGCCGGCGTGCTGGACCATCCGAACGTGTCCGCGGCGGTGATCCTCGGCCTCGGCTGCGAGGTGAACCAGATCGATCATTACCTGGGCGCTGGCACGCCACGGTCAGATCGTCTGGTAGGCCTGACGCTGCAGAATTCCGGAGGCACGAACTCCACGGTGGAAGCCGCGCGGCGCGAGATTGACGGCATGATCGAGCGCGCGGCGGCGGAAAAGCGCGTTCCTCTGCCGGCGTCCAAAATCTCCGTCGGCCTGAACTGCGGAGGCTCGGATTCTTTCTCCGGCATCACGGCGAATCCAGCCTTAGGCGTCGCCTGCGATCTTCTGGCCCACGCGGGAGCGAGCTTCGTGCTGGCGGAAACTACGGAGATTTTTGGCGCGGAGCATCTACTCGTTCGCCGCGCCCGCAATCGCGCCGTCGCCGAAAAGCTGCTCGGCTTCGTCGAGGGCTACAAGAAATATCTTGAGCGATTTGCGGGCAGCTTCGATGACAATCCTTCGCCGGGGAACAAAGAGGGCGGCCTCACCAACATTCTGGAAAAATCCTTGGGCGCGGTGGCCAAGGCGGGAACCACGCCGCTGAACGACGCCTACGATTACGCCGAACGCGTGACCGTCCCCGGCTTTTCCTTCATGAACACACCGGGCTTCGATCCGGTTTCGCTCACCGGCCTGGGCGCGGGCGGCGTTAACCTGATCGCCTTCACCACCGGACGAGGCAGCGCCATCGGCTTCCCGACGATTCCGGTGCTGAAAATCGCCACCAATTCGGCGATGTACAATCGCATGAAGGATAATATGGATATAAACGCCGGTAGGATCGCGGACGGCGACTCGACCGTGGCCGAGGTGGGCCACGAAATTTTCGACGCATTGCTGCGCGCGGCCTCCGGCGAGCGCACGGCAAGCGAGCGGCTCGGGCACAGGGAGTTCGTTCCCTGGCGCATCGGGCCCGTCATGTGAGACATAAGGAATTTCATGAAAACCATTGCCAGTCTTTTGATTCTTGCCGCGGGGCTCAGCTTGGGCGCCGATAAGTCCGGCCTCGATAAGGCGACGCTGGAGACCTATCTCCGCCATCTGGAACTGTGGCGTCCCGAGGTGGGCGTCAAGATCGACAACGCCAAGGACTCGAAGGACCTGCCCGGGTTCCTCGATGTCACGGTCCATCTGACGTACAACAATATGGTGCTGCCGGAGCAGCGTTACTACCTCTCGCGCGATGGAAAAAAGCTCTTCCGCGCCGACGTTTACGATATCAATAAGAATCCGTTCCAAGCGAATCTGGATAAGCTGGACTTGAAGGGCGCTCCAAGCCTCGGGCTGGCCAACGCGCCGGTTACGGTGGTGGTGTTCAGCGATTTTCAGTGCCCCTTATGCAAACAGGAAGCCGGCGTGATTCATAACCAGATCACCGCCGCGTTTCCCGGCAAGGTGAACGTGTACTTCCGCGATTTTCCGCTCGATCAGCTGCACAACTGGGCGCGCCAAGCGGCGATTGCCGGGCGCTGCGTGTACCAGTTGAATCCAGCCGCCTTCTGGGATTATCACGACTGGATTTACGATAACCAGAGCTACATCGGCATGGACAATCTCAACTCCAAGGTCCAGGAGTTCGCGGCGTCCAAGAATCTCGATGGGATGCAGCTTGGCCGCTGCATCGAGAGCAAGGCCACAGCGCCTGAGGTGAACGCGTCGGTCGCCACCGGAACCGCGCTCGCGATCAACGCCACGCCGACCATCTTCATCAACGGCCGCAAGCTGGAGGGCGCGGTGCCGTGGGATACGCTCCAGACGCTCATCAAGATGGAACTCGACCATCAGACGGCCGTGGCCGCCGCGGAAAAAGACGAGGCCTGTTGCACGGTAAAAATTCCGACCATTATCAAATAAATGCGCCGTTTTCTATTTTTGCTCCCCTTGGCCGCTCTGGCGGCCGACATCGCCCCGGATGCGTACCTGGCGCATGTCCGCTATCTGGCCTCGCCGGAGTTGAAAGGCCGCGCCACCGGCTCGCCGCAGCTCGAAAAGGCGGCGCATTACATCGCCGGCCAATTCCGTTCATACGGATTGAAACCTGCCGACGGCAGGAACTTTGAGGTCGCTTTCCCGGTTGCGCTCGGCGCGCACATGGGGAATAAGAACCACTTGAAGTTCAAGGATCCCGACCCGGCCCAACCGCTCGCGGCGGGTAAGGATTTTCTGCCGCTGAGCTTCTCGTCGTCGGGCGAGTTAAATGGCCCGGTGGTGTTCGCGGGCTACGGCGTCACCGACAAGAAAACCGGTTACGACGACTACGCGGGCATCGACGTAACAGGAAAATTCGTCCTGATCCTGCGGCATGAGCCGAAGGAGAATGCTCATCAGGAACATGTGACATTCACCGACAAGGCGATCAATGCCAAGATGCACGGCGCGCGCGGCGTCATTTTGGTGAACGATGCCGACCGGCACGAGGGCGCCGACGATTTGGGAAAATTTGCCGCCGAAGGTCCCAGGGACGCCGGGGTGTTTTTCGTGCGGATGAAATACGCGCTCGCGGAAGACTGGCTGAAGGCCGACGGCCAGGACCTGCACGCCATCGCGAAGCAGATTGACGCCGATGGCCATCCGCATTCCTTCGCATTGACGAAACTGACGGTCGATCTTTCGGTCGACGTCCGCACTGAGACCAAGACCGTGCACAACATCGCCGCGTACCTTCCTGGCGAGACCGACGAATACGTGGTCGTTGGGGCGCATTACGACCACCTGGGCTTGGGCGACGAGCACTCGCTGGCGCCGGCGCAGATTGGCACCATCCATCCCGGGGCGGACGATAACGCCTCGGGAACAGCCGGCGTGCTGGAACTCGCCCGATGGGCTTCAAAGCAGCCGAAACAGAGGCGCGGCATTCTGTTTCTGAGCTTTGCGGGTGAGGAACTGGGCCTGCTCGGCAGCGAGTGGTATGTGAATCATCCGGTTCTCCCTCTCGCGAAAGCCGTGGCGATGATCAACATGGATATGATTGGCCGCATCCGCGAAGGGAAAATTTATCTGAGCGGCACGGGCACGGGATCGACGCTGCCCAAGCTGGTGGAGGACGTGAAGCCCCCGGCGCCTCTATCCATCGATATGGCGGAAAAGGCCGGTTACGGCTCCAGTGACCATACGTCGTTCACCACCAAGGGCGTGCCGGTGTTGTTCTTTTTCTCCGGCCTGCACGGCGATTATCACAAGCCCAGCGATACGGCGGACAAGATCGACGCGGTCGACGCGGCTAGGCTGCTGGACTACATTGCCGATCTGGTTACCCATCTGGAAAACGATCCACGCCCGCAATATCAACGGGTTGCCGCGCCCCCGCAGGGTCCCGTGGGCTCCGGCGGCGGATCCGGATATGGGCCCGCTTTCGGCAGTATCCCCGATTTCAACGAGCCACCCAAAGGAGTCCGTTTTGCGGACGTCCGCGACGGAACGCCCGCCGCGAAGGCGGGCCTGAAGGCGGGCGATATTCTCATCGAATTCGATGGGAAAGAAATTGCCAATCTGTACGACTTCACCTATGCCTTGCGCTCCCACAAGCCTGGCGATTTGGTCCTGGTGAAGGTACTTCGTGGGGATCGAACAATTGAAGCCAAAGTACTGCTTGAGGAGCGGCGTTAATTTGGCATACTTGGGGTGCGAAACGTCATGTACCCGAGCCCCATTGGATCCCTTCCTCATACGAACACAGCGGCCCGCAAGCTGCCGCCGCTGATCCTGCATCCCTTCGCCGACGCCGCCGGACCCGATAAACTGGTGGAGAGTTCCCGCGCCAGCCTGATGCTGCAAGGCCTGCTGCCGACCGGGGAGCGCACCACAGAGGAGCTCGACGAGTCCCTGCTCGAAGGCCGCTATTGCGAGATCCGCATGCTGTTCTACGTCGGAAAGGACCTGGTGCGCTGGATTCAACAAGCGCTCGATCACATTCAGCGCCAGCCGGGCTACGATCCCGGCATCCGTTTCCAGAGTCTCGCCGCCTACCTGGTGCACAACACGCCTCCCGCCGTGCAGGCGAAGCTGCGCAAGTGGGGCGTGGCCGATTACAAGTCGATTTTCATGCGCGCCCTAGGCTTGAACGCGCTTCTCGCCGAGGTTCCTCCGCGAGGGGTTCTGGCAAGCGATTTCGTTCGCAATTATTATCGCTACGCCGACTCGATATTTCTGTGCCGCCAGGGCCAGACCCAGTTCACCGACGTCACCCACATGAACTTCGAATTCGACATCTTCGCCAGCGGGGAATACTCCCGGATGCTGGAACGGGAGTGGTCGGAAAACTGACAGGCCCGCGGTCGCAAAGCGTCTAAAAACCCCGCGTTGTTCCAGCTCGCCTGGCTGCCACCCTTCATTGCTGGAGGTTCAACTACGTGTTAGCCTAAACGAAGCTGCTCTTCCCAGACTGCGGAGAATATTGTTGTTGAGAGTTTGTTTAGCGATCATTTTGCTGACGCTTGCCGTCGCCCTACCGGCTTCAGCCAACACGAGTTACGTCTTAAACGGAAGTTTTGAATCGACCACGAACGGCAACGGTCAGTTGGGCTACAACACCAACGCCACGAACTGGACGAATCAGAACAACGCCGGCACGTGGGGTTACAACTTCCTGTTTGCGCCAGGCACGGCGGATACGACAGGGGCAGTCGGTTCCGCTGGAACCGTCTCTCTTTGGGGACCGGGCAACGGATCAAACAACGGTCTTACGACCAGCCCGAACGGCGGATATTTCATTGCGGCCGACCCGGTGTATCAAACCGGCACGATCAGCCAAGTTATCAACGGACTGACCGTCGGCCAGGAATACGCCGTCCAGTTTTATTGGGCCGGCGCTCAGCAGTACACCTTTAACGGCGCGACGACGGAGGGATGGCAGGTGACACTTGGATCCTCAACCCAGAGCACCGGAACGATCTCCAATGTCAGTCATGGGTTTACGGGTTGGAGACTCGCAACCATGGATTTCGTGGCTACATCGACTTCAGAAACTTTGTCGTTTCTTGCGCTTGGCACGCCTTCCGGCTTGCCTCCTTTTGTTTTGCTGGACGGCGTTAGCATGATCGCGGCACCGGAACCCGGCACCTTTGTTCTAATCGGCCTCGGACTACTCGCGATCCCATTGGGCGCGCGCCGAATCCGTAAGCGGACTTAATCTTCGCCGCGATTCATTCGGTACCATGCGTTATCTGGCTCCTTTCGGCCTCGAGTTTTTCCGGTTGTGCGTTTGGTTCATCCTCCTGACGGCCACCTTCGTGCCGCTGGAGAAGTTCTTCCCCCTGCATCCCCATAAACTGTTCCGAAAGGCCTTCGGCACCGACGTGGTTTACTATTTCCTCACCAGCCTTCTGCCGAAGCTGTTGCTGATTCTGCCGATGACCATCGTCGCCGCCGGGTTGCATCGCGTGACGCCCGGCGCATTCTACTCGTGGGTGGGAAGCCTTCCTTTGGCGATTCGCCTGGCTGGAGCGCTCCTGGTAGGAGAGATCGGTTCCTACTGGGCGCACCGCTGGTCCCACCAGATCCCGTTTCTGTGGCGATTCCACGCTGTTCACCACAGCGCCGAGGAGATCGATTGGCTGGTGAACTCCCGCGCGCATCCGGTGGATATTGTGTTCACTCGCCTCTGCAGCGTGATTCCGATGTATGCGCTGGGACTGGCCCAGCCGATGGCGAACCAGGTGGACATGGTTCCTGTTCTGGTGACGATCCTCGGCACGATCTGGGGATTCTTCATCCATGCCAACGTGAACTGGCGGCTGGGATGGTTTGAGTGGCTGGTGGCCTCTCCGGCCTTCCATCACTGGCACCACACCAACGATTCGCCCGACGTGATCGACAAGAATTACGCCGCGATGCTCCCGTGGTTGGACAAGTGTTTCGGCACGTTCTACCTCCCGAAGCGCTGGCCGGCCAGGTATGGCACCGATACTCCGGTCGCGCGCGACCTCACCGGGCAACTGCTCAATCCTTTGTTCGAACCCGCGCCAGTCACCGCGCGTCAACTCTCAGATAGGCGCGAGCTTCCGAAAAAGCCGCGTCCCCTGCCCTGCTTGTATCCACCGTCAGCTTCGGACGAGTGATCTGCTCGAACTCCGCGCGTACCTTGAGGTAAAGCTCGAACGTCCGATTCTTGGCCGGATGCTCGTTTGCGGCTTCAATTCTCTGCCGGGCAGTTTCCTCCGGGCACACGCACTCGATGATTCGCCAGGACGCGCCTAGCCGCTCCGCCAAAGCGATCACGCGGTCAATCTGATAGGCGCGCGAAAACGTGCGGCCGTCAAAGAATACGGTCAACTGCGGACGCTTCGTCAGAAGATACTCGGCCGTGCGCTGCATCAGATCTTGCACGAAGTCGTCCTGCTCGGTGGAGTATTCGACGAACCCGGCTGGAAACAGCGCCGCGCGCAGAGTATCCTTGCTGAGAACCACGCCGCCCAACTCGTCCGCCAGAGTCCGGGCGAGGGTACTCTTGCCTGTGCCCGGGAGGCCGGCCATCGCAACGATCATGGGTCCATTCTAAAGTGCCTGGCGCCCGGGACAACGAACGCTAATTTGCGGAAGGTTTTTCTACACGGTCGATCACGAGCACATCGACAGGAGCCTTGGTGGACTCCAGCTTCAATCCCAGTTGCTGCTGGAATGCGGTGAACAGATCCGGTGGAGCGTCGGCATTGTCGCCCGGGGGCGCGCCGCCGGGCGCTCCGCCCACTTGTGGCTGAGGCCCATCGGGCGTCCATCTCAGCATGAAGTCATACCGGGCGGAACCGAATCCTGTCTGGTCCACCACCGGGCGCTCCAGGATATTGGCTTGCATCATGTGGGCGAACTCCTCGATGGTTGCGTTCCTGACCATGAGGCCCCGAGGTCCTCCGCCGAAGCCGGGAAGGCCGCTTGGATTATTGTCGTTCCTTGTCATTTTTGATCCCGTCTTCGTTACGGTGATCGCGTAGACGGACAGGTCTTTCTTCTCGCGATGGAAGGTGAGCTGGAAACGATCCGCCAGCAGCTTTTGCATCATCATTTTCAGCTGCCTGCCGTTCGGGATGCCTGGCAGATCGGCCTTCGCCGTGATATCGAACTTCTCCGATTCGGCCCAGGACGGTCCTCCCGTGATCTGACGGGGATGAAGGTCATACGCGAACTTGATGAGATCGCTTAGAGACGTGTCCGTCGTGGTAAGAATTCCGCTTCGGTTCACCAGAATGGAAAAGCGTTCGTCAGGCTTGCTCGGCTTTATGGTGGCGACCTCGACTTCAGGGCTCGCATTGGCCGCCATCAGCTTCGGCGGAGGAGGAGGTTCGGGAATCGTCCAGGCCGTCGCGGGGGTGGCGCGCGCCAGGTTCAGTGGCAGCGGCATCCCCTGGCTCCACGTGCCTGTGATCGTGTTCCCGTCCGCGCTCAACTTCCCTTCGTAAGTGCCGTTAATCGGGGTGATCGTCATTTTGATGTTCGACCCGTCTTTGGTGAGCGTGGTAGCGGTGATGGGCTGGCCTCCCTGGTCGATGCTGTACATGACGGCCTTCAGCTTGTCGTCATCGAGCGAGATCTTGATCACCGTCCGTAGCTCCTGGGGACCGGCCTTCAGCGAGCCCTGCCAGGTCCCGGTTATGTTTTGGGCGTGCAACGCGCTTCCCGGCAACGCTGCCATAGCCATCATCCATAGCATCTGTTTCATGGGCGGTCTCCTAGAGAACAAGATGGGGCAACAGCCTCATTTTGGCATCATTCCAGTGGCCGTCGGGGCATGCTCACATGGATTGATTTCCGCTCGCATTGGGAGACCGTAGCGCGGTGAGCCACCAGGGCAGAATATACAAGCCCAGCCATGCGCGCCACAGGAAACCTGTCGCACAGTTTGCCCATTGGATCCGATCGCCGGCCAGCATGACGAGAACCGCGACGCCGAGGAGCGCGTGCGTGAAGATCCGATAGACGCGGTAGGTGGTATCCTTTTCTCGCGTCTCCACGTCTCGCTTATCCACGTCCTTGCGAACGAGCGCCTGAATCGCAAACGCGGCGATCGCCAGAACAAACGCCAATCCCACGTCCACCGCTCCCCACCACTTCGGGAACCCGGAGGGGTCCTTCGCCAGGCCCGCGCGAAGGGGAAATACCCAGGAAAGGAGGAAGAGAATCGAGGCAGCAGTGGCAAAAATGCGAACCGTCGGTCTCACGCCAGAACCCCCGCGCAATTCGTGAATATCGGAATCGGGGACGTCCTCTCCGTCCCCGCTTCATTCTAATTGGGAAACGATATCACTTGGTTTTCAGTCCGTCGCGCCAGGCGATTGCTTCGAGTTCGACCCGGACTGCGTCCGCGACGGGGACTACGGGGTGCGCCTGGAATACAAATGAAGGGAACGTCGAGCAGACCTTATGAACCGTCAGTGGATCGTCGCATTCCACCAACATATGCCCGCCCCAGTCGCCCACACGCACGACGAACAACTCAATCTTGAAATTGGCTGGGGCCTTCCATTGACCAAATACTTCAAGGATTCGCTTCTGGGCATTCTCATACTCCATGGGCGAACCTTGCGGGCGTTCGAACCAGCTGACCATGTATTTCATCTCATCTCCTTTTTGACATGTTCTGACCGACCTGGACCGATTCAGTCTACTCCCTAGGTGGTAGCCATTTGGCAACAATCACACACTAACCCGCAGACCATTATCATGAAGACATGGAATCCACCGCCGCTCCCGCCGAAGCCCTCTCGGCCGTCGATCAAACCGTCATGGATTTGGAGAAGAAGTATCTACTCCAGAACTACGCCCGTTTTCCTCTGGTCCTTCATCGCGGCAAGGGCTGCTATGTCTACGACACGTCGGGCAAACGTTATCTCGACCTGATCTCCGGCATCGGCGTCAACGCGCTGGGCTATGCGCATCCGCGCCTGACCAAAGTGATCCGCGAGCAGGCGGGGTTGCTGCTGCACACGTCGAATCTCTACTATCACGAGTATCAGGGGCGGCTGGCGGAGCGGATCGCGAAGATCAGCGGCCTCGATCGCGTGTTCTTCTCCAATTCCGGCACCGAGTCCATGGAAGGCGCGCTCAAGATGGTGCGCTCGCACGGGCGAAAGATCGATCACGCGAAGCATCGCGTGGTGTCGCTGGAAAATTCGTTCCACGGGCGCACGTTCGGGGCGCTCTCCATCACAGGGCAGGAGAAATACCGGAAAGATTTTGAGCCGCTGGTTCCTGGGGCGCGCTTCGTGCCCCGCAACGATATTGGGGCGCTGGTACAGATGGTGGACGAGCACACCGCCGGCATCGTGCTGGAGATCGTGCAGGGCGAGGGCGGCATTTATCCCATGACAGGCGAGTACGTGAAGAAAGCTCGCGAACTGGCAGACCGCTTCAACGCGCTGCTCGTGTTCGATGAGATTCAGTGCGGCGTCGGCCGGCCGGGGACCTACTTCGCGTATCAGATGTTCGACCCGATCGTCATGCCGGACGTGATGGTGGCGGCGAAACCTCTGGCGTGCGGGATTCCGCTCGGGTTCATCGCCGCGAATGAGCGCGCGGCCGCGGCCATCGGACCGGGCATGCACGGCTCGACGTTCGGCGGAGGGCCGCTGGCCTGCCGAGTGGCGCTCGAGTTTTTCGATATCGTCGATCCGATGCTGCCGAAAATCGCCGAGACGGGCAGCTATTTCCGTATGAGGCTGACAGAGCTGGCCAAGCGCTACGGCTTCATCAAGGAAATCCGCGGCGTGGGCCTGATGATCGGCGTGGATCTGGACATGCCGGGAAAGCAGATCGTGATCGACGCGATGGCCGAGGGCCTGCTGATCAATTGCACGCACGAAACGGTGCTGCGCATGCTGCCTCCGTACATACTGACGGAGCAGGATGTGGACCGCGCGATCACGGTGCTGAACCGCGTTTTCAAAAAAGTCAGAGCGGCGTAAATCGTCCGCCTGATCGGCTCGAGACCGCTTCCTTCAGTCACCTGACAAAGAACTCGGGTTTCCCCAGGTCCGCGTCCACGGCCACGTCGAAAAAGCCGACCATCATCTCCTCCCAGCTCTGCTGGCCGTAAGTGACGTCCGCCGAAGGGTCGGGATTGCGGGGATTATTTGGGGAATTGTCGTACACGGCCCAGCATTGCAGGCGCATGCCCTTTTTGAGCGGGATCGGCGTTTCGAAGCGATAGGAGAGCTGCCAGTAAAAATCGTATTTCGGTATGTTGAGCAGCGTTCTCACGTCGCGGTCGTCGATCAGGGCGTACGTGAACGATTTGCCGCGCAGGTGCATGTGCGGGAACAGGCTGAGCAGCAGCGCGTCATTGGGGATCGAGCCCCAGGCCGTGATCTCGAAGTGCCTGTCGCCGGCGGGGATGCGGAAATGATCGTTGTTCAATTGAAGGGTTAGGACCCGTTTTTCCGGTTTCTTCGGAGCAAAGCGCAGCGCGACCTTTGTCTGATCGGACGCAGGTTTGCCCGTCGGCGTGTAGTGGATTTCGAGCACCACGTCGGCGCCGGCGGGAATCAGCTTGGCCATGCCGTCGGGCCAGGCGTCCGGGGTCGTGCCGGGAGCATAGACGGCCAGAATGTCGTTCTTTGTCGGCCCATGGGTCCACGTGGAGCCGGGTTCGCGGATGTAGGCCACAATGTGGTGGACCACGCTAGGGTTGGCGGGCCGAACTTCGACCGCTTGCACCCATCGGTCCTCCCTGAAACCGGTCGGAATCGGGAAATACTGATATTCCACCGCACCGGAAGCTGGGATCGGGAAGGGCTTGGGCATCGAGAGTTCAAGGTCGTGCGAAGGGAGATTCCAGCCGTCCGGCCAGCTTCTCTTCGGCGGCGCGTCCCCGGAATCACCCCGGGCGGCTCCGGCTTCCGCCCAGTTTGCAAGGGTTTCGATCTCCAGCGGCGTCAGGGACCGGTCATTGGAGAAATGGCCGCAGCAGGGATCGGCGGGCCACGGAGGCATTCTACGGGTGCGGACCTGCTCGCGGATCGCCTTTGCCCAGGGTCTGGCCTGTTCGTAGGTTTCGAGAGGCATCGGAGCGATTTCGCCTGGGCGGTGGCATTCCTGGCAGCGGTTCTGGAGAATCGGCAGGACGTCACGGAAAAACGTAGGAGCGGCGGAAGCGCACGGGACGAGCATGGCGAGAAACAACGCCCGGTGCATAAACCTAACTATATGCTATAAAGCAGCTTGACGGGACCTTGCAAATGCCTCATCATGTCAGTAAGAGGAGTAAATCCATGCTCACACGGCTTTCGTTCGCGCTGCTGATGGTCGGTACGAATTCAGTTTGGGCGCAGCAGGTGATCTCCGCGCATTCGGGCGTGATTCACTACGTAGAGGGCCAGGTGACCTTGGACGGAAAGACGGTGGCGCCTAAGTTCGCGGAGTTTCCGGACGTGAAGAACGGCTCGACGCTCGCGGCGGAAGACGGGCGGGCCGAAGTGCTGCTCACCCCTGGCGTGATTCTGCGCATCGGCGAGAATAGCTCCTTCAAAATGATCTCCAACAGCCGGTCCGACACCGTGCTCAGCATCCTCTCGGGTGCGGCGATTGTCGAAGTCGGCGAACTGCTACCGTCCAACGCGATCACGCTGGTGTACAACGACACCCGCGTCGCACTCGTGAAGAGGGGCTTGTATCGCCTGGACGCGGACGAAGCGGGCAAATTCCGGGTGTATGAAGGCGAAGCGCGGGTGACGGATGGCAGCCAGACGCTGGTAGCGCGCAAGGGCCGCCAAGTGCAGCTTGGCGCTGTCCTCGACATGAGCAGCTTCGACGCGAAGGATACGGATGAGTTGACGCGCTGGGCCTCACGCCGGTCCGAGTATCTTGCGCAGGCCAATGTCTCTTCAGCGAGAACGGCTTCCGGGTCGAGCCAGAGCTATCTTGGCGGCATTTACGGAAGCGCGTATGGCTACGGCGGAGCCTGGGCCTATAATCCCTGGTTCGGGATGTTCACCTACCTGCCCTTCGGCAACGGCATGTACTACAGCCCGTTCTTTGGGTACCCATATTACAGCCCCTACAACGTCGGCTACGCGATGCCGATTGGCACTGGATCTCTAAGCGCGTTCCCCATTTCCAACTCCACGACCTCGCCGCACTTTAACGGCGGAGCGGGCGGCTTCACGCCTCGTCCGTCGAGCCCGGCGTCGCGCGGCGAATACGGCGGTTTGGGTACGGCCGGAGCGACGCGTGCGTCCTCCAGCGGTCTGGGCACGGCGGGTGCCACCGGAGTCTCCAGCGGCGGTGGCGGCTTTTCAGGGGGCGGAGCGCGTGGCGGCGGCGGCATGAGCGGCGGATCAGCCACCGGCGGACGCGGCAGATAGGCCGAGCCTAATAGAGTCTACGAGCCTGCCGGACTATAAGCCGGTTTCTGTACTCTCCTTGCGAAGAGCGACAATCATTCCTCTTGGCCGGAGATCTCTCTCCGGCTCCAGCGACCTACCCGGAAGTGTGAACGGAGCGGGCAGCTCCTCCTCCCCTATTTGGTCTTGCTCCGCATGGGGTTTGCCCTGCCGGCGTCCGTTACCGGAGCCGCGGTGCGCTCTTGCCGCACCTTTTCACCCTTACCTCCGGGAAGTCCCGAAGGCGGTATATTTTCTGTGGCACTTTCCGTAAAACCCGCTTTGAGCGAGTCCCCCCGGCCGTTAGCCGGCATGTTGCCCTGTGGAGACCGGACTTTCCTCCCGCGCACCCCTTGCAAGGAAAACGCGAGCGACTGTCCGTCCGTCAAGCTCGCTTTCATTATCCCGGCTGGCCTCCCGCGAGCGCAAGGCTAAATTTAGGAAACGATTGCTTTCCCTGGCGCATCTTCTCCAAGTTCGTGTATTCTATGACTTAAGCGTCGGGGCATAGTTGTGCTACGCTGGGTCTGAAACAAGCTTCAGCGAGATTGTTTTACACCAGCGATGTCAGTTGAGGAGGGTCAACGATGTTCAATAGGTTTGCTACGTTTCTAGCGGTGATTCCGCTGGCAGCGGTGGGAATGTACGCACAGGGTCTCGATACCAAGGCGTCGCCCAACGATTGGGAAGAAGTGAATTTTGAGTTCAACTCGTCCGTCCTGGTGGACGGATTTCCCAGCCTGCTGCGCGTGGCGGAGTTGTTGAAGAATCATCCGGGATACAAAGTGCGCATCGAAGGGCACACCGACGTGCTGGGCGGCGGCGCTTTCAACGAAAAACTGGGCCAGGCGCGCGCCGACACGGTGCGAGACTTCCTGGTGAAGTACGGCGCCAGCGCGGCGCAAATCAGCACGGGAACGCGCGGCAAGGCGGATCCCAAGTATCCGGGGCAGAAGAACGCGTTCACCAAGACAGATGAAGCGCGCTGGATGAATCGCCGCGTGGTGCTAACGGTGATGGATGAGTCCGGACGCGTGGTGGGCGCAGGCGGCGCGGGCGATGCGATTCGCGCCATGGATACGACGCCCAAGGGCGGCATGACGGATTGCTGCTCGGAAGTGCTGAAGCGTTTGGACAAGCTCGATGACATCGCGCGCCTGTTGAAAGATCTGGCGGATCAGAATGCGCAGTTGCGCAAGGAAATCGCCGACCTCAAGAACAATCAGGCTGTACTCGAATCGAAGGTGAATCAGCCTCCGCCGCCTCCGATGGCGGCTCCCGCTCCGGCTGCTCCGCCGGTTGCCAAGCATGAGGATTCCCGCTTCCAGTTGCTGGGCGTGAACGTCGGCGCGGATCAGGACCACCATGTAACCGCAGCCGGCAAGGGACGCTTCTTCGGCGTGTTCGGCGAGCACTATGCGTTGCAGGCGCAAGCCGAGTACATGTACACGCACCGCGACCGCGAAGGCCAGTTCGACGTCGGTCTGGTGGACCGCCTTGGCCGCATGCAGGCGGGCTTGTTCGCGAGCTTCAAGAGTGCCTCGCTTACCGGCATGCAGACCAATGGCACCCTGGGCCAGGCAGCGTTGACTTTCGACTACATCTTCAAATGGGGCAAGTTGGGCGTTTTCGGAACCAAAGGCTTCAAGGACGACGCCAAGGTCTACGACGCGGCCTGGGTGAATCCGAACACTGGTTATGTCTCGACCGATATCTTCCTTCGGAAGTATCTGCACATCGTGGACCAAGTGGGCGTCAGCGGGACGGTCGCGCTGGGGAGCAAAGCCTACCTGGAGGGCAACATCGGCTATCTGAGGAGCACAGCTAACGCCGACCGCCCGGGCGGCACGCTCCGTTTCGTCTTCCCGCTGAACGACAAGTTCGCGCTCACGGTGGAAGGCGGCGTGAACGAGTCCCTGCTCGGCGCCGGGAATTTGGGCCGCGCCGAAGTTGGCTTCCAAATGGGCAACCTGATGCGGCCGAAGGAAATGCTGGCATCGGGCATCCCGGTTCCGGTGGACGTGCCCCGCGTGCGTTACGAAGTGCTGACGCGCAAGGTGCACGTGGGCGAAACGCCTCCGGTGGCGGATGCGGGTCCGGATCAGCTGGGTATCCCGGCGGGCACGGTCACGCTCAACGGTTCGAATTCCTATTCGCCGGATGGCAACCCGCTGACCTATCAGTGGATCCAGGAAGGCGGCCCGACGGTGTCGCTGTCCGCGCCGACCGCGGCGGTGACGACGTTCACGGCGACGGGTAACCAGTCGTACACGTTCCGTTTGGTTGTGAAGGACAACTACGGCGGCCAGGGTTCGTCGCGGGTACACATCACCACGGCGTCCAGCTCGGCTCCGATTATTTCTTCGTTCACGGCGAATCCGACCTCGATTACCAGCGGTCAGGCCGCGGTTCTGGCCTGGAGCGTGTCGGGTGCGACGACCGTAAGCATCTCCTCGGTGGGCGCAGTCCAGCCGAGCGGCACGGCATCCGTTTCGCCGACGGCCACAACGACGTACACATTGACGGCGACCAACGCCAACGGCAGCACGAACGCAACAGCCACGGTGGTGGTGAACACGCCGCAAACGCAAATGCTCGCCTGCTACGCATCGCCGGCCAACATCATGGTGGGCGAATCGGCGACGTTGAATTACCAATCGCAGAACGCGACCTCGGTGGCCATCACGCCGGGCGTGGGCGCGGTTGGCCTGAGCGGCAGCGTGGCGGTGAGCCCGACCTCGTCGACCACCTACACGGTGACGGCGACGGGCGCGAACAACCAGACGGCGTCTTGCAGCATCGCGGTGCAGGTGACCGCGGGCGCTCTGCCGAGGATCGTCCAGTTCTCGGCTTCGCCGTTGTCAATCCTGAGCGGCCAAAGCACGACTCTCGTGTGGGTGGTGGATAACGCCACGTCCCAGACGATCACCACTCTGGGCACGGTGGTGGCGGCGGGCTCGCAGAGCATCTCCCCGACCGCGACGACCACGTACACGCTGACGGCGACCAATAACGCCGGTAGCGTGAACGCGACGGTAACGGTAACCGTGACGCAGATCCCGAACCCGGTGATCGTCAGCTTCACGGCATCGCCGAATCCGTCGACAACGCCAGGAGCTCCGGTGGTGTTGAGCTGCTCGACGCAGAACACGGCCAGCATCACGATGGCCGGGCTCACGTTCCTGCCGCCGATCGCCACCTACACTGTCTACCCGCAGGCCACCACGTCGTACAATTGCATTGCGACGGGTGAAAACGGCGTGACAGCGACCAAGTCGGTGACGGTGACGGTGGGCTCGACCGCTCCGCCAGCTGGTCAGCCGCCGGTGATCGTCATCGCGGGCGGCAGCACGCAGACGACGACGGTCCGCACGGTGCTGATCGACGCGTCCGGCTCCAGCAGCCCGTCCGGCAACAACCCGCTGAGCTACAGCCTGGCTGTGCTGTACGGTTCGGCCGAGACGATCAACGCCAACACGTCGAAGCCGACGGTGGTGCTTGGCGCCGCGCCGGGTCCGTACTACTTCAACCTGACGGTGACGGACAGCAAGGGCATGTCCACCACGCAGGAGATCACGATCATCTACCAGCCTTAGGGTTGGGGATTGTCGAGAAAAACCAAGGCGGGTCCGGGAAACCGGACCCGCTTCTTCGTCGGGAGAAACTAAAAAAGGCGGACCCGATTGGGCCCGCCTTTTCGCTTTTGGAGACTTATTCAGCCTCGCGAGGACGCTTCTTGCGATTCCGCTTGCGTGCCAAAGCTTCCTTGGTGCGCTGCTTCTCGCCTGGCTTCAGGTAGAACGAGTGCCGCTTGATCTCTTTGATGATGTCTTCCTGCTGAACCTTCCGCTTAAAGCGGCGCAGCGCGCTCTCAAGGGTCTCGCCGTCCTGGATGTGGACTTCCGCCAAACTAAACTCACCTCACTCTCAAAACCTTAGGATAGCAGCTTTTGGCTCTCGATCCGATAGAAGATCAGGTAGGCGAGCCCTACGCTGGCGCGAATGGACGCGCATACTCCCGTTCGCCGCCGGGGTCGCGTTCTTTGCCATCTTGAAATAGTGTATTGTTTCGGGGATGGCAAGCATCTTTCGGGACAATCTATTGAACGGCCAGGTCGCCTTCGTGACCGGAGGCGGCAGCGGAATCGGCCAGGCGATGGCGGAGCGGTTCTCGCAGCACGGGGCTAGAGTGGTTCTCGCCGGGCGCAAGCAGGAGAAACTGGACGCGGCTGCGGCCGTGATTCATTCGGCCGGGGGGTTCGCGACGACGGCGGCTCTGGACGTGCGCGATTACGCGGCGGTGGAGGCCGCGGTAAAGAAGACTCGGGATGAACTGGGGCCGATCGATATTCTGCTGTGCGGCGCGGCGGGTAACTTCCCCGCTCCGGTGACTGGCATGTCGGCCAACGGATTCAAGGCCGTCATCGACATCGATCTGCTCGGAACGTTCAACACCTGCCGCGCGGCGTACGAACATCTGCGGAAGCCCGGCGCGTCGGTGATCAGCATTTCCGCGAATCAGGCCACTGTGGCGATGCCCTGGCAATCCCACGTTGGCGCGGCCAAGGCCGGCATCGAACTGCTGATGAAGACGCTGGCCCTCGAGTGGGGAAGGGACGGAATTCGCGCGAATTGCATCACGCCAGGACCGACCGGCGATACCGAGGGCATGCGAAGGCTCGCGCCCACGCCGGAGGCTCGCGAGAGGGCGATCAAGACGGTTCCCCTAGGACGCTACGGCACCAAGGATGAGCTGGCGGATCTGGCGCTTTTCCTTTGCTCGCCCGCGGCGGCGTACATCACTGGCTCGGTGTATCACTGCGATGGAGGAACGTCGCTGACGCGGCACACCGTTGGCTAGAAGGTCGGCTAAAATCATAACTTCATGACGCGCACAGCGGATGTGGCGATCGTCGGCGGAGGCATCGTCGGCGCGAGCATTGCCTACCAACTCACCGCGGCGAGATGCCGCAACGTGGTCATTCTCGAACGGGAAACCAGCCAGGGCAAGGGATCGACGGGAAAGAGCATGGGAGGCGTGCGGGCTCAGTTCTCGACTCCCGTGAATATCCAGATGTCTCTCTACTCGATTCCCTTTTTTCGGGATTTCGAGAGGACGCTGGGGCATCCGTCGGGCTATCGGGCACAGGGCTATCTGTTCGTCGCGACGGCACAGAAACATCTCGATTATCTGCGCGCCAATTACGAGCGCCAAGTGGCCGCGGGCCTGAAGACCGCCTCGCTGGCGACGCGCGAAGAGATTGTTAGAATGGTCCCGCAGCTTCGTTCGGACGATATTTTGGGCGGCAGCTTCTGCTCAACGGACGGCTTTGTCGATCCGTACAGCGTCATGACCGGATTCACGCTGCGCGCGGTGGAGCAGGGCGCGGAGTTGATTCGCGACGCGCAAGTCACCGGCATCAAGCTGGACGCGCAAGGCGTCGCGGGCGTCGAGACGACACAGGGCGAGATCGCCACGCGGACGGTGGTGAACTGCGCGGGCGCATGGTCGGCGGCGGTGGCGAAAATGGCCGGGATCGATCTTCCCGTTGAGCCTTTGCGGCGCATGCTGGTGCCGACCGAGCCCTTCGACAAGGTGTCGCATGGCGCGCCGATGGTGGTGGACATGAGCACCGGCTTCCATTTCCGGCCGGAGGGCCTGGGGTTGCTGCTCGCCTGGAACGATCCCGAGGAGAAGGCCGGATTCAATACAACTTTCGACCGCGGGTTCATCGAGAAGATCCTGACGCGGGCCGTGGATCGCGTGCCGGTGTTCGAGGAGCTGGAGGTGAATCCGTCAAAGGCGTGGGCAGGGTTGTATGAAATGACGCCGGACCACCATCCGGTGCTCGGCGCGGCTCCGGGGGTGAACGGATTCTATTTCGCCAACGGGTTCAGCGGGCACGGCGTGATGCATTCGCCGGCGACGGGAAAGATTTTGGCCGATTTGATTTTGAAGGGCTCGACCGATTTAATCGACGCGAATCTGCTGGATTACGCGCGCTTCGCGGAGGGGCGCTTGATCGAAGAAACTGCTGTGCTGTGACGTATCAGTGTCGGCTCGATTGGTCCCCGCACTCACGTGCGGGGCTGTTCTTGCCCCATGGCTACAGCCCCTGGCGTCAGCCAGGGGACACGTTGAACGGCGCCAAACTCCCTCCTCGATTCGATATGGTATGCCGATGGTGAGCGTGAACGCCGGTCTCTACTCAAGAAGGTATGACCTGCTTACGACTGCCTCTGTTTCTTCCATTCCTGCCAGTCCTTCATTGTGGCCTCGAACATTTCTTCCGCCGCCCTGTGCAGCCAGGTGGGCGGCCGCTTCGCCAAGTCCTTCAGGAGCATGGACGCCTTTGCGCTACCCAGGTGTACATTGGCCGTTTCCCATCCCATCGCGAACAACAGCTTCTCGGCGTCGTGTTTTTCTGGTAGGGAGCATAGCTCGATGCGGGAGCAATCCGGCGCGAGGCGCCGCAGCATCCAGCGGCCTTGCGGCTTTGCGAACGGATCTGGGCAGCGGACGGAGCGGTTCAGAATCTCCCGGTAGAATATTTTGGTCTTACGCTTAGCCGGATGCGCCCAGAGCCATGCGGACGTAGTCAATTCCTTCGCCTCGCGCGCGATGCTGCCGCCGTGCCAATCCGCCAGCGCCACGAAGCGCAGGCGTCCCAGGCTGCCGAGGCCCGCGACGCGGTGCACCACGCGATACTTTAGCTTCGGATCTGGCATCATTCGTTTCATGGCCTTCGCGGCGCTCGAGGGAATCTTGCCGGTGTGCGTCTTGAGCGCCAGCATCTTCTCCCAGAACAGTTCAGGCCGCTTCAGTCGTTCCACGGCCATTTCCCGCAGCACCGGGTGATGCTCGGCCAGAACGAACACTCGGCCACCGGCCCTTAGCGCCGCGCGATAGCCGTCCAGAATCGCTTTGGACGCTTTCGCTGGCGTGATCAATCTCAGATGCCCCCCCGAGATGGCGAAGTGCGCGCTGGTTGTCAATCGAACCAAATCGCAGGTGTATGGCATCCACCCGACCTCGTCGAAATCGTTTATGCCCCATACGAGGCGTCCGTCAACATCGCGCCAGGTGCCGAAATTTTCGACGTGCAGGTCCCCAACCGCGAGCAGTTCCGGCGCATCGGCCGACGTTGGGGACACCTCCGGCCAGAGTTGGGCCCAACGGTAGAACGTCGCTCGAAGAAACGGAAAGGGAGCTTCGCTCATGTGTTGATGCTTCAGCGCGAGGTCACCGGGCAGCAAAGGAATCCTCTTGCTGAGCCACGCCTCGTACCGCTCTGTCGCCTTGAAAATATTCATGACCCAAACAGGTTAACGCGATTAGGATAAAATCGCAGCTAATGAAACGACTTCTCTCCATCGTCATCGTCATCTCCTGCTCGCTCCCCGCGCCCGCGCAGCGCCGCGGCGGACAAGGCTCGGGCGAAGGTGCTCCCAATATTCAAGGCCCCCTGCGTAGCGTGCACTGGCGCTCCATCGGCCCGTTCCGCGGCGGCCGCGCGACAGCCGTCGCCGGCATTCCCTCGCAGCCCCAGACGTATTATTTCGGTGCGACCGGTGGAGGTATTTGGAAGACCACCGATGGAGGTTTCAACTGGCTGCCGGTTGCCGACGGCCAGATCGCCACGGGATCTGTCGGCGCGATCGCCGTGTCTGAATCGGATCCGAACGTAGTCTACGCAGGCATGGGCGAGGCCTGTATTCGCGGCAACGCGTCGCCCGGCGATGGCGTGTATAAGTCCACCGACGCAGGTCGCACCTGGAAGCACATGGGCCTGGAGCAAACGCAGCAGATCGGCGCGGTGGTGGTGCACCCGCAGAATCCGAACGTCGTATACGTCGCGGCGCTGGGACATCAGTTCGCCGCGAACCCGGAGCGAGGCGTGTACAAATCCACCGACGGCGGCACGACCTGGAAACAGGTTCTGACCCGCGGCCCCAAGGCCGGCGCCGTTGACATCGTAATGGACCCGCACAACGCCAACGTCCTCTATGCGGCTTTCTGGGAGGTCTATCGCACCCCTTATAGCCTGGAGAGCGGTGGCCCGGGTAGCGGCATCTGGAAGTCCACCGACGGCGGTGAAACGTGGAGCGATCTCACGCGCGCTCCAGGCCTGCCTCGTGGCACCCTCGGCAAGATCGGCGTCACCGTTTCGGGTGCGGACTCCGATCGCGTTTGGGCCATCGTCGAGGCAGACGACGGCGGCGTGTATCGCTCCGATAACGGCGGCACCTCCTGGACGCGAGTGAATCAACAGCGCGACCTTCGGCAGCGCGCCTGGTATTACACGCATATCTACGCCGATCCGAAGAACCGCGACGAGGTGTATGTGCTGAACACGGGCGTCTATCGGTCGAACGACGGAGGCAGGACCTATACCACCATCGCCACGCCGCACGGCGATAATCATGACCTGTGGATCGATCCAAATAACCCCGACCGCATGATCGAATGCAACGATGGAGGCGCGAACGTTACCACCAATGGCGGCCGCATCTGGTCGCCTGAGAATAATCAGCCGACGGCACAATTCTATCGCGTCGCACTGGACAACGATTTTCCGTATCACGCCTACGGAGCCCAACAGGACAACACCACCGTACGCACGGCGACACGCGGCCGCGGAGGCATCACCGAGCGCGACTGGTACGACGTCGGCGGCGGCGAAAGCGGCTGGATTCAGCCCGATCCCCGCGATTCGCGGATCGTCTACGCGGGCTCCTATGGCAACCTGATCACGCGCTTCGACGCGGCGACCGGCGTCGAGCGCGACATTAATCCCTGGCCCGACAATCCGATGGGGCATCCCGCGTCCGATCTGAAGTATCGCTTCCAATGGAGTTTCCCCATCGTCATTTCGCCGCATGATCCGAAGACGATCTACGCCGGCGCGAACGTGTTGTTCCGCAGCACGGATGAAGGGCAAAGCTGGGAGCCCATTTCGAAGGATCTGACGCGCGACGACAAGTCGCGCCAGGGATCCTCGGGCGGGCCGATCACCAAGGACAACACCAGCATCGAGTATTACTGCACCATCTTCACAGTAAACGAGTCGCTGCTGACAAAGGGCCTGATCTGGGTCGGCTCCGACGACGGCCTGGTGCATCTGACGCGCGATGGCGGGAGGACGTGGACCAACGTAACCCCGCCAAAAGACATTCTGCCCGAATGGTCCCAAATCAACGCGATTGAACCGTCGCCCCACGATCCGGGCACGGCCTATATCGCCGCGACGATGTACAAATCCGACGACTATCACCCGTATTTGTACAAGACCAGCGATTACGGGAAGACCTGGAAGAAGATTGTTAACGGCATCCCGGTTACGCACTTCACTCGCGTGATTCGGGAAGACCTGAAGCAGAAGGGTCTGTTGTTCGCCGGCACTGAGTTCGGTATTTACGTCTCCTACGACGATGGCGAGAACTGGAAGTCGATCCAGTTGAACCTACCGGTGGTGCCGATCACCGATCTGGCGTTCCACAAGCGAGATGACGAACTGGTGGTCGCCACCCAGGGCCGCGCGTTCTGGATCATGGACGATCTCCCGCTGCTGCGCGCGCTGAGGGGCGAGGCGCCCACGGAAGATGTGAAGCTGTTCACGCCAAAGCCGTCGATTCGTGGCGAGGGTGGCGGTCGCGGAGGCGGGCGCGGCTTCTCATCGGTTGGGCAGAATCCGCCCGGAGGGGCGGTGCTCGATTACTGGCTGAAGGAACGTCCCACGGGCGAAGTGAGAATCGAGATCTTCGATTCGGCCGGGAAGTCAGTGAACAAGTACTCCAGCAATCCTCCGGCGAGTCCCGCCGGCATGGGCGACTCCACGCCCCAAATCGCCGAACAGGGCGCGGGTTTTGGACGTGGCGGCGGCGCTCCGGCGCGCGTGCCAGCGCAGGCTGGAATGAATCGCTTCATCTGGAATTTGCGTTATCCCGACGCGACCACGTTCCCCGGCCTGATTATGTGGGCCGGCGGGACGCAAGGGCCGCTAATCGTCCCGGGCACGTACACGGCAAAGCTTACGGTGGGCGATAAAAACCAATCAACGCAGTTCACAGTGATCAACGATCCGCGGCTGAAAACCACCCCGGACCAGTTCAAAGCCCAGTTGGAGCTGTCGATTCAGATTCGCGACAAGCTGTCACAGGTGAATCAAGCGGTTGTGGATATTCGCGCGGCGAAGAAGCAGCTCGAAGACTACGCGGCGCGCCTGAAGGATGACGCGGCGGCGAAGAAGGTGGCCGACGCGGCGCGCGATCTGGATAAGAAGCTCACAGCGGTAGAAGAGGAGCTGTATCAGACCAAGAACCAGAGCAGCCAGGATCCACTAAACTTTCCGATCAAGCTCAACAACCGCCTAGCGGCGCTGCTGGGCGTGGTGCAGGCGAATGACGCGGGTCCAACCAAGCAGTCGAACATGGTCTACGAAGGCCTGGCAAGCGAGGCCAACGCGCAGATTCGCGCGGCGGATAAGCTGCTGAAGGACGACGTGGGCGCGTTCAACAAACTGGTCCGCGACTCGAACATTCCGGCGGTATCGATCCCGCGGAAGGAGAACTAGTAGGGTGCAACAAAGCATGATCGGGCTCACGGGCGACCGTCCCCTCCCTCACGGAAGGGGCTGCAGCCCCTGGCGTCAGCCAGGGGATTCTAGGTCGTAATTGTGGAACTCTACCTCCTCCGTCACGGCATCGCAGAAGATCATTCGGCGACCGGCCGCGACGCCGACCGGTCTCTGACGGAGGAGGGCCGCGAAAAACTGAAGCGTGTTCTAAAGCGCGCCGCATCCGCAGGCGTGGAGCCATCGCTCATCTTATCGAGCCCGTATAAACGGGCTCTGGAGACGGCGGAGATCGCAGCCTCTCTGCTTGGCTACACAAGGGAGATCCTGAACGTAAGTTCGCTAAAGCCGCACTCTTCCCCGCCCGCCGTGTGGTCCGACATCCGCGACCATCTGGACCAACCGTCGATTCTCTTGGCCGGGCATGAGCCGCTGTTTTCGGCCACGGTGGCCTGGTTGCTCGGCTCGACTCGGGCGATGATGGAGTTCAAGAAAGGCGCCCTCGTGCGGATCGATATTCCAGGCCCGTCTCCGCAGGGAGTGCTGCAGTGGATGATCACCGCGAAGATTTCGTGATGATGTTACCCTGAAATTTCCGTGCCAACATCCGAGCCCAAACCATCGCCCGCTGAGGGATTTGCCCGCTTAGTCGAGATCATGGCGCGCCTGCGGGCGCCCGGCGGCTGCCCCTGGGATCGCGACCAGAATTTCGACACCATCAAGCCCTACTTGCTCGAAGAAACCTATGAGGTGATGGACGCCATCGACGCCCGCGACTGGAAGGGGCTCGCCGAGGAACTGGGCGACCTGATGCTCCAGTCGGTCTTCTTCGCGCAGATGGCTTCAGAAGCCGGACACTTCGACATCCGCGATTCGCTGGAGGCGATCAACAGCAAGCTGGTGCGGCGTCATCCACACGTATTCGGCGACGGCGATGCAAAAACCCCCGACGATGTAAAGCGCAAGTGGGACGAGATCAAGAAAGCGGAGAAGCCTCGGCCGCAGGGGCTGCTGGAAGGTGTTCCGCGCACCCTGCCCGCGCTGGTCGAGGCACAGCAGATCGCCGCACGCGCGGCCACGGCCGGGTTCGACTGGGAAAATGCGAGTCAGGTGTTCGACAAACTGGATGAAGAACTCACCGAGTTGCATGACGCCGCCTCGCACGAAGACCGCGAGGATGAATTGGGCGATATTCTGTTCGTGATCGTGAATCTGGCGCGGTTCCTGAAGGTCGATCCGGAGCAGGCCCTGCGGCGCGCCAACCGCAAATTCCGCTCCCGGTTCGGCTACGTCGAGCAGGGGCTGACCGCGCGGGGAAAATCGCCCAAGGAGTCCACGCTCGAGGAAATGGAAGCGCTCTGGCAGGAGGCCAAGACAAAGCAACGATGATCGAGATCCGCAAATTAACGCAGGTGCCCGAATTCGCCGAAGCCGTCGAGCTGCAAAAGACGATCTGGGGGTTTGACGACGTGGACCTGCTGCCGACGCGTCTGTTCGTAACTGCCGGCAAGATCGGCGGCCATTCGTTCGGAGCCTTCGATGGCGGCCGCATGGTCGGCTTCTGCCTGGCGATTCCCGGAGTGAAGCCGGATGGCAAAAGTTATCTGCACAGCCACATGCTTGGCGTGATGAAGGAGTATCGTGACGCGGGGTTGGGCCGGAAACTGAAGCTGGCCCAGCGGACGGACGCCATCGCGGAGGGGCTCGACCTGATCGAATGGACGTTCGATCCGCTGGAAATCAAGAACGCGTTTTTCAACATTGAACGCCTCGGCGCGATCGTGCGGCGCTTTGTGTTAAATCAGTACGGAACCACGTCCAGCCCCCTCAATGCCGGCCTGCCGACCGATCGCTGCACGGCAGAATGGTGGCTGAAATCGGACCGGGTCAGCGCCATACTCGAAGGCCGCGAGCCCGAGAGGGGCGAGATCGTTGGCCGCATCTCCATCACCAACGACATTTATACGATCAAGGCGAACGATTTCGCCCGCGCAAGGGAAATTCAGAAGCGCGTGGCCGATCAGTTCCTGGACTATTTCTCAAAAAACCTGGCCGTAACCGGCTTCGAACGGTCGGCGGAAAATGGAACGTATCTTTTCACGCAATGGGAATCAAAATAGATCGCATCACTTTGCGCCAGATCCGGATGCCTCTGGTGCACTTCTTCGAAACCAGCTTCGGGCGCACGTATGAACGCCACATCGTGCTGGTGGAGGTCGCCTCCGAGGGCATCTCCGGCTGGGGTGAGGTCACGGCCGGCGAGAATCCTTTTTATAACGAGGAGTGGACCGACTCCGCATGGATGATCGTGCGCGATTACGTTGCGCCGCGCGTGCTGAACTACGAACTGTCGGGGCCGGAGGAGACGGCATCGCGCTCGTCACATGTTCGAGGGCATTTGATGGCGCGCGGAGGCCTCGAAACAGCCGTCTGGGACCTGGCGGCTCGCCGCAACGGCGTTTCTTTGACCACGCAGATTGGCGGAGGGGCTCGCGCAGGGATCGGATGCGGCGTCTCGATCGGCATTCAGGATTCTGTCGCGCAGCTGATCAAAAAGATCGAAACCGAGGTCAACGCCGGCTACCAGCGCATCAAGATGAAGATCAAGCCGGGCTGGGACGTGGACGTGATTCGCGAAGTGCGCGCGGCGTTCCCCAACATCCGGCTGATGGCGGACGCCAATTCCGCATACACTCTGGCCGATGTGGATCGCCTCAAGAGGCTCGACGAGTTCAATCTGATGATGATCGAGCAGCCGCTGGCACACGATGAGATCATCGACCACGTGGCGCTGCAGGCTCAGCTCAACACTCCGATTTGTCTCGACGAGTGCATCCGCAGCGCGCATCAGGCCGAGCAGGCGATCCGCATGAAGGCGTGCGGCATCATCAACATCAAACTGGGGCGTGTGGGCGGATTCGCGGGCGCCAGGCGCGTGCATGACGTGGCGCAGGCCCACGGCATTCCCGTGTGGTGCGGAGGCATGCTCGAATCGGGTATCGGCCGTGCCCACAACATCGCGTTATCCACGTTGCCCAATTTCGTTTTGCCCGGCGACGTATCGGCCAGCAAGCGATACTGGACACGCGACATCATTACTCCGGCCGTTGAAGTCTCTGCGCAGGGCACCATCACCGTTCCCACCGGCATCGGTTTCGGCTATGAGATCGATCACGATTTTCTTAAGTCCGTCACCGTCCGGGAGGAAACGGTGAGTTGAGCAGGTTCAGCGAGCTCCTTCGCGGCAATCGCAACCACCGCTTCACCTGGACAGGCCAAGTGGTCGGCGAGGTGGGCGACCACGTCAATAACGTCCCTGAGTCCGCGCTCGCCTTGGCGAATACCGGCTCCGGGCTGGTCGTAGCCGGCATCTTGATCGCGCGAACCATCTGCGCCGTGCTCGCGGGCCCGGTGATCGGCGCCTGGAGCGGCGGGTTCAGCTCCAGCACGGCCGTTTTTTGGGCCTGGCCGAATTGGACCGGCCGTCTGCCTGAACCTGCCCTCTCCGGGGTCGATCCCGACGATGTGGACGTTCACGACGACCTGACGGTCTAAACTGAAGACGTGGCGGCCTTAAATCAGCGAGTGATTCTGGTTACTGGCGCGGCGAAGCGCATCGGGCGGGCGATCGCCCTGCGGCTGGCGAAAGAGGGCGCCCAGGTAGCGATTCACTACAACGAGTCAGAAGAAGAGGCTCGCGCGACGGCTCAGGAATGCGGCGCATCTTTGTACCGCGCGAATCTCAGGCGCGTCGACGAGATCAAGCAGCTATTCGATCAAATTGTGCGCGATCACGGCCGGATCGACGGCCTGGTGAACAACGCGGCGCGATTCACGCGCTTCGATCCGTTGGATATCACCGAAGCGGATTGGGATTTCATTCACGAGATCAACCTCAAAGCGACGTTTTTCTGCTGCCAGCAGGCGGCTAAACACATGCTCGCGGCCGAGGGCGGCAAGATCGTCAACCTCAGTTCTCTGGGTGCAATCAAGCCGTGGGCACATCATGCGCATTACTGCGCCTCCAAGGCAGGAGTAGTGATGCTAACCAGAGCACTGGCCAAGGCTTGGGCTCCCAAGATCTCCGTGAACACCGTGGCGCCTGGAGTTATTCCATTCGGCGGACATGATGAGCGCATTGATCGCCTGATCGCCGCGACTCCCGCGGGCCGCGAGGGAACGGGCGATGAGATCGCGGACGCGGTGATGTATTTCCTGACGGCGACAAACTTCGTCACGGGTCAACTCGTCGCCGTCGATGGCGGATTGAGTCAGAGATAATCGCGCGGATACGCCCGGCGGTGCTCCTCCGCCATCTCCATCGCCGTGCCGATCTGAATCAGCGGCCCTTTTCCGATTCCGGGACAATACTTTCCTGTCCGGCTCCATTCCTTGCGATTCTCCACCAGTTCCGGCCAGAACGGAAACGTCCGGCACTGCGTCGGCTTGGCGGGATGAAGGCCGCAGGCGTGCTCCAACAAAAATGGGCATTGCTTGTCGCGGGGCTTGCGGAAACGCAGCTGATGGCGGGTGCGGTAGACGTACTTGCGTTCAAAGGCGCGCGGCGTCATTCCTGTGAACTTCGCGGCGCGCTTCAGATCATCCTCTGTGAGATAGACGAAGCCATCCTGATCGCAGCAGTTGATGCAGCCGCGCTGGCAGGTGAAGCGGAGGCCGTCCATGTGATTCAGTGTACCTACTTGGCCAGTTGCCAGATCGCGGTGTGGCGAATGCGGCTGGCCAAGCGTCCGCTGGCCCAGATCGCCACATCCAGCACCACGAACTCGTGCCCCTTGCGCTCGAACGCGTCGACGATTCGGCCGTGGACGGTCACGCCCTCGCCATCGCAAATCGCGGAGGCATTCCGAATCTCGCTCGAAGCGTGAATCCAAGGCCCCAGCACGAAGTTCCGCATCAGAATCTCGTTGGCTAACGCCAGCACGATGGCGGGATGGGCCACACGCTCGTCACCAATGAACGCGTCGAGGGGCGCACTCACGCCGGGTGTCGACAGGTCGAGATGCTTTTCGAAGCTGCCGAGAACGAAACCGCGCCGAATCGTATCGCGGGACGCTGGCAGGCGCTCCGGCGACGCTCGCTCGGGGATGTCCTCCGCGGTGGGCGCAGAGCTCTCGATCCAGGCCATCGCGGAGGCTCGCGATCCAGCCCGCGCCTGCCAACGGCCCTCACCTTCCTCCGATACGGACACCAACACCTGCTCGCCTTCGTAGAAAGGCTCGAAGAAGCGCACGTCCATCGCGCCCCGGTCCAACCAGCGCGGGCCCACGAAATTCAGCAAAGCGGACGCCATGTAGCCGTATACGGTAACGCCGGGAACGAGGCCACCCCGAAAGCCATATTCGGCGGCAACTTTATCGTCGTGGATTTGATTTTCCGAGTCGGTGGCGGTGTTGACCGCACGGACCAGGAATGTGTCGCCTGAGGTTCCCATGGCATGAGTATATTGAAATCCGCCCTGGTCCTGCGTGAACAGGTTACGACCCGAACGCGGCAAAGCTATACTGCGCTGAGGGGTCAAATGACCGGAGATGTCGTAAAACGGCTGGCGAGGGAGTGCGGCTTCGAGCTAGCTGGCGTCGCTGCGGCGGAACCCTCGGCGGATTTTCCCAGATACCTGGATTGGGTGCAGCAAGGCTACGCAGGTGAGATGCGCTACCTCTCGGATCGGCGCGCTGGCGTAAGGGCGGACCCGAAGAATCTCCTGGCAAGCGCGAAGTCGATCATCTGTGTAGGCAAACTGTACAACACCGAAGGTCCGGCGGGTCCGATCTCGCGATATGCGTGGGGCAAGGACTATCATCGCGTGATGCGCGACGGGTTGGAACGGATGGTGGCGTTGCTTGGGCCGGGAGAGCACAAGATTTGCGTCGATACCGCTCCGCTTCTGGAACGAAGCTACGCGCGGCAGGCCGGATTGGGCTGGATTGGCAAGAATACCTGCCTGATTCATGAGCCGCTGGGGTCATGGTTCTTTCTCGGCGAGATTCTGACGTCACTGGAGATCGCGCCGGATTCTCCGCCGCCTGATCGCTGCGGGACCTGCACGCGCTGCATTGACGCCTGTCCCACTCAAGCGATTGTCCCCAAGGGCCGTGGCTGGACGCTCGATTCGCGCCGCTGCATCTCTTATTTCACCATCGAGCTGCGCGGGCCGATCCCCGAAGAACACCGGGCAGGCGTGGGGGAACACGTTTTCGGCTGCGACATTTGCCAGGATGTTTGTCCGTGGAACTCTGGGGCGCCTCTTGCAGAAGAAGGATCCTTCCGCGCGACGGCGACATCGGACTTGGGAGCTATGGCACGCCTATCGATTGAGGAATTTCAAGAAGCCTTTGCCGATGGCCCAGTGGCGCGAGCAAAGCATTCGGGCTTCCTACGAAATGTGGCCGTGGCGATGGGCAATTCAGGCGATGAGCGGTACCGCCCGGCTCTGGAGGAATTGGCGCGCTCCACGGATGAGCTCGTGGCGGAGCACGCCCGGTGGGCACTCACACGATTACGCTGAGGCCGCGCGGTGTCATCAGCACGGTCCGGAAACTGCATCCACCTGCTCGTGACGTGACCAGTGATTCCTGCACCAGTCGACAAGACTGGAAGACAGATATCACCCGTCACGTCAGGGGCGGCAACACGCCGCCCGAGATGCGAATCTTCTCTTGTGCCAGGAGAGCCGCTATGCACGAAGCCGGCGGAGCGCCCATGCACCCGCACAGCACAGCAGTCCGACAAAGCCAATGAGAGGTAATTCACTGGCGGTCTCCGGAAGCTTCGAAGGTGGCTGCGACTGAACCGGTTCTGGGACGCTGACCGGAGGCGGCGCGCTCTGCGCAACCTGACGAGGTTCCGGCGTCGGGGCCGGCTCATGTCTTGGGGCCGGCGGCCGGGGTTGCTCCGCGGCGGGAGCCTTGGCTACTTGCGGCGCAGGCATCGTCCCTGTGACGCGGCGGTCGGTTGCCATGAGGACCGCCGGCTCCTCAACGATCCTTACGGCCTGGACTTTCATACCCTTCCGAAGATCCTGCACGGTTGCCGGCTTCCCGTCGATGATGAACTTATAATCCTCTTTGACCTTATATTCCCGGTTCTCGCCGTTCGGGAGGGTCAGGATGACGTAATTGCCAGCCACCCACCACACGGTGCCGGAGCCAACCGTAGTCGTCCGCTCTGTCACCGAAGTCTTCGTGGTGGTCACAGTGGCATTCAATTTCATCCCTGGTTTTAACTCATTGATGGTCATCTCCTTGCCGTCGATCACGTATTTCAGATCCGGTGGTGGCGTGAACATCCGGACCTCTCCGGTGCTCATTTTCATGACGAGCGTGTTCCCTTCGACGGCCATGACCGTTCCCGATGCTTTTTCGGTGGTTGTCGCCGTGCCCTTGTGAATCTGTTCCTTCTTGGTTTGCGGCATTTCTTGCGCCAACAGCATGCTGCCGAGAGCGAAAATCGTTGTGGAAGCAATTACATTCAACCTAATCATCTTTCTGTCTCCTTATGGTAAGTCTGTACTTTGTGATTGTTCGATACGAGCGCTGCCGCCCGATACATAACTGGCGTGAACGATATAACGCCGGGGGTATCCCCCACATACTAAAACTCCGCTGTTGCCGAGCCGCAGGACTGCCACGGGGTCCGGAACCGAATGTTGAAAACTACTCAGATATCCCTCTACCCGCTTCGTCGGCCACAAGCTGAAATCCACGTGGCCGTTAGGGATGGTGGGCACTCTGGCTGGATCCGCCTGAATTGCCTTCTTCTGGATGTCAACCTCCTTTAAGGCTTGGCGCTCCCCAGACCACCTAAGAACATAGCCAGACGCAAAAACGGCAAAAAAGGCGATAACCATCAACGTCAAGCCACGCTCGAGTAGGCGAAGACCGGAGCTGTTTTTCGGCGCCAACACAACTTCCACTTTCGGCTCACGATGCAAGCCAATTCGCCGCGATCTAATTTATTTTTTGCGGGTGGGTCTCGACGATTGGCCAACCGTCTTTTTTCGGGAACGTCGGCGAAACGGCTGTCCGGGAACCAGCCCAGAGCGGCAGCCGGCGTTGAAGGAGAACCAGACTTGTGACACCTCGGCAAGGCGATGAAATCAGGTAAGATAATGACTGGAGGAATGGGTGAGTGGTTGAAACCGGCGGTCTTGAAAACCGTTGAACTCGAAAGGGTTCCGGGGGTTCGAATCCCTCTTCCTCCGCCACTTCTTTATGCTCTTTCGCTACACGGTTTTCCTCGGCGCCTCAGCACTGTTCGCTCAAACGAAACCTCCTACTTTTGATTCAGCCGCCGTGGAGCGCGGCCGCACACAGTTCAAGTCCAGCTGCGGATTCTGCCACGCCGACGATGCCACGGGCAATCGCGCGCCGGATCTGATCCGCTCCGCGCTGCTCAGTCACGACGTCAATGGCGACCTGATTGGTCCCGTGATCCGCAACGGGCGTCCGGATAAAGACATGCCTGCGTTCCCGATTCTGAGCGACAAGGCCGTCGCGGATATTGTCGTTTTTCTCCACAAACAGGCCGATGACGCGCTGCACAGCGCGGGGGTGCCGAACGATTATCCGCTCAAGAAGTTACTTACCGGGAATGCAGACGCGGGGAAAGCGTATTTCAACGGCCCGGGAGGGTGTTCGGCATGCCATTCGCCATCAGGAGATCTGGCGGGAGTCGCACAAAAGTATTCACCGCTCAATCTGCAACAACGATTTCTCTATCCCGCCCGAGCCGCTCGCGTGACGGCGACCGTGACGCTCGCCGACGGCCGGAAATTCGAGGGTGCGGTGGTCCACAACGACGAATTTGAGATCGCGATTACGGCAGCGGGCGGCTGGTATCAGTCCTGGAAACGCCGCGAAGTCACGGTGGAGCTTCACGATCCTCTGGCCGCACACCGTGCGCTGATGTCGAAATATACCGACAAAGACATTCATGATCTGTTCGCGTACCTGGAGACGCTCCAATGAAGAGGCTCGCCGCCGTACTCCTCACCCTGCCGATGTTCGCCGCCGACGGCCTTGATCCGGCCAAGATGCTGGCGCCGCCCACCGACACATGGCCCACCTATAACGGCGATTATTCGGGCCAGCGTTACAGCACCCTCAGCCAGATCAATCAAGCCAACGTGAATCAGTTGACGATTGCCTGGGTCGCGACGCTGCGCACAGGCACGATCAAATCGACGCCTCTGGTGGTGAACGGCGTCATGTACATGACTACGCCGGATAACGTCTGGGCGCTCGACGCGCGCAGCGGTCGTACCGTCTGGCATTACTTCCGCGAATCGCAGGGCGACCATATCGGCCAACGAGGCGTGGGGATGTACAAAGACTGGCTCTATTTTGAAACGCCCGATTGCCACCTGATCTCGCTCAACGCCAAGGACGGAACCGTCCGTTGGGACATTGAACTCGCCGATCCGAAGCTCGGCTATTTCGCCACCATGGCTCCGCTGGTGATCCGCGATCACGTGCTGGTGGGAGTCTCGGGAGACGTAACGGACATTCCGGGCTTTCTGGAATCGATTGACCCGGCCACCGGCAAGGTCCAGTGGCGCTGGTACAGCGAGCCGAAGCCGGGCGAGCCTGGATCGGAAACCTGGCCCAAGGGAACCGACGCCATTCTGCACGGCGGCGGCATGACCTGGGTTACCGGAACCTACGATCCGCAGTTGAACTTGACCTATTGGGGCACGGGAAATCCAAATCCGGTGCTGAACGGCGATGGACGACCGGGCGATAACCTGTACACCTGCTCGATTGTGGCGCTCAATCCGGACACCGGGAAATTGCAGTGGTATTTTCAGCCGTCTCCGCACGACACGCACGATTGGGACGCGGCGCAAACGCCGATTCTATTCGAAGACATAAAGAACGGAGTGCAGCGCAAGCTCATCGCACAGGCCAGCCGTAACGGGTACTTCTTTGTGATGGATCGCTCCACCGGCGAGCACATTTTGACCAAGCCATTCATCGAGACGAACTGGTCGCAAGGCATCGACGCGCATGGCCAGCCCCGGCCCAAGAAGGAAAAAGAGCCGAAGCCCGATGGCGCGCTGGTTTCCCCCGGCTCCGATGGTGCGACAAATTGGATGGCGCCCAGCTACGACCCCCATTCCGGCCTCTATTTCGTCAGCGCGCGGCGGATGTGGAGCGAATTTTACATGACCGCCGACGGCAAGCCGGAAGGGTGGGCCGGCCGTGACCGCAATCTGTGGGCGGAATCGGTTCTAGAGGCCATCGACCCGAAGACCGGCGATATTCGCTGGCGGAAGGACGTGGGCGAAGGCGAAAATTCTTCCGGCATGCTGTCCACGGCGGGACATCTTCTGTTTGCGCAGGATAATTCGAACAATCTGCTCGCGATGGACCCGGCTACAGGCAAGACGTTGTGGCACGTTCCCGTCGGCGGGAGGATGGCAGCCTCTCCGATGACGTACGAGTTGGAGGGCCGGCAATACCTGATCACCGCTATTGAGAACTCCATCTTCGCCTGGGCCTTGCCGGAGAAGAACTGAGTTTCTAACGTATTCGGGCTTGCTCGGCGATGGCCTTCAGCAGCCGCTGTGCCTTTTCGTATTGCGGATTCCCGGCTGGGATGGTGAGCAAAACATCGCGCGCTTTGGCGATCTCGCCCTTCTGCACATAGGCCGCGGCGAGAAGGTACTGCGCGGGAGCATTCGGATCAATCCGCAGACTGGTCTGAAACGCTGTGACGGCCTTGTCCATTTCGCCGGTGAGGTAATAGAACCGCCCCGCGCCGATGTCCTGCTCCGCGTCGTCATTGTTGGCGTCAGCCCGGGCGCGGAACAGCTTTTTCGCAGCCTCGAACCGTTTCCCATCCTCGCCCGGCAACTCGTGCACGCCCAAGCTCACTAGTGTCGCCGTCGCGCCGATCCTCACCGGCGCCACGCGATCTCCGAGCGCCGCGACCAGGGCCTTCACGGCCGTCTGGCGATCCGCCGGTCCTGGGTGGATACGGAGGGAAGCCACGGAGCGAACCACATCTTCGGAATCCTTTAAAGCGCTTACCAGCGCCGTGAACACCGTGGGATCTTCGGAAAACTGGCTCAAGTGCCCCGCCGCGTTCGCGCGTACCAATGGACCCTCGGAGGGCTCGGCCAGAATGGCCAGCAAACCGGGGATGGAGCCGGGATCGCCCTTGGCCGCCAGTGCGAACGCATCGGCGCGGCGGATCAGCTTCTGCCGCGAACGGTCGCCATACCAGGCGTTCATATTCTTGAGGGTCCACGCCGCGTCGCGATCCTTATGGCAGATATTGCAGGCGTTCGGAATCCCGTGGCGGATCGTGTTCTCAGGCACCGGAATGGTCATCGAATGGTCGCGAATCTCGGCCTTGATGCTGTACACGGTCCTCGGCATGTGGCATTCGATACAGGAACTGCCCGCGCTGCCCGCCGCGTGATGCGTGTGCGCCGGAACCGCCGCTCCGATCGCCGTGTGGCATCGGGTGCAAAGCGCATTGGCCGTTGGCCGCAGCTGCGGGTTCTTTTCGATCTCCACGTCATGCACGGTCGTATGGCACGCCACGCAGGTCACGCCGCCCTTCAGGAAACACTCGCTCTGCCATAGCCCATAGGAATCGTTGGAGAATCGCCGCGTGCGCCCGTCGGGCCAGTAGGCAGGATCGCCGTCCTTGGGCTGATCGTATTCAAGAATCGGAAGAAAATAATCGTAATAATTCGCGCCCGCGGCAAATCCCCTCGCGTAGATGTCGCGGAACGAATGGCATTGCGCGCAAACCATCGTATTGCGGGCCGCATCGAGCCTGGTCTGCACCACGATATCGGTGGCTTTGCCCTTCGGCGGCGTGGGAGACGAATAATGCTCTACGTGGGCTTTCCCAGGACCATGGCAGCGCTCGCAGTTCGTGCCGAAATCGAGCCAGGCCGTCTTATACTCATTGGTCTCGGCGTTGAAGTTCTTCTCCTGCTGGCTGACATGGCAGGAATAACAGTTCTTATTCCAGACTTGGACCTCGACGCCCTCAGGTTGATCCGGATCGGCGATGTCCAGATTGTGGAACCAGCCCTTTCGTAAGACGTCCCAACTAGGCGGCAGGACGATGATTTTTCCGTCGTCCAGGGTGGTCAGATAATGCTGGATACGCCGGTTGCCGAGCGTATAATCGACGCGGTGCTCCTGTGGTTTTCCGGTGAGATACGTCTCGGTGATATAGTAAACGCCGTCTCGCTCCCGCAGCAGATAGGTGAGATCGCGGAGCCGGACGCTGGCTGCCTTGAAGTCGCCCTTGACGCTTTCCTTGGTCGCGGGCTGCACCATCTTGCTGTGGCGGGAGTGCGTCCACTGGCGATGAATCTCGGCATGGCACTTCGCGCAAGCGGCCATTCCCGCGTAGCCGGGGGCCGTAGCTGTGGCGCCACGAGCCATTGCGCCCGCCAGGAGGAAAAAGCCGGCCGTATAAAGCAGGATCCGCAATTCTTCAGCGTACCGGATTTTGGAGCTTAGTGGAGCAGGAACCGCGCCTGGCTATCCACCGCCGGCTCGCCCGATTTGTCCCACGCATAGCTGCCATCCGGCAGCATGTGGCGGGCGTTGCGATTGTCCGCCAGATAGGTGCCCAGGATTTCGTCCCGCAACCGCGCCATGATCCGCTTGTTCTCGATGGGGAACAACAGTTCCACGCGGTGATGAAGATTGCGATTCATCAGATCCGCACTGCCGAGGTAGATTTCCTCATGGCCGCCGTTTTCGAAGTAGTAGATACGGCTGTGCTCCAGAAACCGCCCCACGATGCTGGTCACGCGGATATTATCGCTTACCTGCGGAACTCCGGCGCGCAGCGAGCAGATCCCGCGCACCAGCAGATCCACTTGCACGCCCGCCTGTGATGCCTGATACAAAAGCCGCACCATGTGCAAGTCTTCCAGGCCGTTCATCTTGAGGATCAACCGCGCTTTAACGCCTCTTTGCGCGTGGGCGATCTCCCGGCGGATCAGGTCCTCCAGATTCTCGTGCATATTGATCGGCGCAACCAGGAGCTTGCGAAACTCGTTCTTGGCCGAATAGCCGGTTACGTAGTTGAACAGGTCCGTGACGTCGGCGCCGATCTGTTCGTCGGACGTGAAGAAGCTCATGTCGGTGTATAACCGCGCCGTGGTCGGGTTGTAGTTGCCCGTTCCTAAGTGGACGTAGCGGCGCATAATGTCGCCTTCGCGGCGAACCACCAGCGCCACCTTGGAGTGAACCTTCAGCCCCACCAGGCCGTACACCACATGCACGCCCGCGGCTTCCAGCGCCCTGGCCCACTCGATGTTGCTCTCCTCATCGAAGCGAGCCTTCAGTTCCACAAGCACAGCCACCTGCTTTCCGTTTTCAATTGCACTCAGCAGGCTCTCAACGATCGGTGAATTGCGCCCCACGCGATACAGCGTGATCTTGATGGCCAACACATCCGGATCCACCGCGGCCTTGCGCAAGAACTCCACCACCGGCTGGAAGGAATCGAACGGGTGGTGGAGCAGGAGATCGTCCCGGCGCAGTACGGCGAAAATATCGTCCTCGGACTTGGGATGCAACTCCGGCGGAGTATAGGGCTGAAACGGAGCGTCCTTCAGATCCGGCCTGTCCACGCTCAACAACTGCCGCAGGCGGCTCAAATCCACCGGACCGTCCACGTGATAGACATCGCGCGGGTCCAGTTCCAGGTTCGCCGTCAGGATCTCCAGCAGGTGGTCAGGAATATCGCGCGACACCTGCATCCGCACGACTGCCCGGAAGCGCCGCTGCCAGACCGCCTCTTCGATGGTTTCCAGAAGATCGTCGCTTTCCAGCTCCTGAATCTCCATTTCCGCGTCGCGCGTGACGCGGAACGGATACGCTTCGATGATTTCCAGGCCGGGAAACAACGCGTGCAGGTTTTCGATGATCAGCTGCTCCAGCCAGATCAACGCCGGGCGGGCGCCGGCAGGCTGATCCGGCATAGACACGGGAACCAGCTGCGGCAGCGTATCGGGAACCTTCACGCGGGCGAACCGATCCACGCCTTTGGCGTCCCGCACTGCTACCGCCAGATTGAGGCTGAGATTCGAGATGTGCGGGAACGGCCGCCCCGGGTCGAACGCCAGCGGTGTCAGCACCGGGTAGACCACCTGGCGGAAGTACGTTTCCATCAGGCTACGCTCACGGTTGGTGAGGTCCCGATAATCACGCAGTTCAATGCCCGCCTGCTTCAGCGCGCTTTCAATTTCCCTCCAGGCCGGATATGCGTCGCGCATCAATTGCTGGACGGCGGCGCGGATTCGATCGAGTTGCTCCCCGATGGAAGGGTCCTGCACGGTGGCCGCTTTCTGCTTTAGCACCGCGAAGCGGACCATGAAAAACTCGTCCACGTTGGAAAACAGGATGGAAAGGAACTTTACCCTTTCTAGCAGCGCATTAGCCGGGTCCTGGGCTTCTTCGAGAACGCGCCGCTGAAACGCCAGCAGGCTGAGTTCGCGGTCTATGTATAGGTTGGGATCGTTGAGGACTTCGGCGGGCATACTCGTGGTTGCGAAGCTAGACATGGCCAACTCCAGTTTATCCCACGATTTGTTACAGAATTGTGGCGACCCGTCCTCCCAGAACAGGTCAGGATGGGCCGCCCAGGAGTCTTAGAAACTGAATCGAAGCGACATATCGATGCGGCGATTGAACGCCTGTCCGCCACCACCGAATCCGCCGCTGGCCAGCGACGTGGACTGCCCGAACAGCGGGCTGTTCAGCGAGCCAACCGGGATGCCCTCGTTCACCGTGTTGAACAGGTTGTGGAACATAACGCTCGCGGTCAATGAATACCTGCGGCCGCTGGAATCGCCGCCGCCCATACCCATTCCGCCGCCCGGGCCGCCAGGGCCACCGCCGCGTCCACCGCCGCCGCCCGGACGTCCGCCCGCTGCTTGTCCGAAGCCCGGTCCGCGTCCACCGCCGGCCTGATCCTGCTGCTGCCGGTTTCGAGCCGCCTGGGTCAGTTCGCCGAAACCCCAGGTGCGGCTGACGCGTACGTTCACGTTGACCTGTGAGTGCGCGATGCCGTAGTTCACAGGGATGATCGTCATACCCTGAGTCGGATTCACAACGAATCCGTGGCTGACGCAAGGAGCAGCGCCCGCCACCACGCGGCCGGCGCAAGCCGGGATGCTGGCGCCCGACGGGAGGAATGCCGGACGGTCGTTCACCACCGAGTCGCCATTGGTATCGATCCCCTCGACAATGTTAAACGGCGGCGCGGAACGCAATCCGATGTTCGGCGAGAAACGGATGCCCCACGGGGCCAGAATGCTGCCGTTGATATTGGCCTGATGTCGGATGTCGTAACTGGCGCGCCCGTAGTCCTGTGCGAAGTTGTACGGGTTGGACGGCGCTCCGTTGGCGTCCGTCTTCACGTGACCGTAGACGTAGTACCCAAAGAGGCTGATCTTCGAGTTGATGCGCGCATTCGAGTTGAAAATCAGCTGATTCTGCCGGTAAACGCCATTTGCGCCGTACAATTGCTGAATACCCGCCGCCTGGCCGAACGGATACTCGCCCTGCGCCGGCACGCCCGGCGACGGAGGAATGTACGTGCCCGGATACGGAGCGTTCATGTTGTAGGGCAGCAGAGTGTGCGTGCCGCGCGTGTTGAGATAATTAAACGAAACCGACACGTTATGCGGTAGTTGACGGTCGATGCCCACCGCCGATTGCAACTGCGTTGGCACATGCAGGTCCGAATCCACGTGATATACAGTGGAGCCCGCCAGAGGCAGCGTCGAGACGGGCGGAATCGGTACCCCGGCCGCAGGATAGAACGTCGGGTTGGTGACGATGTAAGAAACCTGGTTGACGCCGTTGAACCGTTCGGCGTTCAAGGTGTTCGACAGGCTGAAGCGATCGTAGAAGTAACCCGAACCGGCCCGGATCACGGTCTTCGGCTGGCGGAAACGTCCCGTTCCACCGCCTAGTCCCCAAGCCCATCCGATGCGTGGCGCGACGTCGCCATGGTCGTTGATGTTGGTTTGAACTTCGTAGCGCAGACCGAGACTTAGCGTCATGCTCGGGATCAGCTTCCAGTCATCCTGAAAGAACAGCCCGGCGTCAAACTGATTTCCCGCAATCAGAGGCTCGCCCGCGGCGACCTGGTACTGGATCGGCCCGCCCCCGTTGGCAATGATCGCCGACAGAGGCAATCCCGCGGCAATTCCCGCCTCCATAAGCTGGTAGGTCTGAATGTTGGAAAAGTTGAATTGGCCCAGAAAGTTGTTGGTGTTATAGTTGCTTAGCCGCGTCTCGCGGAGCCGCCCGCCGAACTTGATGAACTGCGTCCCGTGCGTGATCGACGTGTAGTTCTGGAATTCGTAGTTCCCGCTGTTGGAGTATCCCGTCTCAAAATTGCTGCCTTCTGTAAACGCGCTGGCGACCGAGATATTCAACACGGGATCGTTGCCCGTACTATGCGAATCGTTGCGGAAATACTGGAACCGCGATTCGTTAATGGTCGTGCTGTTCAGCACCGCCGTTTCAGTGAGGAAAAACTGCTGATTGGTGCCGTGCTGGGTCGCGCCGGTGCTGGGCTGATTGAAGCCGCCCACTCCCTGGTTGTCCGTCTCGCTCTTGCTGTAAACGTAGCGCGCATCGAGCGTGATCTTCGACGTCAGCTGATAGTTCACGCGCGGGCTGATGCGCGTATTCGTGGTCGGCGCGATAATGCCAAATGACTGCAGCGGCAGGATCGCATATGTGGTCGGGTCGAGCAACTGCTGGTTCACCAGCGCCGCTTCGCGCAACTGGCGGCGTGAAAAATCGAGGAAGAACGAAGCCTTCTTGTTGATCGGCCCGCTGAGAGTTGCCATCAGGTTCTTGGTATCGGAGGCAGGCAACCCGCTGGTCTGGGTGTTGTAAGGATTGCGTGCATTCCAGATGTGGTCGGTGTAGATGGCGTTTATGCTGCCGTGAAACTTGTCGGAACCAGGCTTGGTGAAGATCTCGATACGGCCGTGCCCCTGCGTGTCGAACTCTGCCGAGTAGGGATTCGAATTGATGCGAATCTCGCGGATCGAATCCTTCGGCGGAAGCTGGCCGCTCGAAAATCCGTCAATGAATATCTGCCCGCCGTTGGGACCCGCCGCCGGACCGGCCAGCGCCATCAAGTCCGCCTGCAAATCGTCCGGATCGTCCGAAAGCATGTCGAGATCCGCTTCCTTCAGCACCAGCGCCCCGGCGTTCTTGGCCGGATCGAGTTCCACCTGCTGGACGTCTTTGACCGTCACTTCCTGCTTCTCGCTGGCGACAACCAGCTTCGCGTCGAAGGAGGAAGCACGCCCGCCGGGCAGGTTCTCGATGGTTCCCTCAAACAGGTCGAACCCGGCCGCAATCACGCGCACGGTCCACTTGCCCGGCGGCAGTCCCACTGCGGTGAACACCCCGTTGCTGTCGCTTTGGGCAACCTTCACCACACCGTTCGGGCCGGTCAATGTGACCGTCGCTCCGGGAACAGCCGCGCCCGACGGATCGAGCACCGAGCCCTTCACACTGGCCGGCGCCTGCGCAATGAGTGCGGCCGACATCGACATCACGGCCAGCACCAGGAAAAACAAAAAGACCGCTCGTTTCGCGAAAATCATCTCTTATCCTTCACGCCAAAAAGTTCTGCCACGCTTAAATTTCTGAACGCGGCTAATTGCCGCCGCCCATATCTCCGCCGCCGCCAAGATTCCAACCGCCCAGCGACATCTCCGGCCTGCCCGGCGAGCGGAGAATCGGCTCCACTCCCGCCAGCATCGTGATCGCCATGATGTGATCCGTCGCCGCGCCCACTGCGCTTGAAATCACGATCGGCTCACCCACTTTCAAATCCGCCAGCGTCACCGCAGGCTGGCTGTCGAGCATCTGCTGCAAATCGCCGCCGCGCCCGCCACCCCGGCCTCCTGGTCCGCCGCCGCGCATCCCGCCGCCTTCCGGTGGAGGTCCGCCCACGCCGCGTCCAGCGCCCTCGCCACGGCCGCCGCCCCGTCCTTCATAATTTTCCGGATGCACGCGCCGCGCGATCATCTGCGCGATGGGATCCGATAAGCGCTTCATGTTCGAATCGGCATTGACCTTGACCACGAGCGTTTTCTTCGTCTCCAGGTCCTTCACCGTCATCTGCTGTTTCGCCGCGTCGATGGATACCACCGTGGCCGCGATCGTCTTGAATGTTCCCGAGACAATTTCATCCGCCGTCAGCTTCAATCCGTCCTCGCTCTTATCGCCCCGCGCCCGGACCTGATCGCCTGCTTTGATTTCAGCCAGCGTCGATTCCTTCGCGTCAGAGAACTTCACGGAGTCGGTCGTATAGCGCCGCACAATCGCCTTCGCCGCCGGAATCACCGTCACCGTCCTTGCGCCGGCCTTCAAGGTCACCGACTCCGCCGAAACAGCCGTCACAATGCCGTTCACGCCGCGCTTGTCCCAGTCCGCGCGATCCGCTTCCTGCTTCTTCGCGACGTCCGACGACGACATCACCACGATCAGTGTCGCGGCGATTTCCTTCTGATCCTCGGACTCCTTGCCGCGAGCCGCCACGCGATCACCCGCCGCGATGTCCTTGAATTCAATTGTCGCCGCGTTCCGCAAATCCTTTTCGCCGAGCGCCACTTTTCGCAGAGCGTGCTTCGGAGCCAGCGTGACCTTCACTTCGGCCCCCGCATCGGATTTCATCACCAGCTCATTTGCGCCGGCATCCACTTTCAGCACGGTTCCATTGACCTGCTTCGCTGCCGCCGCATCCTGCGCAAGCGCCACGGTCTGCGCCGCAATCATCAATAGCGACGCATACGCAACCGCAAACATGGCTTTGCTTTTCATAGACTTCTCCCCTGCCGTGACATTTGTAATGACTTAGTTTTCGATGCCGTTGGTTACAACGCTTAAGGTAAATTTACATTCAAAGCTGTTGATTCTTAGGGGCGTTGGAGGCCGCTTGTCACCTTCAAACCCACCGGAGGCAAGTACATTCCTTTTGCCTCCCGCTTCCACCAATTGCCCGTCCGATGCCGCTCTTCCGCGGTTGTGAACGAGTAATCGTAGACTTCAGCCCTGACGTACTGCGGAGCCCTTCCGTGGAATGGATCGGCGTCCAGCAAATCCCTTACCTCGGCCGATCCTTCTAGCAATCTTACCGCGAAACTTACGAACCACGGATTTTCGCGATAATTCCCCATTGCGGCGAACCACATCTGCCAATCGAGCCTCGGCTGATGCGGCTCCACCCAACGCGGAGCTTTCGACAGATCGCCGGGCTTATAACGGAACGGATACGGCGTCCAGGTCTCGCCGTCCATCGAGCCTTCGATCACAATCTCCGGCCGCATCGTCGTCATCACCGCGAACAGCCCGTAGGAATTCACGATTTGAAATGGCGCCGTATACCGCACCAGGGCGAACGATTCGCCCGTCAACATCTCCACACCGCGCAGCACGCCGAGCGTCAGCACCAGCATCGCCACCGCGCCTGCGACGCGACGCGCCAGCCTGCCCGCTGCCTCAGACGCGCGCGGCTTGAACCACCGTTCAAAATCGCGGTCCTCGAACAGAAACACGCACAGGGCCAGTGTCAGCAAGTTGAAAAACGCGAAATTGCCCGTCAGGAATATCAACACCTGAAGCAGGATCAGGCACCAGGCCCCGAACATCCGGCACCGTCGCGGGGCAAAAATCAAAAATGGGACCGCGAGCTCGATTCCCAGAGCCCAGCCGGTTGAGAATTTCTGAAACCACTCTGGAGCCTGCGCCATATACCAGGCGATGCGGTTCGGCAGCGGCTGCGTCCAGTAATGAAAACTCAGCGCCGACAAATCCCGCCACGATTTGTCATGGCTGAGCAATTTCACCGCTCCCGAGGAAAATATCAGCCGGAAGAGGAGCCACCGGAAGGTCCAGACAATGATGCGCGAACGCCCGAGAAATATCGCCAGGAACCCCGTTTCCAGCAGCAGAGAATCCCATTGAAAGGACAAGAATTCCTGGCCTGTCGAGCTCAAGGACAAATACAGGACAAACAGAATCGCCAACCCGATGCGTTCGAAGAATCCCATCAGCACCAGCAGCGCGACCGCTATGCCCGCATAGCAGACGCCCTGCAATGCGCCATCCGATGCGTTCATCCAGAACACGGTCGGGACATCCCAGAACCGCATCGAGCCGGCAGCCTCCGCCACTGCTTGTAGATAACGGCTCACTGGCAGAATTCCGTGCGCGCCGAGCAGTCCTTTCACCTGCTCGCTCAGCGACGCGAAGGCGATCGCGTAAATCGCGGCCAGCAGCCGCACGAAGATCCACTGCGTCCGGGCGAATCTCGCTGGTTGAATGTCGGTGCCGAAGGTCCACTTCGTGGCGTGATAAAAAAAGTCGCGGTGCCGCGCAATCAGCGCGTAGCCCCACTCAAAGGGCCAGGGGAGGTAATACTTCTCCCTGCCCAGCGCCTCGAAAACGGCTCGCGCGCCGTTTGCGACGGACCCGTCGGGGCGCACCAGTTGAACGGATTTCGAGAACTCCGCCTTGGGGATTTGCGGATATTGCTCGCCGACCTCCTGCGAAGGCGCGTACTCAATCCGGTCGCCGGTCAGCTCGCGCCAATACTTTAACCAGAGTCCGCAGAAGCCGCATTTCCCATCGTAGATTAGCAGCGGTTTGGAGGAGGGCACGCTATTACTATCCTATGCGACCGGCCTCCACGTCGGTAGAAATTTAACCCCCAACGGACAGCGCACTGGTATCGTCTAAGAAGCAGGAAGGCCCATGCGAACCGCCGCGCTCCTATTCGTCTCCACGCTCGCCTTGGCGCAGACCCCGCAATTCGAGGTCGCCTCCATCCGCGTCGGCGTTCAGGATAACAACCACAACACGAACTCCGACAAAGGCATCTTCCGCACGCATAACATTTCTCTGAAGCGACTGATCGCCCGCGCCTACGACGTGGATGAAGGGGAGGTCTTCGGCGGACCAAACTGGGTCGAGTCGCTCGGCTTCGACATCAACGCCAAGATTCCTGAGGAGTTCGCCAATAACACGCGCGAAACGGTTCCGATCATGCTCCGCAACTTTCTTGCCGATCGCTTTCATCTCACCGTGCACCGCGAGCAGCGCGAAACGTCAGGCTATGTTCTCGCCGTGGCAAAGAAAGGTGTGAAGATGACACCCGCCAAAGGGACGCGGCCCGGCTCCCGCATGAGCACGCACAACACCGAACTCGTGGCGGAAGGCGTCACTATGGAAATCTTCGCGCGCGATCTCACCCGCATGCTTGAGAAACCCGTAACGGACAAGACCGAATTGTCCGGCGCTTTCGACTTCAAGATGGAATGGGCGGACAGCGACCCTTCTGACGACCGCCCGTCCCTGTTCACAGCGCTGCAGGAACAGCTCGGCCTCAAGCTGGAGTCGGCCAAGGTGACTTACTCGGCGGTAGTGATCGATCACGCCGAGAAGCCCGGAGAGAACTAACACGCGAACTCGCCGCTCCGCTATCATGTTCTGATGCCTCGTCTGCATCCGATTCTTTTCGCCGCGGTTCTCCCGCTCTCTGCCGCCATCAGTAACCCCATCCACGTCGAGCAAGGTCTCCTCAATGGCGTCTCCGGCTCATCGGCCGACGTTCGCGTGTTCAAGGGCATCCCGTATGCGGCGCCCCCGGTGGGCGATCTTCGCTGGCGCGCCCCCAAACCCGCCGCGGCGTGGACCGGTGTCCGGAAGGCCGACGAATTCTCAGCCACCTGCATGCAGACCCCGTATCCGGAAGGTTCGCTTTATCGGGGCGCACCGCAGCCGATCAGCGAAGACTGCCTGTACCTGAACATTTGGACCGCTGCGAAGTCCCCTTCGGACAAGCGGCCCGTCATGGTCTGGATTCACGGCGGCGCATTCACGCGAGGCTCCGGCTCCACGCCGACCTATGACGGCGAGCATTTCGCTGAAAAAGGTGTCGTGCTCGTCACCATCAACTACCGCCTCGGCATCTTTGGGTTCCTCGCCCACCCCGAACTCACCGCCGAGTCCGAGCATCATTCCTCCGGCAACTACGCCCTGCTCGACCAGATCGCGGCGCTCCAATGGGTCCGTAAGAACATCGCGGCCTTCGGCGGCGATCCCAATCGCGTGACGATCTTCGGCGAATCGGCCGGGTCGTGGGCCGTGAATGCGCTCGTCGCCTCACCGCTGGCCAAAGGGCTGTTTCATCGGGCTATCGGGGAGAGCGGAGGCAACTTCGGCAACATCGCGAAGCTCGCCGATCTGGAAAAGGCCGGCTCGAACCTCGATAAATCCATCGCCTCGCTCCGCGCCAAATCCGCCGAGGATATTCTCAAGATCACCACACCATTCAGCCTGAACGTCGATGGCTGGTTCCTGCCCACCAACCCGAGGGCGATCTTTGAGGAAGGCCGTCAGAACGACGTGCCGATTTTAATCGGCTCCAACGCCGACGAAGGCACCGCCTTCATGCCGCCGAAGACCACAGTCGCGGCCTTTGAAGCGAACGCCAAGCAGCGTTTTGGAGCCAACGCCGACAAGGCACTGGAGATCTATCGGGCAACCAACGACGAAGAGGCCTGGAGCGCCTCCGCCCACCTGATGCGCGACCAGACCTTCGGTCTCCAAATGCGCATGTGGGCCCGGCTTCAATCGGCCAAGGGGAAATCCCCGGCGTATCTTTACTATTTCAGCCGAGTGCCATCCGGAGGTGACCTCGCTCCGCGTTACGGCGCGTTCCACGCGTCGGAGATTTCATATGTCTTTGGGACAGGAGACCTCGGACGGCGGCCGTGGAACCAGGACGATCGTAAACTCAGCGATATCATGTCCTCGTACTGGGTAAATTTCGCCACGACCGGCGACCCAAATGGACCCGGTCTTCCAAAATGGCCACAATATACTGAAAAGAAAGATCTTGCCATGAGCTTTGGCGATACCGTCGAGCCGATCCCCGTTCCCAACAAGGAGGCTTTGGACTTCCTGACCGGCCTCCTCCTCGCCCCGAAATGACCCAGCTGGCGTGTCCGATTGACCTTGACATTAGACCGTAATCTGGAGTATAGTGAATGTTCGTTAATCTAACGGTAACTGCGAACGGTACTCTCCGGCCGTTGGCGTGCAATGCGCGCCGATCAGTCGAATGAGTCAGGAGATAGATGAAGCAGCACTATTTCGTAGTTGTCCTTGCGCACTCCTTGCATGGACGATTACGCAGAATCCATATTCCCCACCAGGCCCTTTACTTGGTTCTGGCGTTGTCCCTTTTCGGCACGTTTTCCCTGTTCGGCATGGTTTCCAGCTACCTTCGGATGACCTGGAAGATATCCAATTACAACCATCTCCGGTCTGAGGTCGATACCCTCCGCACGAAGTATCAGGATCTACAGCGCGACAACGATCAGAAGCAGGAGCAACTGGCGTCCTTGCAATTGATGGCCAGCGAAGTTAGCGTGGCGCTCGGATTAAAGCGCAAGCTCGAAGGTTCTGACGATATTGCCGAAGAAGGTCCTCTTGTTCCCTCCTTCCGAGAGTCGATTGAAGAATACAACTTCCTGAAATCGGCCAGTTTCTCCCGCCTTCATCATGAATATCCGCGCTTATGGCAGAAGAACATCATCCCGACGATGTGGCCGCTTAACGGCGTCCTGCTAAGCCGCTTCGGAGAGCGAACCGATCCGTTCTCGGGCGAAGGCGCGATCCATCCCGGCGTCGATATTTCCGCGCCCATAGGAACCGCAGTGCACTCGGCCGCCGACGGAATTGTCGTGCGCGCTGAGTATTATTTCGGTTACGGCAAGCTCGTCGTGATCGATCACGGCAATGGAATGACCACGCGCTATGGCCACCTTTCGCGTTTCAACGTGGTTCCGGGCCAGGAAGTGCGACGCGGCGATGTGATCGCCCTCTCCGGCGCGACCGGCCGCGTGACCGCTCCCCACCTGCACTACGAAGTGCGCATGGGCGGCGCGGCGGTGAATCCGCATCCGTATCTGACGCGTTCCGCCACGGTGCCGTCGGGCAAATCGGACCTGCCCTTCTAGAGCATTCTTATACCACGCGCGTAGTTGAGTTGATACACTGTAGGGCAATCATGCGCATGCTGCCCCGTCTATTGCTCGCATCCGCCGGTATTATGATGCTCTGCGCCGCCTATTACCGGATCAATTCCCCGGCCGTGATGGCCGGCGCGGCCAAGGCGTTTCTGGCTTCCCTTCCTCCTGATCAGAAAGCGCGCGTCAGCTTCTCGTTTAGCGACGAAGAGCGCTTCAACTGGCATTTCATTCCTCGGGAACGAAAAGGGGTGGCTTTTCGGGAGATGTCTCCCGGCCCGCGCCAACTCGCCCACGCCCTGCTCGCGGCTGGACTAAGCCAACAGGGAGTCATCAAGGCCGACACCGTGATGAGCCTTGATCAGGTGTTGAAGGAGATTGAAGTCAATCCCACCAACGAGCGCGATCCGGAAAAATATTACTTCAGCATCTTCGGCGAGCCGGCAGAGAAAGGCACCTGGGGTTATCGGGTCGAAGGCCATCACCTGGCGCTGAACTTCACCATCGTCAACGGACATGTGGCATCGACACCGAGCTTTTTCGGCGCCAATCCGGCTGAGGTGCGGGGCACCTCGCGCAACGGGCTGCGGACTCTCGCGCGGGAAGAAGATCTGGCGAGGGATCTCGTCAAAGCGCTCACCGACGCCCAGCGGGGCATTGCGATTGTCGACAAGACCGCTTATCCGGACATCCTCACGGCAGCGTCGCGCAAGGCGGCATTGAAGGGCCAGCCAAATGGTCTTCCGTTCGCCAATCTGACGCCGAAGCAGCGCGAATTGCTCGACGCCCTGGTCACGGAGTACGCCAACGATTTTCCCACCCCGATCGCCGATGCTCGCATGGAGGAGTATCGCAAGAGTCAAAGCGGCCTGTACTTCGCCTGGGCCGGTGGCATCGAAAAGGGCGATCCGCACTACTACCGCATCCAGACGCCGGTGTTCCTGATTGAATATGACGACACACAGAATAACGCGAATCATATTCACTCGGTCTGGCGAGACTACGAAGGCGACTTTGGCGTAGACCTGCTCGGAGAGCACTATAAAACCAGCCATAAGCAGTAAGACAGCGGAGCGATTCGCCGGGCCGGCGTTGCTGTTTGCCCTCAGTGTGCTGTTTCACTGGAAGCTGGTCCTCACCAATCAGTACACGTGGCTCGAATCGGGCGATATCGGCAGCCTGATTCTGCCATGGTTCCAATTTCAGGCAGGCGAGTGGCATCAGTGGCGATTTCCCTTGTGGGATCCCTATAGCTGGGCCGGGCAGCCCCTGTTCGGGCAAGCACAGCCAGGCGCCGCGTATCCCATTAACTGGCTGCTGTTCTGGATGCCTCTCGATCACGGTTGGTTGAGACAGGACGTCCTGCACTGGTTCTACGTGCTGGTTCACTATCTTGCCGGATTGACTGCCTACGCCCTGGCGAGAGACCTGCGCCGTTCGCGCCCGGCATCCGTGCTGGCCGGCATCGTCTACTCGCTCGGCGGTTATGTTGCATCCATCGATTCGCCGCAGATGCTGCATGGCGCGGTCTGGTCCCCGCTCGTGCTGCTGTTTCTCTTCCGCGCCGAACGGGGCGAGCGGCCGCTGGCCAATTCCCTTCTCTCCGGATTCTTCCTTGGAGTCGCCTGGCTGGTGGGTCATCACCAGATGCAGATTTTTTTATCGCTCGCCGTGGCAGGCATTTGGATTCTTCTGATCCTGCGGCAAGGAATGAAGATGGCGCGTCTCGCGGCGGCAGCATTTATGATGACCGCCGCGACCAGTGCGTTTCAAACCTTGCCTGCTGCAGAGTACGGGCGCCAAGCCGTTCGATGGGTGGGAGCGGATCAACCGCAGGGCCTGAATGGCACCGTGCCGTATCCGGTGCACATGCAGTACGCGATGAAGCCGATGGGACTCGTCGGCATTTTCGTCGCCGGCGTCGAGCAGCATCCGTACGACGCCTTCGTTGGCATCGTGGCACTCACCTTGGCGATCCTGGGCGCGCTGGCGTGCTGGCGCGAGCGATGCGCCCGCTGGCTCGCGGTTCTCGCACTCTGTGGCGTGATCTTCGCGCTCGGGGGCAACAGCGTCTATCACGGGATGTTTTACGCATTGGCGCCGCTCGTGGAAAAGGCGAGAGTACCCGAAGCGGCGACGTCGATTTTTGCGTTAGGCCTGGCGCCTCTCGCTGCGTTCGGATTGGATGCGCTCAAGAACGCGGAAGGCGCGGCCCTCGCGCGGCGCGCGGTTCCGATGCTGGCTGGTTTCGGCGCGGCGCTCGCCTTCTTTGTCTTGTTTACGTACGCGGCAAAAGGAGCCGCTGCTGTCGGCGATGGCCGCATGCTGATCACGGCTCTGTGCGCATTTCTGGCGGCGGGATTGCTCGCGGCGTGGCGCACGCGGGCGATCTCCGACCGTTTGGCCTCAGTAGCCGCCATCGGGCTGGTGCTGTTCGAACTGGGGAACGTCACCGACTATCAACTGGCGACGGCCGATCGAGCCAAGCATCCGTACCTGTATCAGCTCGCCGCGCATTACGATCTGGCAGCGTTCGTCAAAGGCAAGGGCGACCCCGCCAGAATCGTCTACGACAGCAAAGCGATCCCCTACAACATCGGCGACTGGTATGGCCTGGAAGCGTTGAACGCCTATGCCGCAAGCGTGCCTGCCAGCTTGTGGCAGCACGATGTGTTCTCCCGGCGCGTCGAGGACATTTTGGGTGTCCGCTACTACTTCGGGATGGTGCCCGAAAGACCCGACTTGCACGAGGTATTTCAAGGCGCGAGCGGAGTGAAGGTGTTCGAGAATCCGCACGCCTTTCCGCGCGTCTGGACGGTCCATGGCAGTACCGATGCTCCGGATCAAACACGAGCTCGAGCGCTGCTGGCCGATCCGGCCTTCAACGCCAGGAGCACGGTGTTCCTGGTGGGAGAGAACGCTCCGCCCATGGAAACCTGCGGCGGCGACGATGTCTGGATGCCGCGGCACGGGCCCAATTCGGTGGTCATCCAAGCAACAATGAACTGCCGGGGCATGGTGATTCTCACCGATAGCTGGTATCCGGGATGGCAAGCAACCGTGGACGGCCGCCCGGCGGGGATCGAGAAGGCATTTGGGGCCTTTCGCGGCGTAATGCTGGATGCTGGGGATCACACCATCGAGATGCGGTATCGTCCCGGAAGCGTCTACCTCGGCGCGGCGATTACGCTGGCCGCCGCGTGTGTGGCGATGCTGAGTGCGATGAAGCGCCTATGAAGGTGAAGCACTCCTACTATCCGGCCTTCGACGTGTTTCGGGGCCTCGCCATCATTTGCGTTATGCTGGCGCACACGCCCGGATACAGAAACATTCTGGATCCCATCCGGCCGCTCGGCGTGCTGGGCGTCCACATGTTTTTCGCGATGAGCGGATTCCTCATCACGTTCCGGTTCGTCGAAGAGCACGAGCAGACGGGCCGCATCGATCTGCGCGCCTTTTACAAGCGGCGCGTGCGGAGAATCATTCCTCCGGCGGTGATTTACCTGTCGCTGCTGACCCTGCTGGGCCCGGCTCTGCATAAGCTTCCAGTGAGTAAAGCGGAACTGGCCGCCGCGCTGCTGTTTTATCGGAACATCTATATCGCGCCGGCTCCCAATGGCTGGTACACGGGTCATTTCTGGAGCCTCAGCCTGGAGGAGCAGTTCTATATGGCTTGGCCGCTCCTGCTGGCGATGCTCGGGCCGAGAACGAAGCGCGCGCGCCTCGGTGCCATCGGGATCATCGCAGCGACCATCGCCTGGAGGATTCATGTGACGTCGGTGGATCCGTCGGCCAACGTCTACCGGCCGGATCTTCTTGCCGATCACCTGGTGTGGGGATGTCTGATTGCCCTTCTCTGGAGGAGGATTACAGAAAAGATTCCGGCGCGTGCGCGGGCCGTCATAGGAGTCATTGGAATCGTCGCGGCGGTTGCTCTGTTGTACGAGCAGCCCATGTTCTGGCAGCCTCTATTTGCGATGTGCGTGGCAGGAGGCTTCATTTTTGCTGCAGAGACTTCGGAAGGATGGTGCGAGAAACTCCCTCCGCTCAAGAAGCTGGGCGAGGCCAGTTACGACTGCTATATCTGGCAATCCCTATTCCTGCCGCTCCCGTTCCCTGCGATGGCTCTGCCGTGGGCGCAGCGCGTGCCTTGGGGATTTTTTTGCGTCGCGATCGCAACATCGGCGAGTTTCCTGTTGACGTATCCGAAGCGGAGACGATCCGCTGCCTAGTGAGCACGTTGGTGTTAGCATGAAGGTCATGGCGCTGTCGCGCCGCTGGTTCCTGGCGTCTCTTCCGGCGGCTTGTTTGGCTCAATCTGGCAAGGGGCGCGTTCTTCCTTCCGCGATCACTCGATACCCCGATCCGGCGACGGAGTTTCCCATCGCCAGGCTGACCGACCCAGGCTGTTCGAGCATCCTTTCCGGTCCGCGCGCAATCTCAAAGCATGGGTTTCTCGTGTGCGCCTCCGATGGCTCGGGGCGCTACGAAGCCTACCGGATCGACCTGAAAAACGGCCAGCAGAAGCAACTCACCGACGCTGCCGATCTCGATCCGCATTCGATGACCCTGACTCCCGATGACCGCGGCCTCGTCTATCGCGACGGACCGAGCCTGATGTTGACGAATTTGTCTTCGCTTCGAGCGCGCGAAATCTACCGAATTCCGGAGGGATTCACACCTGGAAAGGGCATTGGCCTTTCCGAAGACGGAATCTACGCAACCTTGATCGAGAAAAAGGAGTCCACCTTTCGCGTGCGGCTAGCCAGCATGTTAAAGGGCACAGCCGAAACGCTCGCCGAGGCCGAGGAGGAGATGAGCGATCCGACGCCACGGCCCAGGCGGGCCTCGGTGCTGTACCGGCGCGCGGGCGGCTGGTGGCTCGCCAATTACGACGGAAAGCAGAATTACCGACTCCGGCTGGCTGACGGCGGGTTGGGCCCAGCGTTATGGGGTCCGGACGGGCGCTCCATCTTTTATTTGAGCTATCCGGCCGATCCGCGCAAGCTGCACACTCTACGCGAGTTCGTGCCGGATTCCAACGAGGATTCGCTGGTCGCGGAGACCAGCCAGTTTGTGGGCTTCGGGCGCAACGCCGACGCCAGCGTCTTTGCCGGGGCCAGTGGTAGCAAAGCCTCCCCTTACGTGCTCCTGCTCGTTCGGGCAGTGAGACGGGAATTGACGCTTTGCGAACACAGATCGAGCGATCCTTCCCTGGTCACGCCAGCATTCTCTCCCAACAGCCAACGAGTGTTCTTCGGCAGCGACCGGCATGGCAAGCCCGCCATTTATTCGCTGGCCGTAGACAAGCTGGTAGCCGAAACAGAGTCGATGTAGCAAGGCAGATTTCCCTGCCTTGAAACGACTCAACAGGATTCCCATTTTACATATCAATTCTTCCAGAAGTTGATGAGTCTAAAAGGATTCGCTATTAGTGCTAAAGAATTGACAAACGTGTGAACTTTGCATATACTCCTCGCGAGGGTCTAATGAGAAATCTAAGTAGGATTTGCGCAACGTTGGCGCTCGCGGCGATGTTTGACGCGACCGCTTATTCCCAAGCCGTCAGCGGCTCTCTGGTAGGCACCGTCACCGATTCGACCGGAGCGATCGTTCCGAACGCGAAGGTCACCATCACCGAAACGAACACCAACACGATTAAAGCGGCCTCCACTAATGACAGTGGAAACTACTCTTTCCCGGACCTGCCTCCCGGCAAGTACATGGTCACCGTGGAACAGCCCGGCTTCAAGAAGGAGAGCCAGAAAGACATCGACGTGCTGGTGAACAGCACGGTCCGTGTGAACCTGACACTGCAACCCGGAAATGTCAGTGAAACGGTGGAAGTGACGGGTGCGCCTCCGCCTCTCCAAGCCGATCGTGCGGACACGGGCGCCAAGATTGAAGTTCGCCTGGTATCCGACGCGCCGCTGGGCAACAACCGCAACTTCCAGAGCCTGCTGAACCTGATTCCAGGCACGGCTCCGGCGACTTTCCAGCATTCGCAATTCTTTAACGCATCCAGTTCGCTGCAGACCGAAGTGAACGGACAAATGCGCATGGGCAACAACTATCTGATCGAAGGCGTGGACGACAACGAACGCACCGGCCTGCTGCAGATCATGATTCCGCCGATCGAGGCCATTCAGACAGTGGACGTGGCGACCAGCAACTTCGACCCCGAAATGGGACGCGCCAGCGGCGCGGTGACCAATGCCATTCTGAAGTCGGGCACGAACGAGTTCCACGGAGCAGCCTACGAATTTCTGCAGAACAGCGAATTCAATGCGCGCAGCTTCTTTAACCCTTCCGTTGCTCCGCTCCACTACAACTACGTCGGCGGCAACATCGGGGGTCGGTTCAAGAAGAACAAGCTGTTTTTCTTCGGCGATTATCTGCGTGTGATGGACCACGAAGGTACGGCTACGCTCGAGACGATTCCGTCGGCGGCGTATCGCACTGGCGATTTGAGCGCAGCTTCGACCGTGGTCTACGACCCGAACACCGGTGATCCGTTCACCGGCGTCGGCCGGACTCCGTTCGGGGGTAATCAAATCCCCCTGACCCGTATTAACCAGGTTGCGTTGAACATCATGAAGCTGATTCCTGCCACCAATCAGGCGTTCAACCAGGCGTCGCCGTCGAACAACTATTACGCGGCGCTTCCGTTCACCAAGACGACCGACTCGTTCGACTATAAGATGGACTACAACATCACCGACAAGGACCGCCTGGCGGGGCGGTTCAGCTTCGCACGGCCGGTGATCTTCCAGGCTCCGATTTTCGGCAGCGCGGGCGGTGGAAACGCCAATGGCTCATTCCAGGGGACGGGCGTGCAGAAAACTTATAGCGCAGGTTTGAACTACGATCATGTGTTCACGCCGACGTTGCTGACCGAGGTTCGCTTGGGCATTGCGCACTATAACAACAAGGCGCAGCCTTCCGACTACGGCCAGAATGACGCCGAAAAGCTCGGTATTCCGGGCGTGAATATCAGCGAGTTCACCAGCGGCCAGGTGGGCATCAGCATCGGCGGCTTCACCAGCCCGATGATCGGCTATTCGGCCAGCCTGCCCTGGATTCGCGCGGAAGCCAACGTGGACTTTGTGAACACCTGGACCAAGATCATCCGCAACCACACCATCAAGTTCGGCGCGGACCTGCGCCGCCTGCGCGACGACCTGCTCCAGGATCAGACCTATAGCGCGCGCGGTGTCTATACGTTCGGTACCAACCAGACGGCGCTTTGCAGCAATCCGACTTCCTCGGGTTCATGCGGCACCACATCGGCTACCGGCATCGCCAACGATTTCGCATCCTTCCTTCTGGATAGCCCCAGTTCGGTGGGCCGCGACATTAATACGTATTTCCCGGCCTATCGCGCTTGGCAGTACTTCATGTTCGTGGGCGACAAATGGCAGGTTAACCAGAAGCTGACCGTTGATCTCGGCCTGCGGTGGGAATACTATGCGCCGCCGACTCCGCAGTTCGCGGGCGGATTCTCCAACTACATCCCCTCCACCAACCAACTGGTGATTGCGGGCGTGGGCGGCAACCCGAGCAACCTAGGTTTGGAGGCGCGCTACCGCTACTTCGCGCCGCGCACCGGAATTGCCTATCGCTTGAGCGAAAAGACCGTCATCCGCGCCGGCTTCGGCATGAGCTATACGCCGTTCCCCGATAACACGTATGCCTACAACTACCCGGTGCGCGCCAACAACGCGTACAGCACGATCGGCAATGGCTTTGGTCCGGCGGTATTGGCCGATGGGCAGACTCCGGCCACCTTCCAGGGGGGATTCCCACTGCCGGTGCCGATCACAATCCCTTCGAACGGCATCATCCAGATCCAGAAGGGTACGGCTCTCAACAGCCAAGCGTACGTGTTCCTGCCGACCAACTGGAAGAACCCCTACGTCGAGTCGTGGAACCTCGCGGTGCAGCAATCGCTGCCGTATCACTTCACGCTGGACGTGGCGTACGTCGGCAATCACGGCGTCGACACGGTTGCCGCTCCGAACATTAACTCCGTGTCGGTGGCGGGAACGGGCGCGGCCGGCGAGCCGGGAGCGGTCTTTGGCCGCACCGCAAGCACGACCCAGTATTTCGATGCCTTCTCGTCGAGCTATCAGTCGTTGCAAGTGAAGTTCAACAGGCGGTTCACCAGCGGTTTGATGATTACCACATCGTTCACCTGGCAAAAAGCGATGAGCTTCCAGTCGGGCGACGACGGGGGACTGGTGTTCTGGATCAACCAGCAGCGCAACTACGCTCCGACCGACTTCGACCGCAAGCTGAACTTCATTCAGAGCTATGTCTACGAACTGCCCTTCGGACCCGGGAAGAAGTGGCTGGATTCCGGCGTGGCGTCGCACATTCTCGGCGGATGGCAGGTTTCCGGCATCCTGACGTTGTTGACCGGCACGCCGTTCTATGTGACCGCCAACGGCGGATCGCTGAACTCTCCGGGCAGCACCCAGACGGCAAACCAGATCGCTCCCGTCACCTATCCGAAAGGAATCAACGTCGGCAACCAATGGTTCAGCACGGCCAGTTTCGCCCAACCGACAGGCTCTGGCGTTTTCGGCACGGTGGGCCGCAACAACATGTTCGGACCCGGACTGTTCGGCTTGAACCTGTCTCTGTTTAAACACATCAAGATCACCGAGCGTATCAGCGCAGAGTTCCGCGCCGAAGCGTTCCAGATCACTAATACGCCGCAGTTCAGCAATCCGCAAACGTCGCTTACCAGCGCCACCTTCGGCTATGTAACGGGCACGCTAGGAAGCGGTAGCGGCGTCAACGGTGTCGGCGGCGGCCGCGCAGTGCAGCTCGGCGCTAAGTTGATCTTCTAAGAAGGCTAACGTTTCGACCGGCGAGCGCCGATTGCATGCTTATGAGTAGGATAAGAGGCATGCGTTCGGTTCTCGCCGGTTTTGTTTTTCTGCTCATTATTCCCGCCGCACAGGCCGGAACGAGCCCTAAGTCCCAGTGCAAAAATACGTGCAGCTCCAGCTATACGCTTTGCATGAAGCGTTCCAACACCAAATCGGCGCGGAAAGCATGCAAAACGCAGAACAAATCGTGCAAGAAGGGCTGTAAGGGCTAGGCTGCGGAATAGCGCCGCTTGAGGCTCTGAAATTGCTTCTGCCGGACCAGATTCATGCGGTGTAGCTGATACCGAACCAACACTCCCAAGATCGATAATCCGTACCTACAACTGGCAAGGAAAGATGCCGACGAAGCCTGCGGAAAATAGCGCGTAGGCACGGGAATTTCCGCAATCCGCATGCCGGCGTCGACGAACTGAGCGATGATCTCCTGGTCGAATACGAACTTATCGGAGTTCATGTCCAGATTCGCCGCTTCCAGCGCATCCCGCCGGTAGGCCCGGTAGCCCGTGTGATATTCAGCCAATTTCAGCCCAAAAACGCGGTTCTCGAGCGCGGTGAGAAACCGGTTGGCCGCATACTTCCACCACGGCATGCCCTGTTTCAAGACGTTGCCACCCAGCAAACGCGAACCGAGCACGACGTCGGCCGTTCCATCCTCAATCGGCCGGATGATTTGAGGCAGCAGCGTGGGGTCGTACTGATAATCGGGGTGCACCATCACCACGATATTGGCCCCTGCTCTCAGGGCCTCGCGATAGCAGGTCTTCTGGTTCGCGCCGTAGCCGTAATTGCGGTCGTGAACGAACACTTCCAGCTTCAATTCACGGGCGACGCGCAGGGTTTCGTCGGAGGAGCCGTCGTCGACCAGGATCACGAGGTCGACGATGTCGTGGGGTAGCTCGGCATAGGTCATGTGGAGAGTTTTTGCGGCGTTGTAAGCCGGCATCACCACGACCACTTTCGACTTTCCCATGCGCGCCCCAGTGTAACATTTTTGGGCGTAAATGGCCCTGATTTAAGTACTAAGGTATACGCCCCGGCGAGCCGATTCTATCTCTATGAGGCTATTGGAGGTCCTGCTGTTTACCCTGGGGGGAATCTGGCAGGGGCTCCGCCTGGACTTCAATCTGCTGGAAGCAGTGCTGATCGCAGCGCTGCTCTATGCCTGGCAGAAGGGCTGGCGACCGCGGAGAATGAACTGGCCGAGCCTGCCGCATCCGGCGCTGGCGGCCGTGGGCATGGCGCTCGGGTTTGTCGCGCTGCGGCTGGCACTGATCCCGGTGCTACGCGCCCCCGTGCCGGTGGTGACGGACGAATTCAGCCACCTGTTGCTGGCCGATACGCTGCTGCACGGACGAGTCGCGAATCCGGTGCATCCGTTCTGGCCTCATTTCGAGAGCCTGCACGTCCTGATGAAGCCTCACTATGTGTCGGACTTTTTTCCGGCGCAGGCGCTGTGGCTGGCGACGGGAAGGCTCTTGACGGGAAGCGCCTGGACCGGAGTTCTGGCCGAATGCGTGGCGTTCCTGCTGGCGTTGTACTGGATGCTGCGCGGATGGATGCCGGCGCGCTGGGCGCTGTTCGGGGTCCTGCTGGCGGGCCTGCGATTCGCCATCGGGAGCTATTGGATCAACAACTATCATGGAGGGTTCCTGCCCGCGCTCGGCGGGGCGCTTGTGGCCGGCGCGTTCGCCCGGCTCGTGAAGAAACCGGGTTTGGCGCAAGGCCTCATCTTCGGCATCGGACTGGCGATTCTGGCATCCGTGCGGCCAGTGGAGGGAGCGCTGTACAGCCTACCCTTCGCCGCGGCGCTGGCCTGGAATATCCGGCGCAACTGGACAGCCTTGGCGATCGCCTTGATTCCGGTGCTGTTGACGATGGGAGCGCTCGGCATGTATTTTTCGCGCGTCACCGGCAGCCCTTTCGTTACTGCCTATCAGGTGAATCAAAGAACATACGGCTGGCCGATGACGCTCGCCTTCTTCACGCCTCCGAAGATCCACAACGAAAATCCGGAACTGGCGCGCTACTACGATTTCGAGCTATCCGAGCATGAGCGGGTCGACGGCCCGGTCCATTTCGTGCAATACCTGACATTCCGCGTGCAGGAATACTGGCGATTCTTTCTCGGCCCGGTGCTGACGGTTCCTTTACTGATGCTCAAGCGCGTGTGGTGCAGGCGCAGGATGCTGCTGCTGGGCGCAGGAGGGGGGCTGTTCGCCGTGATGCTGGAGGGAGGCATGTCGCCCCACTACCTGGCCCCAGCGACCGCCGTGCTCGTCGCTATCGTCGTTGAATGCTGCCGCCACCTGCGCGCGTCGCGTGTGTACATCGTGAAGCTGCTTCCGGCCGCGATGGTGTTGGTGCTTGCGCTCAGGATCGGAGCGCAGGCGTTCGGGCTGCCGTATACGCAGAGGTACAATTTTCAATCGTGGTGCTGCCGCGTGGAGGGCGATCACAATAAGGAACGCATCTCCACGACCCTGGCGGGGATTCCCGGAAATCATCTGGTATTCGTCAAAACCAAGACGGACGAACACAATCTATTCCAATGGATTTATAACGACGCCGACATCGATGCCTCACGAATCGTGTGGGCGCGCGATCTTGGGCCGGACCGCGATGCGGAATTGAGGCGGTACTACGCCGGGCGCGATGTCTGGATGGTGGATCCGAACGTGAATCCTGCGACCTGCACTCAGCTATTGGCCAGATAATAGCCGGTGTAGGATTCCTTCACCTTCGCCAACAACTCGGGCGTGCCTTCGGCCACGATGCGTCCACCCGCGCCTCCGCCCTCGGGGCCCAGGTCGATCACCCAATCGGCGTGACGAATCACTTCCATGTTGTGCTCGATGATCAGAATGCTGGCGCCGGAACGCAGCAGGCGCTCGAAGGCATCGAGCAGCTTGGCGATGTCGTCGAAATGCAGGCCGGTGGTGGGTTCGTCGAAAATGTAGAGCGTCCCCTCGCTGGTCGATTGCGACAGATGCGCGGCGAGTTTCACGCGCTGAGCTTCCCCGCCCGACAGCGTCGTCGCCGACTGCCCGAGGCGCAAGTAGCCGAGGCCCACGTCGTTCAGCACCTTCAGTTTTTGCACCAGCCGCGGCGTCGACGAGAAGAACGTCTCGGCCTCATGAACCGTGAGTTGCAGCACCTCGTGGATGTTCAGACCCTGGTAGCGAACATCAAGGACACTCGGCTTAAAGCGAGTGCCCTTGCAATCCTCGCAGACCAGCTCGACGTCGGCGAGGAACTGCATCTCCACGGTCACCGTGCCGTCGCCCTGGCAGGTTTCGCAGCGGCCTCCGGGGATGTTGAAGGAGAAATGGCCCGCCGTATAGCCGCGGCGATCTGCCTCTGTGGTCGATGCAAACAATTCCCGGATGATATCAAACGCCTTGATATAGGTTACTGGATTCGACCGCGGCGTGCGCCCGATCGGGGATTGATCGACGAGTACCACCTGAGTCAGCAGTTCCGCGCGCTCGACTTTCCTGCACGTCAACTTCTCGGGCGCGATGCCCCACGCTTCGGCCTCATCGGACGGCTGCGAAGATTCACGATTCATCCTCTTGGCTAGAGACTTGTAAATCACCTCATGCACCAGCGTCGATTTGCCGGAGCCGGAGACGCCCGTAATGGCCACCATCATGTTCAAGGGAATCGAAACGTCGATGCCCTTCAGATTATTGGCCTGCGCGCCGAGGAAACGGATCACGCGCTTGGGGTTGATCTTGCGGTGCTCGGTGAAATGCGATGTCTTCAGCTCGCCGCGCAGATAGCGCGATGTGAGGGAAGTTTCCCCGTCCTGCATCAGCTTGGGAAACGAACCTTCGAAAATCACGCGGCCGCCGGTTTCACCCGCGCCCGGACCCATGTCGACGATATGGTCCGCGGCGCGCATAACGTCGGGATCATGTTCAACGACAACAATCGTGTTACCCAGGTCCCGCAGTTCTTTCAAAATGCCGATCAGACGTCCGGTATCGCGGCTGTGCAGCCCGATCGACGGCTCGTCGAGCACATAGCAAGCGCCCACCAGGCGTGAGCCTAAGCACGTCGCGAGCTGGATGCGCTGCGCCTCCCCGCCCGAAAGCGTCGCCGACAAGCGGTCCAGTGTCAGGTATTCGAGTCCCACGTCGTTCAGGAACTTCAGCCGCTGCTGAATCTCGACGAGCACCTTGTCGGCGATCCGGGTCTCTTCGGGCGACAGTTTCAGCGCGTCGAAGAACTCCTTCGCTTCGGCGATGTTCATCCGCGCCAACTCGGCAAGATTCTTGTCGCCCACGCGGATATACAGCGCCTCCGGCCGTAGACGCGATCCGCCGCAATCCGGGCACGTGGTATAGCCGCGATATCGGCTCATGAAGACGCGCACGTGGACTTTGTACTTCTTCTTCTCCACTTCGCGAAAGAACCGGAGAACGTGCTGGGACACCAGCGCGCGTTCGGCTGGATTCAATTCGAGAAAAGGAACCTGCGTCCGGACCTTCGTCTTCACGGATTGGCGAAACTCGTCCAGGTACCAGGAATATTGCGGCTTGGTCCATGGATCGACCGCTCCCTGGGCGATGGAGATCGATCTATCGGGCACCACCAGGTCCATGTCGTAATCGATGGTGTTGCCGAAGCCCTGGCAGCGCTTGCAGGCGCCGTAAGGATTGTTGAAGCTGAACAGGCTCGGCTCCGGCGTCAGGAATTCCTTACCGCAGGTCTTGCAGGCGAATTTCTCGTTGAATTTCACCGGCTGCGCGCCGGGCTCGGCCGGCTCAAAGATCACTTCCCCGGCTTCGCGATAGCAGATCTCGACGGTATCGACCAGCCGCTGGCGCGCATCGGACGAAATGGCGAGCCGATCCACCAATATAAAAACCGGCTTGCTGAAATCGACGTCGAGCAGCGACTCCGGCGTCGAAAATTCATAAACGCGCCCACCTTGATACAGGCGGTTAAATCCCTTCTTGCGAAGATCGAACAGGCGATCTCGCAGCGCGTTGGTGTCTTTTTCCTTCGGGATGGGGAACAGTGCATACCAGCGGGACTTGTCGGGCTGCGCCATCATCTTGGCGGCGATCTGGTCCACCGTGTCGCGTTCAACGTGCGTCCCGCAGTTGGGGCAGTACGTTCGCCCGGCGCGAGCCCAAAGCAGGCGCAGAAAATCGTACAACTCGGTCGACGTAGCCACCGTGGATCGGGGGTTGCGCGTCGTGTTCTTCTGGCGGATGGCCACCGGGGGCGCGATGCCGTCGATCTCATCCACGTCCGGCTTCTCCATCCGTTCCAGGAATTGGCGGGCGTAGGCGGAGAGCGATTCGACGTAGCGGCGTTGCCCCTCGGCGTAGATGGTGTCGAAGGCCAGCGACGATTTGCCCGATCCCGACACGCCGGTTACGACGGTCAACTTTTCGTGAGGGATGTCGAGCGAGATGTTCTTAAGGTTGTGAACGCGCGCGCCTCTGATCTGAATTGAATCCGGCATAGGAGCAAAGTTGGGGGGCTTATCCTTTAGTATAAGGTGTTGGACGCGCCGCTCATTCGAAGAAAATTAACCGGTTGGTACGATCGCAACAAGCGCGCGCTGCCCTGGCGAAACACTTCCGATCCCTACGCCATCTGGATTTCAGAGATCATGCTGCAGCAAACGCGCGTGGCCGCAGTGATTCCGTACTACGAACGATTTTTGAAGGAGTTTCCCAATCCCGAGGCGCTCGCGGATGCGCCGGAAGAGCACCTGTTGACCCTGTGGAGCGGGCTCGGCTACTATTCGCGGGCGCGAAATCTGCAAAAAGCGGCGAGGCAGATCGTCGCAGACGGCACATTTCCCGTCACTTACGAGGAGATTCGCAGCTTGGCGGGAGTTGGCGAGTACACGGCGGCCGCGGTAGCAAGCATCGCGTTCCAGTTGCCTCATGCTGCAGTGGATGGAAACGTCCGGCGCGTCATCGCAAGGCTAACCAATGGCAAGGGCGATGCCCGGGAAACCGCGGATCTGCTGCTGGATCGCAAGAATCCTTCGCGCTGGAATCAGGCCATGATGGAGTTGGGCGCTGTTGTTTGCCGGCCTCGGGATCCACTGTGCGATCAGTGTCCCATCGCTGCGGATTGCGAGGCGTTCCGGCGTGGAACGCAGAGGGATCTGCCGGGAAGGCGGGCGAAGCCGGAAACTATTTACATTCAAAGAGATTTGCTGGTGATCCGGCGCGAGGGGAAGATTTTGCTCGCCCCCAGCAGCCGGGTTCAGGGGTTTTGGGACCTGCCCGAGCCGTTTCCCGGCGCCAGGATCGGCGCGAAACTGGGCGAGTTTCGCCACGTGATCACCCATCACAGTTACCGGTTCCAGGTGAGCGAAGCGATTGCAAAGAAAGCGCCAGTCGCTCTCCGTTGGTTCGACGAAAAAGAAATCGGAGAAATTCCCCTTAGCACCGCAGCAAAAAAAGGGCTGCGGTGTTCTATACATCATGAGTAATTGGGGTCGAATGCATTTAACGAAAAAGCAGCTTGCATGGGCAGTGGCGGGAACGTTCTCAGTGATCGCGCCAGTGGCCCTGTGGGCGCACTATTATGGGCCTGATCCGGGCGCCTCCGGCGCGCCGAACGATGTCTATGGGAACCTTGCCTGCGCGGCATCGGGTTGCCACACGGGAAGCGCGAAGGGTGGGCCGGTGAATGCCGACGGTGGTGCAGTGACGGCGACGTTCTCCGGAGGGATGACGTATACGCCGGGTGGTCCGCCAATCATCATCACCGTGACGGTGACCGATCCGGTGAACAAAAAGTACGGTTTCCAGATGAGCGCCCGCGCCGCGTCCGACGATTCGCAAGCTGGCGATTTCGCTTATGACGCAAGCATACAGAACCTGCTGATCCTTTGCAGCGACACGACGGACATTCCACAGAATACGCCCAACCCGGTCAACACAGGCTCCGCCTGCCCCTCCAGCACACCTCTACAATTCATCGAGCACTACTATCCGGCGGCCGCTGTGGTCGGAACGAGTCCGTACACGTTCACGTGGACGCCTCCAGCCACCAACGTCGGCAACATCATCTTTTACGTTGCAGGCAATGCCGTCAATGGCGATGGGCAAGCCGATGGTGGCGATCACGCTTACACGAAGCAATACACGATGACCCCTGCGGCAACGTGTTCGATCTCCAGCGCTCCCACGGTGACTGCCATCAACTCCGCCAGCGACTTCGGCGGTTGGTCGAACTTCGCCTCGGGCTCTTATCTTGAAATCAAGGGGAGCAACCTCGCGCCGGATTCACGCACTTGGGCAGGCACGGATTTCAGCGGCAGTAACGCACCCACTTCTCTTGATGGCGTCAGCGTTTCGATCAATGGCAAGAGCGCATTTGTGTATTACATCAGCGCTACGCAGCTTGACGTACAAGCCCCCGACGATTCCGCTACCGGCAACGTTCCGATTACCGTGACAAACTGCGGCGGCACCAGCAATTCCCTGTCCGTGAACAAGACCGCTCTGGCGGCGGGCATGCAGGCTCCCGCGAGCTTCCATGTAAACGGCACGCAGTATATGGTCGCATTGATTTCAGATTCGACCAAACCGCTCGGCTACGCCTTTGTCGGGAACACGAATCTGAGCAATCCACCTTATTACTTCCAACCGGCGAAGCCGGGGCAGAACATCATCGTGTACGGATTAGGCTTCGGACCCGTGACTCCGAATAACCCGTCGGGAACGATCACGGCGGCTGGCAATTCCCTGATCTCCGCGGACGCCATCACCATGTCGTTCGGATCGACCAAGGCGAATCTTTCGTATGCTGGTCTTGCGCCAGGGTTCGTCGGCCTCTATCAGTTCAACATCGCCGTGCCTTCGACACTCTCCAACGGAGATTATCCGATTAACATCACCATCGGCGGCCAGCCTCTGGCGCAGAAGCTTTCGCTGACGGTGCATAACTAGCCCCACGGCGCAAGCCTGGGGCTATGCGCGGTTAGCCCCGCCTCACGGACGGGGCTCTCGTATGGGGTCCTGGACTCATACCCCGCGCTTGTCGCCCCACAAATCGATGTGCAGCCGCGGGCTGTAACGAAATCTCTCGCGCTTGCAGACCTCGACGAGCCACTGCGCGCGCTCGTAGATCGTCTCGACGTTGGTTCCCTCCGCCATGAGCATTACACGGCTACGGTCCGCGCCCGTTTCCTCAATGATTTTTTCGATCTCCTCCAGATCGCTTTCGGCGGACACGACGAATTTCAATTGATACGCGTACTCGCTCATCAACCGCCTCAGCACCTCTGGCTGATACCGCAAGCGATCGTGCTGCGCCGCCCATCTGCCTCCATCCCGGCGATGCGGAGTCGAGTTGGCGAGCTTCGGGCTGATGCTCATCAGATCGCAGGTCACTGGCGCATACACGGTCCCCGCCGTCTCAATCGTGATGTGCTGATCCAGGCCCTTTAGTTTTTCCGTGAGCACAACGATGCCGGGAGAAATCATCGGCTCGCCACCCGTCACCACCACGTGCGAGGCCCAATTCCTTCGGACGTCGGCCAGGATCGAGCCGAGCATCCGCTCCTCGCCCTCCGGCTCCCACGACGCGTACGGAGTATCGCACCATTTGCAGCGCAGATTACAGCCGCTGAGGCGTACGAACACGCTCGGGACGCCCGCCAGCATCCCCTCGCCTTGCACCGAATAGAAAATCTCCGCGATGTTCAGGCGCGGTAACGAAGAGGGTCCGGAATCCCCGCCTCCGAAAAGCCCTTCCGGCGCAGGAGACAGGAGTCGCATTGTCCGCACGGCCGACCTCCTTCATCAGGATCATAGCAACTGTGGGTCAGCGCAAAATCCAGGCCGACCTCCGCTCCCAACCGCACAATCCCGGCCTTATTCAACTGCGCCAGAGGCGTGTGAATCTTCAGCACGGTGCGCCCCTCGACGCCGGCCTTGGTCGCCAGATTCGCCATCCGCTCAAACGCGGCGATGAACTCCGGACGGCAATCGGGATAACCGGAATAATCGATGGCGTTGACACCGATAAAAATATCCGACGATTCCAGCACCTCCGCCCAGGCCATCGCAAACGACAGAAAAATCGTGTTGCGCGCCGGAACGTAGGTGATCGGAATGCCTGCGCCGATCTCATGCACCGATTGATGCTTCGGCACGGATAAATCAGCCGTCAGGGCGCTGGCCCCGAATACGCGCAAGTCGATCTCGGCGATCTTGTGCTCGCGCGCCTGATAATGCTTCGCGACGCGAGCCGCCGCCTCCAGCTCCACCGCATGCCTCTGGCCGTAGTCGAACGACAACGCGTAGCACTCGAACCCATCACGCCGCGCCACACCCAGGCAGGTAGCGGAGTCCAATCCTCCGCTCAATAAACAGACCGCTCGTTTCATTTGTTCGAGGAAATTCTATTGTAACGTGAGGGTTCCCTTGAATGATATGATCGTCCGTTCAACTACTATGGCTTCCCAACATCGTCCTTTTGTTCCTGAAAACGTGAAGATGAAGGAACTGACGCTCCGCGCCGTCCTGCTAGGGTTAGTAATGACCGTCGTGCTCGGAGCGGCCAACGCGTACCTTGGCTTGCACGCGGGCATGACGATCGCCGCAACCTATCCTGCAGCGGTGATCGGCATGGCCGTCCTGCGCGGAGTCAAGGGCAGCGTGCTCGAAGAAAATATCGCGCGAACCGCGGGGTCCATCGGAGAATCCGTCGCCGCCGGGGCGATCTTCACCTTGCCGGCGTTCATCATGGCGGGATCGTGGACGTCCTTCGATCCCGCCCACGCCTATTGGAAATCGACGGCATTGATGCTCATCGGCAGCGTGCTCGGCGTCCTGTTCGTTTCACTGGTACGGCGCGCGCTTGTGGAAGATCCCGAGCTACCCTTCCCCGAATCCGTTGCCGCGGCGGAGATTCACAAGGCCGGGCGACGCGGTGCGGAGGCGGCTCGCTATCTGTTCTGGAGCATGGGAATCGGCACGCTGGTTCAAACCCTAGGCGAATTGAAGCTGTACGCCGTGGATAAGGACTTCATGGTCCGCATCGGACAGATCGGCAAGAGCACGCTGCGCATGGGACCGATCGGCAGCACGAAGGTTCTGCAAACCGGTGCGATTTCTACGGTCGCCGCCCCAACCGTGAGCCCCGCATACCTCGGCGTCGGCTATGTGATCGGCTTGGAACTGGCTGCGCTGAATTTCTCGGGTAGCGTGTTCGCCTGGGGCTTGCTGGTGCCGCTGTTCATGTACTTCCTCGGACCTCAATTGCAGAACTTCATTCCGGCCGGGACGGGCGATGCCGGATGGGCGTCCCAAGCCGCTTCCGTGTGGCGATACATCGTCCGTCCCATCGCGGTGGGCGGCATGATGGTGGGCGCGGCGTTCACTCTGTTCAAAATGCGCAAGAATCTGACCTCCAGCCTGGGGCGAGCGTTCGCCGAGGTACGCCATGGCGCGCCTCCCATGGAATCGATGGCTCGCACCGAGCGCTATATGTCCGCGAAGACCGTCTTCGGCTTGATCGCCATTGTTTTCGGCCTGATGATCGCGCTGTATATTTACGTATCCGGCCTGGTAGTGGCGGGCGTGGTCGCGGCGATTGTGATGCTGATCGTCGGATTCTTCTTCGCTACGGTCTCCGGCAACCTTGTCGGCGTCATCGGTTCGTCGAACAACCCCATCTCCGGCTTGACGTTGTCGACGCTGATCATCGCCGCCGTATTGATGGTCGCGCTGGGAGTCGGAGGGCCGGGAGGCGTCGCAGTGGTGCTCGCCGTGGCCGCCGTTGTCTGCGTCTCTTCAGCCGTCGCAGGAGAGCTATTACAAGACTTCAAGGCCGGCTATCTGCTCGGCGGTACTCCGCGGTCGATCCAGATCGTGGAACTCATCGCCGTGGTCGTCGCCAGCGCAGTGATGTATTACCCGCTTTACGTTCTGCAAGTGGCGAACATAAAAACCGGCGGCACCGGATTCGGCGACCCCAAGCTTGCCGCTCCGCAGGCCGGATTGATGGCAGCTCTGGCGCAGGGCATCGTCGGAGGTGAGATGGCCTGGCCGCTGGTGATCGCGGGCATGATGTTCGGCGTCTCCATGATCATGTTCAAGGTGCGCAGCCCGATGCTGGTGGCCGTCGGCATGTATCTTCCCTTCCCCACCACCTTCGCGATTTTCGTGGGCGGCATCATGCGCTGGATCACCGATCAGTTGAGCGTTCGAGCCGGGCATAACGATGCGCAGCGCATTCGCGTGGAAAGCGTCGGCGTGCTGGCGGCCAGCGGCCTGATCGCGGGCGAGGCGCTCACCGGACTCCTGTTTGCCTGGTTCAAATACAAGGACATTCCGATTTACTCGTTCTTCAGCGATCCGTCCTATGTGGGCGGATTCGCTGTACTGGTGGCGCTCTGCTTCATCATGGTGCGTCTCCCGCTGGAGAAGGCCGGGCGGCCGGAGGATCCCGCGCCTCCCGCCGCGATGATGTAGCCGATGTTCCGGCGCCCGATCGTTTTGGCGGCCCTGGCAACGGCGGTCCTCTGGTTATGTCAGTTCTCCGCAGTCCGAGTCCTTTACGGAGGCAACTGGACCGGCCTGTTTTGCATCTCGCCCTCCATGCCCGTTCCGGAATTTCTGCGGTCGGAGCGGCTTTATCTCTTTCAAGGCTCGCCGGGCTACGACGGGCAGCTGTTTCACCTGATCGCTCACGATCCCTGGATGAGGCGGGGTTCCGCACAGGCCATCGGAGGCGCGAAATTTCGCTATCAGCGCATCCTGGTTCCAGCGCTGGCCTGGATGCTCGCGATGGGCCGCGACGAGTGGGTCCATGCCGCTTATTTCGCGGTCATCCTGGGATTCACGTTTCTGGGAGTCTTCTGGCTGGCGCGCTGGGCCCAGACGCGCGCATTGCATCCCGCATGGGGTCTTGCCTTCCTCGCGATTCCCGCCACCATCACCTCGGCGGATCGAATGACGGCGGATGTCGCGCTTGCCGCGCTCGCGGTCGGCTTCGCGTTGTATGCCGGCTCAAGTCCGATCTGGATCACAACAGTAATTGCCGCAGCCGCCATCCTGACGCGCGAAACCGGAGGACTGATCGTGGCCGGCTATGCCATCTATCTGCTCTCCCGCAGACAATTCGCCCGCTTGATTGCCACGGGATGTGCTTTCTTGCCCGCCTCCGCATGGTTCCTCTATGTGAACCAGGGCAGGCTCAGGTCCCAGGCGATCCATTATCTGGACTGGATTCCATTGAAAGGGCTGCTCGATCGTATTATTCGTCCGGCAGTCTATCCGATGGGCGGTTGGCGCGGCGAGGCCGCGATTTTATTCGATTTCTTCGCGCTCGCGGGCGTTGTGCTGCTGCTGGCGGCCATCGCCAAACTTGCGCTGGCGCACGACTGGGACGCCGTCTCTGCCGCGATCTTCGCCTTTGCGTTAACGACCATCTTCTTATCCAGCCGCGACGTTTGGGAAGATGCGTATAACTTCGGACGCGTTCTCTCTCCGCTGCTGTTGCTCGTCTTTATCAAAGAACTCCCTGTCCGGCCCCTTGCCGCGCTCGCGCCGATGACCCTCATCGACCTTCGAATAGGCCTCAACATCGGCCACGAATTGGAAGAAATCCTCCGAGGGCTGCTAAAGTAAAATATTGTCGCGAATCAGCTCGTCATCGCCTCCGCATTCAACCGACACCGTGCGCTGGCGCCAACTCTACTTGGGGCTCGGCTTCACGACGATGGCCACGTTGATTCTGGAGCTGTCGCTCACGCGGATTTTTTCCGTCGTCTTTTACTACCACCTTGCCTTCCTGGCAATTTCGATTGCCCTGTTCGGCCTGGGCGCGGGCGGCGTGTTTTCCTACGTCGTTTCATCGCGCCCGGGCAGCCTTTACGTAAAGTTGGGCTGGCTGGCGGTTGTCAACAGCTTATGCGTAGTCGGGTCCCTCTGGTTCATTCTGTCCCGATCCGCCAATCCCGGCAGCCTGACGCTCGCCGCCGTCTATTTTGCCGCGGCACTGCCGTTTTTTCTTGCCGGGACGGTCGTGTCGCTGGCGATCTCGGAAGCGATCGAGCGGATCGATCGCGCCTATTTTTTCGACCTCGCCGGCGCCGCCGCCGGCTGCCTTCTGCTGATTCCTTTCCTGGAAGGCTTCGGCGGGCCCAATACGTTGATCGCGGCGGGCGTCCTGTTCGCGATTTCCGCCGCCATCTGGTTCAATCAGGCCGAGGCCTTCCGCCACCGGGCGATGGCGGTTCTGGTGGCGCTTCTCCTGGTCGGCCTGATGGTAGTGAACGGTAGGCGAGGCCGTGTGCTCGATATCCACGTCGCCAAGGGGCAAGCGCTCCCGGATGAAAAGTTCGTCGCCTGGAATGGAATCTCCCGCATCGGTGTTTCCATGACAAACGGCGGATGGAGCATCGTGATCGACGCCGATGCCGCCACCGGCATCTCCCCCTACGACTGGGACAATCTGAAGCCCGAGGATCGGTTTCAGCTTCTGCACCAAGGCCCCGGCTTTCCTTACGCGATTCGCCCCGGAGCGAAAGCTCTGGTGATCGGCTCCGGCGGAGGTTACGATGTGGCCCGGGCCCTGGCGTCGGGCAGCCGCGACATCACCGCCGTGGAGATTAACCCCATCATCGCCAATAGCGTGATGCGCGGCCAGTTCGCGGCCGAAAGCCACTACATCTACACGCATCCCGGCGTGCGCGTCTTCGTCGAGGACGGCCGCTCCTTCGTCCGCCGCAGCGACGAAAAATATCAGGTGCTGCAAGCGACCCTGGTCGACACCTGGGCCTCCACCGCAGCCGGTGCGTTCGCGCTCAGCGAAAATAATCTCTACACCGCCGACGCCTTCACCGATTATCTGTCCCACCTGACCGACGACGGCGTGCTGGCCTTCACGCGCTGGGGCTTCGATCCTCCGCGCGAGTCGCTTCGTCTGCTTTCGCTGGCCATGACCGCGCTGCCGCGCGCCGGCGAGAGCGATCCGGCGCGTCACGTCATGGTCGTGCGCGAGGATACGGCGAAAATCCAGGGCTGGGGCGCGCTCGATACCGTGCTCATCTCGCGAAAGCCTTTCTCGGAAGCCGACGTCGCCCATGCGCGCCAGATCATCGCCGAGGCGCACATGGATGAGGTCTATCTGCCCGGGGACGCGCCTCGTAACGCCTTCGGCCAGTTGCTGACCTCGAACGATCCCTCCGCCTTTTGGCGCGACTATCCGTTTGACGTTTCGCCTGTTGCCGACGACCGTCCATTCTTCTTCTACACCGTTCAACCGCGCGATCTGTGGGATTACATCGCCACGGCGAACCGCACCAGTGCGGACTTCAAGGTGAATCGCGCCGTGCCCCTTCTCTTTGGACTGCTGGCCGTCAGCATAAGCGCGACAGCCCTCATCTTAATCCTCCCGCGGCTCCTGCTGGGCGCGAGCTTGCCGAAACAGGGCGGCATCATTGGCTTTCTCTGGTATTTCATCTGCCTCGGCGCGGGCTACATCCTGATTCAGGTCGCCCTGATTCAGAAGTTTGTCCTGCTGCTCGGCCATCCGACGTACGCGCTGGTCGTCATCGTCTTCTCGATGCTGGTCGCGAGCGGCGCCGGCAGCTTTTTCAGCCGCCGCGTCGTTCAAGGCGATGACGCGCGCCTGATGCGCGTTCTCGTCGCCATCGCGATTCTGGTCGCGGCGCTGGCATTTGGCGCGCGGCCTTTGACGCAAACCGCTGCCGTCTGGCCTCTTCCCGCGAAGATGCTGATCACGGTGCTGGCGATCGCGCCGGCAGCGTTCCTCATGGGCATGCCCTTTCCCAGCGGCCTTCGCCGCCTCGAACATGCCCACGCCCCTTCCGTCCGGTGGGCCTGGTCGCTGAACGCCGCGGCCAGCGTGCTCGGCTCCGCGGCCGCGATCTTTCTGGCGATTTACATCGGCCTGCGTGCGACGCTTCTGGTGGGCGGAGCGCTCTATCTCTGCGCGCTGCTGATCGTCGCGGTGACGAAGTCTATTCGCCAGCCTGCTTGAGCAGCCTCGTCGCTTCTTCCACTTGCGCGACCATTGCCTTCAGCGCCTGCGCCACGCGCCTCGCCTGTTGATTTGCTTCTTCCCAGTGCTTGGCGTCCACCGCCTCGCGTACGCCGGGCACCGTCTTGACGCCGTATCCTGTGTACAAGCCTGGCGCGTAGATCTGGTGCCGGTACCATTCGCGATGCGGCAGTCCATCGGCCAGCAGCAGAGTCCTTTCGGCATGCTCCAGCGATTCGTTGACCTTCACCAACTTCTCCGGAGGAATCGACGAGACGCGCTTCATCAGCGCGTTCAATTCCGTATCGTAGGCCTGCGAAGCGTCATGCAGCCCTGTCAACTGCGCCTGGATTTCGTGAAAATCCACTGCGCCCCCGCTCTTCCGCGCTTCTTTCTGAATCTCATCCACGTAGCCGCGCACCGTGCGGGATAAGGCCTGAAACTCAAACGGCAGCACCGGCGCGTCGGCCAGGCGAATCAGTGCCGTCACCATCACCTGGGACAAAGCGCGAGCATACGTCTCCTCTCCGTCGGAGAACCGGCGGAACCACTCCACCGTGTCGTACACCGAATGATACACGCCGCCTGGATCCGCGCCGCCAAAACCAAGGTTCAGGCTGGCCACTCCCGCGTGATCGATGAAGCTCGAATAGTCCGAGCCCGAGCCCAGCGCTCCCAAACGGAACGGCTGCGCGCCTTTAGAGGTATCAAGAAGACTCTTCTGCGTAACCGGATCGTTCACGTCGCGCACCACCTCCCGCATGAACACCTCGAGCGTATGTGACCCTTCCGTGCCGATCTTTCCGCGTCCGTTCGAATCGGAGTTGATATAGACCGCGGCACTGCGCTCCAGTTCCTCCTGATGCTTCTCGGTCCATTCGGTCGAGCCGATCAGCCCGAATTCCTCGCCGTCCCACAGCGCAAGGCGGATGGTCCGCTTCGGCTGCCAGCCCTGTTTGTGCAGCGCCGCCAGCGCCCGCGCCGTTTCGAGCAGCGACACGCCGCCGCTGGTGGGATCGCTCGCGCCATTCACCCAGGCGTCGTGATGATTGCCGTAAATGATCCACTGGTCTTTATAGGCGCCGCCCCAGATCGTCGCGATCACATCGTTGACAGGCTTGTTTGTCCAGTCGAAGTCGAGCTTCAGGTGTACCACCGCAGGTCCTGGCCCGGTGTGATACGTGATGCCCAGCGCGCCGCGCCACGGCTCCGGGGCAACAGGCCCGCGCAATTGTTCGAGCAGAGGCTGCGCGTCGCCGTAGGAGATCGGCATCACCGGAATTTTCAGGATTGTCTGCGCCTCGGCGCGATTCAGGCGCTTCGCCCCCGGCACCGACGCCCACCCCGGAGTCAGCGGATCGCCCGGGTACACCGGCATGTCCATGACGCTGCCCCGTTGCACTCCCTGTGGCGGCCTCATCGGCCCGGTAGGATAGACGTCGCCGGCGAAATAACCGTCTTCCCTTGGATCGGAGTAGATCAGGCACCCCACCGCGCCGTTTTCCTGAGCCAGCTTCGGCTTGATGCCACGCCAGCTGCGGCCGTAACGCGCAAGGACGATCTTGCCCTTCACGTCGACGCCGAGTTTGGCCAGCGTTTCGTAGTCCTCTGGCAGCCCGTAGTTCACGTACACCAGGGGCGCGGTGACATCGCCTGAACCCGAAAAGGCGTTGAACGACGGGATCTGATTCGGGTCATCGGTACCCTCGTCGCCGGCGATCGCGGGCTCCTTGATCACCGCCCGGTAACGGACCGGCTCGGTCATCTCCAGCACGCGCGCCGTCGGATAAGGCAGCAGCGCGTCGAACGTTTCGATCTGCGCGTCGAAGCCCCATTCTTTGAACAGGCTCAGCGCATATTCGGCCACCGCCCGCGATCCGGCCGAGCCGGCGTGGTGAGGCTTGGACGCCATCCGCTCCATATAGATCTTCATGCGCTCGCGCTGCGGGATGGCCTGAGCTTTCTCCTCCCGCTCGTGCTGAGCCTTCCATTGATCGGCGCCAAAACCCCGGATCGGAGCCTGGCTGAAGGCGGGAACCGTAAGGGAAAAAACAAGAAAGAAGCGAAGCATACCCAAGAAATGCAGTGTAGCACCTGCGGGCACACTCCGAAGGAAACGCTTAGTACAAGAAACCGAACGCCGCCGTCACAAACGAGTTGTCAGTGCTGGACAGATAGTGGTTATACCGCACATCGATGGCTAGCTTAAACCGGTTGGCGAATGGAGAATATGTCAGGCCGCCGCCCGCGCCAAATCCGGGCTTGTAAATGATATTCGACGCGACGATCGGCGCGCTGGATGACTGGCAGCCATGCCCGTAGTATGGATCGCAATACGTCTGAATCTGCGATGGATCCGTAAACGCAATCTCCCGGGCATAAAGCCCGGCACCCGCCGTGACATAACCGCCTAACTTGTGATTGCGATGGAAATAATAGCGTGGACTGACGCTGAACGTCCAGAAGCGGCCAAACCCGGCTGGCTGGTTGTTCGCTTTTAACGTTGATGTCGTCAATCCGAAATGGTCATATTGAAATTCGATAAATGCTGCGATGGAAGGAGTGAAGTTCCTACCGCCTCCGAGTAGGACGTTGTAGCCCGTCGTCAGATCGTTTGCCGCCGACCCGACGGGTAGGCTAATGCCGCCAAGGGCCTCGATCGAAATCTTCTTCTCTTCTTGGGCGGAGCAAATCTGGCTGGTAAGACTAAGGGAAAAAAGCGCGAGGAAGATACGATTCATCGCAGTGGGATATTTTTGATGCACGCTCTTTAGTTTACAGGTTTTTAGAGATTTACGGCTTACAACGAGGATTGCAGCGTTCCGGGCGGCCGGGTCTTCAGAAAGCCCAGAAACTCGGCCGTATCCGTCGTCCGGTGGTCGAACGACGCGATCACCTTTTCGTCCGGGTCAATGATTGCATAGAACGGGATCGCGACGGTCGCGAATTTCTCATCCTGCACCTTCTGGTTCACTTCCGACGCCGCGTCCGTGCCGTCGGTGTACAACTCCACGGGCACCAGATCCTTCATCGCCGCTTGAATTTCCGGCTTCGGAAACATGTTGGCCTTCATCCAATGGCAGTTCGTGCAGGCATAGCCGGTGAAGCTCACCAGCACCAGCTTGTTTTCCCGCCGCGCGCGATCAAGCGCCTCGCGGTACTGATTCTTCATCCACTCGGGACCCGCATCCGCAGCCGCGCGCCCGCCGATCGCGCCGCCTGACGCCGCCGGCACAAACGCGTCCAGTTCGCCCAGAGGCGCGCCGAACATCCCGGGGAGCAGGCTGAATGCGAAAATCAGAATCGCGCTGGCGGTCAACAGCCGGGAAATCCCCAGCGTCTCGCCCGGCTCCACGCCTTCCAGGCGCAACAGACCGAGCAGGTACAACCCCGCCATCGCGAACAAGACAAACCAGCCGGCTAGGAAGCGCTCCCGCGTCAGCCAGTTCAATTGCAGCACCTGGTCGATGTTGCTGGCATACTTCAGCATCATGGCCAGCAGCGCGAATCCCATCACCGTCTTCACGCGAGCCAGCCAGCCTCCGCTTCGCGGCAGCTTTTTCAGATATCCGGGAAATGCCGCCAGGAAGAAGAACGGAAAGGCCAGCCCGGTGGCGAAGCTCGCCATGCCGAGCACGGGCTGCAACCCCTTCAACTGCACCGACGCCGCGAGAAGACTGCCCACGAACGGCCCGACGCAGGCAAACGAGGTTAATGCGAACGTCAGCCCCATCAGGAGCGTGCCGAGATACCCACCCCGCCGCGAAGCCGCGTCCAGTTTCGTCAGCAGGCTGGATGGCAACGTGATCTCAAAAGCGCCCAGAAGGCTGACCGCAAACGCCCCGAAAACCAGGGCGATGAATCCGTTCACCCACGGGTTCGAGGCCAATTGCACCACACCGAACGGCCCAACCGCCGCCGTCACGCCGAATCCCAGCGCGCAAAACAGCACGATGATTCCCAACGAAAACACGATCGCCTGCCTGATCCCTCCCCGATCGTTTAAGAAGAACGACACCGTAATCGGGATCATTGGGAACACGCACGGCGTAAAGATCGCGGCCAGGCCGAGGCCGAACGCGGTGAGCAAGAATACGCCCATGCCGCCCGCTTGCGCCTTCGTAGCCGCCGGTTTCGGCGCAGCGGACGCCGCCGGAGCCGCCGTGTCGATGTATCCCGCTGGAGCCGTAAACGGCGCGGCCGACGCCGTCGCGTCCACCGTCAGGATAAACGTAGCCTCTTTCGTCTTCGGAGGCAGGCAGCGCTTCGAATCGCACACCGCGTAGCGAACCTGCGCCGCGATCTCCAAGGGCCCCGCCGCCGCATCCTTCTTCACTTCATATGGAATCACGAACGTCGCTTCTTTTTCGTAAAACTCGGCGTTGGCCGCCAGCGCGTCGTCGTATTTCTTTTCCGGCGCGGGCTGGAACACGTGCGCAGGCGCATCGCCGAGGGAGACCTTCAGAGGGATGGTGGGCGGTGGCGTCGTGACCGAATAAATATGCCAGCCATCGTCGATTTTCGCGGTCAGCCGCAGCGGAATCATGGCGCCCGGCGCCGCCTTGGAAACGCCGGAGGAAAGCGTCCAGGAAACCGGGTTGAGAGCACCGAAGCAAGCAGCGCTAGACAGAACGATCAGCGCCGCGATTCTGGCTACTGGCTTCTGGCTCCTTGCTACGTCTTTCATTGAGTTACTGATGTCGCTCGCGCTAGCTCCGCTTCAATTTTCTCATTAACTCCGCCCTCGGCGAACTCTGCCGCCACGCGGATGGCGTTCTTCATGGCGTTCCCGTTGGAACGGCCATGACACACGATGTTGACTCCCTTCACGCCCAGCAGAGGCGCGCCGCCGTATTCGGAATAGTCTAACCTTTTGCGAAAATCGAGAAACGCGTTGCGAGCCAGCACCGCGCCGACCTTGCGCGTAACCGTCGCCGTCAGCGCTTCCTTGAGCATGTCGCGGATCATCTCCACCAGGCCCTCGCTCACCTTGAGCGCGACGTTGCCGATAAACCCGTCGCACACCACCACATCGGCAATACCCGAATAAATGTCCCGGCCCTCGACGTTGCCGATGAAGTTCAGTGGCAGCATCTTCAATAAAGGCGTCACTGACCGCGTCAGCTCGTTGCCCTTGTGTTCTTCCTCGCCGATCGACAACAGGCCGACCCGCGGGCTGGGATTGTGAAAAATGATGCGCGAGTAGATCTCGCCCATGACGGCGAACTGCGCCAGCATCTCGGCCGACGAATCAACGTTCGCGCCGACGTCGATCACCACTACGGGCGTACCTTTAAACGTGGGAAACGCCCCGGCCAGCGCCGGTCGATCCACGCCGCGGACCATCCCCTGCACCATCTTAGCTGTGGCCATCGCCGCGCCGGTGTTGCCCGCCGACACCACTCCCTGCACCTCGCCCGACTTCAGGAGCTTCGCCGCGATCCGCAGAGAGGAGTCCCGCTTGGTGCGGACCGCCTTGGCGGAGTCCTCCATCGTGATCACTTCGCTGGCGTGCTCGACCCGAATCGGCAAGGCGGCTGCGGAAGGATGCTTCTGCAGTTCCCTCTTGACCACCTCTTGCCGGCCCACCAGCACGACGCCGACGTTCAGTTCAGAGGCGGCAAGAATCGCGCCTTCTACTTCCGATTTGGGGGCGTGGTCGCCGCCCATGGCGTCTACCGCTATCGTCAGCATTGAAGAGGAAATTACTCTTCCACGACCTCGATCACTTCTCGGCCCTTGTACTTGCCGCAGTGCGGGCACACGCGGTGCGGAAGCTTCGGCTCGTGACAGCTCGGGCACTCAGACAGCACGGACTTCGTGAGCGAGTCGTGCGTGCGGCGCGCCAAACGGCGGCGCTTGGAATGTCTACGTTTCGGATTAGGCATGATTCTTCACAAAACCGGCATCCATTCTCGCTGCCGGTTCCTGACTCCTTCTAGTTCAATTTTTTCAGCGCCGCCCAGCGGTCGTCCACGGACGCCGTCTGGCACGCGCATTTGTTCTTGTTCCGGTTCTGACCGCACTCCGGACAAATTCCCTTGCAATCCTCGCTGCACACCCGCTGCATCGGCAGCGTCAGCAGGACAAATTCCCGCAAAACGTCGTTGAGCTTCAGTCCGTCGCCTTCAAAGAAGCCCATCTCCGCTTCGCCTTCGTCGATCTCTCTCTCCTCGCCGTAGCCGTCAGTCACCGGCCGGTAGTACAACTGAAAATCGGCGTCGATCGGAAACTCCGCAGGCTCCAGGCAGCGGTCGCAATCGGCATCCATCAGAACCGAGACATGCCCCTTCACCCGAACCTCGCTCAATACGTCCGAAACCAGCTCGGCGACGCCCGAGGCCTTCAGCGTCCCCTTTTGCCGTAGCTTGGGATCGAAAAATTCGATCACGCCAGGCTCCAGCGTCACTTCGAACGGACGCGCCTTCAGCTCCAAATCGCGGATATGAAAGAACAAGGCAATCCTCCAGGGCGCGGGCGCACCAGCCCCACTGGGTAAAATTTAGTATATCAAGGACTTCGCCCGTTCTGCTACATTGAGGTATCATGATCGTCGAAATTGACGGGGTCCAGCTGCATCTTGCTCACCCGGATGAGCTTTCCGTCACCTGGGTGGGTCAGGAGGAAGTGATGCGCCAGCTCTTGGCCGCATGGCTGGTCATCGACTCCCAGGATCTGCCCATGAACCCGCGTCTGCTGGGCAAACCCGGCGTCGGCAAGACCACTCTGGCCTATGCGGCGGCGAAGCGTCTCGGCCGCGAAGTCTACATCCTGCAAGCCACCGTCGACACACGCCCCGAGGACCTCCTCGTCACCCCGGTGATCGAAGGCCAGTCGAAACTTCGCTACGTGGCTTCTCCGCTGGTAACGGCCATGTTGCGGGGCGGCATCGTCATCCTCGACGAAGGAAACCGCATGAGCGAAAAAAGCTGGGCAAGCCTCGCCCCGCTGCTCGATAATCGCCGCTACGTGGAATCGATCGTCGCCGGCATCAAGATCAAGGCTCATCCCCTGTTCCGGCTCGTCGCGACCATGAACGACGACGCCTCCACCTTCGATCTGCCCGAGTACATTCACTCCCGGTTGCAGCCGCAAATTCTAATCGACTTTCCCGAGCGGCACGAAGAGTTTGCCATTCTCAAAGAGAATCTGCCCTTCGGCGACGACCATATCCTGAACTATGTCACCGATTTTCTGCAGCAGGCACACGCCGCCGACGAACGCTACACGGCCCGCGACGGCGTCAACATCGCCCGCTTCGCCATGAAGCTTGCCCAGCAGGCCGATTCGCCCGTCCAGATCGAACTTCTGCGCGCCGCCATCGTCCAAACCCTTGGCGAAGAAGCTCTTCGCTATGTCGCTCGAATCTGACATCAAAGCCGGAAGTCTCGAACGCGGACGGTTCCGTTACTTCCCCGTAGTCCCTGGGCGCGTCGAATTCTCGGTCGAACTGCGCAAGCTGCTGCTGGCCGAAAAACCGCCCATCGTCGCCGTCGAACTCCCCGGCTTTCTTGCCGAGCATTACGAGAGAGCCCTCCAACGTTTGCCGGAAATGTCGGTGATTCTCTATCTTCCCGACGTCAACAACGACGACAACCCGGCGGTCTACGTGCCCGTCGAGCCCACCGATCCCTTTATCGAGGCGCTCCGCTCCGCGCGCGAAATCGGCGCGGAGATCCTCTTTCTGGAGCCTGACTCCGCGGACCGCCCCCACCTGCACGACACCTACCCGGACACCTACGCCATCCGCCACATCGGGCTCGACAAATACATCGAGGCCTACCGCGTCTGGCCCCAGTCCCGCAGCGAGGACGTCACCGCGCACGCTAACGCCATGGCCTGGAAGCTGCAAGGCGCCGACCCGTCCGCCAATGTCGTGGTCGTCGTTTCGTTGAACCTCCTCGATCCGCTACTCGACTCCATGGAGGCTCCGCAGGACCCTCCTCCGCCGCATCCCAAACACTTCGATGTGCAATTGTTGAACCCGCATCCGGACTGCCTGGCGGAGATCACCGTCGAATATCCCTATCTGCAGGAGCGCTACGAGTTCTCGCGACTCGACGTGCACGATGCGGACCGCTTGCACCGCCCCAAAGTCCAGCTTGCCCTGATGCGCGAGGCCGAAAAGAAATACACCGAATCCACCGGTGAGAAGGTCGCCCACTGGCAGCGCCGCCTGATCGCCCGCTACACGCGCAACCTGGCGCACATGTCCGGCGACCTGGTGGCCAACGTCTACGACCTCGCGGTCGCCGCGCGCTCCATCATCGATGACAACTACGGCTGGGAGGTCTGGCAGATGGCGAATCGCTATCTGGCCCAGTCCGAGCATTCCGACCTGGAAACTGTGCGCCTCACCGCCTCCGAAATCTGGATCAACACCAAGCGTCTCCGCATCCGCCGCCGCCTGCCCCGCCCCAAGCAGCAGCTGAAGCCCACGGGCATCAAGCCTCGCAAGCGCGAAAAGACTCCCGGTGAGTGGGCCAAACAAACCACCGGCGACGCGATTTGCTCCTACCCTCCCGAGGACCTGCAAATCGAAGACTACGGCCGCTTCCTGAAGAAAAAGGCGAAGGCCCTGTTGTCCGAAGAACGCGTCCGCGTCGAGCCGTTCACCACTTCTCTGCTCGACGGCATCGATATCCGCGAAACCATCCGCAACTGGCATCAGCAGAAGATTTTCGTCCGCCATGCCGATCGCCTCGCCGGCGAAGTCGGCGCAGTCGTGATCATTTTTGACGAAGATCTCGAGGACCGCTACCAATATCTGACCACATGGCTGGGCGAGCACCAGAATGAATCCGATATGGCGTTTTACTCGACATTTCCGTTCGACAACATCGTCGGGCCCGGCATCGGCCGCGCCGAATACGGCGGCCTGCTCATGACTCTTCCGCCGCGCCGCCTGTTCGATGTTTGGGCTGACGACGACTACCAGTTCGCCGAAACCAAACCGGAGCGCCTGCTGATGGCCGCGCTCGATTACTCGGTGGAGCGCTTCGTCGTCTACGTTGCCGCCAAACCTCCGCGGAGCATTTTTCGATCCATCGCCGCGCATTTGGGCCGCAAGATCCTGTATGTCCCCATAGGCGCGCTGTCACCCACCAGAATGAAGCGCCTCCGCGTGGTTCACGTCCTCGATAGCTATGAGCGCCGGGCCGAGGCGAAGGACTACATCTGGTAACCGTTGACTTTGTCAATGAAATGCTTGACACTGTCAACCATGGACCGCCCCTCGCTCGTCCGCCGGTTTAACCGCTTTTACACCCGCCGCTTCCGCCTCTTGAATGAAGGCCTCCTCGATAGCCCTCTCTCCCTTACCGAGGCGCGGGTGCTGTTCGAGCTCGCACACCGCGAAAGCCCGCCAGCCTCCGATCTGGCCGTTGCTCTCGATCTGGACCCCGGATACCTCAGCCGCATCCTCGACAGCTTCGTTCGCAAGGGATACCTCACGCGCCGCCCTTCCCCGGCAGACAGCCGCAAGCGCTGTTTGTCACTTACCAAAACCGGACGGAAGCTGTTCGCGGCGCTGGACGCCAGATCACACGAGCAAGCTTCGGCGATGCTCGCCCAACTTCCCGAAGCCGGCCAAGCCAAGCTGATCGCCTCCATGCAGGACATCGAAAATATCCTGGAACCCAAGCCCGCCGCGCCCTACCTGCTCCACACCCACCGCCCCGGCGACATCGGATGGATCATCCACCGGCACGGCGCTCTTTATGCTCAGGAATACGGCTGGGATGAAAAGTTCGAAGCCATGGTGGCGCAGATCGCGGCGAAGTTCATTCTGAACTACGACTCCAGGCGCGAGCGGTGCTGGATGGCCGAGCAGGACGGCAACATCATCGGCTCAGTAACACTGGTCAAGAAGACGGACCGCATCGCGAAGCTTCGCATGCTGTACGTCGAGCCGTCCGCGCGAGGCATGGGCGTGGGCCAGCGGCTCGTCGAAGAGTGCATCCGCTTCGCGCGTCAGGCGGGCTATCGAAAAATCACGCTCTGGACGAACCACATCCTGATCGCGGCCCGTCGCATCTACGAACGGCAAGGCTTCAAGATGGTCTCCACCGATGGCGATTTTGAAACCTGGGAATTGAAGTTGCAATAGCCCCGTCCCGTGAGGGCGGGGCTCTCTGACCCATTTACAGAGTCGTCTGCGGCTGCGCCGGCGGCAGGATCTTAAAATTATCCGGCGTGAACAGCACCACACGAACCTGGCCGCGAGGCCCGATCGGCCCGATGGCTTTTCCGTTCCACCGCACTTCCAGCCCGCCCGCGTTGCCAACGCGCATGCGGGCCACATCGGAAGCCTTCAGCGTCTTGGTCTGGCTCGGCTCCAGAACGCCGGAGAAGATCTGTTTCCCTTCGCTGGTGATCTGCAGCCAGGTGGTCTCGGTCGCCGAAAGATTCAGCACCACATGATTCACGCCGTCCGGACCGGTTTCGGTCGTGACGTTCATCGTTGGTTGCGCCTGCTGCGATGCGTTCACCACCGGAACCGCGGCCGCCTGCCGCGCCTGAGCCCCGCCGCCGCGCGACGCCTTGTTCCACCAGGTATAGAACCCTGAGCAGCCCAGCAGCACCACGGCCAGCGCCGCCACGGGGAGTCCTACTCGTTTATCGGAAAAGTACCGGCGGTTGGTATCCGCTACAATCGGATCCACCTGCCTTACCGGATGGTACTTTGGATCAGCGCCCGGCAAGGGAAGGGGTTCCGCAGTGGCCGTTAGTTCGTCGACGCCGGTCTGAATCTTCGCTTCCTCGAGCCCTAAAAGTGCAGCGTATTGCTTTACAAAACTCTTGTAAAAGAAAGCTCCAGGCAGACTTTCCAGGTCGTCGTCTTCGATTGCCTGCACGTACCGTTGCGTGATGCAAAGATCTTCCGCGATCTCCGCCATCTCACGCCCCTGGGCCAGCCGCTCCCGTCGAAGAATTTCACCCACGGAGGTCATAAGAGATTAAGATAATATCACAATCCTAGCCCGAAGGGGCCATGCTAAAAAAGTCCCAGGAGCCATTTACCTGCCGCCAGCCCCGCTTATTTCCGTGATCGTCGTCAATTGGAACCGCAAGGAATTGCTCCGCTGCTGTCTGGATTCGCTCGCCCGGCAAACGTTTCCCGATTTTGAGGTCATTGTGGTGGACAACGGTTCTACCGACGGCTCCGTGGAGCTGCTCCGGACGCTCGATTTTCCCCGCCCCCTGCGGATCATCGAAAACCGCGACAATCGGGGCTTCTGCGCCGCCAACAACCAGGGCTTCGCGGCCGCGCTGGGCGAGTATTTCGCGCTCCTCAACAATGACGCCGAGGCCGATCCACGCTGGCTGGCCGAGCTTCTCGCTGCCATCCAAATCAAGCCCGCGGTCGGCGAAAGCGACGTCGGCATGATCGCCTCGAAAATTCTGGTATGGGAAGATCCCACAATCATCGACAAGTGCGGCCACCTGATCTACCCCGACGGCCAGAATCGAGGCCGCGGCGCGGGGCAAATCGACCGCGGGCAGTTCGATCGCCAGGGGGAAGCGTTGTGGCCCGATGGATGCGCCGCGCTCTATCGTCGTGCGATGCTAGATGAAGTTGGCGGTTTTGACGAAGAATTTTTCGCCTACGCCGACGACGCCGAGCTAGGGCTGCGTGCGCGAATTGCTGGTTGGAATTGCCTGTACGCACCCGGCGCGGTGGTGCGCCACCATCGGGGCGCAACGCTGGGTTTGAACTCAGCCAAGCGTCTCACGCTGATTGAACGCAATCGCGTATTATTGGTGGTCAAACTTTTTCCTTGGAATTTACTTTGGCTAAACGGCGCGTATCATCTGGCAAGAATCGGCGCGGGCGCAATCGCGGCGCTCCGCAACCGGGGGGAGATCCGGCGCTATTCGGGCCCAATGGGCAAACTCACGGCGGCTATGGCTCTACTGCGGGGGACCTTTTCAGCCCTGCCTCTGATCCCGTCGATGATCCGCAAACGCCGGGCGTTCCGGCCAAAGCATCGCCTCAACCCGAAACAAGTGCGCCGCCTCCTGCTCCGGTACCGGATCCCCCTGCGCGAACTGTCCGAACATTCGACGTGACGCCTTCCGGCATCACCACACCTGACCCCTGCCCCGCCTGCTCCTCCCGCGAATCGCGCCTGCTGTTTTCCGGCACCGACCGCCTCTACGGGACCACGAACAAGATTTTCCGCATCGTCGAGTGCCGCAACTGCCGCCTGATCCGCCTCGACCCGCAGCCCAATCCTCTCGAACTTCGTGAATACTATCCGCCTTCGTATTGGTACACCTCCGAAGAGGACAGCGCCGCCCATCTCGAACAAACCTACCGCCGTTTCGTGCTGCGCGACCATCTCTCCTTCGTCGAACGCGCCCTGCGCGAATCCGAGGAAAAAGGCACCGTGCTCGACGTCGGCTGCGGCGGCGGCCTGTTCCTCGAGATGCTGGCCGAGCGCGGCGTGAAGAACACCATCGGCCTCGATTTTTCGTTGGATGCCGCCCACGTCGCATGGCGCCGCGCCGGCGTTCCCACGGTCTGCGCCACGTTGACGCGGGCTCCATTCGCCCCGGAAAGCTGTGCCGCCGTCACCATGTTTCACGTCCTGGAACATCTCTACGATCCGGCCAGCTATCTCGACGCCGCGCATCAACTGCTCCGGCCCGATGGCCGCTTGATCGTCCAGGTCCCAAACGCTGCTTCCTGGCAGTTCCTCCTGTTCGGCGAACGCTGGAATGGTATCGACGTCCCGCGGCACCTGATCGATTTCCGCCTCTCCGACCTCGAAACGTTGCTCGACGCCTGCGGTTTTGAAATTCTCCGCTATAAGCATTTTTCGCTGCGCGATAATCCCGCTGGACTCGCCACCAGCCTCGCTCCGTCACTCGATCCCATGGCGCGCCGTTTGCGCCAGATTCCGGAAACGCCACGCCAGCGCCTGATGAAGGACCTGCTGTACGCCGCGCTGGTTGTCGCCTCCATTCCCTTCACCCTGCTCGAGGCGGCCTGCCGAGCCGGCTCCACCGTCATGGTCGAAGCGCGTAAAAAATCGTGATCTATCAGCGCCTCCGCGACCTCCTGCCCGGGCCTTTGCGCCGCTACGTTCTGCATTTTGAGACCTTGATCCAGGACGCGGTAACGGAATTCGCTGAGTCGTTGCCGAAAGGCGCGGCGATCCTCGACGCCGGTGCCGGCGAGGGCAACTATAAACATTATTTTTCGTCGCAGCGCTACTGCGGACTGGATCTCGGTATCGGCGATGCGCAATGGAATTATGCGCGCCTCGACGTCATCGGAGATCTGTGCGCCCTGCCGTTCCGCTCTTCGTCGTTCGATGCCTGTCTAAACGTCGTCACTCTCGAACACGTCAAAGATCCCGCCCTGGTGCTTCGCGAGATCGCCCGCGCCCTTGCGCCCGGCGGACGCCTGCTGCTCATCGTGCCGTTCGAATGGGAGGAGCACCAGCAGCCCCACGACTATTTCCGCTTCACGCGCTACAGCCTCGCCTATCTTCTCGACCAGGCCGGCTTGAAGGACGCCTCTATCCGTCCCGCCGGCGGATTCTTCCGCCTTCTCTCAAGGCGCCTGTTCTCCGCGTTACAATTCTTCCCCGGCCCCCTGATGTTCCTTGCCGCAATTTTCTTCGTCCCTCCCGCGCTGCTATTGCCTTTGTTCGAACCACTGGACCGCCATCAAAACTTTACACTGGGGTATATATGTTCCGCGCGCAAACCGGACAAGTAAGCGTATCCGAATTGAACCCAGGCCAAATGTGGACTTTGAGGCGGCTCGTTTTCATCGCCGCTATTTTCGCCCTCGCCTGCCACGCAGCCGATTTCTCCGGACCCTCCGCGTTCAAATATACGCAGGACGCCGTAGCATTCGGTCCCCGCCCCTCCGGCTCCACCGCGAATCGCCAGTTGCAGGCGTATATCCGCACGCAGCTCCACCAGTGGAAGTGCGAAGTCACCGAGGATCCCTTCATGGCCAAGACACCCAAGGGCGACGTCCCGATGACCAACATCATCGCCAAGTTCCCCGGCAAGAGTGGCCGCGCGATCGTCGTTACCGGACACTTCGACACCAAGCTCTTCCCCGGCCGGAAGTTTGTTGGCGCCAATGACGGAGGCTCATCCACCGGCCTGCTGCTGGAACTCGCGCGCGCTCTTTCCGGCACCTCTCGCGTCGACGATGTATACGTCGTCTTTTTCGACGGCGAAGAGGCTGTCAACGACTGGACCGAAACCGACAGCGTCTACGGCAGCCGCCACCTTGCCTATAAGTGGAAGGCCGACGGCACGCTGGCCCGCATCAAGGCCCTGATCAACGTCGACATGGTCGGCGATAAGAACCTCGGCCTGCTGATCGAGGAAAACTCCACGTATTCGCTCCGGAAGCTTGTCTGGGACACCGCCGCCGAACTGGGTTACAAGGCGTATTTTCTCGATAGCGGCGAGAAAATCGAAGACGATCACCTGCCGTTCCTCAAACTCGGCGTCCCCGCGCTCGACCTTATTGACTTTGACTACGACCCGTGGCACAAAGACTCCGACACGATGGACAAGGTGAGCCCGAAGAGCCTGGAAATCGTGGGCACGGTCGTCTTGGAATCGGTGAAACGGCTGGAGCGGCGCTAGTGGACCGCCGCTCCTTCTTCGCAACCCTCGCGGCCCCCCTCATCTCCTCCGCCGCACCGCGCGATCTTTGGGCCGACGTCGCCATCATCGGCGCCAGCGTCGGTGGATGCGCCGCCGCGCTCGCTGCCCTGCGCAACGGCCTGCGCGTCATCCTCACCGAGGAAACCGATTGGATCGGAGGCCAACTCACCTCGCAGGGCGTCCCTCCCGACGAGCATCCCTGGATCGAGCAGTTCGGCTGCACACGCGCCTATCGCGACTACCGCAACGCCGTCCGCCAGTATTATCGCGACCATTACCCGCTCACCGAAGACGCACGCCATCGCCCGAATCTAAACCCCGGCGACGGCTCCGTTTCGCGCCTCACGCATGAGCCGAAGGTGTCTCTTGCCGTCCTCGAAGCGATGCTCGCGCCCTACGCCAGCTCGGGTATGCTGACGCTGCTCCTCCGCCACAAGCCGATGGCCGCCGTCGCCGATCGCGATCATGTGAAATCCGTCAGCGTCCGCAGCGACTCGGGCATCGCCCGCACCATCACCGCGCCCTATTTCCTCGACGCCACCGAACAAGGCGACCTGCTGCCGCTTGCCCGCGTCGAATATGTGGTCGGCGCCGAATCGCGCACCGAAACAGGCGAGCCTCACGCCGCTGAGATCGCCTCTTCTTCGAACATCCAGTCCCTCACCGTCTGTTTCGCCATGGATCACCTTCCCGGCGAGGATCACACCATCGACAAGCCCTCGGAGTACGATTTCTGGCGCGATTATGTCCCGCAGGTCACGCCTGAGTGGCCCGGTAAGCTGCTTAGCTGGTCGCCGCCGAATCCGCAGACCCTCCAGCCGCGCGTATTTCCATTCGAAACCGCCTGGATCTACCGCCGCATCGCGCATCGCGAAAATTTCCTGCCGGGTGCCTTCCAAAGCGATATAACGTTGGTCAACTGGCCGCAAAACGATTACTGGCTCGGCCCTCTCATCGACGTTCCGATGTCCGAAGCCGCGAAGAATCTTGAACGCGCCCGCCAGTTGAGCCTTTCCCTGCTCTACTGGCTGCAAACCGACCAGGGCTACAAAGGCCTGCGCCTCCGGCCCGACGTCATGGGCACCGAAGACGGCCTCGCCAAAGCTCCATACATTCGAGAATCCCGACGTATCCGCGCGGAGTTCACCGTGCTCGAACAGCACGTCAACAAGGCCTCGCCCGAATTTTCCGATTCGGTCGGCGTCGGCAGCTATCGCATCGATCTGCACCCGTCGACCGGTGGCGACAACTACATCGATATCAGCTCGATGCCGTTTCAGATCCCCCTAGGTTCGCTGATTCCCCGCCGCGTCGAAAACCTTCTTCCCGCCTGCAAGAATCTCGGCGTGACGCACATCACCAACGGCTGTTACCGCCTTCACCCGGTGGAGTGGAACATCGGAGAAGCCGCTGGAGCACTCGCCGCGCATGCCCTCAAGACCAAACAGACGCCCCGCCGCATCCGCAACGACGCAAAGCTCCTCGCCGATTTTCAAAAATCGATTGTCGCCCAGGGCTTCGAGATCGCCTGGCCGAAGCTCACCGCCCGTTAGCGTGGCGCACGCACTCGTGCGTGCTGCGTCGACACTCGTGTCGACGCCTGTTCCCTCGACAACTCACTGGCGCATCAGCACCATCGCTAACACCGACGCCAGCACCCCCAGGCCAATCGCGATCCACATCACAATCATCGGCATCTGCCCCGGCCCCGGCATGTTCACCGCCGCCGGCAGCTTGAACATCTCCTCGGTCAGATCCTTCATCGTGAGAGAATCCCCGCGCCAGCGCTCGCCCAAATATCGCGCGAACGCCGCCAAAACCTCGTCGCGCTTCGGACCTGTTTTTTCGATCATCACCTGCGCCAGCGACCGGTCCTCGATGATGATCCACAGTGAATCGTGCGATGCGAAAAAGGGCGTCACCTTCTCCGTCACGCGCTCCAGTTTCATGTGTCCTTCGTGATTCCCGCCCATCCCGGCCAGCTTTACTGTGTCCCACGGAATCGTCCGCACCGCACCCGTCGCCGTCCGTAATTTCAACCAGCCAGGTTCGGCAAAGACTGAGGAGCAGCCGACCACCGCGTCCACGTTCATCGAGTTACCCCTTGGTCAGATCGCGGCCCGTCATCTCGGCCGGTTGCGGCACGCCGAACAGCCCGAGCATCGTCGGTGCGATGTCCTGCAGGGAGCCGTTCTGCTTCAGCGGCCTGCGTTCTTCGTCCACGACGATGAACGGAACGGGATTCGTCGTGTGATACGTGTGCGGACCCTTCGTCACCGGATCGATCATCATCTCCGCGTTGCCGTGATCCGCGGTGATAATCCACCGTCCGCCCTTGCGCTTCAGGGCATTGTAAATCCGCCCCAGTTGCGCATCGACGCACTCGACCGCCTTCACCGTGGCCTCCATCTTGCCCGAATGCCCTACCATGTCAGCGTTGGCGAAGTTCATCACGATTACGTCAAAATCGCGCTTCTCGATGGCCTTTTCCACCACATCGCTGATGCCCTCCGCACTCATCTGAGGCATTAAGTCGTAGGTCGCCACCTTCGGAGACGGGACCATTTCCCGCTCCTCTCCTGCGTAGGGCTTCTCGTTTCCTCCGTTGAAGAAATACGTCACGTGGGCGTACTTTTCGGTCTCCGCGACTCTCAGGTTCTTCCAATTCAAGTCCGCCATGACGTTCGCCAGAATATGCGTCGGCAACTCTTTGGACAGTACGAACGGGCACGTCAGCGCCTTGTCGTACTGCGTCATGGTGGTGTAGTGAAGCTTCAGATCTGACTCGGTAAGCTTCTGAGACATCTCGCGCCCGCGGTCCGCCCGATAGTTGAAAAAGATACAGGCGTCCTCTGCGCGAATCCGCCCTACCGGTTCCAGCCTCTCATCGACGATCACCACCGGCTCGATAAACTCGTCGGTCACGCCTTTTTCGTAGGAGCGCTTCGCCGCCGCCACCGGATCGGTCGCCTTTTCCCCCTTGCCATCGACCATGGCCTCGCGAGCCTTCTCAATCCGCTCCCAGCGCTTGTCGCGATCCATGGCGTAATACCGCCCCGCGATCGTCGCGATGCGGCCCACGCCGATATTTCGGATCTGCTGCTGAAGCGCTTCAAGATAACCGGCGCCGCTATTCGGAGGTGTATCGCGTCCGTCCATAAAACAGTGGACGCACACGTCGGTCACTCCCTCGCGCTTGGCCATTTCAAGCAGCGCATAAAGGTGCGTGTTCATCGAATGGACGCCGCCGTCGCTCACCAGGCCCATGATGTGCAGCCGCCGGGTCTTGGCATGCTTCATCGAGGCGAGTAATGTCGGATCACGGAAAAATTCGCCCGTCGCGATCATCTTGTCGATGCGCATCACGTCCATCAATAAAATGCGCCCTGCGCCAATGTTCAGATGGCCCACTTCGCTGTTGCCCATCTGCCCCTCCGGCAGCCCGACGAATGGTCCAGAGGTATGAACCAACGTATTAGGAAAGTCGCGTAACAGACGGTCATAATTTGGTTTATGCGCCGCCATAATTGCGTTGCCCTCGATGGCCGGGGAATATCCCCAACCATCCAGGATGGTCAAAATCAGAGGCCGGCCGTTCATCAATGGGCTCATCATTTCTGTTTGAACGCCTTCCGTCCCGGGAACCTCGCGCTGGAGCCCAATTCCTGCTCGATCCGCAGCAGCTCGTTGTACTTCGCAATGCGGTCCGTACGGCTCGCCGAACCGGTCTTGATCTGCCCGACACCCGTCGCTACCGCCAGGTCCGCAATGAACGCGTCCTCGGTCTCGCCTGAGCGGTGCGAAATCACCGACGTATATCCCGCGTCCGTCGCCATCTTGATCGCGTCCAGCGTCTCGGTAAGCGATCCGATCTGGTTCACCTTGATCAGGATCGAATTGGCGATGCCCTTCTCGATGCCCTGCGCGAGCCTGGTCACGTTGGTGACGAACAAGTCGTCGCCCACGATCTGAATCTTCTTGCCCAGCGCGTCGCTCATCAGCTTCCAGCCTTCCCAATCGTCCTCGGCCATGCCGTCTTCAATCGAGACGATGGGGTACTGCCTCACCCAGTCCGACCAGAACTCCACCATTTGAGCCGACGTGCGCTCGCTCTTATCCGACTTCTTGAACACGTATTTCTTCTTGTCCGCGTCGTAAAACTCGCTGGCCGCCGGATCAAGCGCGATGCCCACCTGATCGCCGGGCGTGTAGCCTGCCTTGGTGATGGCTTCCAGAACCACTTCAAGCGCTTCCACGTTGGACTTCAAGTTCGGCGCGAACCCCCCCTCGTCTCCCACCGACGTCGAATAGCCCTTCTTTTTCAGCACACCCTTCAGTGTGTGGAAAATTTCCGCGCCCCAGCGCAGAGCTTCGGAAAACTTTTCTGCGCCGTAGGGCATGATCATGAATTCCTGCGGATCGACCGAGTTGTCCGCGTGCGCGCCGCCGTTCAGGATGTTCATCATCGGCACCGGCAGAACCGACGCGGAAACGCCTCCCAGATAACGGTACAAAGGAGTCTGCTGCGAATCGGCCGCGGCGCGCGCCACAGCCATCGAAACAGCCAGAATCGCGTTCGCGCCCAAATTGCCTTTATTCGGCGTGCCATCCAGCTTGATCATCTGGTGGTCGATCGACGCCTGGAGCTCGGCATCCTGGCCGAGCAGCGCCGGAGCAATATGCTCGTCGATATTCTTCACCGCCTTGAGCGTGCCCTTGCCCAAGTAGCGGCTCTTGTCGCCGTCCCGAAGCTCGACGGCCTCGTGCTCACCCGTCGATGCGCCAGAAGGAACCGCGGCGCGCCCCATGCTCCCGTCGGCCAGATAAACATCTGCCTCAACCGTGGGATTTCCGCGGCTGTCTAAAATCTCTCGTGCAATAATTTTGGTGATTTCCATAGGATCCTTTTTTGGTGGAACCTACCAGCTTACACCCGTGGGACAGGTCGAGGGCGAGAGCGATATGACCTCTTTGTCAATAGACTTACTTGACATTAGCGAAAACGCCCGCTATACTGCTCTTATGCTGTATATGTGCCGCCTCAACCGATGTTGTTAACCTCTTGTAGTTTTTCTTGTAAGTTCTCTACTTTAATCTATCATTTTAGGAGTTTTATGACTGAGCAAGATGTGTTGTTCCGCATTAGCGAAATCGTTAACGGACGCCAGGACTTCCTTCATGCCATGGAACAGATCGCTCTGCTGCTGGAGCGCGCCTTTGGAGGAAAAGGAGTCTTCCTGGATCACGCGCCGGACGCCTTCCAGAGGCTGGAATCGCTGCCCCAGCCCTACCGGTCCCTGTACACGGTCGATTTGCGTGACGCTGGCCGAAGCCTGGGCAAACTCACTCTTCTGTTCGCCTCGGGTTCATTCCAGGGCGATGCCCCGCGCCGGATTGCGGACTTCGTGGGAGAGCAGCTCGGCATGCTCCTGGCCCGCCTCCGCCTCGCTGGGCGCACAGCCGAACTCAAGCAGGAGATCTCCGCCATGGAACGCGACCTGGCCGAGCGAAAGCTCATCCAACGAGCCGAAGGTTTGCTTGTCGCCCGCCGCGGAATGACGGCCTCCGCGGCCCACGCCTGGATCTCCACCCAAAGTAAGAACATGGGCCTCTCAAAAGCTGGCGTCGCCGACCGGATTATCGCGTATCATCAAGCTTCGGCCCTGATGCCGCAAAAAATCGCCTGATGAACATTCTTGCCCTCGCCCTTGCCGCATCCGCCTTCGCCTCCGATCCTAACTACATCCGCGAGGTCGAGCAGTACCGGGTCAGCACCGAGGCCAAGCTCAAGGCTGACGACGGCTGGCTCACCGTGGTCGGCCTGTTCCGTCTGAAGGAGGGCGAAAACCGTGTCGGCTCCGGCGAGGCGAATGAGATTACCCTGCCCGCTCCAGCTCCCGCGAGCCTCGGCACGATCGTTTTCTCGAACGGCACAGCGACTTATCGTGCCGATGGCCAGCCCGCGCACGCCCTGACGCCAAACACCGACATCATCCGTAGTGGCCCCGTCAGTTTCTTCCTCATCAAGCGCGGCGACGAACTGCTGGTGCGGGTGAAAGACCACAACAGCGAGCTGCGGCGCACGTTTACCGGACAGAAATGGTTCCCCATCGACCCGTCGTGGAAGATCACTGCTAAGTTCACGCCTTTTGATCAGCCGAGAACAATCCTATTCGACAGCCAGAACAACGTAAAGCAGCCGATGAGAAACCCCGGTTCAGCGACCTTCACCCGCGATGGCAAGCAGTATCGTCTCGACCCAGTTTGGGAAGGAAAACGGCTCTTCTTCATCTTCCGCGACGCAACCAGCAACAAATCCACTTATGGCGCGGCCCGCTTCCTTTACGCCGAACCTGGCGCGGATGGCACCGTGATCCTGGACTTCAACAAGGCCATCAATCCGCCCTGCGCCTTCACCCCGTATGCAACGTGTCCTCTGCCCCCGCCGCAGAATCGTCTCACGCTGGCTATCACCGCGGGTGAAAAGAAGTACTCTGACCGGATCGAGTAGGCTCCTACTTCAAGGCTCTCGCCAGGAACTCAAGCACCTTCGGCTGCCCACCCGCTATAATTTCAAGACGGGCCTGCCTTTACCTAGGTTGACAAGCCCCGCAAGGTCCGGTATAGTTCTGAAGTACTGACGTATCAACGGTTTGTCGGAGTCCAGGACCATGGCGAGCGCGGATAAACAAGGGATGGACGTAGACTTTCCCTCGGAGGAAGAATACGGGCATCTCATTGACGACTATAGCCACTTCGCGCCTCCCTCCGAAGGAGAGCTGCTTCAGGGCCATGTCGTCAAGGTAAATCCTCAGGAACTGATCGTCGATTTCGGCTACAAGCTGGAAGGCGTCGTTCCCATAGAGCAAGTGCGCCTGCCGGACGGCACTGTCCCGTACAAGAAGGGCGATCCGATCGACGTTATGGTGGACCGCTCCGGCCCGCAGCCCGAAGGCTACGTGCTGCTGTCGAACTCCAAAGCCAGCCGCCTGCGCGTCTGGGATACGCTCGAACGGGCCATGCGCGACCAATTGCTCGTTTCCGGGCGCGTCATCGAGCGCACCAAGGGCGGTCTGATGGTGGACGTTGGCGTGCCCGCGTTCATGCCCGGTTCGCAAGTGGATCTGCGGCCGATTCACGACCTCGACCAATTCCTCAACCAGGACATTCCCGTTAAGGTTCTGAAGATCAACCGGCGCAGGGGCAACGTTGTCGTCTCCCGCAAAATCGCCATTGAAGAAGAATTAAAGGCGCGCAAGAATACCGCAATCGAAGTGATCGCCGAAGGGGTGGTTGTCACCGGTACGGTGAAGAATCTCACCGACTACGGAGCCTTCGTCGACCTCGGCGGCATCGACGGGCTGCTGCACGTCAGCGATATGTCGCACGGCCGCGTTACGCACCCGTCGGAAGTGGTGCACGTCGGCGACGAGATCACGGTCAAGGTTCTGAAGTTCGACAAGGAAAAAGAGCGCATCTCGCTCGGCATTCGCCAGCTGACGCCGGATCCTTGGGAGACGTTGCCCGCGCGCTTCCCCGCTGGAAGCCGCGTTGTGGGCCGCGTGGTGAGCGTCACGGATTACGGCGCGTTTGTCGAGATCGAGCCAGGCGTCGAGGGCTTGATCCACATCTCCGAGATGACCTGGAGCCGCCGCATGAAGCACCCCAGCAAGGTGGTGAAGTCGGGCGATCAGGTGGAAGCGGTGGTGCTCGAGGTGAAGGTGAAAGAGCGCCGCGTGTCGCTCGGCATCAAGCAGCTCGAGGCCGACCCTTGGACCACCGTGGGCGAGCGCTACTCCATCGGCTCGGTGGTCGAAGGCCGCGTCCGCAAGCTGACCGATTTCGGCGCCTTCGTCGAAATCGAAGACGGCGTCGATGGTTTGGTCCACGTCTCCGATCTAAGCTGGACCAAGCACATCAAGCATCCCTCGGAGATGCTGAAGAAAGGCCAGATGATGCAGGCAGTCATCCTGAGCATCGATGCGCCGAATCGCCGTCTGTCGCTCGGCGTCAAGCAACTGCAGCCGGACGCCTGGGAGAGCTTTTTCCGGTCGCATGAAGTAGGCGATCTGGTCAGGGGCCGCGTGTGCCGCGCCGCCGCATTCGGCATGTTCGTCGAACTGGCGCCGGGCGTGGAAGCGCTGTGCCACAAATCGGAAATCCCCGCCATGCCGGAGAAGCAGGGCGCGGGCGAGCACCTGCTCCCCATCGGGGATGAGTATGATTTTAAGATAATTAAGATGAATGAATCCGAGAAAAAGATTGGCCTGAGTCTTCGCGCCGTCGCCGAGGACGAGGAGCGGACGCGCCTGGAAGACTATCAACGGCAGGCCGCCGCAGCGACCATGACCATCGAGGAAGCTATGCAAATTCGAGGAAAAGGGGAAGGCCGGTAAACATGACCAAGGCTGAGTTAATCGAGGAAGTTTCGCGCGTCGTCGAAATGACGCGCAAGGATTCGGAAGTAATCGTCGAGGCGATTTTCGATAGTGTGGTGAAATCGTTGCGCAGCGGCGATAAGATCGAAATCCGAGGCTTCGGCAGCTTCCGCACGCGCCAGCGCCAGCCTCGCGTTGGGCGTAATCCGAAGACGGGCGCGCGCGTCGAGGTTCCCGCCAAGCGCATCCCGTATTTTAAGCCGTCGAAGGAATTGAAAGACCTCGTGAACGAGGACGGCCGCACGCCGGACGCCATCATTCCCGACGGCACGCCCATGTAAATGGAGCACATCTGGAGTCCTTGGCGCTACCGCTACGTCTCGAAGGAGCGCTCGGACGAATGCATTTTCTGCGCCAAAAAGAGTGAATACATTCTGCACCGCGCGGAACATAACTTCGTTCTGCTGAACCTGTATCCCTACACCAGCGGCCACCTGATGATCGCGCCGTATCAGCACGTCGCCACGCTGGCGGAGTCAGGCCCGGCCGCGCTCAAGGAGATGATGCTGCTGGCCCAGCGCGCCGAGATCGCGCTCAAGAAAGTCTACAACGCGGCGGGTTTCAACATGGGCCTGAACATCGGCGAAGCCGCGGGCGCGGGCGTCGCCGGCCATATCCACATGCACGTCCTGCCCCGCTGGCCGGGTGACGCGAACTTCATGACCACCATCGCCGAAACGCGGGTGCTGCCGGAGGATCTGGAGACGACCTACAAGAGGCTGCTCGAGGTGTTTTGATGAAGTCCGCTGTGCTCCTTGCCTCAGTCGCACTCTTGGCCCGTGCAGGGAGCATTAGTGGTTCCGTGATCGATCCGGCTGGCGCGTCGATTGCGGGAGCCAAAGTTGTCGTGAACGGTTCGGAGGAAGTTAAGACAGACTCAAGCGGGCACTTTGTCGTCTCCGGAGTGGCGGCAGGACTTAATTCCGTTGAGGTTTCCTTTCCCGGTTTTCAGTGGGTTCCTCCGCCAATGCTGTGTCTGTAGCTCTGTTTCTCAGACGAACCGGCCAACCGTTCTCGGAGAGAGCGACGATCATCTCGTCAGGTCCGACGAAGAGTTCAGACGCATTCGAAGATCATTGAAAACAACCCCGTTAAGGCCGGGACGGTGGAGAGGCCCGAGGATTTCCTCCGGTCAAGCGCTGGAGCCTGCTGAAAGCAGGCTGCCGGCTAAATAGCCCGCCCCACAAGATCGCCGTTAACACTTTCTATCCGAATCGCGTCCTTGTCCTAGGAGGTCACGATGCAGTTGACTGCGCTCGTAGCCGGGTTATTTCTCTCCGCGGACTTGCCCTTTGACCGCATCCCTCTGTCCGCCGGCCAAGGCCCGGGCTCCGTCGCCATCGCTGACGTCAATCATGACGGCCATCCCGACATCCTCATCGCCAACACCACCGGACGCACGCTGACGGTCCTGCTCGGCGACGGTCGCGGCCACTTTCATCCCGCTCCCGGCGAGCCCTGCCCCACCGGGCAGTCTCCCAACGACCTCGCGCTGGGCGACTTCAACGGCGACGGCAATCTCGACGTGGCCATCGCCAACACCGAAACGCCGTTGATCACCATCCTGCTGGGCGACGGCAAGGGCGGGTTCAAGCCCTCGCCGCATTCGCCGTTCACCGTCGATTCGCATCCGCACGTGCACGGCCTCGCGGCAGCGGATTTCACGGGCGATGGCAAGCTCGACGTGGTCACCGACGATTGGGGACGCAACCAGATCCGCCTCCTCGCGGGCGATGGGGCAGGAAACCTGATCGGCTCCGGCAAGGCGTTCCCAACCGGCAAGCGCCCCTACCAGCGGGTGCGCTCGGGGGACTTCAATCGCGACGGCAAGCCCGATGTGGTGACCACAAACCTCGACGAAAACACCGTTTCCATTCTCTTAAATGACGGCAAGGGAGGGTTCCAAAGCGCGACGTTTCCCGCAGGCGTTTTCCCCTGGGCCGTCGCCGTGGACGATCTCGACAAAGACGGCAACCTCGACCTGGCAGTCATTCCTTACGATCGCGACATCCGTGACCCCAGGCAACTCGGCTTGACGGTCCTCTTGGGCGACGGCAAAGGAGCATTTCGCACGATGCCGGGCTCGCCGTTTTCGCTTGCCGGGTGCCGCGGTCCCGACCGCGTGGCCATCGGCGATATCAACGGAGATGGCCTGCGCGACATCGTCGTCTCCTGCGCGCAGAACAACAAGCTGATCGTGTTTCTCGGCTCCAGCGGAGGGTATCAGTCATCCGCCATCGACGTTCCCACGGGATGGGCCGGCCTCGCGGTAGGCGATCTGAACGGTGACGGGAAAGAAGACATCGTCGTGACGAATAACAGCGGCTCCGGGCCCGGCGTCACGATTTTGTTGAGTCGCTAGAGCTAACTGACCAGCTTGTCATACTCAGCGTGCGTCCCGATCCACACCCACGTCACGTTGTCCGTCTCAAGATCGTGAACAGATCATCGCGCCCCTGCAGCCGCCGAAACTGCAACGAAGGATGGTTGGGAGAGGTCCGCCACAGGAGATAATTCTTCTCAGCCAGGCGTTGAATATTCTCAGGCAAGGCTCTGAGCAAACGCCAGAACCGCCGCGTTCCGCGAGACCTCAAGGCCGATTCTTGGGAAATCCGTCTTCGCCGGGTCTAGCCTCTTCCCGCAAGTAATCCAGCTTACCTGCGGCAGCGTCGCGGTCGAGTTTCTCGTCCCACCGCCGTTGGTCGAGTTCCCGCACCCAGCGCGCGAGTTCTAAGAACTCTCCCGGACTCAGCTGTTCAATCGCGCTCTCAAGTTCTTCAACTCGGCTCATGTTACAAATTCCTCTTGAGAAAATTGCAGATGTGATAGCCGTCCATAAACTTAAACGGCGTCTCGCCGAGCGTGTAGTGCCCGCACGGCAGCACGACCACCTTGTGATCGAAGCCGATCTCCCGCGCCCTCTCGATCACCTGCTCGGAAAACCGCACTGGAAACGTCGTGTCGTACTTGGCGTAAATGAACAGCGTCTTCTTGCCCAGAGCCGCGTAACGGTCGAAGTAGTGCGGCGGGCTGATCGCCATCCAGGCGTCCCGTAGCTGCTCGATGGTCACGGCCGATTCCAGGCTCTGGCGGATGTGTTGCGTGGACAGGCCTTCCCACACCACGTCGGCGAAATACGTCGAGCAGTGGTTGAACACGTTCACCCGCAGCCGCGTATCATGCGTGCTCGCCAGGAACGCGTAGCAGGACCCGAGGCTGGTCCCGCAGATCCCGATGCTTTCATACCCCTGCTGCTCCAGCCAGTCGATGCAGGCGCGCACGTCGATCACGGCCTGACGCGTCGCGTCGATCGTCCGCGCGACGTTGGCCGATACGGCGTAATCGGCGCGCTCCAGCTCTGCCGGCATCCGGTAATCGTGATACGGCAGGCTGACGCGTAGGGCCGACATGCCCAGCTTCGCCATGCCCGCGCACAGCGCTCCGTGCTGGCCAACCGAGGCGTTCCAATGCGGCAGCACCAGCACCGCCACCTTTCGCTTGCCCGGCTTGTGTTTGGCCGGATACCACTGCCCGTGGACGATGTTGTTTTCCGGATACGGCGTATTCACCGGGCTGCTGAAGCGCAGAATATTGCCCTCCAGCTCAAAATCGGAGGGCGGCTTGTAGGAGAAGAATTCGTCACTCGATTCGAGGACGGCCTCGTTCAACACCTTCAAATATTCGCCCGGGCCATGGCCATTGAGTGGATTCTGCGTCGTCACCGGCCATTCGCCGGTCCACTCCAGTCCCCAGTCAAACGGCCGGACAATTCGATTGGTGGCGCGAAAGCACAGACGATTCTCCCAATCCATCATCCATCGTGCATACAAAGATCCCATTGCGTTCAACTACTAGGTTACAACCGTTCGGCAGCGCGCAGTGCCTCGACGATGATGGGCAGCTCGTTCGGATCGAGCGCAAAGTCGAAAGCGATGTAATTGGAGTGCGCGAAATCGTCGCGCACGGAGCCCGCTGCCGTGTAGTGTCCTTTCCCATCGCCCGTAACAGTCATGTCGATGTTCGGCGTCAGGCGCTGGGCCAGCACGGCTTGCCCCTTCGTGTCCGCATGAAGCTTTTCGATATCCTGCGCAAACTGGTGCAGTTCCCCCCGCAGGAATGCCGTATCGCACATGCCGCTCCAATGCCCGTTGCTGACGTTCACTTTCGCGGCAAGCTTATCTTCCGAGGGAAACACATGGAAGGAGACATGGCGCCATCCGTGCTTCCCGATGACGATCGAACCCCCGTTGGGCCGCTGCATTTAATTTAAGGATACAGGAAAAGGAGACGCGCGCCGGACGCTCCGATGAGGCCCGGCGCGCGCAAGGAGAAAGTCGATTTAGTTGTTCAGCAGGCTCAGTCCGGCCGACGCCGCGGTAGGCATGCTGGCCTGGGTGCGGAATTCGTAGTGTTGGATCTCAATGGCGGCGCGGCCACCTTCAAATCGAACCACCCGGCCGCGCGCCACCAACTTGAGCGCGCATTTATTGTTCAATTGCGCGGGCCAGCTGATGGCAAGCTCCATGCGGCGTCCTGGTAACAGTAGGTGCTCGGTCGTGAAGAGCACGCCGGAGCTGGAGATGTTCAGGGTCTTGCCCGCTCCAGACTCTTCGTTGCTGCGTTTGTTCAAGACTCGATACCGCACTTCACGCTCAATCGGAAAGCGATCCGAATGGCGGCGGTCGGCTTGCGCGTTGTCGTGTAGGTGATTCACCCTATTCTTCCTCTTGTGCCAGAAGCGGTTCAAAACTCCGTCTTATGACACTCCGAGTTTGCCCGTTTCCCCCTGTAGCTGCAATAGCGTACGAGGCCCATTTCATGCCGGTACCCTCGTACCCGAAGGCCCACTCTTTCTTCCTATCTGAGCTATCATGGCTCGCATGCGAAAAAAACTTTTCCTCGGTGTGACCTTCGTACTGGTCCTGTGCGGGCTCGGCCTAGCCTATAGTGCCGGAATCAAGAAAAAAGCTGTAACTCCCAAGGACTTTCCCACGGGTAGGCCCTTTAGCGCAGGGATCTTGGTAGGCGATACGCTCTATGTTTCGGGTTCAACCGGAGCGGATCTGAAGACCGGGAAAGTACCAGAGAAGTTTGAAGATGAGGTCCAGCTTTGCTTCGATAACATCCACGAAATCCTGAAAGCCGGCGGCATGGATTTTTCGGACGCGGTCTCCGTGCAGGTGTATTTGACCGACATGACCTTGTTTCCCCGCATGAACGCCGTCTACATCAAGAATTTCCCCGAGCCTCGGCCGACCCGCACGACGGTCGGCGTCACGGCCTTGGCCGGCGGCGCACACATGGAGGTCACGGTCACGGCGAGGAAGTAGGGGAAAAAGCAGGAGCCATTAGCCGGAAGCCAGTAGCCAGAATTTTGGGTATCTCAAGCGCGATTCGGAAACGGCTCGCGCGACCCTGTTGCCGTAGAATGGGGTTTGAAGGTCATCTACAAAGTCACCTATCCTAACGGCAAGATCTATATCGGCCAGGATCGCACGGATAGCATCAACTATTTCGGGAGCGCCAACAATGCCCTCATCGCAGCCGACTTCACAAGGGAGCAGCGACGAGACTTCGCGATTCGAAAAGAAATACTTTGGGAATCGGAGGAAGCCACGGATGCTGAAGTGACTCGGAAAGAACTCGAGTTCATATTCCTCTTGAAGTCCAATGATCCGGCCACTGGCTACAACCGGTGGCCAAAGCGAAACTCTTCGGCGTGATTCAGCGGCAGCCGCCCTCTGGGCGGCCTGGCTCATGGCTCCCGACTCCTGGCTCCTGCCTCTTCCGCCTCAACTCCTCGAGCCTCGCGGCGATCCTCTGCTCCACTCCGCGATCAGTCGGCTCATAAAACCTCGTGCCGCGGAGAGACTCCGGCAGGCACTCCATCGTATTGATGGCATCCTCGAACTGATGCGCATGCTGATACCCCGCGCCGTAGCCCCACTGCTTCATCGCCTTCGTCGGCGCATTGCGGAGCTGCATGGGCACCGGCTCGGCGGGCGATTTCTCCACCGTCTCCATGGCGGCGTTCAGCGCCCGGTACGCCGCGTCCGACTTCGGCGCGATCGCCAGGTAGATCGCCACCTGCGCCAGCGCCTGATCGCCCTCCGGCATTCCCAAGAAATGAGCGGCCTGCTGCGCCGCAATGGCTTGCTCCAGCGCGCGAGGATCGGCCAGGCCTATATCCTCCACTGCCATCCGCACAAGCCGCCGCGCAATATATAAACGATCCTCACCCGCCTCCAGCATCCGCGCCAGCCAGTACAGCGCCGCGTCCGGATCGGAGGATCGAATGCTCTTATGAAGCGCCGAAATCAGGTTGAAGTGCTCTTCGCCCGATTTGTCATAGAGCAGCACCTTGCGCTCGATCACCGATTCCACGGCTTCCTGCTCCAGAACGCCATCGCGCGCGACGGCCGAGGCCAGTTCCAGGATGTTGTACGCCGTTCTCGCGTCGCCATTAGCGTAAATTGCAATTTGCTCCAGAAGTTCCCGCGTCGCCGAAAGCTCCATCGTCTTCAGTGCGCGCTCGAGCAACAAGACGATCTCATCCATCGACAGCGCGCGCAACGCGTACACTTTGGCCCGCGACAGCAGCGCCGAGTTCACTTCAAACGATGGATTCTCGGTCGTTGCGCCGATCAGGATGATGTCGCCCCGCTCTACATACGGCAGAAACGCGTCCTGCTGCGCTTTGTTGAAGCGGTGAATTTCATCTACGAACACCACGGTCCGGCGGCCCAGTTTGCGAGCGCGCTCTGAATCGGCCATTACGGCCTTGATTTCTTTGATCCCGGCCAGCACGGCGCTGAACGGAATAAAGTCAGCCTTGGTCAACCGCGCGATGAGCCGCGCCAGCGTAGTCTTGCCGACGCCCGGCGGTCCCCACAGGATCAGCGACTGCAACTGGTCGCGCTCAATCTGCACGCGCAGAGGCTTGCCGGGGCCGAGAATATGCTGCTGGCCGACGAAATCTTCGAACGTCTCCGGGCGCATGCGCTCCGCCAGCGGACGCTTCGAATTGTCCATCGATTCTAAGGGCGCGGAATCGAATAGGCTCATGCGCTCCTCTGCCGACAAGCTTCATAGAACAAGATACCTGCCGCGACGGCCGCGTTCAACGACTCGACGTTCGATGTCGGGATTCGCAGGGCCACGGCGCGCGCGGAGAGGGCGTCGCGCACTCCCCTGCCCTCGCTGCCGATCAGAATGGCACAGCTTCGTTTGAAGTTGGCCGCGGAAATCTGCAGTTCCGCGCGAGGCATGGCGGCGTACAATGCGATTCGCTTACTGGCGAGCGAGGCCATCAGCAGCGACTCATCCATCGCCGGAGCCACCGGCAGCCTGAAAATCGACCCGGCGGACGCGCGCATGCATTTCGGATTGTACGGACTCACCGAGCCTTTTAAGAACGCCGCGCCTGTCGCACCGAACGCCTCGGCTGCGCGTAGAATCGCGCCCGCGTTGCCCGGATCCTGAATGCCGTCGAGCACCGCGACCAGGGCCTTCCCGCGCAGCAGCTCATCCAGCGTCCAGGCCGGGGGTTTCACCAGCGCTACCACGCCCTGTGGCGTTTCCGTCGACGCCAACGCCTGGAAATCCGCGTCGCGCACCGTCAGCACGCGAATCTTCAGGCCCCTTACATGCGATTCGATGGCCGTCTTCACCGATTGCGCCACGATGACGGCCCCTATTTGGGCTCGGCTCTTGATCGCCTCTTCCAGCAGATGAAAACCCTCGGCGACGGCGAAACCGTCGTCCGTCAGCGAGCCTTTCTGCGAGGCGCGGCGCACCTGCTTCAGAAGCGGATTCTTGTCGCTGGTCAGGACTTCCATTGCGTTCAATTACAATGTCAGCTTAGCGTACATGAAGCAGAGCCTCATCAGGATCGCCGTTGGACTGACGCTCGCCGCGGCGATCGGGCTGGTGTGGAGCCTGTTTTCGGTGGCTGGAGACATCCGCCGGCAGTCAGATCTGGAGGAGGCTCAGCCTGCCGACGTGATTCTCGTGCTGGGCGCGGCCGAGTACCGCGGGCGGCCCTCGCCGATCCTCGAAGCCCGCCTCAATCACGCACTGGTTCTCTACCGCCAGGGCTTGGCCCCGCGCATCCTCACCACGGGGGGCAAGGGTAAGGACCCGCGGTTCACCGAAGGCGAAGTGGGACGCGCATATCTGAGCCGCCACGGCGTCCCCTCGGAAGCGATCATCGTCGAATCCGAAGGCGAAACGACCGTCCACAGCACCATCGCCGCGGCGGAGATCATGCAGCGCATGAATCTGCACTCCTGTATCGTGGTGAGCGACGGGTATCACATTTATCGTGTGAAGAGGATGCTTCAGTTTCAGGGCATCAATGTATACGGCTCGCCCAGGCCAACCGTGCCGCGTCACGGCTGGCGGCAGGAATGGGTCTATCTGCGCCAGGCCATCGCGTTCGGGCTGTGGCGGATCGGGATCCCCATATGAAGCTCGCCTGCTTTTTCTTCATAAGTGCGCTCGTCGCGGCACAGTCTGCCTTCGAGGTCGCTTCTGTCCGGCAAACGCCGCCGGGCAGTGTCGGGTTCTCCATCAGCCCTCCCGGAGCCGCGACGTTCACGGCCAGAAGTGTCACCCTGGAAATCCTCATTTCCATGGCCTATGGGATCGACGGGGACCGCATCTCCAGCAAGCGCTGAACGCGTGTCAATCCAAAACTAGCCTGGCCCGGCTGCGCCAAACGCCGACGAGGGCGTCGGCTGCGGACCCGGGGGTCCGCCCTACCTAGTGTCTTAAAACTATACGCGAAGAGCCCGGCTCGCCTTATACTGAGGGCAGTATGAGATTCGGAGTGTCGGTGGCGCTGGCGGTTCTGCTCCTGGGGATGCCTCTGGGATGCGTGTTGGCCTCGGCTCCAGCCCATCCTTGCTGCCCCCACCATAAGCCGGACACCAGCGCGAGCATTAAGTGCCCGTACGACGTGTTCGACAGCGCAACCACCGGCAATCTGCCGGCTCCGGTTGCCGCGCTTCCGGTGCAGGCGGCAGCATTTGTTCCGCATACGCAGAACTTCGCGCCCACCGGCACTCCGATAGTCGTTGAGGACGGCAGCGACCTGCTGCTGGTCAACAGAATTCTCCGGATCTAGCCGTGTCTTTGCGGTTTCACGCCCGAAGACACAGTTTTAGATTTTTTCAAAAAGGAGAATTGTTATGATGAAGTTATTTGGAATGGTGCTTGCCCTTACGATGATGGCCAGCGCGGCGGTCTATGCGTGCACGTGCTGCGATACGCCGACGTGCACTTGCCCGTGCTGCCATCACGTGCAGAAGTAACCGAAGGGAGAGGGGCCGCTGCGCCCCCTCTTCTCAATATTTCCTCAAACCGGCCAGCCAGACCCCTTAGTACGGCAATCGGCGAGCCATATGCCGACGAGGGCGTCGGCCGCCCCACCTGGTGTCTCCCCTTGTCAAACTAGGAGAGTTCGGATATACTCCTAGTTAGACTAGGGGGACGCGATCATGGCTAAGACCGCCGAGCTGTTGCCGGGTACTCTCGACATGCTGATTCTGAAGGCCGTGTCGTTGAAACCGCGCCATGGATACGGCGTGTTGCAGCGTATCCAGCAGATTTCAGGCGATGCGCTGGAGATTCCCCAAGGGTCCTTGTATCCGGCGCTTTACCGATTAGAGCATCAGGATCTGATCGCCGCCGAATGGGGTCTGAGCGAGAATAATCGCCGGGCGAAGTATTACACGTTAACCGCCTTGGGACGGCGTCGCCTGCGGGAGGAAACGGCCGGGTGGAATCGGCTGGCGTCGGCGATCACCGCGGCCCTCAGCACGGCGCCGGAGGAGGCGTGACGTGCTAAGGCGCCTTCGCTCCCTTTCGCGCGTGATCAGGTCCCGGCGTGATTTCGAACAGGGTATGACCGAGGAGTTGCGGTTTCACATCGAGCAATATACAGACGAGCTGGTGCGCTCCGGAGTATCTCCCGCGGAAGCCGGGCGGCGTGCCCGGATCGAGTTCGGCAGCCTGAGCAGCGCACAGGAAGAGTGCCGCGAAGCTCGCGGGCTCCGCCCATTCGACGAGCTGGTCAGGCAACTGCGCCACGCTGTGCGGTTGCTGTGCAAGACACCCAGATTTACCGCAACTGCCCTGGTTACCCTCGCCGTCTGCCTTGGCGCGAACCTGACGATCTTCGCGGTGGTGGACTCCATCCTGCTCCGCCCCCTGCCGTTTCCTGAGGCGGGCCGCCTAGTCACCATCTTCAATACATATCCCAAAGCCGGCGTCGACCGTGACGGCTCCTCGGTTGCCAACTACTACGAACGCCGAGGCCAGATTCCCGCCTTCTCCGACGTCGCCCTCTATTCCGACGGCACGGCGGTCGTTGGCGAGGCTGGCACGACGGAACGCGAGCCCATCGCGCGAGTGTCCCCGGAGTTTTTGGCGACGCTAGGGACGGGTCCGTACATTGGGCGCAGCTTCACGGAGGAAGAGACCTCGGTGCAAGCCGACAAAGTCGTGATTCTCACCGACGCCTACTGGCGGCAGCATTTCGGCGCCGACCCCCACGTCATTGGCAGGCAGCTTCGCGTGAACGGGCTGAGCTACGCGGTTGTGGGGGTTCTGGCTCCCGGCTTCCGATTCCTCTCCTCGGAGGCGCGCTTGTACTTCCCCTTTTCGTCGCGGCCCCAAGATCGTGGTTCCGCGGAGAGGCATTCGGGCGGGAATTCCAGGCACATGATTGCCCGCCTGAAGCCAGGCCAGACCCTGGCGCAGGCGCAGGCCCAGATCGACGCGCAGAATGTCACGCTGGAAGCGAACGATCCCGAGGCGAAAATGATTGCCGACGCCGGCTTTCGCTCCGTGGTGGCGCCCCTGCACGCGGACCAGGTTCGATCCATCCGTCCTGCCCTGTTGTGGATGCAGGCGGGCGCTTTCGCTCTGTTGCTGATCGGCGCGGTCAACCTGACGAACCTGCTCCTGATCCGGGCCAGCAGCCGTTCGAAGGAAATCGCTGTCCGGCAGGCGCTCGGCGCCAGCCGGCTGCACGTGGTGAGCGAGGCGATTGTCGAGACCACTCTGCTCGCTTTGGCCGGAGGCCTCCTCGGGCTCGCCGCCGGAGCCGGCGGCATCCGGCTCCTGAGCGTCCTGGCTGTCGATCGTTTGCCGCTGGGGAGTCACATCGCAATGGACTTTCGCTTGGCGTGCATCGCGGTTCTGGGAGCCGCCGCGATGGGGCTTGCGCTCGCGGCGCCCATCGCGTGGTTCAACTTGCGAGGCAATCTGACGACCGCGATCCAATCGGAGACCCGGGGCGGAACGTCCAGCCGCGCCGCCCAAAGCCTGCGCCATGGCTTTATCGTGGCGCAGATCGCGATGGCAATGGTTCTTTTGAGCGGAGCGGGTCTGCTGGGGCTCAGTCTGGAGCGGGCGATGGCAGTCTCTCCGGGCTTTCGGTCGGACCATGTTCTGTCGGGCCAAATCTCGGTGCCGTGGAACAGATACCGGAACTGGCCAGCTCGGCTGGCATTCAATGAGAGGCTGTTGAATGAGCTCGCGCGCCAGCCCGGAGTTTTAGCCGCCGGAGCGGTCAACAATGTGCCCTTGAGCGGCAGCATCGGAAAGAGCGCCGCCACGGTGGTGGGCCACGTTCGCCAGCCGGGCGAATCGCCCCGGGGACATTACTCTTATGGTGTCGATGGCGACTACTTCGCCGCCATGGGCTTCTCCCTGCGCGAAGGACGTTTCCTCACGGCGGACGATTCGCGCCGGTCAACGCGCGTCTGCGTCGTGGACGAGGACTTCGCGCGGTATTACTGGCCGCACACCAGCGCTCTTGGCCAACACCTGTTCGAAGGCAGCGAAGCGACTACCGATGCGCAATCGTTCACCGTGGTCGGCGTGGTCGGCGCCGCGAAACAAGCGGGACTGACGGACGAGACGGCCCAGGGAGCGATCTACTATCCTTACGGCTTGAGCGGCGACGACCGCCTTTTCATTGTTGTCCGCACCAGCCTGCAGCCGGAATCGCTCGGCCAGGGACTGCAAAAAGTCGTCCGGCAAATCGACCGCGAGTTGCCGGTGAACGATCTCAGGTCGATGGATACCCGTATCGCAGATAGCCTTGTGGCGCAGCGCACACCGGCTTTGCTTGCAGCCATTTTCTCGCTGATCGCGGTACTCCTGGTCGGGGTTGGAACCTACGGCGTCCTGAGTTATGCCGTGGCGCAGCGGCGCCGCGAGATCGGTGTGCGAATGGCTCTGGGGGCGCAGCCGGCGCAGATACGCAGCCAGTTTCTTGGAATCGCCCTGCGTTTGCTGATCGCCGGCACCATCCTCGGAGTCATCGGAGCGTGGCTGATCGGCCGAGCCATGCAGACTCTTCTGTTTCAGGTGCCTGCTCTTCATATGGCGACCCTTGCAGCGGCTGCAGGCATCATCGGCGCGGTCTCGCTGATCGCCTGTCTGCTGCCATCTCAACGCGCCACGCGGATCTCCCCGGTGGAGGCACTAGCCGACTTGTAGGGATTCAGTATTTCCGCAAAACGGCTAGCAGTTTGCCCTGGATCTGCAGCGCGTCCCGGTTCACGTAGATCGGCTGCATCGACGAATTCGCCGGCTGCAGCCGGACGCGGCCGCCATCCTCGCGATAGAACCGCTTCAGGGTGGTCTCCACACCGTCGACCAAGGCCACCACGATGTCTCCATCGCGAGCCTCGCTGGCCTTCTCAATCAGAACGAAGTCCCCGTCGCAGATGTGGTCCTCGATCATCGATTCGCCGCGGACCTGGAGCGCATAAGTGCCCGGGTCGCCCGCAAAATCGGCGAAATTCAGCGTGTCCTGCCCCGCAATCGCCTCCACCGGCGAACCAGCGGCGATGCGGCCCAGCAGGGGAACCTCCACCGAGGCGGGCATCTGACGGTGCTGCCTCTGTTCCTCATAGTACTTGGGGGCGATTTCGAGCGATCGGCTCTGGTTGAATCCACGCTTGACGTAATGCTTGGATTCCAAAGCCATGATGTGCTTGTGCACGGTGGCGAGAGAGGCCAGATCCAGCCCCTCGGCAATCTCCTCGTAGCTGGGACTATAGCCGCGCTTCTCGAGAAAGCCGGCCAGAAAGTCCAAAAACTCCTTTTGCCGTTTGGTGAGTGCCATGGACCCATTATAGGCGAAGAAAAAGAGAATTTTCAAGAAGTTATTTCAGCTAGCTCAGCGGAACTCAGGCGGAAATCCGCCGCGCCGATGACCCCGGCCAGCTGACCAGCGTTGCGCAAGCCGACGATGGCGGCGGTTACCTCGGGCCTCCGGAGTGTCCAGGCGATGGCGACCTCGCCGGGAGTCCTTCCGTGGCGATTTCCGATCGCGCGCAGCTTTTCCACCAGTGCCAGATTGCGGCTCAGGTTCGGCTCCTGGAACGGAGGCATCCGGCGGCGGACGTCGTCCTCGGGCAGATTCTCGACCCGCTCCTTGGTCATCGTGCCACTCAGCAGGCCGTTTCGCATGGGCGAATAGACGATCACGCCGATATTGTTCGCGCCACAGTAAGGCAGAATCGACTCCTCGATCTCCGGAGAAATCAGCGAATAGGGCGGCTGGAGCGACGCCGGCGGGGCGATTCTGGAAATGCGCTCCAGTTGCGAGACGTTAAAATTAGACACGCCGATGTTTCGCACCTTGCCCTGCTCTTTCAGGCGCACCATCGCTTCCCAGCCTTCTTCGACATCCTCATCCGGCTCCGGCCAATGGATTTGATACAGATCGATGCGATCCACTTTGAGGCGCTTCAGGCTCGTCTCGCATTCGGCGAAGACCGAATCGCGCTTCAGGCGCTTGAGGATGTTACCGTCGGCGTCCCAGCAGCGCGCGCACTTGGTGAAGATGTATGGCTTCGGTGAAAGGCCCGCGATGGCTCGGGCAACAACCTCCTCGGAGTGGCCGAGACCGTACACGGCGGCGGTGTCGATCCAGTTGATACCCGCGTCGACCGCGGCGCGGATGGCAGCGATGGAGTCGTTATCGTCCTGAGGGCCCCAGGAAAAGGCCCATCCGGCGCCTCCCATGGCCCACGCGCCGACGCCCAATGGAGTAACGTGAAGATCGCTGTTGCCGAGTTGCCTGGTTTGCATGCTCCATTTAAAATACCAAGGCCGGCAGGCGCAACCGCCTGCCCTACCAAATCTTTTCGATTGTTCGGAGCGGTAGGACGGGCGGTTTCGCCTGTCACAGCGGTTCCGTTATTCTGTATGAGTGGAGACCCGCCATTCCGTTTGCGCCTTGGATTGTCCGGACACCTGCTCCCTTTTGGTGAACGTCGAAAACGGCGTCGCGAGCAGGCTGCGCGGCAATCCCGATCATCCCGTCACGCGCGGATTTTTGTGCGGCAAGGTCGCGCGGTATCTGGAGCGCGAATATTCTCCCCACCGCTTGCTCTATCCACAGAAACGCATCGGGAACAAGGGCGAGGGCCGATTCGCGCGCATCGGATGGGATGAAGCGCTCGATACGATCGCGGCGAGGCTGAAGGCACTCGCGGGTGAGTTCGGGCCCGAGGCGATTCTGCCCTACAGTTACGCGGGCACGATGGGCCTGCTCAACGGCAACGGCATGGACCGGCGTTTTTTTCATCGCCTGGGTGCGAGCCGGCTTGACCGGACGATCTGCTCGGCCGCGGGCAGCGCGGGGCTGACAGCGACGCTCGGGTATCGCTACGGCACGGAGCCGGAGCAGTTTTCCAAAGCCAAGCTGATTATCGCCTGGGGCGCGAATATTCATGGGACAAGCGTCCACCTGTGGCCCTTCATCGTCGAGGCGAGACGCAACGGCGCAAAGCTGATCGTGATTGACCCGGTGCGGACGCGCACGGCGGCGGTGGCCGACCAGCATCTGCGCGTGAACCCTGGCAGCGACCAGGCGCTGGCCTTCGGGCTGATCCACGTGATCGTTGGCGAGAAGCTCCACGACGCCGATTACATCGCGCGCTTCACCAACGGCTTCGACGCGCTGGCCGAGAAAGCGCGCGCGTATGATCCGGAACGGGTCGCCGCACTGACCGGGATCGCGAAAGAAGAGATCATCGCCCTGGCACGCGAGTACGCGACGATCAAGCCCGCAGTGATTCGCGCGAATTACGGCCTGCAGCGCAGCGAGCGCGGAGGCACGGCCGTGCGCACGATCACGGCTCTGCCCGCACTCACCGGATCGTGGAAAGAGGTCGGCGGAGGCTTGCAGTTATCCACGAGTCAGGCGTTTCAGTTCGACCGCAAGGCGCTGGAGATGCCTCATATTGGGCCTCCAGCGCGTACGGTGAACATGTCGGAACTGGCCTCCGCGCTGAGCGCGCTGGACAATCCTCCCGTGAAGGCGATGGTGGTTTATAACTCCAATCCGGCGGCTATCGCGCCTGATCAGAATCGCGTTCTCAAGGGCCTGAAGCGCGACGATCTGTTCACAGTGGTGCTGGAACAATTCCAGACGGACACTGCGGATTATGCCGATATTCTGCTGCCAGCGACCACGTTCCTGGAGCACACCGATGTGTATCTCGCATATGGGCACTACCATTTGCAGCTCGCGAGGCCAGTGGTAAACGCTCCGGGCGAGGCTCGGTCAAACGTCGACGTGTTTCGCGCGCTGGCCCTGCGCATGGGCTTCGAAGATGCCTGTTTCCGGGATTCCGAAGATGACATGATCCGGGCGATGCTGGCGTCGGGGCATCCGTTTTTGGAGGGAATCACGCTGGAGCGGCTGGAGCGCGAGCATTCGGTGCGCCTGAACGTTCCTTCGCCGTTCCTGCCGTTCGCCGAAGGCGGGTTCGGCACCGCGTCGGGCAAATGCGAACTGGATGTGCCGGATTACGCGCCTCCGGTGGAGTCGCGGTTCGGAAACGCGGCACTTCGGAAGAAATATCCGCTGGAATTTGTTTCGTCGAAGAACGATGACAGCATGAATTCGACATTCGGCAATCGCGACGCGGTGGACAAGCAGACGTCGGTGCTGCACATGACGCCCGAAGACGCGGCGGCGCGCGGAATTTCGTCGGGAGATCTGGTGCGCGCGTTCAACGATCGAGGAAGCCTGCTGTTGACGGCCGAGGTGGATGGAGTCGTCGGGCGAGGCGTAGTTCGCGCGCCCGCCGTGCGCTGGGCGAAGCGATCGGCGGACGGCCGCAGCGCAAATGCGTTGACGTCGGAGAGGCTGACGGACATCGGCGGCGGGCCGACATTTTACAGTTGCTTAGTCGAGGTGGAAAAGTGCGGAGATTGATGGCGGCGTTCGTGCTGCTGACGTTTGTTGCATTTGGGTCGACGGGGTGCCGTCGCAAGAAGAAAATCAAGGCTCGCGAGGACGGCCTGGCGAGCGTGGTCAACGTGGCCGATCCCGCCGATTCGGCGCAACTGGTGCGCGGATTTTCAAACGTCGAGGCGGATGCCTGGCGCTGGAGCACATCGAAATTCTCCGTGGTGCTGAGGCCCCCTGCTGGCGCGGCTCAGAACGGCGCGAAGTTGCAGATGGTGTTCACGCTGCACGAGGCGGTGGTGAAGCCGCTGGGTCCGATTACGGTCAACGCGACGGTGAACGGAACGGCAGTCGCTCCCGAAACATATTCGGCAGCGGGGGATTATACGTACACGAAGGATGTGCCCGCGTCGGCGCTCGGGTCCGATGTGGTGACGGTGGAATTTACGACGGATAAGGCGCTGGCACCGACAGATAAAGATAAGCGGGAGTTGGCGTTGATTGTGAAGTCGATTGGGCTGGTGCCATAAGAATCGGTGATCATGCGTCGTTTGGCGTTTGCCATTTTCTTCGCTTGACTCGGCGCGTTGGCTACCCTCGGTGGGAGTTGCTCTGGGGAGTGCTCTACCCCAGCATTGACCTTGAGGCAGTCTTTCGAGTTGTTGATCTGCAACGGTTAGCCTGACGTGGCGCACGCACTCGTGCGTGCCGCATCGAGACTCGTCTCGATGCATGCCGAAGACCAGCGAAATTCCGCAGGTGTCCGCACAAGCCCGGCTTTCACGGGATTGTTCTCGATATACGCGCGGATCCTGAAGAACTCGTCGTCATTCCGTACCCAGTGATCGTAGGATTCTTTTTGCCAAAAAGGCTGGCCGGTGCGGCCTAATGCGATGTTCGCTTCGCGGGCTGACGCCCCCTTTAAGGAACGGAGGCGGCGGGAGGGGTCGATCAAAGGGCGGATCAGCAGGTGAACATGATTCGCCATCACTATGTATGCGGCCAGTTGATAGTGACCAAGTTCCGCGCCTCTTTGAATGGATTCGACAACGATTTGTGCGATTTCTGGCCTCTTCAGAAAGAGCGGACCGCTTCTGGGGTTGTCTATCTGCCGATCCAGCCAGACGAATGCTTCCCCCGATTTAAGGGGCGCTGGCGGGCTCAGATGGTGCGGGAGGCTTCCGTGGAGGTGGAAGGTGGCGAACAGTGCTGCGCCTTCCGGATAGATGTGCGGCAGTCTGCGGCGCGTCATGCTTGATTAGTTCGGTGGCGAGTCTAAAGTTCTCACAGGCGTCGAGACGAGTCTCGACGCGGCACGCCACGGGCGTGCGCCACGCCGGGTATCAAGAATCAAATGGCGTCTGAGATCGACGTTAGCGGAAAATCCGTCGCCACGATCGCAGGCGAGATCATCATGCCGCCTTCTAAACCGCGCACGCGGGCGGCTTGGCCGATCATTTTCGTGTTTTTCAGCAAACGGACCGGGCTTTCGTTGAAGCGGAAATTCATGATCGGCGTGGTGATCTTGCCGTTCTCAATCAGGAAGAGCCCGTCGCGGGTGAGGCCGGTGTTTTGCAGCGTCTGCTGGCTCACGCCGCGGATGTACCAGAAGTGAGTGACGAGCAGACCGCGATCCACGGACGCGATCAGCTTTTCAAGAGGCGTCTCGGTTCCTTCCATGATCAGCGAGCCTCCTCCGCCGAAACCTCCTCCGCCGCCGCGACCTCCGCCCGAGCCGCCGTTTGGCTGCTTGCCCGTCTTCTCCGCCCAGTAGCGATCGTAGCCGAGATTGGCGACCACGCCCTTGTCGATATACGTCAATGCCTGCGCGGGCAGCCAGTCTCCAGTCCATGGCGACGACGGTTGGCGAGGATCGAAGGGATCAGTGCGCAGCGTCACCGATTCGGGGAACATTTTTTCGCCGAGCAGAGTTCCGCCTCCACGCTTCGACAAGAAGGTGCGGCCTTCTTCGGTGGCGCGAGCGGAGAAGCCTCCGGTCATCAGTCGAACCAGATCGCCGGTGGCTGTCGGTTCCAGCACCACGGTGTAGTTGCCCGGCGGGAGTTTCTGCGGATTCTTCCAGCGCTTGCACTTTTCGATGGCCGTCGAGGCCAGGTGAGCGCTGTCGATCTCCGCGAGTTTCATCGAGGGCGCACCCGCCCACCCGGAGCTGGAGCCGTCAGCCATGCGAATCGTCGTGGTGAGCTGCGCGTCGCTTGAATTGTGATATCCGAACAGCCCGGCGTTATTGGCGATGGCCGTGATGCGATGCGAGCGCTCAACCAGTCCCGCAGCAACGAGCCCCTGCTTCATCGCGGCGTCGATGATTGTCTTTACGTGCGGGATCATCTCCGGCGAGCGCGCGTTGGCGGTGCGCTCGTCGTAATCGAACACCTTGGGGAATTTCTGTGGGCCTACGGGGCTGAGCCGCTCCGGATTGGGAGGCGAGATGGAAGCCAGTTCCTCGGCTTTTTTCACCGCGGCACGGAGCGAATCGTCGTCCAGATCATTGGTGGCATACGATCCGGTGCGGGCGTCGCGCGTGGTGACGATATTCACGTTGTGCCGCAGCGCGAAGGACGCGGTGGTGATGCCGTTATTGGCGAATCGCGTATACGCCTGTTCCTGCGCGGTGATGGTCACCTGGCATTCGGGAAACGACGACATCCCGAGAACTTTCTGTGCGAGTTTTTGAGCTTCGTCCTGAGTGAGCATGTATTAGTCCGTTAAGATGACGTCAATGCCGCGGAAGCGCGTGGGGGAGCAGCCGTGGCTGATGGAATTGATCTGCGTGGGTTCGCCCTTTGCGTCGCCCGTGGTGCCGAATTGGCGCCAATAGGACGGCCCGGCGGTGCCGTCGCAGGCTTGCCAGAAGTCGGGGGTGCGGGCTTGATACGAAACGCGCGAAATCATGCCGCGCTTCTTGCCGCCCTTGATTTCCCAGAACGCGTCGCCGCCGAACTGGAAGTTGTAACGCTGCTGATCGATGGAGTAGCTGCCGCGACCGTCGATCAGCACGCCGTCGTCGATGCCGGCGATCAGGTCTTCGAGCGTGGTCTCCTTCGGGCCCGGCTTCAGCCAAACGTTCGGCATGCGCTGGAACGGAACCGTCGCCCAGGAATCCGCCTGGCAGCAGCCGTGCGATTCCTTGTCGCCCACCAGATGAGCCTGCTCGCGCGTGGTCTGGTAGTTGCGAAAAATGCCTTTATCGATGATGGTGAACTCGCTGGTTTTCACGCCGTCGTCGTCGTAGCCGCAAGTGCCCAGGCCGCGGGCCTGCGTGCGGTCGCCGACGAACGTGCAATGATCGCTTGCGATGCGCTTGCCGATTTTATCCGGCGTGATGTAGCTGGTTCCCGCGTAATTGGCCTCATAGCCGAGGGCGCGGTCAAGCTCGGTGGGATGCGCGACGCTTTCATGAATCGTCAGCATCAGGTGGTTTGGCATCAGCAGCAGGTCTTTCTTGCCGGGTTTCACCGGAGGCGCGTTCAGGTGCTCGATCACCTCCTCGCGCAGACGCATGGCGTTCTCTTCGAGGTTCATCTCGGGAACATATTCCCAGCCGGCGGAAGCTTGCGTCGGCGTGTAGTTGCGCGTGGCGGAGGTGCCGGCCTGGCGATCGACGGCGGTGGCCGCCGCGGAGCCGTAGATCTGAATGATCAACTGCTGGATGGATGAGCCCTCGGACGACGCGAAGTACTTGTCTTCAGTGCGGAAGTTGATGTTCGCACTGCCGCTCTGCACGCGCTGGTTCTTCTTGATCTCGGCGCAAACGCGCTGTAGCAGGTCGATCTTTTCCTCCATCGACACTTTGAACGGATCTTTTTCGTGCGGCGTGACCCAGACATCGCGGTAGGCTTTGACCGGCGCAAGCTGCACGGGCTTGGGCTGGATGCTCGCGTTCGCCTTGGCGACGATCACTGCCTCGCCGGTGATGCGCGCGATCTCTTCCGGCGTAACCACGGGCGAGGCGGCGAAGCCCCAGGCTCCGTTGACGATCACGCGAACGCCGAAGCCGAAGGTGGAATCCTCGCCGACGTTCGGCACACTTACGTTCTTGCCCGTGCCGCGATCTGCCTGGATGCGCAGGCCGATGCGCTGATCCCGCAGGCGGACGATGCGGATGTCGCAATAGGTGGCCTTGTATTTCTTGGCCTCGCGCAGAGCCACCGCGCCGAGTTTTTCCAGATCGGCGGGAGGCGTCTTCGAGCCCTGAGGCTCGCCAAACAGGTTCGCGGCGAAGGCGGCCGTGGAAGCGGCGAGAAAGTGCCTGCGAGTGAGCATAAGAGGCTAGTGTAGCGTGGATCGCAGAGGATTGGCGGTGTTTCAAGCCTCGTACATCCACCTGCCCCCGACCATCGTGCGCTCGATGGGGATCGTGACCAGCGTAGACGGGTCCTCTCTGAGGGGATCGCGTGCGAGCACGGTGAGGTCGGCTAGTTTTCCCGCTTCGATGGACCCTTTCACCTTCTCGTCAAACGACGCGTAGGCGCCATGCATGGTGGCCACGCGAAGGGCCTCCTGCACGGTGATGCGCTGCTTCGGGCCCCAGAGGTTGCCCTTGATATCGGTGCGCGTGACGGCCGATTGCAGGAACATCATGGGCTCGTAGGGCCCGGGCCCATAGTCGGAGGACATAGTGGCGGGAATGCCCGCGTCGAGAAAGCTGCGGAGCGCGAACATCCAGTTGAGCCGCTCGGCGCCGTACTCGCGCATCTTTTCGCCGTGATAGTAAACGTAGCTGGAAAACGGCGTCGGGATCACACCCTGGGCCTTGATGCGGCGGACCAGGTCGGGATTGATGACAGTGCAGTGCTCGATGCGCAGGCGCGGGTCGGGGCGCGGATTCTCTTTTTGCAGCCGCGCGTAGACGCGGAGGACCAGATCGATGGCCAGATCGCCGTTGGCGTGCGTGCCGATCTGCCAGCCGGCGTCGAAGGCGGGCTTGGCGTCATTGTACAACTGATCCTCGGTTCGAACCTGAATGCCATGATCGCTGGGGCGCCCGACGTATGGCTCGGAAACCCAGGCCGTGCGTTCGGAGATGGAGCCGTCGGCCACCATCTTCATCGCGCCGACGCGCACCCATTCGTTGCCGAGGCCAGTCTTGACGCCAGCGGCCAGCATGCGCGGAACGAAATTCGAGCTGAGGAACTGGTAGACGCGGACGCTGAGCTCGCCCGCGTCGTAGGCGTCCTGATACGCCATCAGGTCGTCGGTTGAGCCCTGCGGATCGTCAACCGATGTGATGCCACTCTTGACCAGCATCTTTGAAATGAGCTTGACGCCATCGCGGCGGTCGGCGCGCGTGGCGGCGGTGGGAATTTTCGCGCGGAAACGATTGCTGGCCTGTTCCTCAATGCGTCCGGTGAGCTTGCCGTTGGGACCACGCTGGAAACGACCTCCCGGGGGATCGGGTGTGGATTCGTTCACGTCGGCGATCTCCATCGCCTTGGAGTTGACGTAGTTGGTATGACCGCCGCGATGATTCACCAACACGGGATGATCGGGTACGGCCGCGTCGAGGTCGGCTTTGGTCAGCGGGCGGCCTTCAGTGGTCTTGGTGTCGTCGTACATGAAGCCGACCACCCATTGGCCCTTCGGCGTTTTGGCGGCGCGCTCGCGAAGTGCGGCTTGGATCGCGGCGATGGAGCGCAGGTCGCAGTTGACTTCTTTAAGAAGCCGCAGTCCCGACGACGCCGTGTGCAGATGAGCGTCAATGAAACCGGGCACGACGGTGCGTCCGCCAAGGTCGACACGCGAGACGCCGGTCAGGTTTGCGACTTCTTCGTTGCTCCCCACGGCGAAGAATTTCCCACCGAGGATCGCGACCGATTGGGCGTGCGGATTCGACGGGTCCATGGTGTGGATGTTTCCGTTGAACAGGATCAGGTCCGGTTTGAGCGTCGTGCCACGAAGGGCCGCGGCCGCGCCCAGCGCCGTGAGAAAGCTTCGACGGGTAAACATAAGTTTGTCTGCCAGGATACGTCATTCGTCGGCGACGCAGCGGAAGCCGATGCCGGCGGAGCGGTCCTTGCCGTCGCTCATCAGAAGATACTTGCCGTGTTCGTTCAGCTTGTAAGTTTGCGGAAAATACCAATGAGAGCCTTCAGGCTGATAATAGCTGCCTCCGCGAAGAATCCCCGCGCGGGTGCGCTCGTCCTGATACTCGTCGGTCCACTGCCAGAGCGTGCCGACGAGGTCCTGAACGCCGAGCGCGCTGGCTCCTTGCGGGTGCGTGGCGACATCGTCGGGAGGCCGCATGGTTCGGCCGCGATCTACCGTAGGAACGGCGGAGGGGCGCCAGTCCGAACCCCAGGGATACAAGCGGCCGTCGGTGCCCTGCGCGGCGTATTGCCACTCCCACTCGTGCGGAAGCCTTTTGCCGGCCCACCTTGCGTACGCGCGGGCATCTTCAAGACTCACCCAGGTGACCGGCTTGTTGGCCCCACCGCCGGGATACTTACCGTCTTTCCAATCGCGCAAAAAGTTGTGATCGTCCGCGGGATGGTAGCCGGTGGCTCTCAGAAACGCGGCGAACTGCGCGTTGGTGACCAGCGTGCGGTCGATCCAGAACGAATCGATGTGCATGGGATGCAGATGATGGCGGCGTGCGGAGGGCTCCCAGGGATACTGTACGTCGACGCCGTCGCTGTTGCCGCCTTCGATCTCAATGCCAGAGACGTTAAAGTCAAACTCGCCTGCGGGGACATGGATCATGCCGTCGTGTTGCGTCGAAGCCGCGCGAGGAATCTCGACGATGCGCTGGGGCATCGCTCGCCATTCACGGGAAAAGTCGGCCAGTGGTTTGAACGCGTGCATGCGGGTGAGGAAAGCTGCATCGGCGTCCTTCGCGACGAGGATCGCGCCGTAGCCGTTGGGTTCCATTTCAAAACTGAGGCGCGAGTGTTCGGCGTGAAGTTCGACGCCGTGCCACAGATCGAAGTAACGATAGCCGGCGGGCGCATCGATTTGCGGGCCGATGACGGCGTACTCATTGCGATTGACGAAGGTCCACAAAATCGCGCCATTTGCGGGGAATTTGCTCGCGTAGACGCCAGTCTGGAGCACGGGCGTGTGCGGCTCCCACGCAGGGCTTGTGAGGAATGACGCGTAATGGCGCTCAATCATCGCGATGCGGCGAAGCGCCTCGGCATCGCGCGGCGTAAGCCCGTTCCAGATGCCCCAGATGTTTTCCCAACTCTCGAAACCGACGCCGTTAAAGAAGGCGTGCTGCAGATCGTCCGTGTGGTCGCGAGCCCAGCGGCGGCAGATGTTCACCATGTGGCGAGGCTCCAGCCATTTGTAGCGGCTGACGCCTGGAATTGCCGAGTACTTCCAGTAGCCCCAGCTCTGGTTGTTCCAGGCGAGCATCTCGTCGGCTTCGAGCTGGCCTTCGGGTTCGAGGACAAGCGGCCGCGATGTTGCGTCGGAGGCGTCGCGGTAGGCGCGGGGAATGCCCGAAAACGTGTCCCCGTTGACGCCATCGGCGCCGATTTCCGCGAGCAGCCGCGCGGTGGCTTGGGCGTTCGGCATGCCTGGGTCGTTCGTGCCCTGGTCCCACGGCATGACGGGGAAAAATACTTTGACGCCGCGCCGGTGAAAATCGTCGATCATGGCGTGGATTCCGGCGATGCCTCCGGGCAGATCGCGGATGAGGTCGTACTGGCTGCGCGAGTCGATGCCGATGTTGGGATAGACGGGCCATATGAGCACGCTGTCGATACCTCCGTAGCGGCGGTCGAGATCGTCGAGATAGCGGTCGACTGTATAGCGGCGCTGGACGGGGTCGTAAAAATATCGATCCTCCACCATCATCTGCGGCTGAACGAAATTCGATTGCGACCACTTGAGTTCAGGGCGCTGGTATTGGGCTCCGTCGTAGCCCATGCGGATGAGCCGCTCATTGCGCCAGTGCACGATGTCGGCCAGCCATTCGCGGAACGCGGCGGGACTCGGAGGTCCGGGTAGCGTTTCCCCGTCGGGCCGGTAGACCGTGTCCTGCGCGAACAAGGGAAAGATCAGCAGCGTGAGGGTGAGCGTTCTCACGGCAGGCCGGCTCCCGGGACATCGACGCGAACCACCTCGATGCGGCCCTTGCGGGTATGGATGGTCCTGTCTGGCAGATGATCCTCGGCGGTGCAGATGTAGAGATCGCGCCGGTCCGCGCCGCCGAGCATACAGGCGTAGGAGCGGCGGCCGGGAAGAGGAATGTCTTTGGTGATCTTGCCGCCTTCGATGACGCGAATGATGCGATCTTCGCTGGCGCACGCGGCCCAGATTCCGTCTTCGGCATCAAGGCAGATGCCGTCGGCGAAGACTCCTGGAATTTCGGCGAAGACCCTGCGGTTGATGAGATCTCCATTGGGGAGAATATCGAACGCGGTGAGCCGGCCGGCGAACGTTTCCGCGATGATGAACGTGCGATTGTCCGGCGTGATCACAGCTCCGTTAGGGAACATCATGTTTTCGGCCACGATGCGGGCTGAGCCGCCGGGGTCGACGCAGATCAAAACCGTCGGCTTGGGCGATTCGCCGCCGTTGAGATCGAAACCGAAGTTGCCCACGTAAGCGCGGCCCAGGTGATCCATCACCATGTCGTTGGTAAAGCCGGGGGCGAGGGCGCTGAGGTCGGCCAGGACGGTGAGGCCGTTCGGGGCCCTGCGCATCAGGCAGCGATCCCGCATGGAGACGACTTGGAGAGTCCCGTCGGAGAGCCAGCCGAGTCCGCCGGGGAAAGCGGGCAAGTCCAGAACCTTCGTGGATACACCTTGGGCGTCGATACGCCAGACGGCGCCCGCGTGCATGTCGGAGAAGAACAGCGCGTTGTCGTGCCAGCGGGGGCACTCGGGGAAGGCGAGGCCTTCGAGGATGGTCTGCGGGGTCATCGGAAACAACCTATCAGAATTTCGGGCGTCGAGATGCGCTTCGTTCGTGGACCGAAGGGGACAGACCGCTCTCTCCACGCGGCGGGTCGGTGATCGAGCCTTCGCCAAGTCTTGTGGCCGCCTTGGGACAGAGAAGTCAATCCCCTCTCGGTAATCCTGTCAATGATCTGGTGAAACGATTTATCGGGCCGGCCCTTTAGCATAGAGTTTTACTTCGACCCCGCTCGAAGTCCGTTTCTTTAGCCCGCAACGGCGAGGGGCCGGTATCGTCCGACGTGACGTCCAACGCGGCGGAAGAGCGCATGAACTCCTGCCTATAAAGTAGGCCAAAGTTGCGCGATGGCGCGCGGGCAAAGCGCGATGTGGCTGAATCGGCTGGAAATTGAGATGATTTAACCGCGGTTCATGCCGAGGCTGTTTTCAATGCGGCTGAGGCGGGTGTCGAGGTCGCCGAAGCGGTGGAGCATTTCGGAGTGGTTCTTTTCCATATTCGCTTCGACGGCTTTCATTTCTGCGCGCAAAGTTTCTTTGACATCCCCCAGGCGGGAGTGTACGTCATTCAAGCGGGCGTTATTAATCAGGATTCCGATGAGTACGACGACCATCGTCGGTACCGTGGTGAGCGCCACAGAGAGCAGTTGAGTTTCGCTCATGGCTCTCATCCTAGCCCACCTCACTTCGCGCCGACGGTGGTGATCTGCGTCAACACCGCTTCGGCATCGGCTTCGGTGAACTCCTGGGTCTTGACCGAGTGGTTCATGGAGCAGAACTTCGGGCCGCACATCGAACAGAACGCGGCGTCCTTGAAGCCTTCGTCGGGCAGCGTCTCGTCGTGGTAGGCCTTGGCTGTTTCGGGGTCGAGCGAAAGCTCAAACTGCTTATTCCAGTCAAAGGCAAAGCGGGCGCGGGAGAGTTCGTCGTCACGGTCGCGGGCGCCGGGGCGATGGCGGGCGATATCGGCGGCGTGGGCGGCGATTTTATAAGCGATCAAGCCCTGCTTCACGTCCTCCTTGTTCGGCAGGCCCAAGTGCTCCTTGGGCGTGACATAGCAGAGCATCGACGCGCCGTGCCAACCGATCATCGCTGCGCCGATAGCAGACGTGATGTGGTCGTAGCCGGGGGCAAAGTCGGTTACCAGCGGGCCGAGCGTATAAAAAGGCGCTTCCTGGCAGATGAGGTTTTCCTTTTCCACCTGCATCTTGATTTGATCCATGGGGATGTGCCCGGGGCCTTCGATCATAGTCTGGACGTCATACTTCCAGGCGATTTTGGTCAGCTCGCCCAGGGTTTCGAGTTCGGCGAACTGTGCTCGATCGCTGGCATCAGCCAGGGAGCCGGGGCGCAGGCCATCGCCGAGCGAGAAGCTGACGTCGTGCTTCTGGAAGATTTTGCAGATGTCTTCGAAGTGCTCGTAGAGGAAGTTCTGGCGGTGATTCTTCACCATCCATTCAGCGAGAATGGCTCCGCCGCGGCTGACGATGCCGGTGACGCGGCGCGTGGTCAAGGGAATGTACTGCACCAGGACGCCGGCGTGGATGGTCATGTAGTCAACGCCCTGCTCCGCCTGCTCCTCGATGACCTCCAACATTACGCTTATGTTTAAATCCTCGACGCGGCGGACGCGGGAGAGAGCCTCGTAAATGGGCACGGTGCCGATGGGCACGGGCGATGCTTCAATGATCGCCTTGCGAATGCGCGGGATATCGCCGCCGGTGGACAGATCCATCACCGTGTCGGCTCCGTAGCGGACGGCGTAGTGGAGTTTTTCGACCTCGCCTTCGATGTTCGATGTGGTGGAAGAGTTTCCGATGTTGGCGTTGACCTTACACAGGGAGTTGACGCCGATGCACATGGGCTCCAGATTGGTGTGGTGGATGTTGGCAGGGATGATCATGCGCCCGCGAGCGACCTCGTCGCGCACGAAATCGGGGGCGATTTTCTCGCGTTTGGCGACGTAGTCCATCTCCTCGGTGATTCGGCCCTGTCGGGCGTAGTGCATCTGCGTGCGGATGCGGTCGCCGGAGCGCCGCGCTATCCATTCGTGTCGCATACCTAAGATCGATTATACAGGGGACGCCTGGAGGGGACAGATCGCCTGGTGCGGCAGTGTCACGAATTTCGCGGTTTGGCCATAATGGGCCGATTGAGCACCTATTCGTCTCTCGTCGAGGAAGCCCCGGGCTTCCCCGTTTTCCTAAGTATCGAACGGCGGAGCTCTTGAAAATGAGGCCGCAATGGCCAGAAATTAGGAATCGCAAAATTCACACTTGACATCTGACAGGCACTCCACAACCATATGGTTGTGGATCAATTGGGTACAACATTTGCTGCTTTGTCTGATCCAACCCGGCGGGGGATGATCGAGCGACTCTCACATGGTCCTGCCTCTGTGCATGGATTGACGCAATCGTTTCCACTCTCGCAGCAGATGATTTCAAAACATATTGCCTACCTGGTGCGGGCGCGGATTGTGACCAAGACGAAGCGTGGACGAGAGAGTGTGTGCACGCTTAGGCCAGAGGCGATAAAGACAGTCAGCGACTGGGCGATTAGCTATCGCCGATTCTGGGAAGAGAGTTTCGACAAGTTGAGTGTGGTTGTGAATCAAATGAAACAAGCGGAGGTCAGAGATGACAAAAACCCCGGTTAACGAGAAAGAGCGGATGGTTGTCACTAGAGTGTTTGATGCCCCACGCGCATTGGTTTGGGAGGCGTGGACAAACCCGAAATATGTGATGCAGTGGTGGGGGCCGAAAGGTTTTACTGCGCCTTTTTGCGAGATGGATTTTCGCGTAGGAGGAAAATTTCGCTGCTGCATGAGAACGCCGGATGGGCAGGAGTTCTGGAATGCTGGGGAATACCACGAGATTGTTCTGCACGAGAAGATCGTTTCCTCCATGTACTTTTCCGACTCGAAGGGAAACAAGGTTGAGCCTGCGCACTATGGAATAGAACATGAGGCCATAGACGATGCGCACGACGTGGTTATTTTTGAGGATTTTGGAAACGGCCAGACGAAACTCACCTTCATTGGAAATGAAACCATGGAGAACGCAAAAAACAGCGGTCAACTAGAGGGCTGGAATCAGATACTCGATAAAGTCGCCGCAGTTGTTGCGGGGCTAGCGCAGGCGAAATAAGAAGTTGAAGTTTTGATGATCGTCATGCGCGAGATACTGAACGAAAAGCAAACGCAGGTCCGTCCCGGAGACCCCAGCTAAGGGAAAAGGGGACAGCCCAGTCATCGGTCGCCAGGGGTGCACTCCACGGGAACAGATAGAATGAGACGGCTGGCCACGTTGAACAGCGATAAGCTGTGAACACACTTTATAGGGTGCAAGGGAGACCCAGCCATGAAGAAGCATAGCAAAACCTGTGAGCCGTATCCAGCCGAGACGATTGGAATCAATTTGAGGGAAAAAGGGGGAAAAGAGGGGAAAAAAGGGGCAGACGAATTTTCTTTAGCTGCGGTAGGGCAGACTGAACGCTCTCGCACACTTAAACCGCGATTCGTTCCACCTCATCGAAGCTTCGTTGTTCGTGGCGACTCGCGGCCGCGATCTCAAGCGTTCCTCCATTGTGGAAATACGCGTGTCCCCGGTGAAAACCGCTCCCGATGGTCGCGGTTCTGTTTCGTGCGCGGGCGGCACGACGGGTCATTAAATTGTCTATACTAGCGGGGAGCCGTAAGTCATTGAAAGACGGCAGGCATCAAGGTCATAGAAAGTTTTGATTGGACCGACGGGCGGGTTGCGTTTACGCTCGACTGTATGATTGCCACTGAGATTATGGAACCGCAAAGCTCCGATGCCTCCGTTCTGCACAGAGTGAGCCGGATCGTCAGCTCAGAACTGTCGTTGGACGAAATGCTCGGGGAAATCGTTGGATTGACGGCGCAGGTTTCCGGCTGCGACGCCTGTCTGGTGTACCTGGTGGAGTCGGAAACCGGAGAATTCGTGCTGCGCGCCTCACAGGTGCCGCACGCGCACGATTTGGGTAGTCTTCGCATGAAGATGGGCGAGGGCGTCACGGGCTGGGTCGCCGAACATCAGTCCTGCGTCGCGCTGGCGACCAACGCTGCGTCGGATCCGCGCTTCAAGATTTTTCCGGCGCTGATCGAGGACACCTATGAGGCGTTTCTCTCGGTGCCGCTGGTGAATCGCGGCAAGGCGATTGGCGTGATCAACGTTCACCATCGCGAGCCGCACGCCCATACGGCCGACGAAGTCGCGACGATCTCCTTCATCGGAGAGCAAATGGGCAGCGCGATCGCCAAGAGCCTGCTGGAAGAGGAAAACGCCCGGCTGGCAGAGGAAACCGCGGAAATGAAGCGGCAGCTCGAAACCCGCAAGGCGGTGGAGCGCGCCAAAGGCATCCTGCAGCGGCGTCAGAATCTGACGGAAGAAGAGGCGTATCTGCGGATGCGCAACGAGAGCCGACGGCTGCGGCGTCCGATGAAGGAACTCGCCGAAGCGATCATTCTGGCTGAGGAACTGGGCCGGAAGGATTCCGCGGGGCGGGAGCAGTAACTACTTACTGCACGGCGACGCAGAGGGCTTCCGAGGCGTAGACTTCTTCGGAAGCCAGCCAACCCGCGAAACGCTCTATATGCTCTTGACGATCCACCAGGCTGCACACGGGCAGGCCGGTGATCTCTTCAGCCTGCTCTGAGATGACGCCGCCGGGGACCCGCTCCAGCAGCAAACCGCATTGATCGGCGATCCCGATAGCCTTCAGCCAGTCCTTCTTGTCGCGCGCCATTTGAAGCGATCGGACGTCGGAATAGCTGACGATGAAGACACACTCGGAAGCGCGCAGGGTCTCCGTCGCCTGAACCTCCTTAGCGTTGCTTAGGTCGAAGCAAACCGTGCGGTAGCTTCGCCGGGCATAGTCAAGGACCCGGGGGAGCTGGCGCGGGTAGACTTCGCCGGCATCCAGAATCTCGAGGCCGTGCGAGTCGAAGACAAATGCACCCCAAGTCTGCCCGTCGAGCCGGCGCGGCGAGTCGGCCGGATTCCAGAGAAGATAGTTCTGGATCGAGAATCCGGCCAGCAGCACAGGGAATCCAGGGACCTCCGCCAGGGCGCGGCAGATCTGCTCTGCAACCGCGCCCGCCCTGCATCCTCCGTGTGCCGGAACAAACGAATAGATCGGACCCCGCGTTAGTCCTACCTCAGCCGGATTCGAATTCATGAGATTGTCTCGCCGCATAGCACTTTAGGCCTAGCACGCGAGTTTCCACGGAAGAAAGTGCAACAAAATCGCGGAAAATGAAGGGTTCGCGGGCTGGGCCGGCGACAGAGTGTCGCACCGCAAGGCGACATTCTGTCCCATTTCAACTCCGCGTCATGTTCCTTGACAGCAGGTTACGCATGGCATATCACTTGCTTGCTAGCCCTACTTCAAATGCTGCTTTATAAGAGTTGGCTGGCGATCAGCGTCATTCTGATCCTGGCCGGCACAGCGTTTATCGGAGCAGGGCCGAACACGAATCCGTACTTTGCCTTTTCCGTGCTGGCGTTGCTGGCATTCGGATTGGATCTGGCGGATGGCTCGAACATGGGATTCGTGTTCATCCTGGTGGCCTTGCCGCATCTGGCATGGCACGATGCGCTGCTGCTGGCCGAATCGGCGACGTTTATCCATGCCGTGACACACCCGGAGCGGGTGGCTCCGAGGGCGCTGCTGCGATCGTTGTGCTCAATCGCCCTGGCGATTCTCGTCACACAGGTGTTTTTCCACGGGCGGTTGCTGGCCTTCATTCCGGAACCCCTGCGCTTGATGCTCTCCTCCGGAGTCTGTTTCCTGGCGTTGAACGTCCTGCGGTGGAACCGCAAGAACCTGTGGTCGTTCCCGTACTATCCAGTCGCGGCGGCGATCGCGGCATTGTTCCCGGCCTCGGTGGCGCTAGTCCCCCTCCTCTACTTGACCTGGTGGTCGTACCGCCTGTACGAAAGGCGGCTGGAACAGCAACAGAAGGAGTGCAAGAAGGCGGCGGATCTTTATTTTCGAACAGTGGAGACGCTGGCTCTGGCGATCGAGGCGAAGGATCAACCCATGGTGGGCCATTCCCGCCGCGTCCAGATTTACGCCACGGAGATGGCGAAGGAGCTCGGGCTGGAGCAGCGCGAAATCGACGCTCTTATGACCGCTTCCCTGCTCTACGATATCGGCGAGCTGGCCGTGCCGGAACATATCATTCTAAAGCCTGGCCCGTTGACGCCGGAAGAATACGAGAAGGTGAAGATCCATCCGATGGTGGCGGCCGAGATTCTGGAGCGGGTGAAATTTCCCTATCCGGTGGCGCCGATTGTATTGGCCCATCACGAACGTTGGGACGGCAAGGGGTATCCATTCGGACTCAAAGGGACGGAGATACCTATCGGAGCGCGGATCCTGGCTGCCGTCGATACCCTGGACGCCTACGCATCGCCGAGGAGGCATCGCGCCGCGGTGGGAATGAAGGAGGCTCTGGAAAAGGTCGCGGCGGAAAGCGGCAAGGCCTTCGATCCACGCGTCGTCACACTCCTCAAGAGAAACCAAAAACAGTGGGAAAGGAGGGTGGCGGCTCCGGATCACAGATTTATCGACTCGATTTTTTCGGCTCAACGAGAAGCCCATGCGCTGTTCGATCTAACGCGCAAGCTGGGCAGTTCACTCGACCTGGACGAGACATTCGCCGCGTTGTCGCCGTCGCTGGAACAACTGGTACATCTGGACTCCTTCGTGGTGTGGATCGAGCGAGACGGCGCGCTGCATGCGGAGTATGTGGCGGGGCGACTTGCTTCACTCTTTTCGTCGCTGAAGATTCCCATGGGGCGGGGGCTGTCCGGCTGGGTTGCGGCCAACCAGAAGTCCATCATTAACGGAGATGCGGCGACGGAGATGGCGCATCTGGGATCGTCTTCGTACATGGTGTTCCCGTCATCGGTGAGACACACTCTTTCGGTACCGCTTTCGGATGGAGGCGTGCGGGGAGCGCTAACGCTGTACCGCAATCAGAATCCTTTGTTCACCACGGAAGACGCCCGCATCGCGGCGACCATCGCGCCCAAGCTTTGCGGCGCGATCGCCAATAGCCTGCGCTTCCGGCGAGCCAACGCCGAAGCGGTGACGGATTCCATGACCGGCCTGCCGAATGTCGCTGCGCTGGCGATGCGTCTGGAGGCAAATGACTCGCCGGCCGCGGTTGTGGTCTGCGATCTGGACGGATTCAAGGCGGTGAACGACCAGTTCGGCCATCTTATGGGGAACCGCCTGCTGGAAGCCTTGGCGGAACGGTTCCAAAAATCGTGCCGTGCGGGCGACTTCGTGGCACGGCTGGGCGGCGACGAATTTGTCCTGCTGCTGGCCGGAGTGGGACCGGATGATGTGGGGCCGCGCATCGCCCAGTTTCGGGAAACCGTGCGCGCGACCGGCCGGGCGCTCTGCAACGAGGACGTCCTGGATGCGAGCTTCGGAGCGGCCTTCTTTCCGGCGGACGGTACGACATCCGACGCGCTGCTGGCGACGGCGGACCAGCGCATGTACCGGCTCAAAGCAGAACACAAGAACGGCGTATTGCGCATCAAGCAGCGCCAGATAAACGCATAGCGCGGGAATCGGCCAAGCGGGTCTTTCGTATAATGACCTCATGCCGCACGTCGACAAGCACGCCCCCGGCACGTTCTGCTGGGTAGAGCTGGAAACCACGGATCTGGAGGCGGCCAAAGCCTTTTATGACTCGCTGTTTGGATGGAGCTTCGTAGATCATCCAATGGGCCCGGCCGGGGTTTACACGATCTTCCAGCTGAACGGCCGCGAGGCCGCTGCCGCTTATCAACAACAGGAGTCCGAGAGAGCCCGCGGTGTGCGCTCGCACTGGAATCTGTATATCGCGGCAGACGACGCCGATGCGTCCGCGGCGCGCGCCGCGGAGCTGGGCGCCACCATTCTGGCCGGGCCGTTCGACGTGACGACCAGCGGCCGCATGGCGATCCTTTCAGATCCCACCGGAGCCGTGTTTTGTCTCTGGCAGCCAAACAAGAACGCGGGGCTGGGCGTGATGGGGGAGAACAACTGCTATTGCTGGGCGGATTTGAGCACAGCCGACCGAGCTGGGGCAAAGCGGTTTTACGAAAGGCTATTTGGCTGGAAAGCCGCACCGGGCAAGGGGAAGGACGACTCTACCTATCTGCATATCGGCTTGGGCGAGCACTATTTCGCGGGAATTTTGCCGGATTCGCATCGTAATCCAAAGGCGCCGCCGCACTGGATGGCGTACTTCATGACATCGGATGCGGACGCAGCGACCGAGAAGGCGCAGGCACTGGGCGCGACGGTTGTGGCTCCGCCAATGAACGTCGGCGAATCGTTGCGAATGGCAATTCTGTGCGATCCGCAAGGCGCCGTGTTCGCGCTGTTCCAAGCCTAGGCAGGGAATGGAATCGCCGCCGGCCTATTGCGACGTTAGCCTGCCCGTTCCAATGGATCACGTATTCACGTACCTGTTGCCGGAGACGCTGCGGCATCGCGTACAGACCGGCTCGCGCGTGCTCGCCCCGTTCGGGCACCGGAAACTGGCAGGGATCGTGCTTCGAACGCATTCGGAGAAGCCGGATGCGCCGGCTCGCGAGCTGCTGCGGCTGCTCGAAGAAGAACCGGCGCTCGATGAGGATCTGCTAAAGCTGGGGCGCTGGATTGCGGAGTATTATTGCGCGCCTCTGGGCGAAGTTCTGCGGGCGATGACGCCTCTGGCAGGAGATGTCCGGCGGGGCAAGATCATCTCGCTAACTCCATCCGGCCGGGACGCGGCGCGACAACTGCATCTGACCGATGGAGCGGAGGACGATCCAGCGAGGGCCATCCTGCAAATGCTGGACGCGCGCGCGATGTCGGCGTCCTATCTGAAGCAGAAAGTTCCCAGGGCGGCGGCCGTACTGCGGTCGCTTGAAAAGAAGGGATTCATCGAGGCCGAGGATGTGGCGGCGGAGCGCGATCCCCTGCGGGCCAGCGCGGCCCGGCTGCGGGCCGAGTTTGTGAAGCGGCCGGGCGAAGAAAAGCTGCCCAAATCGCAACGCGAGCTACTTTCCTACCTGGAGTTGCATCCGGGCAGCCACAATGTGGCTGAGTTGGAGAAGGCGGTGGCCAGCGCGAGCACGGCGGCGCGGGCGCTGGCCCGGAAGGATCTGGCAAAGCTCACGCTGGAGGCGGTGGGAGCCACGTTGACGCCCTTCCGCCCCCCGCATGACCTGAACGCGCATCAGCAGGAGGCGTTCGACCACATCCGCGCTGCGTTGGCGAAGAAGGAATTCCAGACGTTCTTGCTGGAAGGCGTGACCGGATCGGGCAAGACGGAAGTCTACCTCAATGCCATCGATGCGGCGCTCGAACTCGGGCGCAGCTCGCTGATGCTGGTACCGGAGATTGGGCTGACGCCGGCGGTCGCCGGGCAGTTCCACCATCGATTCGGCGATCGCGTGGCAATTCTGCATTCGGCGTTTCACGATTCCGAGCGTGCCCAGGAGTGGAGACGCATCCGCGCAGGCGAGGCGCGCGTGGTGGTGGCGACGCGTTCTGGAGTGTTCGCGCCGGTGCGGAATCTCGGGCTGATTATCGTCGACGAGGAGCACGACCAAAGCTACAAGCAGCAGGAAACACCGCGATATCACGGGCGGGACGTGGCGATCGTACGGGCTCGGGATGCGGGCGCGGCGGTCGTGTTGGGATCGGCCACGCCAAGCCTGGAAAGCCGTTACAACACGGAACGGGGGAAATATCAGCGATTACTGCTGCCGGAGCGCGTCGAGAGCCGTCCTTTGCCGAAGGTCGAGGTGATCGACATGCGGCAGGAGTTTCTGGAAACACGCAAGCAGGCGACGTTTTCGCGCGCACTGGTGGACGCGGTGGCCGAGCGGCTGGACAATCACGAACAGGCGATGCTGCTGCTGAACCGGCGCGGGTTTTCGAGCTTCATGACGTGCCGCGCCTGTGGGGCGAGGCTGGAGTGCCCGAACTGCTCCGTCACGCTGACATTTCATCGCCGCGACCGGCGGATGCTGTGCCACTACTGCAATTACTCCTGCCGCGTGCCGGAACGCTGCCCGACATGCGATAGCGATCACATCCAGTTTCTGGGGATCGGGTCGGAGCGGGTAGAGGACGAACTTCACGGTGCATTTCCGAGGGCGAGGATCGCCCGCATCGACCGCGACACGGTGGGCGGCAAGCGCGACTACGAAACGATTCTGGCCAAATTTCGCGATGGCGAATATGATCTGTTGGTGGGCACGCAGATGATCGCTAAGGGCCACGATATTCCGAACGTCACGCTGGTGGGGATCGTCAGCGCGGACACGGGGCTCGGATTGCCCGACTTTCGCGCCGCGGAACGCACGTTTCAACTGTTGACGCAGGCGGCCGGGCGCGCCGGGCGCGGCACGCAACCGGGAATCGTGCTGATGCAGACGATCAATCCGGATCACTATGCGATCGTGTGCGCGGCGGAGCAGAATTACGAGAAGTTCTACGCGCGCGAGATCGAGTTCCGGAGGCTGATGCACTATCCGCCATTCGCCGCGCTGGCGAACGTCATCATACGAGGATCAAAGGAGGAAGAAGCCCTGGAGCGAAGCGCGTCGCTGGGGCGTCTGCTCAATCCGGCGCCGGAGGGCGTGAAGATCCTGGGGCCGGCGGCCGCTTCCCTTTCCAAGCTTAAGAACGAGTATCGTTATCAGATGCTGATTAAGACGCCCAGCCGCAAGCGGCTCACGGAGGTCCTCCGGGACGTGCGCCGGTTCGCGGCCCAGGAGAAATGGAATCCAACGTCGCTGGTGATCGATGTGGACCCGATGACACTGCTCTAAGAACCATGCAAGAGTTCCTGACGGTGGAAGAAAATCTGCGCTGCGCGATGCGCTTCTTCGGCGAGGCGACTGGCCGGGGCGAGATCCGCACGATGGCGCGGACGGTGGCGATGTATTCCGGCCTCGACTACGGCGTGTTCAACATTTCCTTATTAACCCGCGCGGTGACGGCCGCCGAGGGAGGGCTGCAAGCCGCGCTCGCCGAAACCGAACAATACTTCAAGGAACGGACCCGGCGCTGGTCTTTCTGGTTGTGCGAGGATCTGCTCGACTCGCAAACCCGCCGAAAAATGCGGGGCATTTGCGGAGACTTCGGGCTGCGGCCGATATCCTATCCGCCCGGCATGATCGCGGACAAACTGCTGCCGCCAGCCAGACTCTTGCCGAAGATCGAATGCCGCCCTGTGGCGGACGCCCGGATGCGGCAGGCGTTCGCGGAGATTACATCGGCGTGTTTCGAGATTCCGCCGGGGATCGCCGAGGCAGTTTATAGACCGGAATCGGCCTGGCGGGGACTGTACAAAGGATTCGTGGGACTGGTGGGCGATCGCCCGGTGGCCATCGCCGCAATGGTGCAGGCGGCGGGCGCGCTCGGCATTTATTCGCTGGGAACGGTGCCAGGCCAGAGGCGTCAGGGCTACGGAGAGGCGCTGCTGAGGGCCGCGGTGCATGCCTCAAGACCGGAGGCGAGCGCCGAACCTTACATTTTGCAGTCCACCGAGGCCGGCCATGGACTCTACAAACGAATGGGCTTTCGCGACGTGACCAAATTCACAGTTTATCTGACACGATAAAATGGAAGACGGTATGTGGGTTTTGCTCGCGGTCTTTCTGTCGCAGACGGTGGATTATTCGGCCGAGGGCGCGAAAGCACTGGACGCTCACAAATACGACGCCGCAGTGGAGATGTTCACCAAGGCCGTGGCCGCGGATCCGAAGGATTATGGCGCCCGCTTTAACCTCGCGCTCGCCTACGGATTCCAGAACAAGTTCGCCGAATCCATTCCGCAGTACAAAGCCGTGCTCGACCTGAAGCCGGGATTGTATGAGGCGGAGCTGAACCTGGGCATTTCCCTGCTCCGCGTGAAGGACTTCGCGGGCGCGTCGGCGCAGTTGAAGGCCGCATGCGAGCAGAGGCCGAAGGAATTTCGCCCGATTTATTATCTCGCCGAGGCTCTGATGGAATCGGGTTCGCTGGCGGAGGCCCAGGCGGCGTACATGACGGCGATCGAGCTGAAAGCGGATTCGGCGGAGGCCGAGCTGGGCCTTGCGCAAACGCTAATGGGCGAGAAACAGCTGGCCGATGCCGAGCCGCATCTGCGCAAAGCAGCCTCACTGAATCCGCGATACCGCAGTTATCTGCTGGACCTGGCGTCGCGCTACGAATCGGGAGGCCAGGCCGAAAAGGCCGTGGCACTGTATCGCGAATTTCCGGACGATCCGGGCGCGCGGGAACACTTGGGCGCGCTGCTCATGAAGTCGGGCGACGCGGCGGAGGCCATCCCGGCTTTGGAGGCGGCGGTAGCCAAGTCTCCCACACCGGGCAATCGGGCCGCGCTGGCGCAGGCATATCTCAAAGCCAAGCAGGACGATAAGGCGATCGCGGTGGCGGCTCAGATGGTGGCCGCCGAACCTCAGGCCTACGATGTGCGTATGTTCGCGGGAAAGATGCTGCGCGATCTCCACAAGTTGCCGCAGGCCGAGGGGCAGTTCGCAGCGGCAACCAGGATCAAGCCGGATTCCGTGGCGGCGTGGAGCGAACTGAGCGCGGCGCTGGTGATCGATCAGAAGTATCCAGAGGGCATCGCGGCGCTGGACAGGCTGCGGGCGCTGGGCGTGGATACGCCGGGGCAGATGTTCTTCCGCGCGATATCGTACGATCATCTGCACATGCTGAAGGAGGCCCTCGCCGCCTACAAAGAGTTCCTGGCGGCGAGCGACGGGAAGAATCCGGACGAGGAGTTCAAGGCCCGGCAAAGGGCCAGAATTCTCCAGCATGAGCTGGATAAGAAATAGACATGTCCCTGCTGCTGATATTGTTTCTTGCGCTCGATTTGGCCGCGATCCGGCAGGAGCCAAATCCGGAACGGCGCAGCGAGCGCGCCACCGATAACGCGATGGCGGCAATGGAATCCGCCCGTGAAGCCTCGACGGCGGGCAATTTTGAGAAAATGAAGATGAGTCTAAATGAGTTGCGCGAATCAGTGGACTTGGCATACGAGTCGCTGGAAGGTTCGGGCAAAGATGCACGCAAGAGCCCGAAATTTTTCAAGCGCGCCGAGCTAAAAACCCGGGAATTGGTGCGGCGTCTGGAGGGATTGGCGCAGTCCGTGGATCCCGACCAGCGAGTCTTGGTGGAAAGCGTGCGCGACAGCGTTTCAAAGGTGCATGATGAGCTGATTCAGGACATCATGCACAAGAAGTGAAGGAGGCTCCGGTGAAAAGCGTCATCTGCATGGTGATTTTGGGCGCGTGCGCATGGGCACAGGCAAACCGGGATTTTCTCACCTCGGACGAAGCGGACCAGATCCGGGAGGTGCAGGAACCGACCGCGCGCATGAAGCTGTATCTCCACTTCGCCAAGCAGCGCCTGGATCAGGTGGAGAAACTGTTAACCAAGGACAAGGCCGGACGGAGCGCCCTGGTGCACGACTTGCTGGAGGACTACGCAAAGATCATCGACGCGGTGGACGTGGTGGCGGACGACGCCATGCGGCGCAAGATCCCGGTGGACCTGGGAGTCGCCGGGGTGACCGCGTCGGAAAAGGAAATGCTCGAGCAGTTGAAGAGGATCGAGGAAAAACAGCCGAAGGATATCGCACGGTATGAGTTCGTGCTGAAGGAGGCGATCGATCAGACGCAGGACAGCGTGGATCTATCGCAGGAAGACTTGAAGGAGCGGGCGGCAACCATCGAGGTCAAGGAAAAGAAGCTCAAGGAGGAGCGGGAGGCGGCGATGACGCCTCAGGAATTGGCCAAGCAGAAAGCTGACGAAAAAGCCACTGCGAAAAAGAAAGCCCCCAGCCTGTTAAAGCCAGGGGAGAAGCTTTCCGACGTGAACTCGCCGAATAAACCGAACAAGCCCGAGTAGTTATTTCTTCTCTTCCGCAGGCGCGCCAGGCGCGGGGGCCGGAGTTCCTGCCGCTGGAGCGGGGGTAGTCACGGCCGGCTTCAGGTTAAACGGCTGCAGATCCGAGCGCGTATCGAAGTCGATCAGCGTGAACATCAGGAACAGGCCTAAGAACATGAATCCGGAGGCGGCGATGACTCCGTTCACCGGCTTGTCGTGCAGCAAGTGCATGAAGAACAACGCGACCAGCGTAGCCTTGATCGTGGCGATGGTAAGCGCGACAACGACATTGGCCGCGCTGGAGCCGAAGTGGATATAGGACGCTCCCACCGTGATTCCGGTGAGCACCAGAAGGATCAGCAGGGTCCGAAGATAAAGGGCGGCTTCCGCCTTGGGGTTGGTTGTATGTTCGCTCATGATATCAGGTAGTACAGCGGGAACAGATAGATCCAGATCATATCGACCAGGTGCCAGTAAAGGCCGACCAGATCCACCGGGGTGTAGTAGTTGCTGTTAAATTCACCGCGATTCGCGCGAATCGCGATCCAGGCAAGCAATGCGATGCCGACCACGATGTGGATGCCGTGCAGGCCGGTCATCATGAAGTAGAAGCTGAAGAACGTCGCGTAGCCATTGGCGCCATTGACGACAGGAATCAGGTCGCCATGATGGTGATAGAAGTGGCCCGGTAGCAACCCTTCCTCGATCTTGTGAGAGTATTCGAAGTACTTTACTCCAAGGAAGATGAACGCGCAGAGGATGGTGATGACCAGAAAAATCACCGTCTTCTTTTTCTGATTGGTGCGGGCGGAGAGCACGCCCATCACCATGGTCCAGCTGGAGAACAGAAGCACGACGGTATTCAGGGCGCCGAGGGGACGCTGCAAGTGGTGGTGCGCTTCCTTGAACATCTCGGGGAAACGGGCCTGCATCAGGCCGAAACCGACAAAGAGGCCTCCAAACAGCAGGACTTCGGTTGCCAGGAAGATCCACATGCCGATCTTCGTGGTATCGAACTGCTGCTCCAGCGTCGAGAAGTGGTGCTGAAAGTGGGGATCGCTCGGATGATCCCCGTGGCCGCCATGATCGTGCGGGTTCACATCAACGGTCGAAGTACTCATGCAGGTTTTTTCACTTTCGGCCGGTAATCGTAGGGTTCATGCTCCAGAACCGGCTGACCTTCGAAATTGTGGGTAATGGGAGGAGAAACCGTGTCCCATTCCATGGTGGTTCCGCCCCAGGGATTGTCGGGCGCGTCCGCCGGCTTGCGCAGCGAAGCCAGCAAGTACGCGGCTGTGATGAACAATCCGAGGCCCAGCACCCAGGAGCCGAACGTCGAGAACGCGTGCAGGGGCTGGTACTGATCCAGGTAATTGTAATAGCGGCGCGGCATACCCCTGCTGCCCAGGAAGAACTGGGTGAGAAAGGTCATGTTGAAGCCGACGAACACCAGCGCGCACGCGATGCGGCCCCAGGTCTCGCTGTACATGCGGCCGGTAATCTTCGGCCACCAGTAATGCACGCCGCCGATAAAGGCGATGACCGTTCCGCCCATCATCACGTAGTGGAAGTGCGCGACCACGAAGTAAGTGTCAGTCAGGTGGACGTCTGTGGATAGAGCGCCGAGGAAAATGCCGGTTAGTCCGCCGATGGCGAACAGCAGCAGGAACGAAATCGCGTACAGCATCGGCGTTTCCAGCGAAATGTTGCCCTTGTACATCGTCGCCAGCCAGTTAAACAGCTTGACGCCGGAGGGAATCGCAACCAGGAACGTCAGCGCGGAGAAGAGGACCGTAGCCAACTCGGACTGTCCGGCGACGAACAGGTGGTGGCCCCAGACCAAGAATCCGAGCAGCGCCAGAGCGACGCTCGAATACGCAATCGCGCGATAGCCGAAGATCGTCTTCCGTGAGAACGTCGGGATGATTTCACTGATGATCGCCATGCCCGGCAGAATCATGATGTAGACCGCGGGGTGCGAATAGAACCAGAAGAAGTGCTGGAACAGGACCGGGTCGCCGCCGATCTTGGGATCGAAGATGCCGATGTTGAAGATGCGCTCCAGAGCGAGCAGCACCATGGTGATGCCGAGCACGGGAGTGGCCAGCACCTGAATGATCGCGGTGGCGTAGGTGCCCCACACAAACAAAGGCATGTCGAAGAAGCCCATGCCCGGAGCGCGCAGCTTATGGACCGTCGCGATGAAGTTCAAACCGGTGAAGATCGAGGAGAACCCCAGGATGAAGACGGCCATGGTCATCAGGCCGACCGCGTTCTGCGTGGTGGTCGAGTACGGAGTGTAGAACGTCCAGCCGGTATCGACCGCGCCGAAGACCATGGAAGCGACGGCAGTAACAGCGCCCAAACACCAGAGGTAAAAGCTCGCCAGATTGAGCCTGGGGAACGCGACGTCCTTGGCGCCGAGCATCAGGGGCAAGACGAAATTCGCCAGCGATCCGGGAATCGAGGGAATGATGAACAGGAACACCATGATTGCGCCATGCAGGGTGAAGACGCGGTTATAGGTGTCGGCGTCGATCAGGACCTTGCCGAACAGCTTGTGGCTGGGCGTGAGCAGCGTGAGGCGAACCAGCAAAGCGAGAATGCCGCCGAGGAAGAACGCAGCGGAAACGGCGACCAGGTACATCACGCCGATGCGCTTGTGGTCCACCGTGGTCATCCAGCTCCAGATTCCGGTGGTTTCGTTGAGGTAATTCTTCGCGGGCCGCGGACGGTCCCCGATGTGCGGATCGCTATGTGTGAGTGCTTGTGCCATATTCCATCAACCTCTACTTCAACGACTTGATATACGCAATCAGCCCGTTAATATCCTGCGGATGCAGCAAGCCCTGGAACGACGGCATGATCGGCTCGAAGCTGGCCACGATCTTGGCGTTCGGCATCAGCATGGATTCGCGCAGGTACGCGTCATCCACCAGATACTCCTTGCCATCGTTCATCTTTTCCATTTTGCCGTAGATCCCCTTCCAGCTGGGACCCTGGCCGCGCTTCCCGTCGATGGAGTGGCAGGTGGCGCAGCCCTTCTGCTCGCGCTGCATCTCACCCCATTTTTCGGGGGTGTAACTCTTCCATTCGTCGCCTCCCGTTTCCATCCACTTCTTGAAGTCGGCGTCGTTGTCGACCATAAGCTTCGCCATCATGTCGGAGTGGCCTTTGCCGCAGTACTCGGCGCAGGTGATCTGGTGGCGCCCCAGGACGGTGGGCGTGAACCAGACCTCGGTGTAGCGCCCCGGGATGATGTCATGCTTCACACGCATATCGGGGACGAAGAAATCGTGCAGGACGTCCTCGCTGGTCATGACGAACTTCACGGCCTTGCCCACGGGCACGTGCAGCTCGTTTGCGGTACGCGAACCATCCGGATACTCGAACTGCCAGAGCCACTTCTTGGCCGTCACCTGAATCTCCATCGCTTCGCCCGGCGCCACGGAGTACTTCAGCCAGCTCTTGAAGCCCCAGAAGAAGATCACGACGCAGAGCAGCAGCGGCAGAACGCTCCAGACGATCTCCAGAGTGGTGTTGTGCGTGATATGAGGGGTCACGCGGCCGGGTTTATAGCGGTAGCGAAAAGCGAAATAGATGGCCGCGAATGCGATCCCGATAAACAGGACGGTGCTGAGCCCGACCAGGAACATATAAAGGGTATCCACTTCGGCCGCGAACGCGGATCCTTGCGGCGGCAGAAATATCGAACGTATCCACTCCATTAGGCAATTCCCTCTTTAAATCCCCCGGGCTTGGCGCCTGCGGCGGATTTCTTGTGCTCCGCCACATACATTCGCCGCAGGAAGAAACCGATGAATAAAACCGTGAGCACTCCGCCGATGCGCATCAGGTTGGTGGCGAACAGCACGTAACCTCCCGCTTGCGGATCGTAGTGATAGCAATACAGCAGAATTTTTTGCACCGCCATGGTGGTGCGGTTTTCCGACGCTTCCGCCAACGCGAACCGCAGGTCCCGCGGATGGAAGCTGGCTCCGTAGAGATAGCGGGCCACCTTGCCATCCGGCGTCAGCACCATGATGCCGGCAGCGTGAGCGAACTGCTGCGTGCGCTCGTCCCAGCGGTATTTGTAACCGATCAGCTCCGCGAGCTTCTTGGCGTTGCCGTCGCGGTCGCACAGGAAGTGCCAGCCCGGCGCCGGATGGTCGAAGCTGCTGGTATAAAGCGCCTTTTTTTTCCGCGCCAGATCGAACGACTCCTGCGGATCGATGCTGATGGTCACGATTTCATACTCGCTGCCCGGCGTCCATGGGAGGATCTCGCGCATGGCCTGCGTCTGGCCGTTCAGCACCAGCGTGCACAGGTTCGGGCAGGAGTAATAGATCAGGTCCAGAATCACCGGCCTGCCCTTGTGAAAATACTCGCTCAGGGCGACGGGATAGCCGCTCTCGGCGGTGAACTGCAAATTCAAATCGATCTGGCGGCCGAGATGTTCTTCAATGCCGACGCCTTCTAGCATGGCGGGCTTGACGCCCACCGGGAGCGCCCCGGGGATGCCATAGCGGTCGAGGCGGGGTTGGGCCGAAAGGCCCACGGCCAGAAGCCACGCGACGAATCCGAATTGGAGCGCTGTTCTCATTCCTTCTTTACTTCTTCTCCGGAGCGGCAGGAGCAGCAGGCGTACCGGGCGCGCCGGCAGCCGGAGCCGCCGTGGGAGCCGCAGCAGGTTCTTCCTTCTTCGGGGCGGTGGCCTTGGCGGGATAGAACGTCTTCCCCGCGGCGGCGTCCTGAAGCATCAGCTCCATCGCGTGGTCCACCGGAATCCGAACTTGGCCGGTCGCCTTATTCATGTACATGTAGTGCGTCAGATTCCAGTCGTCGCGGCCGCGCACATCGCGCAGCTGCTCGCTGGGCGCCGAAAGCACCTTCTCGTAGACCGCTTCGTCATAGACGTGGTTGAAGTACTGCGTGATGGCGGCGATGGTCAGCACCAGCAGAATCATGCTGCCGATGGCAAACAGAGCAATCGCGCCGGAGCTGGGCTCCCGGCGATCAAATCCTTCGTGAGGATCGTGTGGAATTACCGGCTTTCCGTCTTCTACGCTCATAGGATTCCCTTACGCATTCTCAAAGTGCAGGCTCTGTTCGAATCGAAGATCGCCCACCGGAGCCAGCTTGTGATGCTGGAAGCGGCTCCAGAAAACCAATCCGCAGATGCTGACCGTTGCGGCCAGTGTCGCGAAATCCATCCAGGAAATTTGCGGCCCGTTCTTGAAGTAGGTCGGCATCACGACCCAGTACAGGTCGATGTACTCCACCACGATCGACCATACGGCGATCGCGGCCACCATCTTGATGCTCCGCTTCGCCGGGCGGGACAGCAGCGCGAAGAATGGAATCAGGAACCTGATGAACGGCATCGCAAGACTGATAGGCAACCAGGTCCCGGCCATGCGGTGGCGATACCAGATCGTTTCCTCGGGCAGGTTCGCGTACCAGATCAGCATGTATTGCGAGAAGGCCACATAAGTGTGGAACGCGGTTAGCGCAAAGAGCCACTTGCCGAGGTCGTGATAGTGCTCGTTGGTGATGGAATTCTTGAGAATCCCCGCACGGCGGAAGCCCAGGCAAATCAGCGTGAGGAACGACATGAACGTCAACGCGCCCCCGGATAGGAACACCAGGCCGAAAATCGTCGAATACCATTTCGGCTCCAGCGACATCAGCCAGTCGAACGACGCCAGCGAGCCCACCACCACCACCAGGAACAAGCCCGGCGCCGACCAGCGCGAAATGGCGTGCATCTGATTGACCGATCGTTCCTTGTCCTGCTTGGTGGATTGATGGTAAATCGCGAAGATCCAGATCGACCAGAGGGCAAAGAAGATATAGGCGCGCAGAACGAACATCTCCTGGGTCAAGTAGCTGGCCTTCAGCTTCAACACCGGATCGGCCAGGACCATGGCGCGGTCCATCCACGGATAGATATCCTTCAGGCCGAACGCAATCGGGATGAACAGGAACACGCCGGCGGGGAGCGTGAACATGATGTTCTCCATGATGCGCCGCATGGTGACGCTCCACGCCGAGCCGCTCAGGTACTGCACCATGACGAAGAAAAACGCGCCCAGTCCGATGGCTGCGACATAGGCGAAGGCCACCAGATAGGACTGATGAAAACGCACCGGGTCATTCAGGTAACCCGCCACGCAGGCGATCACCGAGATCAGCACAGCCAGCATCAGCGTATTGCGCCCCTTCGCCCAGCGGCTCGCCTCCATCTGGTAGTTATCTTGGTGGGTGTGACTTATTTCGCTCATTGAAGATCCGCCGCGTGTTCTGCCGGGACATCGGCCTTGGTGCCATGCGCCGCGCGCTGCAAGGCGCGCACATAAGCGATGATGGCCCAACGGTCCTCGACCGTGATTTGAAAACGATAGGCCGGCATGGAACGCCGCCCGTTGGTAATAACGTTGAAAATATCGCCGTCGGCGGCCTGCACCAGACGATCCTCGGTGAGATTGGAGGGCTGCCAGGTGGGCACGCGCGTCGGGACTATGCCCATGCCGGAGCCGGTCTTGTCATGACAGGGCTGGCAATAGGTGTTGAAGCGCAGCTGCCCCTGATGCAGCAGGGCCGGAGTTAACGGCACAGGGCTCTTGCCGACGTACAGATCGCCCTCCATGCCGGTGTAGAACGCCGTCTGCTCCGTCATGTGATCCCGGGCGATCGTGCCCTCGGGAGGACGGCGCGCGTCGCGGTGGTCTTTCAGGAAGTCCAGATCGTTGGCGCCCTGGGGATGAAACTTCGGTTGTTGCTTCATGTCGTCCCAGACCTGCAACGGAGGAGTCCGCTGCACGCTGGAGCAACCCGTAAGAGCGACAACCGCCGCAGCCACCAAAATCGTCTTTATGCCCAGGCTTGTCATCCGACGACGACCTCCACGGTGCCCGCTCCTACGCTTTTTAGATGCTCGGAGGTTACTTGCGGGTTAAATTTGGGATCGTTCGCCTCAACGATCAGAATGAACCGGTCGTCGGTGGCGCGATGCGCCAAACGGTAATTGTTCGAGGGATGGTACAGCCTCGGCAGCCCGTTGATCGCGAACATTCCCAAAAAACTTGCGAACGCCGAGAACAACACCGTCAGCTCGAAGGTGATCGGGATCGAGTAGGAAAAGTCGAAGAAGGGTTTGCCGCCGATGACCAACTGATAGTTGATGGCGCCGACGTACCATTGCAGCAGCAGCGCCGTCGCCGAGCCGCACAGTCCGATGCAAATCACCATCCAGCCGAGTTTCGATTGAGGCACGCCGATCGCGTCGTCGATGCCGTGAACTGGAAACGGCGAGAGTGCGTCGATCTTGGTGTAGCCCATTTCGCGAATCTTGCGGCCGGCATGAACCAGGTCGTGCGGATCGGAGAACTCGCCCATCACCGCGTAGACCTTGTCCTCGCCCAGGCCCAATTTGTCTTTGATCTGTTCGATGTCGACTTGTGGCATTAGTGATGACCCACGGTTTCTTTGGCGAACGTCTGTTTTTCCACCGCCAGCACGCCTTTCACTTCCGAAATCGCGATCATCGGCAGGAAGCGCGCGAACAGCAGGAACAGCGTCAGGAACAGGCCGATGGTGCCGGTGAAGGTGCAGATATCGACGTATGTCGGCCGGAAGTAGCCCCACGAGCTGGGCAGGAAGTCGCGGTGCAGACTGGTGACGATAATCACAAAACGCTCGAACCACATGCCGATATTGGTAGTGATCGAGATAATGAACATCACCGGAATTGAGGTGCGCATGCTCTTGAACCAGTACAACTGCGGGATGAGCACGTTGCAGGAGATCATCGTCCAGTAGGCCCAATAGTAAGGCCCAAAGGCGCGGTTGATGAATGCGAACCGCTCGTAGCCGTTGCCGGAGTACCAGGCGATGAAGAACTCAGTGGCGTAGGCGTAGCCGACGATCGATCCTGTCACCAGGATGATCTTGTTCATGTTCTCCAGGTGCTTGATCGTGATGAGATTTTCCAGGTTGAGCGACCAGCGGGCGATGACCAGCAGCGTCATCACGCAGGCGAAGCCGGAGAAAATCGCGCCGGCGACGAAGTAGGGGGGGAAGATGGTGGTGTGCCATCCGGGAATCACCGAGGTGGCGAAGTCGAAGCTCACGATGGAGTGCACGCTGAGCACCAGGGGCGTCGAAATGGCCGCCAGGATCAGATAGGCCTTCTCATAATGATTCCAGTGCCGCGCCGACCCGCGCCAGCCCAGGCTCAGCAGGCCGAAGATCCACTGCCGGAGCTTGGTGGTCGCGCGGTCGCGCAGCGTGGCCAGATCGGGCACCAGGCCGGTGAACCAGAACAGCAGCGAAACGGTGAAATATGTGGAGACCGCGAACACGTCCCAGATCAGCGGGCTGCGGAAGTTCTGCCAGAGGTTCAGGTCGGTGTTGGGAACCGGGAACAGCCAGTAGGCGCGCCACGGACGGCCGGTATGGAACAAGGGAAAAATGCCGGCGCACATCACGGCGAACAGCGTCATCGCTTCGGCCGAGCGGTTGATGGACGTTCTCCACTTCTGCCGGAACAGGAACAGAATGGCCGAAATCAACGTACCAGCGTGGCCGATACCGATCCAGAAGACGAAGTTCGTGATGTCCCACGCCCAGCCGACGGGCCGGTTATTGCCCCACACGCCGATACCGGTAGCAACCAGATATGTCAGCATGCCCAGCAGCATCACCGTAATCGAGCCGGTGACGCCGAGAGTAATCCAGTACTTGAGGGGCGTCTTGAGAATGTCGCCCTCGATGATGGTGCTGATCTGCTCGGTGAGGTCGTGATACCCTTCCGCGCGAACCAGCGGAGGGTTGGTATCGAGTAGCGCCGGGTTCTGCCGGATTGCGATATCAGCCATTCTTAGTTAACTCCGGGTTGGGATTCCGCAGCTTCGCCAGATACGTCGTGCGAGGCTTAATGTCGAGTTCGGCCAGAAGAGCGTAGTTGCGCTCCTGCTTCTTCAGTTTCGAGACGCGCGATTCAGGGTCGTTGATGTTCCCGAACACAATCGCCTCCGCCGGGCAGGTCTGCTGGCAGGCGGTCTGAATTTCGCCGTCCTTGATCGGCCTGCGGCCTTCGAGCTTGGCCTTGATCTTGGTTTCCTGAATGCGCTGGACACAGTAGGTGCACTTTTCCATGACGCCTCGCATGCGGACGGTCACGTCCGGATTCTGCGCCATGGCGAATTCCGGTGAATCGTTCTTGTGGAAGTTCAGGAAGTTAAAGTGGCGCACCTTGACCGGGCAGTTGTTGGCGCAGTATCGAGTGCCGACGCAGCGGTTGTACGCCATGTCGTTCAACCCTTCCGGACTGTGGCTGGTGGCCTGCACCGGACAAACGTTCTCGCAGGGCGCGTTCTCGCACTGCATGCAGGGGATCGGCTGCTCGACGATCTGAGGATCGTCGTCCGGGCCGACGTAATAACGGTCCATGCGGATCCAGTGCATTTCGCGGCCGCGCATCACCTGGTCCTTGCCGACCACGGGGATGTTGTTTTCCGCCTGGCAGGCAACCACGCAGGCGTTGCATCCGGTGCAGGAGGTCAGGTCGATCGCCATGCCCCACTGGTTGCCGGTGTTGTAGAGGCGCTCCGGATAAATCGAGTGAAGCTCGGGAACTTCCGACATCTCCTCGATCACCTTCGGCTGCTTCTTGTACTCTTCGAGCGTCGCTTGGCGGTACACCGGGCGCTCATTCAGATGCTCGGCATTGACGCCATTGTCGCCGGGCACGCCATGCTCCTGCGTGGTGGCATGAGGCACCTTGCGGCCCGTCGCCGCGACGGAGAATCCATCGCCGAACCAGTAGGCGTCCGAGGTGCGGATCAGGTTGGCGTTGAAGCCGACGTCCTTGCCGACGCGTCCGCAGCGCACACGGCCGTATCCAAGGGAAATCGAGATGCTCTGCTCGGCGTGGCCGGGCTGGACCATCACCGCGGCTTCCATTTTGTAGCTGCCCCGCGAAATCGAGATGACATCCCCGTCCTCGAGCTTTTGCTCGCGAGCCATTTTCGGCGACATCATCGCCGCGTTGCCCCAGGTGAGCTTCGTGATCGGGTCCGGCGCTTCCTGCATCCAACCGTTGTTGGCGAAGCGTCCGTCCCAGGCACACGCGCTGGGATAGAAACCGACCTCGATGCCGGTGGCGGAAGCTTTCGCTTCCGCTCCCGCCGCGGCCGAAAGCTTTTTTGCGTCGAGCGAAACTTTCACGGAATCGGGGGGCTTGGCCGATGCGATGATCCCATCGTTCAGGGCCTTCTTCCACACCGCTTCCTTATCCCTCTCTTTATTTTGGCCCGCCCACTGACCCAGCCAGAAGTTCTTGACGATGTCGTAGGCCTTCTTGTCCTTGGCGTCGATCAGCAGCGCAACGATCTCCGCCGCCGTCTTGCCGTCGAACAGAGGTGAAATGAGGGGCTGCTGAATCGCGGCCGTGCCGTCAGCCGAGCGCGCGTCCGACCAGCTTTCGAGGAAATGCGCCTCTGGGATATGCCACTTCACGGCCGCAGCCGTCTCGTCGTCATCGAGGCCCAGGTGAATTGAGTTGGCGACTTTCGAAACCGACACCGCGAATTGAAGGTCGGCTGGAGCCGTATAGGCCGGGTTGCCGCCGAGGATGACCAGAGTCTGCACCTGACCCGAAGTCATTTCGGTGGCGAGCGAGCGGAGCGCCTCGACCCCGAAATCGGTCTTGTCACTCTTGACATAGGAAACCGCGGCGCTGCCGAGAGACTGATTGATTGCCGCCGCCAGGGCATGCACAATCGCAGGCTGGCGGGCTCCGGCCACCACCAGGGCTTCCGCGCCCGCGGCCTTCAGGTCTTTTACAGCCGATGCAAGGAACTTGGCGCGGGTATCGCTGCCCTGCACCACGTTGAGGCCCGGCACGGCGCCCAGCGCGGACGCCAGATCCATAGCGAACTGCTTCACCTCGGCCGAGCGCATCCGCAAGCGATGGTCGGCGTTGGCGCCCGTGATCGAAAACTGGCTCTCCACCGCGTACAGCCGATTTGCGTGCTCAAAGTCCTCTTCGGAGGTGAACTTGCGGCGCTTAGAGAACTGCCTGGTGGGAATAACCGTCGGCGAGTCGAGACCGAGGAAGTCGGCATCAAGCGCCACGATCACTTTGGCCTTATCGAAGTGGGTCACCGGCTCGAGAGACTGGCCGAAGGCCATATTCAGGGCGGCGCTTTCATTCTCTCGCGAGATCGGTTCGTATTCGACCCACTTCGCCTTGGGAAACTTCTTCAGAGCATCGGCGCGAAGCGAAGCCAACGACGGCGACGTCACAGCCTCGCTCAAGAACCGTAGTCCGGAGCCGTCGCCGAGCGAAAGCGCCTTCGCGGCCTTTTCAAACGAGGCCCAATCGGACGGCTTGCCGCTCTCGAGAACGGTCGCCGAGCGGTCCGGATCGTAGAGGCCGAGAATCGCCGCCTGCTGCATCGCCGATGCCGCGCCCAGGCTTCCAGAATGATCGGGATTGCCTTCGATCTTGGTCGGACGCCCATCGTGCGATTCCACCAGCAGTCCGCTCACTCCGCCCGACAGCGACATCACCGTGGAGTAAAAATAGGGACTGCCGGGGATCATATCCTCCACGCCCTTGGCGTACGGGAGGATGTGTTCGACGGGACGGTGGCAGGCGGTGAGCCCGGCGAGGCCGAACGAGGCCGCCATCAGCTTCAAGACCGTGCGGCGTGAATTCGCGTCCAGCATCTCCGAGGCATTCGCGGGAAACTCGCGATGAACCCACTCGCTGAATTCCTTGGTGCCGGCAAGTTGGTTGAGAGACCGCCAATACTTCGGTCCACTCTGTTTGGTCGCAATATTGATAAGATTCGTCACGTGACTCACCGATGGCACCCGGAACAGTTCGTCGGAGGATTGATGTGCTTGGCGGCAACCAGTTCTCGCCCGATCTCCGCCGGATCGCGATCCGGCACCCAGTCGAGCTTGGTCACCAGTTCCACCGGGCGGATATTTGGCGCGGGGTTGCGGTGGCACTCCAGGCAAAACGCCATATTCAGAGGCTTGTCCTGATGCACTTCAATCATTTGGTCGATTCGCCCGTGGCAGCTCACGCAGCTCACGCCTGCGTTGATGTGCGCGGAGTGATTGAAATAAACGTAGTCGGGAAGGTGATGGATCTGCACCCAGGGAATCGGCTGCCCTGTGGCGTAGCTTTCCCGCACCTTTTCAAGTCGTGGGCTCGTCGACTTCACCCGGTTGTGGCAGTTCATGCAGGTTTCCGTCGCCGGGACCGCCGCGTAAGCGGCCTTGTACACCGTCGAGTGGCAATAATAGCAATCCATGCCCAACTGGCCGGCGTGCAGCTTGTGGCTATACGGCACCGGCTGAACCGGTTGATAACCTGTATCGATTACCGTCGGGTAGGTGTAATAGGCATAGGCACCGGCGCCTGCCAGAGCCCCGAGCCCGAGCACGGCGCCTGCCACCTTTAA
>Ga0335069_10000063_pt1 | contig 180985 bp, 148 predicted proteins | sample Lox_Sample_11_FD_206714 | JGI IMG/M metagenome (GOLD analysis project Ga0335069, IMG submission 206714) | Soil microbial communities from Loxahatchee National Wildlife Refuge, Florida, United States - Lox_Sample_1.1 | ecosystem: Environmental > Terrestrial > Soil > Wetlands | place: USA... | reverse complement strand
GGCCCGGAGGCGCCGGGCACCGAACCGCTCCATTTCTGAAATCCGTGCGCAGTTTCTCGTAAATGACTTATCATTTTCACTGCTCCTCTTTTCTAATAACAGCCGATTGCCCCCCGGTGTGGACAGGCCCCGTTTGCGGCAGCATGTTTCCCATGGGATGCGGGCCGGCTTGGGCCTTGACTACACTCGCCATCCGTTGCGGCATCTTCACCGTCTCCCGTGTGCGGAAATTTGATAATTCCGCGCCCATTGAAGCTTGCGTTATGCCAAAAGCTGGAAGCCCTTGTGAACATAATCGTCCGGCGGTGGCGAAGGCATTGATCCGGCTACTTGGCCGCGCCAGATTTGCCCTCCTTCGCGGTGTAATGCAGATTCGTGGTGGTCATGAACCCGTTGACATCCAACAACAGGGTCACGGGCAGGTTGCTCACCAGAATCCCCGGCTTGGGGATGTTGGAATTGACCATACTGTATTCAGCCCAGGGCGTTTGCCAGGAGCCGTTCTTGAACGTCGCCTTGAAGGTCCACAGGCCGGTCTTCTTGTTGTACGTCGGCACCTTGAATGTGCTCCGGCCGTTGAGCGCGGTCCCTTTTCGCGGGAGCGCAAACGTCAGCGACGCGCCGCCGATGTCCAGCGTCGCCTCCTGGCCGACAAAATTGGAAACCCCTGGCAAATCGAAGGAGCCGTCGATGGTACAACCGTCAGCATTGGTCTTGGCGAAGTTCAACGTCGGTGTGATCTTCGAGAGATCGAACTCACACGCCACGGTGACGGTGAAGTTGCTGGTGATTGACGTCACCGCGTTGCTGATCGTCACACTGGCTGCAAACGGGCCGCAATTGGTGGCGTAGGCGTGCTCGACCGTGTTGGAGGGCGACCAGACGTTGGTGACGCCGTCGCCAAACGACCATTGATAGCTGAGGCTGCCGCCGCCCGGATTGGTGGCGCCGACGCTGAACAGATTGGTGTCCCCGGCCACCACGAGAATTACGTTGCCCACCTGCAGCACCGCGTTCGACGTGGTCACTCCGTTGGTAATCCTCGGCGGGACAGGCGTGACGGCGATATAGCTGGTCTGCGTCAGCGTATTGCTGCCGGACGGTCCAGCCACGGTCAGGCTGACGTCGTAACTGCCGATGCTAGCGTAGGTGTGCGTCAGGCTCCCCATGGTGGTGTTCGTGGTCGCGCCATCACCGAAACTCCAGAACCGGTTCGTGATGCTGCCCGTCGAGGTGTCGGTGAATGTCACCGTCAACGGGACCGCACCATTGGTCGGGCTGCCGCTGAACCCGGCGACGGGCGCTGTAGGAGAGCCCACCACCAGCCTTACATAACCGCGGGAACTGATGTCCACGGTGTACCCCGCACTCGAGTCCGGCGTTGTGCCAATGGCCAGGATACTGGCGGTGCCGTTTGTGGACAGAGAGCCGCTGTAGCGAAACAGTGTGTACGTGCCGCTCGAGAACCCCCCGGCATCGACGACATTGAGCGTGCCGTTCAGGGTCAGGTTTCCAGTGACCACGGTTTGGGCGCTGTTGCTGCCCAGGGCGCATTGGACGATGGCTCCCTGGTTGATCGTCAGATCGTCGCTAATCGTGAGGGTACCGACTCCGTCGCCGGGCGCCAAAGTGCCGCTGACGTTCACCGGGCCATTGATGATGCCGCTACCACCCAGCGTCCCGCCACTGACAACAACGACGGCACCAGTGCCGGTCCCACTGCCCTTGGTGTTATCAACCAAGAGTGTGCCGTTGCTTACGATCGTGCCGCCGCTATACGTGTTCTGGCCGGTCAGAGTGAGGGCGCCGGCGCCAATCTTGGTCACCGCCACGGTATGGGGCGTCCCCGCGCCGGTGCCGTTGGCGATCACGCCGGCAAAAATCGTGCTCGAGTCTGCGCCCCCGATGATATATGTGTCCACACCCGGACCCGGCTGGGTGCTGCCGCGCAACGTCGATCCTGAACGACCGGTCAGCCCGCCAAGGGGAACCGCAACGCTCGCGCTGGAACTGTTGTTGATGTCGCCCGAGGCACCGGTGTCGAACACAGCATTGGCCCCGCCCCACGGGCTGGCACCCTGATTGAACTGCAGTACGCCGGTGTTGGTGATGGCCAGTGTGCCCGTGAACCCGGAGCAGTCCCCTTCCAGCGCCAGGATCGTGCCCGCGGGCAGGTTTACTGTCAGAGAATCGGAACCGGCCAGCGCGCCACTGAGCGTATTCGCCCCGCTGGTGACGTTGAGGACGCTCGCCGAGAGAATCGTGATCGGCGTGTTGGAGGACGCCACCGAATCCTGGCTGAAACTGAGCGTGCTGCCCGACAGGGTGATGGGGCCGGTACCCAGGACGCCGGTATCCGTGATCACCGCCGCCGCATTAAAAAAGGTCAGCGCGTTGTTCGTCGGGGGCGCGGCCAACCCGCCCACGGTGACCGGACTGGGGTTCGGCGCACTGTTGCTGACGACGACCTGGGCCCGGTAGAGGGTCAGCATATTGGTGCTGATGGGGCCGCCGAGCTGGCAGTCGATGATTTGGATGCCTTGGGCGTTGTAGATTTCGAAAGTATTCGTTGGCGCCGTGATGTTCACGTCACACAGCGTGAAGTTGGAAACCAACATCTCCGGCAGGCCCCAGAGAATACCGGCGATATTTCCGCCGACCGACGTCGCCGTTACGTTGCTAATGATCACGTTTTGCCAGACCGGCGTCAAGCTGGTGACCTGTTGCACGACGTCCGTGGATGCCATGTAGGGGCTGGCATTGAACGAAGTCTGCGGGGATCCGATCTCATTGTAGTAGCTGTAAATCGCGATCGGGAAGTTCACGTTGGTCATCGTGAGATCGAGATACCGGAGGTTTTGCACCACGCCGCCCCGGCCCCGGTCCGACTTCATCTTGATGCCGTACTCCGTGCCGTTGAACGTGCAGTTGCTCACGAGCAGATCATGGACACCGCCGGAAGTGATGCTGCCAATGGACAAACCGTGTCCGGTGCCGAACGTGCAATTGGAGACCGTAATTCCCGCCGCCGCGCCGCTTCCGCCCAGTTCGATATTGTCGTCACCGCAACTGATCCAGCAATTGCGAACCAGCATGTTGGTCGACGACACATCCATCCCGTCCGTGTTGTGGGAATCGAACGGCGTGTTGACCGTCACTCCCTGGATCGTCACGTTGATGTTATTGCCCTTCAGCACCATGTGGAACGTGGGCGGATTCTGGAGCGTCACGCCCTGGATCAGCGCGTTGGAGCAACCGCTCAGATTGATGAACGGCGGCCGCGTGGAGGCCAGCGGGTACCACCAGTTGGTTCCCTGACCATCGATCGTTCCCCCGCCGTTGATCTCGACGTCGTGCAGGTGCGAACCATTAATGAACGGGGTGCTGGCCAGCGGCCAACTGCTCATCGGAAGCATGCGCAGCACCGTGTTCGTGTCCACCTCCAGGCAGACCATGCTGGCCAGCGTGATCGGGCCGCTCAGGTAATTCGTCGACAGGCCCACCGCTGACACCACGACCGTGCCTCCGCCAAGGGTCGACACCGCATTAATCGCGTTTTGGATCGCGGTGGCGTTGTTGGCCACGCCGTCGCCGAGCGCACCGAACGCGGTCACGTTGGTGCTCAGAGCCGGAATAGTTGGCAATGGTGGGTCACCATAGACCGTCGGCGGCGCAATGTTGGTGACGATGATGTAGTTGACCAGGTTGGTCAGGCTGAAGCCGCCGACCCCGAAAACATAGAGGGAAACCGAGTTGGTGCCGGACACCTGGTACGTGTGACTCACGGTGGTGGCCGTGGTGCTGATGATGGAGCCATCGCCAAACTGCCAGAGCCGATTGGTGATAAGGCCGCTGGAAGTGTCGGTGAACACCACCGTCAACGGTACGGCGCCGAGTGTCGGGCTGCCGCTGAAGCTGGCCACGGGCGGAGCTGAATTGGTCACGACGATGTAACCGGTCTGGGTCAGGTTGCTCGAGCCCAGCGGACCGGAGACTGTGAGGCTCACCGTGTCGACGCCGGAGGTCGCATAGCTGTAGGCGACGGTGGTCTCGGTCGTATTGGTGGTCCCCCCATCGCCGAAGTCCCAGAACCGGTTGGTGATCGTGCCGATGGAGGTGTCTGTAAATGTTACGAGCAGCGGCGCCGAGCCGGTCGTCGGGCTGCCGCTGAAATTGGCCACGGGTGCCGCCTCGATAATCGTCAGCGTGGCGTTGGAGCTGACAACGGTCCCGGCCGCGTTCGAAACAATCACGGAGTACGTCCCGGCGTTGATGTCCTGCGCGTTGGTGATGGACAGCGTGGCGCCGGTCGCGCCGGCCAGCACGTTGGTGGTGTTGAACAACCACTGATAGGATGGATCGGGAACGCCGGTGGCCGCCACGCTGAACGTCGCGATCGTCCCGGCGGTCACCGTCATGCTGACCGGGTTGGTCAGGATATTCGGAGCCAGTTGCGGCACCCAACCGTACAGCCAGCACGTGGCGGAACTGGCGCAGGCCAGCCGGGGGTCGCCGTTGGTGAGCACGGTAAGGCCCACGTCGACGGCCGCCGAGTTGTCCAGATTGCTGTTTCCGTATTCCCAGAGGATCTGGCTGCTGAGAACGGCTGCGGATGGCGACACGTAGCCGTTGCCGCCGGTGGTGTCGATGTTGCAGTTGATCCACGCGGCGACACCGTCGGGATAGCCGTTTGCATCCGACATCGTGATATTCGAGACTGTGCCACTGGCTCTTGTGAGCCGGCAGTCCACGAACGAGAAGCCGTTGCTGGCGTACTTGCCGTCCGGTCCGAGCCAGCCACCGGGTGTGGTACCATTGTCGGTGCGCGGCGCGGCCAGATTGTAATTGCTGGCTGTGGGAATCGTGCGACATTCGCAGTTGGTGATGAACAGATTGCCGCCGCCCCAGAAGTAGTCGTAATTGCCCTGAATGAGGCTGTTGTAGAAATAGCCCTGCGACGAGTTGGCATTGGCCAGAATCGTGTCCTGACGGCTGTCCACCTCGGCATTGTTGAGGATGAACTGTTTGGCTCCCGTTTCAATCATCAGCGCTTCGGCCTGCGAACCGCCCTGCGCCGTGGTGTTGACGACCGTCATGTTCTCAATCGCCAGGTTGTTGGCGTAGATCTTGAACGCCATGCGGTAGTGGGTACTGGCATTGTTGTTATTGTTGTTGGCGTATCCCACTACCGTGCCGGTCCGGCTCTGGCCGCGAAACGTGATGTTGTTCTTGGACCTTGTATCGACGATCTCCGTGTAGGTGCCATTGCGGATATTGATCAGCGTGTAGGTCGTGTTCCCGTTGGGTAACGAATCCACCGCGCCCTGGACGGTGGCGAAGTCGCCGCTGCCATCGGCGGCCACGACGACATTGTTCGGGTTGGCCGGGCCGGTCGGCTTGGTGGTAAACGCCCAACCGTTGGAGGTTGTGATGCCGGCATACAGCGCGCCGTTGGTGTCGGTGAACAGGCCGGCATCGACGGTAACGTAGTACTGTTGGTTGGTCGACAACACGCCCAGGTGCGGATAGATCGCCGCCGTGTTGCTGGTGATGATCACCGGGTAGGTCGCAAACGATTCCGTCGCGATGGTTCTGACCTGCAACAGGCCGTGGCTCGTGTCGATCGTGTCCACGGGCGTGGTGCTGTTGGTCGAGTTGTAAATGTTGATCTTGCCCGTGTGGCTGAGAACAGGCGTCTGGCTGAAGGTGATGAACAACGGCGTGTCGTAGCACACGTTGGTGGCGCCGTCGGCCGGCGTCAGCGTGGCGGTCATCGCCGAATCAACGGTCAGCACGGCATTCGAACTGGTCACCGATCCAGCGGAATTGGCGATGAAGACGCTGTAGGTCCCGGCATTGGCCGGGGTCGCACTGGCAATCGTGTAGGTGGCATTGGTCGCGTTATTGATGGGCGTGCTGCCGAAATACCACTGATAGGTGGGGGCCGGGACGCCGTTGGTGGAAACCACCGTGAACGAGGCTGTCTGCGTGTTCGTGACCGTGAGGCTCTGCGGTTGCGACTGGATGGACGGGGCAACGATGACGTACAAAGTCGCAGCGTTGGTCGCGCTACCGGCGACGTTGTTGGCAATCAGGGTATAGACGGACCCATCCTGCGAGTACTGGACATTGGTCAGGATGAGGGGAACATCTGTCGCACCTGAGATGGGCGCGCCGCCCAGGTACCATTGTACTGTCGGCGTGGGATAACCGGCCACGGCCGCATTGAACGTCCCGTCGTTGCCCTGGATCACGGTCTGGTCGGTCATCCCGCTGATGCTCGGCGCCACGTTGCCCTGGGCCACCGTCAACGCCATGCAGTTGGTGGACGCGCCGTCGCTATTGGTGGCGATCAGGCAATAGCTGCCGGTGTCGTTGGTTTGTGCGTTTGCGATGGTCAACGTGGCGGTGGCACTACCCGAATTGGTGGACCCGTCCGCCTGGGGGCCATCCGTCGTGTTGACGCCATTGAATTGCCAGTACACGCCCGGCGTCGGAACGCCCGTAACCGTCGCGCTGATCACCACGGCCGAGCCGGGGGTAGCGACCTGGTTCGTGGGGCCGACCATGCCCGGCACGACGGGCATGTAGGTGACACCGAGGATGCCGGCCGAGGCCAACTGATTTGTGTTCCACAATTTGCTCGGATCCAACGGCGGCAGGCTGATCGTCGAAAAGCTGCCGGCCTGGGTGCCGACGAAAAGCTGGTACTGGTCGCCGATGTTCAGCGGCGCGACCCCATTGGTGATCACGGTCAACGTGCCTGCTTCCGTGAGCGTGCCAATCACGTTGAGCGCGTCGTTGCTTCCGGGCTGGCTGTTATCGAGCTTCATAATCGTCGTCGATCCTGAGGCGAGGGTCAGGTTGTTGGAAACAGTCAGTGTTCCCGCCAGCGTACCGGAGCCAAGCGACAATGTCCCCGCGCTCGCGAACACGACATTGCCAACAATTGTGCCCGAGCCGCTGACGGTGCCCGAGGTGTTGGTAATGTTGGCCGAAACACTCAGGACGCCACCGGACAGGCTGAGGTAGTTCCCCACGCCTGTGACGGTCACGTAGATCACGTTGGATACAGTTCCATTATTGCCAATCAGAAGCCCATTGTTTTGGGCCGAGGCGTTGCCGAGGAAGAGGTTCGTCGTGCCGCCGCAATCCCAGAGTGCGCCCCCTTGAACGGTCGCGGTATTATTCGAGGCGTTGGAGGAGGCGCCAATGCTTCCTGTGTTCCTGGTAAACAACCTGCCGCCCGTGTCCAACAGCAGCGAGTTGAAAAAACCCGCATTCCCGACCTGGATCGTGCCCAGGTCAACCATCGAACCGGAATTGGAGATCACCAGCGAACAGGACGAGGAGCCCGAGACGCTGCCGACCAGGCTGGCCGCTGAATTCGACCAGGACGAATTTGGGCCGCTAATGACCAGCTTGGAGCCGTTGGCGGTCAGGTTGTTGGCGATGACGAGGTTTCCCGCCGCGACAAAACCGTTGGTCAGGTACACGGTGGTTGCTCCGTTTTGCCGCCCCACGATCATCCGCGCGTTATTGGTCGAATTGGTGCAGAGTATCGAGCCGCACGAAATGTAGATGATTGTTGTCCCCGTCTGACCCAGGACGAACCCCGACGCGGAGGTCGTATTGCCACTGAGGCCCGCAAAGATATTGGTGCCGAAATCCAGCGTCAGCGTCACGCTATTGCCGCCGCCGGAGGCGCCAAGCAGCACGTAGCCAATCCCGGAAAAGTTGTTGGTCAGTTGGATATCATACGCGCCGTTCTTGGCGAAGAGCGCGGTGTCGGCGCTCCCGCCGGGAGCACCGTTGGTCGTGCCGTCGGCCGTATTGCTCCAGTTGCTCGGGTCCGTGAAGACCCCGCCGCTTGGGCCAACCCAGGTGAAAGTGGCCGCGCGGCTGTTGATCGCGCTCGCCAGCAACCCCAGCCCGAGCGCCAATGCAGGTGCCACGCGAGATCTCCGGGATTCGCCGCTGTGTGCGCGCCAACGGGGCCGGATACGTCCCAGGTAACGCGCGGAGTGAACTGCTGGAACACCGTGAAGAAGGATCTTCATCGTCTCACCAGTATGGGTTTGCTGCGTGCCCGAAGAGGCCGTGCCGACGAGCGAAGCGCAAGCCATCGGCGCAACCGGACACACGAGCCCCGTCAAATCCCGGCAGGACCCACCTTGGGGCAATCATGACCACGGCTCCCTCGGGACGAAACGGTACGGTATGTTGAGTCGTTCTGTTCAAACGTCGGGTGCTTCAGGAGTCCGCCGACGGACCATTTCCGGCCCGCCTTTATGAAAGCACTCCAATCCGTCGGTTAACTGCCGCACGATGTGTGCCAGCCATTCCTGCGCCTGATCGCCCGAAAATGGCCATGCAATCGTTGGCATTAGACGCTGGATCTCAGGCACATCCGCTCGAGCTGGATTCGAAATTAAGAATCTGGCCTCACGTAGCATCAGGGTCGAACGATTTCGTAAGCTATCTCGACGAGCGGATTTGCGCCGAGAAATGGGCGAGATCTATGCAGTGTGCGTGACGGTGCTCTCACGTCATACCACGCCGTGCTTGCATTCGCGGCGGGGTTGGTTTAGGAAACTGGCCGCTAAAACCTGGAAAGGAAGCACCCACCAGATGGAATCGAATATACTGCAGAATCTGTATGTGTTTTTGCTGGCGACGTTCCTGGGCCTGGAAGTGATCCGGCACGTTTCGCCATTGTTGCATACGCCGTTGATGTCGTTGACCAACGCCATCTCGGCCATCGCGGTCGTCGGCTCGATTGTCATTGCCGGTGAACAGCGGACGACATTGAGCGCCGTGCTCGGAACGGTTGCGGTCGCGGCCTCGATGACCAACATCGTTGGCGGCTACATGATCACCTACCGCATGCTGGTGATGTTCAAGAAGCGCGAACCCAGGAAGTCGTAATGGAACATCTCATTCAATTTGTCTATATGGCGGCGGCGGCGTGCTTCATCCTCGCCTTGAAATGGATGAGCGCCGTGCCGACCGCCCGCCGCGGGGTCATCACGGGCATCCTCGGAATGACGCTGGCCGTCGGCGGCACGTTGCTGTTGCTGGGACCCGAGGCGAACGCCCGCGGCTGGTTCGAAACCTATCGCTGGATCCTGGTTGCGTTCGTCGTCGGCACCATCATTGGTGTGCCGATGGCGATGATGCCGATGACTGCTGTGCCGCAGCGAACTGCGTTGTCGCACGCCTTCGGCGCGTTGGCCGCCGCGCTGGTTGGGACGGCGGAGTATTACCTGCGGGGCGCCAGTCTCACCCATTTCACGATGACGGCGTTGGGCATCGAAGTACTCTTGGGATACCTGACGTTTACGGCGAGCTTGATGGCCACCGGAAAGCTCCAGGAAATTCTCCCTACGCGTCCCATCACCTATCGTGGGCAGAACTTCGTCAATTTCACCCTGATCGGCATCGCCGCCGCCTGTGCCGTCGCCCTGGTCATCGATCCGTCCAAATCCTGGCTGTTCCCGGTCATCTCGGTGTTGGCGCTCATTTTCGGCGTGTCGCTGATCATCCCGATCGGCGGCGCGGACATGCCCACGGTCATTTCGCTGTTGAACTCCTACGCCGGTCTCTCGGCCTGCGCGATGGGCTTCGTGCTCGACAACAAACTGCTCATCATCGCCGGCGCGCTCGACGGTTCCTCGGGCTTCATCCTCTCGGTCATCATGTGCAAAGCCATGAACCGCTCGTTCACCAACGTCCTGTTCGGGGCGTTCGGACAGGTCCAGGTGGCCGCGGCCGCCACGGAAAAACGTCCCGTCCGCAGCGCGGCCCCCGAAGAAGCGGCGGCCTTGCTGGAATCGGCCAACGCCGTGATGATCGTGCCCGGCTATGGCATGGCGGTCGCCCAGGCCCAGCACAGCGTCCGCGACCTGTACGACGCGTTGACCAAGCAGGGCGTGAACGTCCGCTTTGCGATTCATCCCGTGGCAGGCCGCATGCCCGGCCACATGAACGTGTTGCTGGCCGAAGCCGACATCCCTTACGACAAACTGCTGGAGATGGACGAAGCGAATGCCGAGATGCCCCAGACCGACGTGGCGCTGATCATCGGCGCCAATGATGTGACCAACCCCGCCGCCCGCACCAACAAGGCCAGCCCGATCTACGGCATGCCGATCCTCGACGTGGACAAGGCGCGCACGGTCATGGTCATCAAACGCAGCATGAACCCCGGGTTCGCCGGCATCGACAACGATCTCTATTACCAGGAGAAGACGCTGATGCTGTTCGGCGACGCCAAGGGATTCACCTCGCAGATTCTGAAGAGCCTGAGCAACGCCAACGGCGGCAGCGGCCTGCACTGAGGCTCCCGCCGAACCACTCGACTCAGTCGTTGTCATGTGGATCACGGCGTGCGCGCCCCGCCCGTTTGCCGGAGGTCTCATTGCAGGCCATTGAGGATGACCTCCAGTATCGGCAGGAACATCGCGAACACGATCGTGGCGACAATCACCGCCAGGAGCACAATCATGATCGGCTCCAGCAGCGACGTCAGCGCTCCCACGGCGTTGTCCACCTCTTCGTCATAAATGTCCGCCACTTTGATCAGCATGTCCGGCAGAGCCCCGGTCCGCTCGCCGACCCCAACCATGCTGATGACCATCGGCGGGAAGATCTTCGTGGCTTTTAGCGGCTGCACAATCGGCTCGCCTTCCTTGACCGCATCATGCACGCGGGTCACCGCGTCGGCGATCACGGCGTTGCCGGCGGTTTCGCGGACGATGCTGAGCGCCTGCAGAATGGGAACCCCGCTGGAAATCAATGTTCCCAGCGTCCGCGCGAACCGGGCGATACCGACCTTGCGGATGAGTTGACCGAACAGAGGAGCGCGGAGCTTCAGCGAATCGATCGCGTAACGTCCTTTCGCGGTCCTGCCGACGATCTTGAAGGCGATGAACAAGCCAATCGCGGTAAATGCGATCAGCACCAGTTCGTGTCGCACCATGTTGCAGACATCCACAACGAAAACCGTCAATCGTGGCAGCGGCTTTCCATTCAGCAGGTCGCTGAACACATCCTGGAAGGTTGGCACAACCTTCACCATCAGCAGCACGACGATAATCATGGCCATCGTCATCACAACGCTCGGGTACACCATCGCCGCAATGACTTTGCCTTTGATTTTCTGCGCTTTTTCCTGGAATTCGGCCAGCCGCTTCAGGGTGACCTCGAGCATGCCACCGGCTTCGCCCGCCCGCACCATGTTCACGTACAGCTTGCTGAAGATTTGCGGATGCTGGGCCAACGCATCGCTGAATGTGCTGCCGCCTTCGATGCTCTCCGTCAACCGGACCATCGTCCGCTGCAGAACCGCATTCTTCTCCTGCTCGCGCAGCACCTCGATCCCTTGGAGCAGCGGCAGACCCGACTCGATCAATGTCGCCAGTTGACGCGTAAACGAAGTCAGCACTTTGGATCGCACCTTGTTGTTCGGAAAGAACTTCAACTCGATCCGACCCACGCCCTTCCTGGCGAGATGCTCCCGAGGCTTGGCAACATGCGTAGGGGTGGACGGGGGCCGACTCAGCTTGGGGATCGTGACGACCCGGCTGACGTTCGTCGGGAAATACCCCATGTCACGAATCCGTCTCAGGGCGTTGGTGGTGTCGTCACCGTCGAGAACACCGGCGATCTCCTTGCCTCTTGTATCTACCGCGGCGTAATTGAATCTTGGCATACGGACCTCCTCTCTGACTACGTGGTCTCAAAGACTCGCGCCCATCTGCATTCACCATCCATAATGCTTTGCTCCATCCAATTAGACAGCGCCCAGGTCACATCCTCACGACCCTGTGCCAACCCCGCCATCCTCTCGCTCTCGCTCTTGCTCCTATTCTCCCTCGACCTGCTTCCCCCGCCCGCTTTCGCGAACGCCTCCGCCGCTGTCGAGGCATCTCCGCACAGCGCCAAAACCCCCCGAACGAAGCCAAACGAAGCCAACCCGTTTTTCGACATTTCGCGTTTTGCAACTACCGATAGCCGAATCACATACAATCGCGGCGGACGCCAGAAACCGTTGGCTTCGTTTCGCAGAAACACGGGGGTGGGGGTAACCCCCTGCCACTCTTTCTCTTGCTCGTACTCTTGCTCCCCCCGTTTGGACTGCGGCGACTGGTCGCCGCTTTGCCGTTCGCCCGCCATCGCCTCGCGCAAACGTCTCCTCGCACCTTACGGGGGAGCCGAGTCCGACGGAGCCGAGTCAGCGAGACGCGCCGAATGTGTGCCCACGGCGCAAACCCCGCTGTCGTGTGCGGGAAAGGACTAAGGTGAGGGGTGGGGTCTTTCATTGCCCGGTCGGAAAGGGCTTGGGTGACGGGGCTTTGTACCATCTTCCAGCCGACCGCCGACCGCGCCAACCATCAGCCATCAACCATTTTGCGTTGTTTCAAAGAACGACGGCCCGACGAGTATCACCACGCAAGTACAACTGCCTGCCGCCGTGGCCGCATGTTGCGATGCCTAATCACCACCCAGCTTAACCCAAACGGAAATGAAAAAAAGCGACAGCTACCACCTGCCCGTGTCTCATTTTCGGCGGGGACGCCGCCACCACCCCGATTTCCCTCCGTTGTGCGCCGGTCTCCTGACCGCGCACAATCCCCGACCGAAGGTCTCCCGTCTCAGGCCTCACCTGCCCCGAATTCTTTTCGGGGCTGGCCCAAGGCGCCGCCGCTCCGGTTGTCAGCCTGTGCCTGCCGCAAGCCGAACGAAACGGAGCTGACCGCGGGCCTGCCCGAGGGCCTACACGATCGAGAGGGACTTGAGGCGAAGATGTAGCGGCGTTTCTGTGAAACGCCGAATTCTCATCGATTCGGGCAACAGCCCGTCAAGAGTTGACCCCGGAGACTGCTCCCTTCAGTTCTGCTCTTCGCAAAGGGTGCGCCGTCAAGACTCAAGTCAGAGGATGCAAATGTATCAATGATTAGAAACGGTATCAGACCTGACCCTACGTCGTTTAACAAAGAGGCAGCGCTGTATCGATGCATTGTACTACCATGTATCGCCTCCGGTCAGCCCCGCATCGTCACGCACCGGCCGGTTTTCGGCTTCGGCGGACTTGCGACAGTACGTGAGCTACCCGGGCACGGTCAATGTGTGAGTCGGCGTCCTTGGTCATGATGTTCAGGAACCGATGGGCACTGATCGGACGATCCGCGATGAGCTTTCCGTTGTAGAGGATGCTGAACACGCCATACGGCGTTGGAAGCTCCCGTGACGCCCTGGCGCTGCCGACTCGAACCACCTTTGGCTCCAGCCCCAACGTCCTGGACGCCTCGGCAATCCTCTCCGCCGATTTTGCAGCATACGGGCACTGATCGGCAGCCAGGATCGTGAGACCCTTCCGGTACCTCTCGAACAATCGCTCCCGTTCGACAATGAAACGGGGATCAGGGGCTGTCTTCTGGAGTTTTTTGACGAGCAGTTCATACGGAGGGATGCGGTCCACCGAGACAAAACCCGCCTTGATGAACAAATCGCTCCCTGCCATGAAACTATCCGAACTCGTCACCACGGCGACCCCTCGACACTTGCTCGTCTTCGCGTCCCGGAGACAACTTTCCAAGAGAAGAGACCCGAGCCCTTTCCCCTGGTGTTTGCGGTTGACCATCAAGCAATGGATGACAAGGTAACCCGCCGCCTCCACGGGTCTCCACGCGTGACGGCCAGGAGCATACTCGATCATCCCCACATCACCGAATTCCCGTGAGCGGAGCACCTTGTACCTCAGGCCTTCCGCATAACGCTTCCGGAGCCAATTCGATTTCCAACGGTATCCCAGGTTGTTGGGTTTTTTGTTGCCACAGAAGCTGCAGTCGCCGACGTTCTCGGCATTCGTGTCGATGACTTCGTAGTCTCTCATCGCCGTCTCCGGGACCAAGACCTACCCTTGCCACCCCACACCAACGCTCCAATACTCCAGTACTCCGGTACTCCAGTTCAGTTACGCCGGCTTGGTTCCGTTGTGGGTGACGCACGCGCCCTTGATGATCTCGTCGCTGAAATCGAGATTCAGCTTGCCGTCCTTGACCAGCAGCTTGAGCAACTCGACGACGTTCCGTCCATACAACTGGCTGGCGTGCACGGGCAACGTGCTGGGCAGATTGGTCGGCCCGATGAGCGTGACGCCGTGCTTGACGACTTCCTTGTCGGCTTCGGTCAATTCGCAATTGCCGCCGGTCTCGGCCGCCAGATCCACGATGACCGAGCCCGGCTTCATGGCGGCGACGGTTTCTTTGGTGATCAGGCGGGGCGCGGGCCGGCCGGGAATCAAGGCCGTGGTGATGACCACATCGAATTCCTTCGTCTTGTCGGCCAGCATTTGCTGCTGCTTGCGTTTCGCGTCGTCGGACAGCTCCTTGGCGTAACCGCCCTTGTCCTGCGCGTCTTTGATGCCGAGATCGAACTCCAAAAACTTCGCGCCGAGGCTTTCGACCTGCTCCTTCACCACGGGCCGCACGTCGTAGCCCCACACGACCGCGCCGAGCCGGCGCGCCGTGGCGATGGCCTGCAATCCCGCCACGCCCGCGCCGAGCACGAGCACCTTGGCGGGACGGATCGTGCCCGCGGCCGTCGTCATCATCGGCAAATATTTGCCGAGAGAGGCGGCGGCAATCAATACCGCCTTGTAGCCCGCCACGTTCGCCTGCGAGGACAGCGCGTCCATGCTTTGCGCGCGACTGATGCGCGGAACGGCGTCCATGCTGAACGCCGTGACTTTGCGCGCCGCCAGGCGTTTCACGAGATCCGGATTGACCGCCGCGTAGAGGAACGCAATCAATACCGCGCCTTCCCGCAACGCGTCGGCTTCATGCTTGCCCAGCCGCGGATTTTCCTGCGGCCTGTGAATTTTGACGACGATGTCGGAATCACTGAACAAAACGTTCGCGCTGACGATTTTGGCTTTGGCCTTCTCGTAATCGCTGTTGGAGAAAAACGCGCCCGCGCCGGCCCCGTCTTCCACGAGGACTTCGAGGCCCAGTTTGCCAAGCGCGGCCAATGACTCCGGCACCAGCGCGACGCGACGTTCGTTCGACACAATTTCTTTTGGAATTCCAATTTTCATGGGGTAATCGGCCTGCTCGTATACCAAACCCGCGCCCCATTGTCATCCCCTTTCCGCGCGCCGTGATGGTGGGGCGGGCGTCTCGCCCGTCTCGTTGTAGCCTCCCCAAACCGTGGACGTCTCGCCCGCCTCGTTGCCGGTGTCAACGCGCCGGCTTGCCAACGGGATTCGGTTGCGGGTAGACTTCCGCGATGGACCCCATAGACGAACTGAAGCAAAGCATCAAAGAAGCCGTCAACAACCTGGCCACCGCGCAACGAGCCTTGCAGGCGGCTCGCATGGGCGAGGCCGAGAAGGAGTGGCTCAAACAGCAGTTGGACACGGCGACCAGACAGGTCACCTCCCTGAATAACGGGGTCGCGCACTTCTCACCCAAACGCTAATCCCATATCCTGCCGACGCAGCCACGTTCCACTACGCGCTGTGGAGCGGTTCTCTACCAAACGTCGGCGTGTTGTCGATGGCGTCAGTCTTCGTCATTGGCCGGCGGATGCGCCGAACAACGACGCAGGTTTTGGAACAACCGCCACCAGTACACCGGCGCAAATACTCCATACTCGCCGATCGAGAATAGCAGATACCCCACGATGATCAACGCCGAGGGACGGATATGCCGATACGCCCCGTTCCGCAGCACCTCGCCCTGTGAGAAAATGTAAATATAGGGAAGACAGTTGTTGTACGGCCCAACGGCGGCGCCACACTCGGGACAGAACCATCGGTCATGTTCCTGGGGCGTGAAACACCGAAGACAGACCGGCACGCAATCCGGGTTCCTCAGTGCCGCCGTCAACTCCGGTCCCCATGGATCCGGCGGAACCGCGAGGCGACGCGTCCAACCCGCTGCCGCGACGCCCAGCCGCCATACGCAAAGCACCCCCACGACCACATAGATGAACTTCTCGATTCCCACAGCGCCGTCCATTCGCACGCCGATGGCAAGCCATCACCGCCGACAGGCAATCTGACGATACAACTCGGACAATCCAGTCTCACGTCCGGGCGAAAACTGCAAGAACGATCGCAGAGACAAGGCGCCGCCGCTGTGACACAAAACTGGCGACCCCAACAGGAGGGGGCTGAAGCAGGTTGTCTGGCGGTTTCACGAGATGGACATGCGGCGGGAGGGACTGAGTGTACCACCAACGAGCCGCGCGCTGCCTTTGACCCGCGGTTGGTGCGACAGATCATTCTTTCACTGACCGGCTGTCGCTCGCGCCAAAGCATGCTGGGCCGGGACAAAATCCGGCTTGAGACTCAGGGCCTGCTGGTAGTGTTGGATGGCCTCGGGTGTGCGCCCGAGTGTTTCCAAAGCGAGTCCCAGATTGTAGTGCGCCTGAGCGAGATCAGGCCTGGTCTGCAACGCCTGCTCGAAGTGACCCATGGCGTCTTGCAGTTTGTCCTGCCCCGCCAAAATCATGCCCAGGTTGTTGTGCGCCTCAGCGAAATCGGGCTTGGCCCGCAGCGCCTGCTCGAAGTGACCGGTTGCCTCTTGGAATTTGCCCTGGCCCAGCAGAACCGCGCCCAGGTTATTGTGGGCCTCGGCACAGTTCGGATTGATCCGCAATGCCTGTTCGTATTGAGTGATCGCTTGAGGAATGTGGCCCGACTGCTGAAATCCAATCCCCGAGTCGCTGTGTGCCTTGGCGCACCGCACAACGCCCTGTGACAGGTTAAACGCCACCGAGGCAAGCAGCAACAGGCTCCAGCCCCAGCGCAGCGCGCTCCGCCAGAGTGGACGGCCAGACAGCGCGCGCTCGACGCTCAAAACGCCGACCGCCGCCAGCAACACGAGTTCGGGCAGGAAATCCGCTTCATAACGCCCCATCCCGGAGACGAGGAGGCAGACCGTCAGCGCGACGGCGCCGAAAAGAATCGCCACTGAGGCCAGGAACGCACGCATCGTGGACTGCGCCTTCACGGATTGACCGCGCCACGCCAGCGGCACCGCGATTGCCAGCCACACCAGCGGAATGTTGGGCAACACACCGCCAAACATGGTCTCAACCCGATGATAGCCGGAGGGCAAGGGCGGCACCCTTGTTTCATCCAGGAAGGGGAATCGGCCCCCCCAGCGCGCCGGCTCCAGAAAATAGATCCGGAAGTTGAACCACAGAGACCGCGCACTGAGTACCTGCGGATTAAGCTGCCGGTCTCCTGCCAACTGGTAGCCAAGGCCGAACTCGAAGGGGCTACCGAACCGGAGGTAGTTGTAGAGCATCAGCCCCACTCCGATGAGGGTGACGGGTACCGCCGCGGCCAACAAGTCGGGCCAGACGGTTCGGCGCTCTCGCCATGTCTGCCCCACCGGCACCAGCAGGATTGCCGCTCCAAACAGTAATGACGGCCGTGCGCCCAAGGCGAGTCCGTACGCAAGACTGGCTCCAGCCAACCACCAGGCTCGCCGAGACGAGCGGTTCAGCGCATGCCAAATCGCCGCCAGCGACAGCATTGTAAGCGCGTATCCGCAACTGATGGGCACCTCCCAAACGGCACATCTCGTCAACAGCACGACCGGCACGAGCGTCACCAGGCCGAGCGCGAGCGCGCCCGCGGCCACCGCCAGAACGCTGACTTCCGCAAAGAACCGCCGCCAGAGCGCATGCAGCAGCCCTACGCTGACCAAAAAGCCGACAAGGCAGAAGGTCGCGCCCGCCTCAGATTGGGGCAGATAGTGGCCGGTCAGCGCCCAATAGGGCCAGAACAACACCAGGGCTGGAGTGACCCCGAAGTAGAGGTACAACTTCCCTTTGTAGTAGCTCATGTCCCACACCTCGGGATACGAATCATGTGTGCTCGGATCGTAAGGATCGGAGAGCTGCATCAACCCAGGCGGCACTTCTTTCTGTAGGTTGAGTTGGCCGGCGCAAAAACCTCGCACCAGCAAATTGTAGTAGTTGTCGGCAGCATCCGAGCTCGTCTGTCCGACAGCACCCTCGTGGGCGATGAACGCATACACCCCGATGACCAGCGCACACACGGCGCCCAAAATCCCGCGCTGGTTGCAGCGGAACTTTCGTCCGTTCTGCTCCACCGTTGACGGGATCTGCCCAAACATGATGCAGACAACAATATCAGTCTCGCATTGATGTCGAGCTTATTCCGCGCGTGATCTTGAACACGGCAAGGCTCTGGACGAAACACAACATCAACCAAAAGCAGGGGCTCCACCGCGTCCTTTTCCCCGAAGGCGTGATGGTTTCGGAGGCTGGATTTGGAACCCCGGCAACTTGCTCGATGTTCAACCTCTGGCAGCAGCCCCAAGCCGAAAAAAACAGATTGGCGACCCCAACGGGATTCGAACCCGTGTTACCGCTGTCGAGCCGAGGCCCAAGCGGGGAGACTTTACGCCGACCCATGACCTGCGTCCAACCCGCCACCGAGCCAAATGACCTCGCACTGCTTGGCGCGGCTTCCGCAATCCCGAGCCAACAGACCGGAACCGCGTCAGTGCTCTTGCCCGACTGCCCGCGACACCCTATCATCGACTTCATGGCTAAACGTGAGCCTAGCGCTAATGGTCCGCGTGAACAAACAGCCGAGTCAGCTCCCACCCTGTATGACACACTTGCGCGCAAGCCTTGGTTGCCAGCGCTGGTCTTGGCGGTTGTCACGCTCGCCGCATACTCGCCGCTTCTGCGGGGATCATTCCTATGGGATGACGACGCGTGGACGACGGGGATTGCACAACTGCTGCGGAATGTTTCGGGGTTGCGCCGGATTTGGTGCCAGCTTGCCGCCTTGCAACAGTACTATCCGCTTACCGCGACGACGTTTTGGCTGGATTACCATCTCTGGGGGTTCTGGACGTTGCCCTATCATGTCGAGAATGTCCTGCTGCACATCCTGGCGGCACTCCTTTTTGGGAAGTTGTTGTTGCGACTCGAAGTCCCGGGCGCCTGGTTGGCCGCTGCCGTTTTTGCGCTCCATCCTGTCATGGTCGAGTCCGCCGGCTGGATCACGGAACGAAAGAACGTGTTGTCACTGGTTCTATACCTTGGGGCGCTGTTGGTTTACGGACGGTGGAATTCGTTCTGGAAAGCGGGGGACGATTTCAGCCGGCGCGCAACGTATTCTCCCGGCCATCGAGACGACTATCGATTGGCTTGCCTGTTGGCCTTGGGCGCACTTCTGGCAAAGACCACGGCATTTTCACTCCCGGCGGTCATTCTGTTGATTGGCTGGTGGAAGCGCGGACAAATCCGCTGGCAGGAGGATGTCGTGCCGACTGTTCCGTTCTTTGCTCTGGCCATCAGCCTGGGTTTGGTGACGACCGCAGTGGAGAAAAACCATCTCGGCGCGAACGGCCCGGAATGGGCGTTTTCTTTGGCGGAGCGATGCCTGATCGCAGGCCGGGCGTTGGTGTTTTACGTCGGCAAGCTGCTCTGGCCCGCCAATCTCTGTTTCGTTTACCCCCGCTGGCAACTGGATGTCCACTCGGCGTGGCAATGGCTCTATCCCGGTCTGGCGGGTGGAACCGTGTCGGCGCTGTGGCTCGCCCGGAGGCGAATTGGACGCGGGCCGGCAACGGCAGCGTTCTTCTTTGTCGGCACACTGTTTCCGCTGCTTGGGTTCATGAACGCCTATTTTATGCGCTACTCGTTCGTGTGCGACCACTGGGTCTATCTACCCAGTCTCGGACCGATCGCGTTGGCGGCGGCTGGAATAGTCACGGCGTTCAAGCGGTTCCGGCGAAAGCCGGTGATGCTGGAATCAACCGCGTGTGGAACGTTGCTGGTGGTGCTGGCGGCGCTTACTTGGAGGCAGGGGCACGTCTACCGCGACGTGGTCACGCTTTGGCGGGACACTCTTGCGAAAAACCCCCAGTGTTGGATGGCACACACTGATCTGGGGTACACCCTGTTCAAAATGGGCAAGCTGCCGGAGGCGTTTGGCCACGCGCAAGAAGCCGTACGGCTTAATCCCAATAACGTCGAGGCGCACCTCAACCTGGCGAACGCCTTGGCCGAACTTGGCAGGACCCATGAGGCCATCGAGCGTTACCAACAGGCGCTGCGGATCAAGCCTGATTACGCCGAGGCGCATTACGATCTGGCGATAGTTCTGAATCGGGCTGGCAGACTCCAGGAGGCCATCGAGCACTATGAGCAGGCCCTACGGATCAAGCCCGACTTCGCCATGGCGCACTACAATCTCGGGCTCGCGTTGGAGAAGCTGGGGCGGATGCAGGAGGCCATCCCACATTACGAGCAGGCGCTACGGATCAACCCCGATTTCATCCAAGCCCAGAACGCCTTGGACCGGGCGCGGGCGGTTCAGTGACCACCCAGCGCCTGCGCCCAACCCGTCAACTGCGCCAATGGCGCGGCTTCCGGAATCCTGAGCCAACACGCCGGGGTCGCGTCAGCGTTCTTGCCCGACTGCGCGCGACACCCTATCATCGACCTCATGGCTACACGTGAGTCTGGCGATAATGCTCCGCGTGAACGGACCGCGTTGTCGGTCTCCACTTTATACGACAGTCTTGTGGGCAAGCCCTGGCTGTTGGCGTTGATTCTGGTAATCAGCACCTTTGTAGCCTACCAGCCAACATGGCATGCGGGATTCATCTGGGATGACGACGACCACCTGACAGCGAATCCCGCAATGACCGCGCCGCACGGCTTGCGGATGATCTGGTCGTCTCTGGCCACCTCGCGATATTACCCTCTCACCCTGACCAGCTTTTGGGTTCAACGACGATTGTGGGGCCTGAATCCGCTGCCGTACCATCTGGTCAACGTGGCTCTGCACGCTGCGAATGGTGTCTTGATCTTTTTTCTGTTGCGTCACCTGCAGGCGCGGCCGGCATGGCTGGCGGCGATGCTGTGGACGCTGCATCCGGTGAACGTGGAATCCGTCGCATGGATCACCGAATTGAAGAACACCCAATCGGGGTTGTTCTTCTTTTTGGCTGTGTGGTGCTATCTTCGTTCTGAGACCGGTTTGCGGCGACGTCGCTGGTACGGGCTCGCGCTGGCGTTTGGGTTGGCGGCCCCCCTCAGCAAGCCGTCAACCGTCGTGTTGCCCCTGGTCCTTCTGCTGTGTGTCTGGTGGAAGCGGGACTCCTGGACGCGAGCAGACATTCGGCGAATCGCGCCATTCTTCGTGTTCGCGCTGGGGGTCTCGGTGCTCACCGTGATGGAGCAAAGCGAGCACATCCAGCGGGCATGGACCCCGGAGTGGAATCTGGCAATGCCGGAGCGGTTTGTCATCGCCGGGAGAGCGGTTTGGTTCTATGCGTGGAAGGTGTTTTGGCCGGTCCAGTTGGCGTTCGTCTATCCCCACTGGCAACTGGACGCAAGCCGATTGCTGAACTGGCTGCCACTAGCCGGGCTGGTGGCCGTGGGCGTGCTCCTGTGCGCACGGCGGCGAGAACCCTGGGCACGGGCGGGATTGTTTGGGGGCGGCTTCTTCGTGCTCTCGCTCCTTCCAATGGTCGGGTTCTTCAATGTCTTTTACTTCCGTTACTCCTACGTCGCCGACCATTTTCAGTATCTGGCTTGCCTCGGGTTGGTCGCTCTGATTGCGGCCGCAGCCGCAACAATCTCAGAATGGGCCGGCCCATCCGGACGCACCCTCGGATCGCTCGCCGGCGCTGCCGCACTCCTGACATTGGGGGTGGGCACGTGGAGACAGACCCACGTCTATCAGGACTCGGAGACGCTCTGGCGCGATACCCTCGCGAAGAACCCCCGGTGCTGGATGGCACGTAACAATTTGGGAGCGGATTTGGCGTCATCGGGTCAGGTACAGGCCGCCAGAGAGCAGTATGAAGAATCCTTGCGGATTAACCCGACGAATGTTGAGGCCTACAACAATCTGGGAGTCCTTTTCTGGCAGCAGGGCAAACTTGACGAGGCCATCGAGGAGTACCGCCTGGCAGTGAAAATGAACCCGGATTCCGCCGAGGCGCACAGCATTCTTGGTGGAGCTTTGTTCCAGATCGGCCAGCGTGAGGCGGCGGTGGAACAGTACGAACAGGCTGTCAAGATTCAGCCCGACTCCGTCGAGGCGCACTGCAGTTTGGGAATCGTCTTGCAGCAACTGGGTGAACTCGACAAAGCCATCACGCAGTTTGAGCAAGCGTTACGGATCGAACCCTACCGCGCGGAGGCGCACTACTGGTTGGGAAATGCCCTCCAGCAAGCGGGCAGGATTGACGAGGCAATCAGGGAATATGAACGGATGCTGCAGCTCAGACCTGACTCCGCCCAGGCGCACTACAATCTCGGGCTCGCGTTGGAGAAGCTGGGGCGGATGCAGGAGGCCATCCCACATTACGAGCAGGCGCTGCGCATCAAACCCGATTTCATCCAAGCCCAGACCGCCTTGGACCAGGCGCGGGCGGGTCGGTGAAAGCAGAACCCCACCGGGCAGCTTCTGATCGGGGCCACCGCCCCCCGCGCTAAACATCGACTCACACCACCGATTCGGAAACTGCCGTTACGACTTTCTTGTGTTGGCTGTGGAATACGCGATTTTTCCAACAAAAATGAACTGGCGACCCCAACGGGATTCGAACCCGTGTTACCGCCGTGAAAGGGCGATGTCCTGGACCGGGCTAGACGATGGGGTCGCCGAAATTGCCGCGCGCGCAGGGTGCACTATAGCGAATAGATTCAGCTTGGCAACCGCGAAAGTGCAACGACGTTCCTGCGGTTCGCGCCACGAATCGCCGATGAGCCGCAAGCCCATTCTCAACTACACCGCGAGGATGTCCTTCTCCTTGTGGGACAGGACCGTGTCGATCTCCTTGATGTACTCGTCGGTCTTGTTCTGGATTTCCTTTTCCGAGTGTTTGAGCTCATCCTCGGTGATCACGCCGTCCTTCTGCAGTTTCTTGGCGAGATCGTGCGCGTGGCGACGTTCGTTGCGAATGGCGACGCGGCCGTCCTCCGCCATCTTCTTACAAACCTTGTCGAGCTCGCGCCGACGCTCCTGGTCGAGTTCGGGGATCGGGATGCGGATGATCTTGCCGTCGACGCGCGGCGTGATGCCGAGCTCCGACTTCATGATCGCCTTCTCGACAGCCTGCACGAGCGTGCCATCCCAGGGCTGGATGACGATCAGCCGTGGTTCGGGCGTGGAGATGCCCGCCAGTTCGCGCAACCGCATGTGCGCGCCGTAGGCGTCCACCTGGATGTTTTCCACCAGCGACGGCGACGCCTTGCCCGTGCGGACGGTGGCGAATTCGTTGTGCACGAATTCCAGCGTCTTCATCATCTTTTCTTCCATCGAATCAAGGACTTCTTGCAGAGTCATGGCTGACAGATTAGAAATTTCAGCCAGAGATGTCAACCACACGCACACTGCTCATCGACGCGGATGACACACTCTGGGAGAACAACATCTACTTCGAGCGGGTCACCGAGGAATACGTCGCCGCACTGGCGCGAAAAGGACGGAAGGCCGAGCACGTGCAGCAACTGCTCTGGGAGACCGAGCAACGCAACGTCAAGATCACCGGCTACGGCAGCCAGGCATTCTGCGAGTCACTACGCGAGGTCGCTCGACAACTCGGCGCGGACGATTTGGACTCGTGGATCCGTGAAAAGGAAACATGGATCCTCCGCCACCCCATCGAACTCATGCCCGGGGTGCGTGAGACCCTGCCCCGACTTCACGCGGTCAACCGCCTCATTCTGCTGACCAAAGGACGGGAAGAGGAACAACTCGGCAAACTGGACCGGTCCGGTCTCGCGCCATTGTTTCACGCAACCGAAGTCGTCTTCGAGAAATCGGTCGGGACCTACCGGGGCCTGCTGGCGAAGCACGGCCTGTCAGCCGAGCGAACCTGGATGATTGGCAATTCGCCGCGCTCCGACATCAATCCCGCTCGCGCCGCCGGGCTCGGCACGGTGTTCATCCCGTATCACACCACGTGGCAGCACGAACTCGAAGAGATCGCACCGGATGGCAGCACGTTGGTGCTGGAGAATTTCGGCCAGCTTGCCGAACATTTCCTGTAGTTGTTGATCAGGAAGGCGAGACTTGGGAGAACGAGGCTCCCGCCGAGCCAGTCCGTCTCCTCTCCCCTTGGGGGAGAGGATTAAGGTGAGGGGTGACGATCAATCGGCGGGAGGTTTCTACTCGCTCACCAACGTCCCGATCGGCTCGCCCAATATCGCGCGACGAATGTTGCCGTACTCGAACAGGTTGAAGACCACGATCGGGATGCGGTTGTCCATGCACAGCGAAAACGCCGTCGAGTCCATCACGTTGAGCCGCCCCTTCAGCGCGTCCATGTAGGTGAGCTTGTCGAATCGCTTGGCCGTGGGGTCGATTTTCGGGTCGGCGGAATACACGCCGTCCACCTTCGTCGCTTTCAACAGCACGTCGGCGTCGATCTCGCTGGCGCGCAGGGCGGCGGTGGTATCGGTCGAGAAATAGGGATTGCCCGTGCCGGCGGCGAAGATGACCACGCGGCCCTTTTCGAGATGGCGAACGGCGCGCAGACGGATGAATGGCTCGGCAATCGCGCGCATTTCGATGGCCGATTGCACGCGGGTGGATACGCCATTTTTCTCGAGCGCGTCCTGCAACGCCAGCGCGTTGATCACCGTGGCCAGCATCCCCATGTAATCGCCCGCCGTGCGATCGAGGCCATGCTTGCTGCCCGCCAGGCCGCGGAAGATGTTACCGCCGCCGATGACGATGGCCAACTCGACATCGAGTTGCTTGATTTCCCGAATCTCCTTGGCGATGGCATCGCAGGTCTCCGGCGAAATGCCGTACCCGCGGTTGCCGAGCAGCGATTCCCCGCTCAATTTCAGCATCACCCGGTGATACTTCGGTTGCGCCCCCGAGGTCGTCTTCATGACGACGGTTCTACACCCGGCCCCCCCGCTTGGCAAGCGCCGTAGTTGCCGGAGGTTGCGACTTTGGAATGCGCTGACTCGTCAGCGCTTTGATTCACCAGTCGTCAAAGCGGGTGCATGGACCCCGTGACGATTACCCGTCGCCGGTGTCCAATCTGTCGAGAGGAGAAGACTTCGATGAACGCGCCCTCGAAAAAGGCATGGGGCTACATGTTGGGACTTTCGGTCGTGTGCCTTCTTCTTCTCCTGTATCTGCTGGCGCTCCGTCAATCGCCGCCGCTTCCCAACCAGCCGCCTGCGACGATCGCCGAGGCGAAACCATTGGCGCAACGCGAGCCGCCAGCATTCGAGCCACCGGCTGAGTCGACCAAGGAGGAGGTGGCCCGCCGGACGGATAATTCCACCGTCACGAACGCCGCCGACCTCTACCGCCAGGCCTTCGCGCTGTACGCCGCGCTCACCAATGACGAAAAGAGCATTCTCGGTGATTGGCGCACCAACGTCGATGCGTCGGTCGAATCCGCTCTCTGCGAGAAGATTCGTCCCATCTGCGACCTGATGCATCAAGCGGCGGCGGTCACGAATTGTGACTGGGGCACCGACCCGATAATGCCCGAGACAAGGCTGCCCCAACTGAACCCTTCACGAAGCCTCGCTCGCGCCATGGTCTGGAATGCCGCGCACTGTCGATCGAATGACGCGACCGGGGCAGCGGACGACGTGCTATCAGTCCTGCAACTTGGCCACACCATTTCCCACACGGCCATCATCGGTTGTCTCGTGGACCTCGCGATCCAAGGGACCGCCTCATCGTATCTGGCCCAGCACGCCGGACTGTTTGGCCCCGATGACAACCAGCGACTAACGGCCGCCTTCAGCGACCCGTCCTACCAGGGAGAGCCGAGTCGGGCCCTGGAAGAGGAGGCCGATATCGCGGAGCGGGAGGCGGCGCGGCTGGCCGCGTTATCCGATGACGATGCAAGGAATGAATTGACCAACGGGTGGGTTGTGACGGCCGGGAACCCATTGACACCACCGAGCCGAGACGCCGCCGTGGCCGCGCTCAAACAGGTTGTCGCTGCGCAGCGGGAAATGGCGGAAGCCCTGGCTGTGTCCTGCGCGGACGGATATGCCGTCTGGCAGCGCAACTGGGATGCATTGCGCGCATCCAATCCGCTGACAGGAGGTTTTCTCGATAGTCTGGGTGCGTTTGCGGACAAGGCGGAGCGCGGGGAGGTCAACCGCGCGCTGGTCGTGGCCGGCCTGGCGGTGGCGGAAGGAGCGCCGGTGACGTTGTATACGGATCCGTCCAGTGGCCAGCCATTCATCTACACAAAGACAACCGACGGGTTTGAACTGAAATCCACCTACCAGATAAACGGCAAACCGATGACCATGCAGTTCAAGATGACGCCGTAGATTGTCATTCTGAACGGAGTGAAGAATCTCTGGTGTTTCGGCAGCGCCACCGCAGTGAGGTTAGGGAACACACATCGCCGCTTGCCCCCGTCGTTCCCCTTTGGCATGCTCCTTGTGAAGCGGCACTTCAATGAACACGCCCTCGAAGAAATCATGGGCTTATCTTCTGGCAGTCGTTGCGCTATGCTTCCTCGCGTTCCTGTATCTCCTGGCACTCCGTCAATCGCCGCCACCACCGAACCAGCCGGCTGCCACCGTGCCGCTGGCGAAGACACCAGCGCAACGCGAGGCGCCAGCATTCGAGCCACCGGCTGAGTCGACCAAGGAGGAGGTGGCCCGCCGGACGGATAATTCCACCGTCACAAACGCCGCCGATCTGTACCGCCAGGCCTTCGCGCTGTACGCCGCGCTCACGAATGACGAAAAGAGCATCCTCGGTGATTGGCGCACCAACGTCGATGCATCCGTCGAGGCCGAATTGTGCGAGAAGATTCGCCCCATCTGCGACCTGATGCACCAGGCATCCGCCGTCACGAATTGCGATTGGGGAATTGGACCAATCACGTTCGACACGAGGCTCCAGCATTTTCCGGCTTCGCGGAAGATCGCTCAAGCAGCCCTTTGGAGCGCTGCACACTGCCGGTCGAACGATGTTACGGGAGCCGCCGTGGATGCGCTATCGATTCTGCGACTCGGCCGCAGCATCTCACAGACCCTGGACATGGGCTGTCTTGCGGACGTCATGTTGCAGCGTTTGGTGTCTTCATTTGTCGCGCAGAATATCGGAATGTTTCACGGTGCTGACGCTCAGCGAATAGCAGAGGCGTTTCAAGATCCGCTTTACGAAGAGGCGCCAAGCCGCGCCATAGAACAAGAGGCGGAGTTAAGCGCCCGTTATGCCGCAAAACTGTCCGTGATGCCTCCCGATGAAGCGGAGAAGGAAACTGCACGCTTGGTCATCCCGATCGAGGGCGAAGCTCCCGGGCTGGATCGTGACAATGTTTTGGCGGCGCTCAAGCAGATCAATGATTCGCAGCGGCAGCTGGCCAAAGCTTTGGCTTCTTCGTCCGAAGACGAGTACACAACTTGGTTCCATGACTGGACGGAGCTCATGCACTCGAACCCGTTGGCTCCCGCGCTTCTTGGCGCCAGCGACTTGTTCGTTGAGAAAGTGCGAGGTGCCAAGGTCGGTCGCGCGCTCACCGTGGCCGGGCTGGCGGTGGCGGAAGGCGCGCCGGTGACGTTGTATACGGATCCGTCCAGCGGCCAGCCGTTCATCTACACCAAGACAGCCGACGGCTTCCAGCTGCAATCCGCCTACAAGTTCAACGGCAAGCCGATGACTATGCAGTTCAAATGAAAAAAAGAGAGGCCGGGGTGACCGGCCTCTCGGAATTGTCAAACGCGGCGACAGAGCGCCGCGGCTACAACAACTTACGCGGCGGGCGCTTCGCCGGGGATTTCCTCGCCGACCTGCCAGCGGATGAACCGGCGGATGACGATGTTCTCGCCCAACTGCGCGATCTTGGCCGTGACGTGATCCTTGATGGTGATCTCGGGATTCTTCACGAACGGCTGTTCCAGCAGGCAAACCGTGGAATAGAATTTCTCCAGCTTGCCGGCAACGATCTTCTCGATCGCCGGCGCGGGCTTGTCCTTCACCTGGGCGCGATAGATTTCCTTTTCGCTCTCGACGACGGCGGCGGGCACATCCTCACGTCGCACGTAGCTCGGGTTGGCCGCGGCGATGTGCTGCGTGATGTCCTTGACCAGTTCGCGGAAACCCTCGTTGCGCGCCACGAAGTCCGTCTCGCAATTCACTTCCACCAGCACGCCGAGTTTGCTGCCGTGATGAATGTAGCTGGCGATGCAGCCTTCCTTGGCCGCGCGCATGGCTTTCTTGTTGGCGGTGTTGATGCCCTTCTTGCGGAGAATCTTTTCCGCCTCGTCCATGTTCCCGCCGGCTTCCTGCAACGCCTGTTTGCAGTCCATCATGCCGGCACCGGTCTTCTCGCGCAGCGTTTTGACAATCTTTGGGTCGATTGGCGTGGATGTAGTACTCATGTTGAATTCTTGTCCTATCTGATCTGAGTTTGAAAAACCGCCTAGGCCGAGACCGCCGATTGCTCGGGTGCGGGAACCGCGGGCTCCGGCGTCGGCACCGGCGCGGCCACAACCTCGGCGGGAGCCGCCACGGGTGGCGGATATTTCCCGCCCAGCTCGGCCTGCGCTTCGGCAATGGTGTTGGCGATCACGTTGGTCAGGAGCTTGACGGCGCGAATCGCGTCGTCGTTGCCCGCGATCGGGTAGGTGACCAGATCGGGATCGCAGTTGGTGTCGACCACCGCGATGATCGGGATGCCGAGCCGTTGCGCTTCGTGAATGGCAATCGCTTCGCGTTGAATATCGATCACGAACATGACGGCCGGTTGCCGTTCCATGCTCACGATGCCATCGAGATTGTGATGGAGTTTGGCCTGCTCGCGACGGTACGACGCGAGCTCCTTCTTCGGCAGGCGGTCCCCCTCGGGGGACGTGAGAAGCTTGTCAATCTGCTGCATCCGTTTCACGCTGTTGCGGATGGTGCGCAGGTTGGTCAGCGTCCCGCCGAGCCAGCGATCGACGACGTACGGCATGCCCGTGCGCAGGGCGCATTCCTTGATTTCCTGCTGCGCTTGTTTCTTGGTGCCGACGAACAGCACGGAACCGTTACTGGCGACCGTGTCATGGAGAAACCCGCAGGCAATTTCGATCTGGGTGAGCGTCTTGTTGAGGTCGATGATATGAATGCCGTTGCGGGCGGCGAAAATGTACTTTTTCATCTTGGGGTTCCACCGCTTGGTCTGGTGACCGAAATGAACCCCGGCTTCCAACAACTCTGCGACTGTTACGTTGGCCAATGTATCCTCCGCTGTTTGATCTCGCGGTGCGGCGACAACGCGTCGGCGCGAGACATCCCGTCTAATGACGACTGGATTCTGGTTTAGTGTTGTTTTGTCCCGAAACTCTTCGGAACGGTTCTGCCTGCAACGACCTCTCGTGGCAGGACCAAACATCATAGTCCCATCCCGGGGCTTTGCAAGCGCAAAAATGGCCGTTTTTCGGTGGATTTGCGAAGGTCGCCGCATTGTAACTACGAATTGTAGCCGCGAATCGTATTCGCGGTCAGCCCACTGCGGCGAAAGCGTTTCGCGGTTACAAAGGCACGGACGAGGCGAATCAGATCAATACTTCGCCGTCGCGCCGCCCAGTTCCGGCAGGAAATTGCGGGCCGCCGAGTCGTCGTACGAGAACAGCACGAACCCGGGCGCGCCGAGCTGGCGGGTCGCGCCGATCTGCGCCGTCAACTGGCTCATGCGATCGAACTTCCAACTGCCGATGCCAACGACGACCTTGTTGCGCTGCGACGCCCACATTTGTTCTTTGCGGATTCGCGTTGCGAACTCACGCAGGTCGGGCGTGTAGGTCATCGTGCACACGTAATCCACGTAGCCGCGGTCGAGCCACGTCTTCCAGTCCTGCGCTTTCTCTTCCTTCGCGCGGTCGAGCTCGGGGAACACCGCCGCGGAAACCGCCAGCCCCGGCCGGGTCAGCCGCGCGCGGCTGGACAGTTGCTGGACGAACGCGGTGATTTCGCGCTGCCGCCATACATTGAACTCCATCGTGTATCGTCCGCCCATCACGTCGGCGGGCCAATGGCGGACCCGCGTGCCGATGCTCTGCTCGAATTCGCGCCGGCAATTGTCGCAGAAACAACAGGGCTGCTCGCAGAAGCGGATGTAGTCGAACTGGATGCCGTCCACCGGATATTTCTTCACCAGCTCGGCGACGGATGACTCGACCAGCGCCCGGTTGGCCGGTACCGACGGACACAGCCACGTGTAGCCGGATTGGGTGATGAGATGACCATCCGGCCCGCGCATGACGCGGTTTTGGGCGACGAGTTCATGCTGGAACCACGGCGGCGCCTTGTACATGAAGGTGACAATCTGCTTGGCATCGACCGCCAGCCCGCGCTCGTGCGCGAGGTCAATCCCGTGGGCGACGGGATCGGAGAAATCACGGACGACGCTGGGCATGGCGTGGCTGTTCGGATAAAACGCCGCGCCGCCCGAGGCCAGGTTGGCATAAATCGTGTTGAATCCCGCGCGGCGCAGATTTTCCGTGGCGCTGTCCCAATCGAGCTTCGTCGTGTCGCTGACCCACACGCCGCGAATTTCGCCGGCCGTCGTGACGCGCGGACTCGGCGTCAGCGCATAGCCCGGCGCGGGCGCCGGTTTGGACATGGTCTGGTCGTGCGTCGGGCTGCGAAACGTGCATGAATTGATCAGGCAGATGATGCCGACAATAGCGAGCGCCGCCGCAACAAGATTCCCCAACTTCCTCATGTGTCTCCTTGTATTCTTCCGAAGCGCACTGACCGACCGGCGCCTTTCCCCAAAGGCACCGTCGCGCCTCAAAAGCTTCGGCGCACTATACGCAGAATCCCGTGATGTTGCCAAACGAAATGTTACCGGCAAAGCGCGATTTTACTCTTCGCCTGCCGCCCACTGCCGCCACGATGCCCGTGGCCGGGTCGGTGGTGCCCGCCGCGGCAAAGGGGGGCATGTTGACAGGGGAGTTCTAGCGGTTATGATTATGCTCGGAGCCAAACAAACAAAGTGACGCCAAGGAAAATGCTCGTATGGCTCATGCGTTCGTTGATGTTCTCTATGTAGTCCTGCTGCTGTATATGGTCGAAAGGCTCCTAATAGCAGCAAAAAAACGATAGAAGGAGGGGCGACTCCCAAGAGTCGCCCCCTCCGTTTCTGGGAAGGTATACAAACGCGACTTTCTTTCAGGAGGCGATCGACGGAGCGCCGTTGGGCGGCCCCGTCCGGCGTTCCCAGCCTTGCCGGACATGGGCGTAAATGCAATAATCCGAACATGCCGGACAGGGAAGCCAGAGAAGACGGGAAACGAACTAGAAAGGCGTTGGGAGACTATTTCAAGCCGCAATGGGGAGAATACGAACTCCATGGCAGTTGCATGGTGTTCAACGAGGCAGGCAAAAAGTTGTTTGTCCGGTACTCTAAGTTTTACCCCGTTCCATCCCATTGGTGGTATGACATTCCCCGAAACAAGTGGGAAGGCTGGCAGAGCAGGTCTCTAGTTTTTCTGATGTCCCGTGGAAACGATGTACGTTTCGTGCTTCTGGAACCAGAGGACTCTCAAAAATTGTTAGACAGATGCCCGGTCAACGAAAATGGAAAAAAAGAAATCCATATTCGGAAGCGTGGCGGGAACTTCGATTTCAACGAATGGCAGGCATTTTCTTTGACTGCCAGAGTTAAAACCTTGCCCGTTCCGTGGGCGTAGGAATCACGAAAAGAAAAGGTCGCTGAAAAAGCAAAACGGCTGGACTACCCCTGACAGTAGCCCAGCCATCTGCGTCGGCGACGATCTCAGGTGTCTCTTCCTGCCTTGCTTTGCACTATTGTTGAACCGTTAAAAGACTTTTGAATAAACTCTTATTTGCTGTTACAAGGAAAACCGATGACGCTTGGCAAACTCTCCATCCTCGGCCCGGGCTTGCTGGGCGGTTCCATCGGACTGGCGGCCCGGCAACGCAAGGTCGCCAAACGCGTTTCCATCTGGGCGCGACGGCCCGACGCCGCCGACCAGGCATATCAGCTCGGCGCGGCGGACGAAGCGACGCAGGATCTCGCGAAGGTCGTCGCCGATGCCGAACTGGTCGTGTTGGCGACGCCGATTGGCGCGATGCAGGGATTGGTCGACCAGATGCTGCCGCACTTGCCCGCAGGTTGCGTGGTGACCGACGTGGGCAGCGTCAAATACCCGATCGTCACCGCGTTGTCTCACGCGTTGGCCGGGAAGGCGCGATTTGTCGGGTCGCATCCGATGGCCGGTTCGGAACAATCGGGCATCGAGGCGGCCCGGCGCGAGTTGTTCGACAACTCCGTGTGCATCGTCACGCCGAAAGACGACACGGACAAGGCGGCGCTGCAATTGGTGCACGATTTTTGGAAGGCGCTCGGCTGCACGGTCAGGACGCTCGATCCGCTCAAGCACGATGAAGTGGTCGCGCGGATCAGCCATTTGCCGCATGTCGTTGCCGCGACGGTGGTCAACGTCGTGTGCAGCGATGGGTCACACCCACTGAATTTCGTCGGCCCCGGGTTCAAGGATTTTTCAAGGATCGCGGGCGGACCGTTCGAGATGTGGACGGAGATCTGCCTCGAGAACCGCGAGGAAATCGGCCGCGCGCTCGATGCCTTGATCGAGGAACTCGGCAAAGTCCGCGCGGCGATGGCGAACGCCGACGCGGTCGAACTGCGGGCGATGCTCAAACGCGCCAAACATTTCCGCGACGAGCTGAGGTTCAAGACGTGAACGACGGCGAGGTGATGGGAGACCTTCGGTCGGGGAGGGTGCCGGGTCGGGAGACCCCACGCACAACGAAAATTGAACCACAGAGGCACAGAGGACACGGAGTCTCTGCGTTCTCTGAGTCTCTGTGGTTGGACGCATGAAATCGTTGCCGGACATCCTCGAAATCGAACCGCTGGCGAAGCCGCCGGATTGCACGATTACGGTGCCGGGGTCGAAGAGCATCACGAACCGCGCGCTGATTCTGGCGGCATTAGCCGATGGCAAATGCGTGCTGCGTGGTGCGTTGTGGGCCGATGACACGCAGGTGATGGTGGATTCGCTGCAGAAACTTGGATTTGAAGTGACGGTCGAACCGGATCCCGCGGAGGAATGCAATCGGACGATCACGGTTGTTGGACGGGGTGGCGAGATTCCGGCGAAGAAGGCCGATTTGTATGTCGGCAACGCCGGCACAGCGGCGCGGTTCTTGACGGCGCTGGTTTGTCTCGGCCTCGGCGAATACCGGATTGACGGGGACGCCCGCATGCGCGAGCGGCCGATGAGACACCTCTTTGACGCTCTGCGTGGGTTAAAGGTGCAAATGGAGGCCGAACACGACAGGCTGCCGGTGTTGATTCATGCCCATGGGCTTCGTGGTGGCAGAGTAGACATCGCAATGACTGCGAGCAGTCAATTTGCAAGCGCCGTGACGTTGATCAGCCGCCGCGCAAGGCTGGAATTGTCGTTTCACAACTGGGAAAAGGAAAAGCAGGGATATGTGGCGATGACCGAGGACGTCGTTCGTAGCTTTTCGGCTGATTATCTGATTGAGCCCGATCTCTCGAGCGCGTCGTATTTTGTTGCGTCTGGTTGGATGACCGGCGGGCATGTCGACGTAGCGGGGTGGCCGGCGAGACCGGTACAGATCGATGGAGAGTTTCGTAAGTTCCTGCCGCCCCCGCCGAGCGTATCGCGGTTGCGGGATTTGGGAGACAGCGTGTTGACGCTGGCGGTGTGTGCGTTGTTCGGGAAGCAACCCCTGCGGGTTGTTGACGCCGAAAGGTTGCGATTGCAGGAAACGGATCGGATTGAGGCAATGATGACGGAGTTGGGGCGCGTTGGGGCCAAGGCGGAAGCGCGTAGCGATAGGTTTACGGTGTGGCCGGCGGAGCCGGGCCAACTGCACGGGGCGGACATCGAGACGTACAACGATCACCGCATGGCGATGTGTTTCGCCGTCTTGGGATTGAAAGTTCCGGGGATTCGGATTAAAAATCCCGGCTGTGTGAGCAAGACCTTTCCAAACTTTTTCGACAAACTGGAGCAACTGAGGCAATGAACCCTCACCCTGACCCTCTCCCTTGCGGAAAGGGAGAGGGGATTTTGCTCGCCCGGATCACGGGCCGGCCGAGCCCCCGACAACAGCGGTGGCGCGTCGAGCCGACTATCTCCTCGCCCCGCTTGCGGGGAGAGGATTAAGGTGAGGGGATGGTAATGAGCGACAAGATCATCGTGGTGGCGGTGGACGGGCCGGCGGCCAGCGGCAAGAGCACGGTGTCGCGACTCGTCGCGAAGACGCTCGGGTTCAATTACGTGGATACCGGCGCGATGTACCGGTCGGTCACGTGGAAGGCAATCGAGGAGGACATCGACGCCGACGACACGATCTCCGTCATCGCCATGATGCACCGCATCAAGATCGATTTCGACCTCGTGGACAAACAGGTGCGGATGCTGATCGACGGGAAGTATCCCGGCAATGCGATCCGCGAGCCGCGCGTGACGGAAAAGGTGTCGGCGATCTCGGCGATTCCCGAGGTGCGACAGGTGCTCGTCCAACATCAGCGCTCGTTGACGAAGTTCGGCAGCCTGGTGATGGAGGGACGCGACATCGGGACCGTGGTGTTCCCTGACACGCCGTACAAGTTCTACTTGGAAGCCAACACGGAGGTGCGCGCGGCGCGGCGGAAACGCGATTTGGAGGCGATGAAGATCGAGGCCAGCGAGGAAGGCGTGAAAGAGTCGATCCAGCGCCGCGACAAGAAGGATTCGGGGCGCAATGTATCGCCGTTGCAGATCGCGCTGGGGGCGACGGTGGTGGACAACTCCAAGCTCAGTGCGGAGGAGACAACAAAGGTCATCGTCGACCACATCCGACAACAGGGCACAAAGCGAGGCTCGATCACGGCGGAAATTCGAAGCCCGGAATCCAAAACCCGAACCAACTTCGAATGACGAGAGTCTCCGACCAAATGGAGACGGGGAGTTTTCCATCGGGCTACATCGGTTTGGCCGCGAATTTCGAGTTTCGCGATTCGGATCTATTCTGATGAGCTTGTGGTATCGGTTTTGCCGGTTCCTGTATCGCGTTTACTTCCGCGTGTATCACCGGGGGCAGGTGTACAACCGGGAGCGGTTGCCGGATGACGGGGCGTTCATTCTCGCGGGCAATCACGTGAGTTTTCTCGATCCGCCCTTCTTCGGCCTGGCCTGCCGGCGCGAAGCCTACTACATGGCGCGGGATACATTGTTCCGAAACCCGGTGTCGAACTGGATCCTGCGGAGCTGGCATTGCGTGCCGATCAATCGCGACAAAGGCGACATCGGCGCGATGCGGACGGTGTTGCGGATGCTCGGTGAGGGCAAGGCGGTGCTGATGTTTCCCGAAGGCACGCGGAGTCCGGACGGCCAGTTGCAGGAAGCGCGCGCGGGGATCGGGATGATCGTGGCCAAGGCCGACGTCCCCATCGTGCCGATGCGGATTTTCGGGACGGACCGGGCGCTGCCCAAAGGCGCGAGCCTGCCGCGGCCCGCGCGCGTGGAGATCAAGTTCGGCGAACCGTTCACGTATCCGCTGCCGCCGGACTTTGAGAAGATGCGTGGGGACGCGGTGAAGGCGATCTACCTCGACATCGGCCGCGAGATCATGAAGCGCATCGCCGCGCTCGAGCCGAAGACGGACTGAAGGTCGTTGTGAGATGAGCGAGCGCCGGGTTATTGCGCAGCGGCGGCGAAGATCGCTTCCAGCGCTCTGAACGGCGGAGAATCCAAGTGGTGGCGCTGCATGAGAAAATCCGGGCTGTTGTAGCTGAGCCACACCTTGCCGTCGGCCGATTCCCACGCGAGCGCCTTCAACGGGAGATCGAGGGCGAGCGACGGATGCTGTTTCATGAGCGGGGTGCCGGCGCGCGGATCGCCAAAGATGAGCAGTTGTGTGTCAGGCATCGAGAGACCGACCGCCCGGGCCTCGGCTGCCTGATCGATGCGCACGAATATTTTGACACCTTTTGACTGCAGGAGTGACGACAGCCGATCAATCGTTTCCGGCACCGAATACTTGCTCGGAATATCCACCGCACCCGCGGCACTCATAGAATGTGCTCTCCTGATTCGTGTCTCACGGCACTGCGACCCGCGCAACTTAGCTCGCTCCACGGTGGGGGTCAATTCAGCGGCGGATGGTGTTTACTTTGACTGTGACGGCGGCGAGTTTGTCACAGACTTGCCCGGCCAATTCCAATTCACCAGATCGTCGCTCCATGCCAGGCCCAGGCTCTGGAGGCTGTTGCGGTCAGTCCCCGGGCCGCTGCCGTGAAAGAACATCAGGTACTTGCCGACGCCGGGCTCTTTGCGCAGGTCGAGCACAAACCCCGCCGTGAGCCGTCCATGCGCCCAGTCCCAGTCCTTTTGGCCGAGAATGGTCAGGCCATCGTCGCGCCACGTTTTCAAATCCTTCGAGCGTTTGACGCCGATGCCGTTCTTCGGCGAATGGAACATCACGTACTCGCCGTCCTCGACCAACACACACACGTTTTCACCCGCATCGACGTGCCCCCAATAGTTCCATGTCTTCAGATCGCGCGACCACGACAGGCTCACCCCGTTCTGTTTGTAAAAACACCACCATTTGCCCGGGTCGTCCTTGTCCTGGAGAAGATACGGGTCGATCATCCGTCCCATCTGCTCGACGGGCACGTCCGTGCCCTTGACCTTGAGCAATTCGGGCTCGCTCCAGTTTTCCAAGTCGCGGCTGCGCATGATCCACAGGCGGGCGGTGTCGTTGGCGTATCGCTCGCCGTTGGGGCGCGGATAACTGGTGACGCAGAGAATCCATTCCCCGCCAAATCGCACCACGTCGCCCGGACTGGAGAAGTTCAGGTTCAGCCCTCTCGGCGTCAGGATGCGCGGCTCGGTCCAGTCCACCAGATTCGTGCTCTTGCTCACCGCCGTGTACATGTAAAACCGGCCATCCGGTTCCGGCCTGCCAAACGTGTAGTACAACCGAAACACGCCGTCCGTGTAGATCGCCGCCGGATCGCCATACCACGCGGTTGGTCCTCCGCGAATGATGATTGGTGATTTGAATGCCGTGAAATCGACGGCGGCCGCACCCGACGCGAGAGCGAATAGCGCCGCGGCACTGATTGCACGTCCGAAGTTGTGTTTCATGAGTCGGTTCATGTGCGCGCTTGGCACCGGGCCCTGGACGAAGGCCCGCAACGGGGTGGTGAACGTATTTAGCGCAGCAGTAATTCGGGTTTGCAAGAAGTTTCCGGTTGCGGCCTGGTCTTGCGCTTTGACACCCCTGCGGTTCAGGGATAATATATCTTTCATGGCTTCGAAGCTGGATCAGCTCCGGTCGGTATTGCGTTCCTGCGGGCGGACCCTCGTCGCCTACTCGGGCGGTGTGGACAGTGTGTTTCTCGCCAAGGTCGCGCATGATGAACTGGGCAGGGACGCGCTGGCGGTGATTGCCGATTCGCCGAGCCTGCCGCGTCGCGAGTTTCAGGAGGCGCTCGATCTCGGGCGCAAATTCGGGTTTCCCGTTCAGGTGATCAGCACCCACGAGATGGCCGACGAAAATTACACGAGCAATCCGGCCAACCGCTGCTATTTCTGCAAGACCGAGTTGTTTGGGAAGTTGGCGGACACGGCGAAACGCGAAGGCTGGCAGACGATCGTCTACGGGGAGAATGCCAGCGACGCGGGCGATTACCGGCCCGGCGCCGTGGCGGCCAGGGAATACAAGGTGCGCGCGCCGTTGAAGGAAGTGGGGATGACCAAGGCGGAGATTCGCGAGTTGTCGGCGAAGCTGGGGCTGCCAACGGCGACCAAGCCACAGATGGCCTGCCTGTCGTCGCGGATTCCGTACGGCGAGCCGGTGACAGACGAGGCGCTGAAGATGATCGAGGCGGCGGAGAACGTTTTGCGGGACGCGGGGTTTCATGAAATACGGGTGCGCCACCACAATATGGGAAGCTCGAACTCCGAAACTCGCAATTCGAAATGTTGCCTGGCGCGGATCGAGGTGGGGGCAGACGATTTTGTGCGGCTTGTTGACGGGAACGCGCGCGAGTCCGTGACCCGCGCGTTGAAGAAGATCGGGTACGCGCATGTGACGCTGGACCTGCAAGGCTACCGGCGCGGCAGCGCGAACGAAATATTTGTCAAACCACGGGAGGACTGAGTCATGAAGGGCAACATGGTAATCGCGGGAATCAGTTTCGTCGGCGCCATGATGTTGCTGGCGGGTTGCGGTCAGGACCAGAAATTACAGCAGACGGAACAGCAACTAACGGTCGCGACCAACGAGCTGGCGGAGGTGCGGGCCGAGGTGGCGGACGTGAAGACGCAGATGCAGGTGCGGGTCAATGAGCTGCAGCAGGACATTTCCAAGTTGACCCAGGAAAAGAGCGCCACCGAGACCCAGATGCAGTCGATCAAGACCGAATTGCAGCAGAAGCTGGACGCGGAGCAATCGAAGTCACGCGCGCTCGAAGCGCAGAACTCGGATTTGACGGCGCAGTTGAAGTCGGTCAACGACCAACTGACGGACGTGAACCAGAAGCTGGCGGACCTGACCAAGACGCACGAGACGACGGTCGCGCAGTACCAGGCGATGCGGGAGGATTACGTCAATCTCACAACGCAAAAGGCCGTGCTGGAAGCCAGGCTGCATGATTTGAAGGCGCTGAAGTCGCAGATCGTCGTTGTGAAGAACGAGCTGCATCAAAAGAGGGTCGAGGAGCTGAAACGGCTGGACCGCGCGGAGTACGCCATGGGCAATCACGGGTTTTTGCTCAAGGACGGCTCGTGGGTGGTCGAGCGCACGCCGAGCCATTATCCGCTGAATCAGGACCTGTACCGGATGCAATGACCGACCGGTCGCCAAAGCTGCGCATCGCCAACCGGGAGTTCACCTCGCGCCTGATCATGGGCACGGGGAAGTTTTCTTCGGGGAAAACCATGGCGTCGGCCATCGAGGCCAGCGGCGCGGAGATGGTGACCGTGGCGTTGCGGCGGGCGGATTTGTCGGGGCAGGGGGACAAGTTCGCGAACATCCTGACGTTTCTCGACGCGAAGAAATACGTGCTCTTGCCCAACACCAGCGGCGCGCGGAATGCCGAGGAAGCCTGCCGTCTCGCCCGGCTCGGACGCGAGGCGACGAGATCGACCTGGCTGAAACTCGAAATTCATCCCGACCCGCGCTACCTGTTGCCCGACGGGGTGGAGACGTTGAAGGCGGCGGAGATGTTGGTGAAGGAAGGGTTCACCGTGTTGCCGTACATCAATGCCGACCCCGTGCTCGCGAAACGGCTGGAGGATGTCGGCTGCGCGACGGTGATGCCGCTGGGGTCGCCGATTGGCAGCGCGCGCGGGATCGAGACGCGGGCGAGCATCGAGATCATTATCGAGCAGGCGACCGTGCCGGTCGTCGTTGATGCCGGGCTGGGCGCGCCGTCGCACGCGGCGGCAGCGATGGAGATGGGCGCGGATGCCGTGCTGGTGAACACCGCGATCGCCGTGGCCGCCGATCCCGAACGCATGGCCCAAGCTTTCAAGTCCGCCGTCATCGCCGGCCGCGCGGCGTACGAAATCGGCCTCGCCGTGAAGCGCAAAGAAGCCGATCCGACCAGTCCGCTGACAGGATTTTTGGAGTGAAGGGGCTCTGGTAAATTGGTATACTGGACGCATGAGATTGTGGCCTATACTGGCTATAGCTTACCTTGTAATCGGGATCGGCTGTTACATCGCCATTCTCAAGTTCCTCCGCCCTCAACCGCTCATATCTACGCGTGAGCATACCGATTCCGCCAAGGGCGAAGGGAAAAATCGGGTGAGGGTGCGTCGCTGGAACAGTATGCTCGTCCTCTTGATCGGCTTATCTGTTATGGTAGTTTTGTCTCCGTTGTTCTTGGGTGTTGGCATTTGGGGGCAGGCCAAGAACAAGCGCACTAAGCCTTCGTAATTGCCGCATTGTCCGGGCGCGAGCAGGCGGGGCGACTTTTCTTCTTCGGAAATACAGAATGTATGTTGACCGGCTGACGATAATATTTAGAGTGAACAAATAATTTGATTAGCCAAATTATTATGGTATTGTGGCTATCGTGACGTTGCCCAGTGACATCGCCGCGTTTGTGCGGTTGTATCCGCAGATTTATTTTGCCTGTCATCGACGGCACGTGCGGGATGAGCGGGCGCGGCGGACGCTCAGCCTGAACCAGGCCAGCATTCTCGATCATCTGGACAGCATCCAGCCGACCAGTCTGCACGCCCTGGCGCGGCACATGGGAGTGACCGCGTCGACGATGTCGTTGAACGTGGATCGCTTGGAGAGGGACGGCTACGTTTCTCGCGAGCGTGATCGACGCGATGCGCGCCGAATCGAGTTGCGCCTGACCTCGGCCGGTGCGCGGTTGAAACAACAACAAAAGGTGCTGGAACCGGAGCTGGTGCGTTCGCTACTGAAGCGGCTGACGGGGCCGGACCGGGCGCAGGCGCTGCATGGTCTCGAACTTTTGGCGAGAGCGGCGAATGAAATGATGGAAGGGCGGTCGGCGGAGGGCAAACCGAAAGGGAATCGACGATGAAATGGTTATTGATCATTCTGGGTATTTTCGCCGTCATGATCGTCGGCCTGCTGGTGCTGGGACTGCTTCAGCCGGCAAGACATTCCGTCACGCGGTCGATTCGGTTGAAGCTGAAACCCGAGACCGTGTTTGCCGCGCTGGCCAACTTTGAGGATCTGCCGAAGTGGTCGACAACCGTGCTGAAGGTCGAGCGTCTTCCCGATCGAGACGGCAAACCCGTTGCGCGGATCACGATGAAATGGGGCCACATGGAGATGGTGATGACCCAACTCGAACGTACGCCGCCGATCCGGCTGGTCGTCAGCGCGGCGCAGGAAAGCGGAGCCACGTTGGGGACGTGGACGTACGAACTGGCGAGCGAGAGCGACGGCTGTCGGGTGTCGCTGACCGAGCAAGGCGAAATGAAAAATCCATTCTATCGCGCGATCGGACGACTGCGCGGGCTCGACTCGAACATCACGCAGACCCTGCGCGACCTGGCGAAGAAGTTCGGAGAAGACGCGGACATTCAGCTTGGCCCGTAGCCGTTGTTGCGAGGCAAGCCGTCACCGCGGTTTGACGTTTGGACGATCATCTTCTACACTTCCCGTGGTGACGAGTTTTTCATCCACTTTTGACCAGCTTGCTTTGGGCGAGTTGGGGCGACTATCGCAGAACGCGACGGTTGTCGACGTCGAGGCAGCGCTGGCGCGGAGCGAGGCGAGGGGTAAACGGCTTTCGCTGGCCGATTTTGCCGCGCTCATTTCGCCGGTAGCATCGCAGTCGGCCTATCTCGAAGCGCTGGCGCGGCGGTCGCACGAATTGACGGTGAAACATTTCGGGCGGGTGATGCGGTTTTTCGCCCCGCTGTACGTCAGCAACGAGTGCATCAACATCTGCAAGTACTGCGGGTTCTCGCGGGACAATCCGATTTTGCGGGTGACGTTGACGGTGGAGCAGGTGGCGACGGAAGCGCGGTATTTGCGGGAGCAGGGGTTTCGCCACATTTTGCTGGTGGCGGGCGAGCATCCGCATTTTGTGTCGGACAATTACTTGCGGGATTGCGTAGCTCGGTTGCACGCTGAATGGCCGAGCATTTCTCTGGAGGTCGGTCCGTTGGAGACGGAGAAGTATGTGCCGATCGTGCAGGCGGGCGCGGAAGGGCTCGTGGTGTACCAGGAGACGTACGACCGCGACGTGTACGACGCGATGCATGTCAGCGGGCCGAAGAAAGATTTCGCGTGGCGGCTGGACACGGCGGAGCGCGCCTACGCCGCGGGATTCAAGCGGCTCGGGATCGGAGCGTTGCTGGGCTTGGCGCCGTGGCGGGACGAGGCCATCGCGTTGGCGGCGCATGCGGCGCATTTGCTGAAGACGTGTTGGATGGCGCAATTGACGATCAGCGTGCCGCGGATCCGGCCGGCGGCGGGCGAGTTTCAGCCGTTGGTGAACGTGACCGATCGCGAACTGGTTCAATTTGTGTGCGCGTTGCGAATCGCGTTTCCCGACGTCGGATTGGTATTGAGCACGCGCGAATCGCCGAAGTTGCGCGATCATTTGATGCCGCTGGGGATCACGCTGATGAGCGCGGGGAGCCACACCGAGCCCGGCGGATACACGGGGCAGGGGAAGGAGACGCTGCACGTGACGAAGGGCGGACGGATGGTACGGCCGGACGCGCCGCGGATCGCGTTGGAGGGCGAACACGCGACGGTGCAATTCCAGATCGCGGACGAGCGGTCACCGGCCGAGGTGGCGGCGCGGCTGCTGGAGTTGGAATATGAGACGGTCTGGAAAGATTGGGAAGGCGTTTTGAATGGAACGTAACGCGATCACCATTGTCGCCAACGGCAAGGAGGAGCGGTTGGATGCCCCGTGTTCGGTGGCTGGATTCATCGAAGCCCGCGGGTGGAAAGCGACGCAGATTGTCGTCGAGCGCAATGGAAGCGTTTTAGCGCGTGAGCAGTTACGAACGGTTATGCTTGCGGACGGCGACCAACTCGAAGTAATCGTGCCGGTGGCTGGTGGGTAAAGTTTTCCGAGTGGGCCACTAGCGGTTGTCGAAATCCTCTCCCACTACCTCCGTGACCTGATACCAAATCGCATTCGTAGATTTCTGGCTATCAGCGGCTTGCTTCTTCACGATGCGGACAACTGGCCGCTTCTGATTCCAGTAATCGTCGCTGGTAACTTCCAGAAGCGCCTTGTTAATTCGAAGGCTAACCAGTTCCAGCACACCTAGTTCCGAGGAATGACGATCTCCCCATTTGACCTCGTCGGTGAGCGACTTTAGATCGTCGCGGCCCTGCTTGGTGCTTTGATCGAGCACTTCAATAGTCAAGGTATACGGTCCATCTATATTTGGCAATAGCTTGATTACAAGCATAATACGACTGTAATTCCAATCCTTGTCAGAGTACGCAAGCAGAGCAGAGTTCACCTTCTCCATGAGTGCATTGGTCTGGTCGTCCGGGTGGCGACCGGGCTCAGGCCGAGTTGATGGACTTGACAGGTCTGTCATGGTTGTGCAAAAAACTAGTTGCAATCTAAACGTACACTCGGTACTCTCTGATTGAAAGACTAACTTGAAGATTCAGGAGCTTGCACGTTCTTCAGAGGGGTTCCCCACCCCCACCTCCTTGGCGTGCAACTCCTGAATCTCATTTTTACGGTCCGATCAATTTTGTTGGGCGAATGGTCGGCTTACTCTCCCGCGACTTTTATCCGAGACAAAAATGCACAGCGATGTGCCGTCGCAAGACGCGATGGTCGAAATCCGGCCGGGCGAAGCGCGCGCGTCGGTTTCGCGGAAAAAAAGAGACCCTTCGCTACGCTCAGGGTGACACGCCGTGGATGAGTGGGTCGCGGCGGCGCTGGGTCTCCGAGCAGAGTGTGCGAGCAAGTGAACTGCGAATGATCCGCCCCCGGCGAAGCACCGATCCGCGCCCGCTTTCAAGCTTGCGTTTGCCAGGATGTTCCCCTACAAGCTTGACCAAGAGCAGTACAGGGCTGACGATTCTCTAACGTCGAAATTTCCGGAGGATATTATGGGCCAGGTTTTTAGCGACATCACCAAGACCATCGGGCGAACGCCGTTGGTGCGGCTCAATCGGATCACCGCCGGCGTTGAGGCCCAGGTTGCCGTGAAGTGTGAGTTCTTCAATCCGCTGAGCTCGGTCAAGGACCGCATCGGCGTGGCGATGATCGAGGCCGCGGAGCGCGACGGGCGGATTGGCAAGGAATCCACGATCATCGAGCCGACCTCGGGCAATACCGGGATTGCGCTGGCGTTTGTGTGCGCGGCGAAGGGGTATCGATTGATCCTGACGATGCCGGATACGATGAGCATCGAGCGGCGCGTGTTGTTGCGGATGCTGGGGGCGGACCTGATACTGACGCCGGGGGCGGAAGGAATGCCGGGGGCGATTCGCAAGGCCGAGCAGTTGTGCAAGGAGATCAAGAACTCGTTCATGCCGCAACAGTTCGAGAATCCGGCGAATCCGGAAATTCATCGTCGCACGACGGCCGTGGAGATTTGGAACGACACCGACGGCCGCGCTGACGCCATTGTGGCGGGCGTGGGCACGGGCGGGACGATCACGGGGGTTGGGGAAGTGCTCAAGTCAAAGAAGCCGGGCTTCAAGGTGATTGCAGTCGAGCCCGTCGATTCGGCCGTGATCGGTGGCGGCAAACCTGGTCCGCACAAGATCCAGGGCATCGGCGCCGGGTTTATTCCGAAGAATTTGAACAAATCGATTCTCGACGAAACCATCACCTGTACCAATGACGACGCGTTCGCGATGGCGCGGCGGCTGGCGAAGGAGGAGGGGATCCTGTGCGGGATTTCGTCGGGCGCCAACGTCTGGGCGGCGGTTCAATACGCCAAGCGCCCCGAGAACAAGGGCAAGCTCATCGTCACGATCGCGGCGTCGACGGGCGAACGTTATCTGAGCACGGCACTGGCGGCGGAAGCGCGGGCCGACGTGGTCAAGAGCTCGTAGCTCGTCGTCATCATGATGAAGACCGCTCTTCTTTTTGCCGGGCAGGGCAGCCAGGCTGTCGGCATGGGCCGCGACCTCTGCGAAAAATACGAGGTCAGCCGGCGTCTGTTTTCCCGCGCTAATGAAGTGCTTGGCCGCGATATCCAGAAGATCTGCTTTGAAGGTCCCGAAGACGTACTGACCAAGACCGACAACGCGCAGCCGGGGATTTTTCTCACGAGCCTGGCCTGCCTGGAAGCGTTGAAATTACTGGTGCCGGAGCTGGTATTCGACGCGACGGCCGGTTTGTCCCTCGGCGAATTCACCGCACTGACGGCAGCGGGAGCGGTGAGTTTCGATGACGGATTGCACATGGTGCAAATGCGCGGACAGTTCATGCAGGAGGCGTGCGACTCGACCAATGGCGGCATGGCGTCGATTCTGAATCTCGACGATGCGATTCTGGCGGAGGTTTGCCGCGAGGCCGACGTGGACATTGCCAACATGAACTGCCCGGGGCAAACGGTCATTTCCGGCGACAAGGAGAAGATCGCCAAGGCCGTCGAGCTGGCGAAGGCGCGCGGCGCGAAGCGGGCGATACCGCTGGTCGTAGCGGGCGCGTATCATTCGCGGCTGATGGAGAACGCGAAGACGAAAGTGGCGGGCGCGCTGGCGGGGCTGTCGATGCAATTGCCGAGGGTGCCTGTGGTTTCCAATGTGACCGCGCGGCCCGCGGCCGGCGTGGCCGAGATCAAAGAGTTGCTCGTTCGCCAGGTGACATCGTCGGTGCGCTGGAGCGAATCGATGCAATGGCTGATCGCCGAGGGATTCACCCGATTCATCGAACTCGGCCCCGGCAACGTCCTCGCCGGCCTGATGAAACGCATCAATAAAGATGTCGAGATGGTCTCGGTCAGCGATGTGGCGACGCTGGAAGCGACAGCGGCGATCCTCCTTCGCTGAAGCTACGGAGGACGAAGAGCGCGGGGTTGACGGCGCCGCTGGCGAGTACGTCCGTGGCGGCGCACACACCAACACGGTCGAAGGATTTTTCAGTCTGCTCAAGGGCGGCGTGGTTGGAACCTTTCACAGTGTCAGCCGTCAACATCTGCCGCTGTACTTGGCCGGGTTCAACCACCGCTGGAATTATCGCCATGATACAGACGGCCAACGCACCGTTGCAGGCTTGCGCAAGATTGAAGGCAAACGCCTGGTGTACAAGTTTGTTGACTGAGGGGATTCGGCTCCTCAATATAACGACTACTTGGTAAAGGAGAGGCCGCCCCACGGACGGTGGGGAAGGAAGCGAAGGCGCAACAGGAGGGACTGAAGCGTTTCCAGTCATTTTGTTCTAGTGAAGACCGCAAGCAATACGAGGATCGCTCCGGTGATGATGGCACAGAGGCCAGTGGAATAAGCGAAACGTATGGTGGCCTCCGTATTATCTGGAATTCTCGCTCCTTCTTGGCTCTCGTTTTGGGAGTGGATAGAATTTGGAAGCATCATCGTTATTGCGGCGGGCTGTTGGGGCGAGGGATGGACAGAGCACCACAGGTTTTCAGACGACCCGAAAAGCCTGATGCCGGTTGAATACCTTAAACAGCGATACAGAGTGTTCTTTTGGAAAATGGTCGTTATGGGGCTCGGAGTTGAACTCATCGCATTTTGCTTTTCGTTCATCGCCTCAAATCGTGAAATCGAGGGACTGAAAGAGGCCAACATTGAGCTTGCTGCCAGATTGAACCCAAGGGCGATCACCGCAGACCAACGAGAAAACTTCTTACGCATTGTCAAAGATTGGCCCAAAGGACCAGTTAGAGTTTACGTGGCATCTTCTGACCCTGAGCCGGTTGCCTATGCCATACAAATAAGACACCTGCTGGATGAAGCCCATTACAACCAAGATGGGGAACGAGTCATAAGGCGCGACGACCTCCTGCCGCAGTTTGATTTGCCATATCCTCCCGGACACGTGAATTTCAAGGCCACTCCGGTGTTCATTGTTCTTTTCACACCAGACCCCCTTTCTCTTTCGCTTCCCGGCACACCGCCCGGAACGATAAGAACAAACTTTTTTCCGGGAATGATGATTGTGAGCGAGCGAACCGACAGAGGGACCGTCCTTCAACGTGGTAGGTACGACCCGAGCGATATACGTGCTCTCCCCGGCCTGATTTATCAGGGATTGTCTGACGTCGGCATTCACACGATGTTTCTCGGCGTGGCAAATGGTTTCACTAACGGAGAGTGGGCAGTCCTTGTCGCTCCGATGTCCTCTCGATGAAGCGGAATTGAATGACGTGTGAAAAACAGAAGCCGATCGACAGGCTGAAGGGACCGTTGAAGTGCAATCTTCCACCGAAGGAAGCACTCAAGCGGGCGATGCTCGTCCCGGTCCCTGACTACTGGAAAAAACGTCCATAGGCCGTAAGACCTTGAAACGGAAGCAGTTTTCGAGACCCACTAGCGGTTGCACACCCCGAAGCCCCCACTGCTTGCGAAGCGCATAGTCCCGAAATCTTCTGGACGCAAACAGAGCGGTCGCGAAGACGGAAAGACAAACGGCCAATTATAGACAAACGATATTTTGTCTCGACTCCATTATGGAGCTGTGCTAGCATTCGGGCGGTTGTGTGGTTCTTTGACATGGGGCCGGAGCAGGGCATGGGTGATGGATCATGGCTAATGGCTGATGGTTCAGGGTTCGCGACTGAAGGTTGTCGGCGGTCGCAGACCGCCGCTACAGCGACAGGGTTGATTCTCCACCCCTGTTTCTGCGAAACGAAGCCAACGGTTTTTTGAGGGGTTAGTTTACGGATGACGCGGAACGGCAAGGGGTTGCGGTACGGGCGATGCGGAAAAATCGATTGGCTTCGTTTGGCTTCGTTCGGGGGTTTTTCCGATGATTGGGCGAGGCGGATGGGGGGGCGGGCCCGTCATATATAAAAAATACGAAACGAACCCAGATTTTTCCACACCGGCTTGAGTTTCTTGAAAAAACGAACCCAGAAACGAACCCAGAACGAACCCAGGATTTGGGCAAACGAACCCAGTTTGGCGGGAAACGAACCGAGGTTGGGAGCGGAGGGAGTGGCGGTGGTGACGGGAGCGGGGCGGGGGATCGGGAAGGCGATTGCCGCACGCTGGAGGCCGCAGTAAAAGCGATCACAAGCTGACTGGGGGATGTTGCCGCGATTGGTGTTGACAAGCAGGCGCGGGGCTGGCTAGGAAAGCCGCATGCAGAAACTGTTGGAGAACAGAGTGGCGGTGGTGACCGGGGCGGGGCGGGGCATTGGTGAAGCAATCGCGCGGCGCTTTGCCGGGGAAGGCGCGGCCATTGCCGTCTGCGACGTGATGCTGGAGACGGCGCAGCAGGTGGCCACCAGCCTGACCAAGGATGGCGCGAAGGCGGCGGCGTATGCGGTGAACGTGACCGACAGCAAGCAGGTCACGGAGGTCTGCGACAAGATCGTGGCGGACTTCGGACACGTGGACATTCTGGTCAATAATGCCGGGATTACGCGTGACGGACTGCTGCTGCGGATGAGCGACGAGGACTGGGATGCGGTGCTGGGAGTGAACTTGAGAGGCGCGTTCCTGTTCACCCGGGCGGTGTCGCGGACGATGCTGAAGCAGCGGAGCGGGGCGATTGTCAACATCGCGTCGATTGTCGGCATGATGGGCAACGCGGGGCAGGCGAACTACTCGGCGTCGAAAGCGGGATTGATCGGGTTCACGAAGACCGTGGCCAAGGAGCTGGCGTCGCGCGGGATTCGCTCCAACGCGGTGGCCCCGGGATTCATCCAGACGCCGATGACCGACAAGCTCACCCCGGAACAGCGGAAGATGCAGACGGACTTCATCGCGCTGAAGCGTCTGGGCTTGCCGGAGGACGTGGCCAACGTGGTGTTGTTTTTGGCGAGCGATCTGTCCAGCTATGTGACGGGACAGGTAATTGCCGTGGATGGCGGCTTGGTGATGTGACGGCCGATTCAGGCGCAAACAAACCTTTGACAAGCAAGCGAGCTTTCGCGTAAAGAAACGAACGCTTTTGAAACAGGAGGAGCCAATGGCAGAGAAATCCGTAGCAGACCGTGTGAAGGAGATCATCGTCGAACAGCTCGGCGTGAATCCCGACCAGGTGACACCCGAAGCGAAGTTCATCGAGGATCTGGGGGCCGATTCCCTTGACACGGTGGAATTGGTGATGGCGTTTGAAGAGGAGTTTGGCGCGGAGATCCCCGACGAGGACGCAGAGAAACTTCAGACCGTCGGCGATGTGATCAAATATATCGAGGATCGCGGCGAGAAGTAACCGAACAGCCGGGCCCCGCCCCCGGGCGATGCTCGGGGTGGAGCGACGGGGCCGAAGAATTGCCGGGCATAAAGTGGGTTGCAATTTCACGCTTTATGCCCCAATTTTTCGCGACTCTGGCGAATCATGAGCGAACGACGGGTGGTCATAACAGGCATTGGCGTGCTCACGCCGCTGGGCAGTGATCTGGAGGTGTTTTGGCAGAACCTGCTGGCCGGCAAGAGCGGCATCGCGCCCATCACCCGATTCGATACGACGGCGTTCGACTGCAAGATCGGCGGCGAAGTGAAAGACTTCAAGGCCGAGGAGTTCATGCCGATCAAGGAGACGCGGCGGACGGATCGCTTTACGCAGTACGCCGTCGGGGCGGCGAAGAAGGCGATGGCGGATTCGGGGATCGACCTCTCGAAGGAAGACGTCAATCATATCGGCGTGCTGATCGGCTCCGGCATTGGCGGCATGGAGACCATCGAAGAGCAGGCGGGCATTCTTCTCAAGAAGGGTCCGGGCCGTGTCTCGCCGTTCATGATTCCGATGCTCATCGTCAACATGGCCAGCGGGTATGTGTCGATGCTGCTCGGAGTGAAGGGACCGAACCTCGCGGTCGTGTCGGCGTGCGCAACAGCGACGCATGCGCTCGGAGAAGCCGCGCGGGCAATTGTGCATAATGACGCCGACATCATGATCGCCGGCGGCAGCGAAGCGGCGATCACGCAGATGGGTTATGCCGGTTTTTGCGCGATGAAGGCCATGAGCACGCGCAACAACGAGCCCGAACGCGCCAGCCGGCCGTTCGACGCGCAACGCGATGGGTTTGTGATGGGCGAGGGCGCGGGCGTGTGCATTCTGGAATCGTTGGAGCACGCGCGGCATCGTCACGCGAAGATTTACGCCGAGGTGGCCGGCTACGGCATCACGGGCGACGCCTATCACATGAGCGCGCCCGCTCCCGAAGGCGAGGGCGCGGCGCGGTCGATGGCGATGGCGATGAAGCACGCCGGGGTGAATCCAGAGGATATCGACTACATCAACGCGCACGGCACCTCGACGCCCGTGGGCGACAAGTGCGAGACGCAGGCGATCAAGACGGTGTTCGGCGCGCACGCGAAGAAGCTTGCGGTCAGTTCCACGAAATCGATGACCGGCCATCTGCTCGGCGCGGCGGGCGCGGTCGAGACGGCGGTGTGCGCGCTGGCGATCCGCGACGGGATCATTCCGCCGACGATCAATTACGAGAATCCCGATCCCGATTGCGACCTCGATTACGTGCCGAACAAGGCGCGCCAGATGCCGGTCCGTACGTGTGTCAACAATTCGCTCGGCTTCGGCGGCCACAACGCCACGCTGATCGTCAAGCGGCACGAGTGATGGCGGACTTTGGTGGCGCAAGCCTCCGGGCTCGCAGTGGTCTGTCTGTTTTGGAGTGCGGCGATTCATCGCCGCTTTGTCACAGAGACAAGGGGCGAAATTCAAAGCGCTGACAAGTCAGCGCACACCAAGAAGGCGCTGCAAAAACCCTCGCGTCTGACTCCCGGTTTTGTTATTCAGCCGATCACAATGAGCGCGAAGATCAACGTCACGATTTGGAATGAGTTCCGCCACGAGAAGAAGAACGAGGCGGTGCGGAAGATCTATCCCGACGGCATGCACGTGGCGATCGCGAAGGGTTTGTCGAAAGAGAAGGATTTGGCGTGTCGGACGGCGACGCTGGACGAACCCGAACACGGGCTGACGGAGAAGGTGTTGAGCGAGACGGACGTGCTTGTCTGGTGGGGGCACGTGGCGCACGAGGAAGTGAAGGATGAGATCGTGGAGCGCGTGCAACAGCAGGTGCTGTCGGGGATGGGGTTGGTCGCGCTGCATTCGAGTCATCTCTCGAAGATATTTCGCGCGCTGATGGGCACGAACTGTATGCTCCGCTGGCGCGAGGCCGACGAGAAGGAGCGCATTTGGAACGTCGCGCCCGGTCATCCGATCACTGAGGGGATCGGCGAGCATTTCGAGTTGCCGTATGAGGAAATGTACGGCGAACGGTTCGACATTCCCGAGCCGGATAAGCTGATTTTCATCTCGTGGTTTGAAGGCGGCGAAGTGTTTCGGAGCGGCTGCTGCTGGGAACGCGGGAACGGCCGCGTCTTCTATTTCCGGCCCGGCCACGAGGCGTATCCGACCTATTACGACGTGAACGTCATTCGAGTGATCGGCAACGCCTGCCGCTGGGCCGCCCGCCGCGTGACGATGCCCACCAACAAGACGAAAAACCCGCCCGCCATCGAACCGATCAAGAAGAAGGACATGCAGTTTGGCGGGGCCGGCGTGAAGCAGTAAGAATCGGTTTCATTTGGAGTGCGCCGACCTGTCGGCGCTTTGCCTTCTGGCGTGACTCCGAAAGCGGTGACAAGTCACCGCACTCCAAGGATCAGTGATCACGTCATCGCGGACAGGCGGCGTTGCGTCCACGCGACCATCATCTGCAGGGCGACGATGGCGATCTGCACGACCGCGCAGAAGAAATAGGGGAACCGCAGGCCGTGACTGTTGCCGACCCAACCGGCCAGAAGCGGGCCGAAACACATGCCGCCGCCGAGAATGGCTTCGTGGAAGCCGCTGCCCTTGCCCTTTTCCATCATTTCTTCGAGCGTGAAATAGATGCTGGCCTGGTAGGTGTAACCGGAGACCGCGCCGCCGATGATCCAGGCGGCGGCGAACATCCATGTGGCGTGAGCAAGGCCGATCCAGACGATGCTCGCGGCGCAGCACAACTGCGCGATCCACAGCGGCCAGAGACGCGATCGCCAGAACATCAGGAATTGCATGGCAGCGAACGCGGCCAGCGCCGCCGCGCGTCCCGCCGACACCAATCCGCCATGGATGTCCGCGCTGATTCCCAGGTGCGTCGCCAGTTGCGGAAATAACGCCATGGTGCCGCCGAGCGAGAAGTTCGTCGCGAAATTTGCCAGCCACGCCGTCTTGCGAAATCCGCGTCCCTGGGGGATCAGGATGTTCTCCTCGATCGGCAGGCTGGCGCTTGCGGGGTCGGTCGGTCGTGTTGGCAGCAACAGCAGCAGCGCGATCAGTGAGATGGAGCCCGTCGAGAAATAGAAGGGCAGCCGCGACCCATGCTCGAAGAGCACGCCCGAGCCGTAGTATCCAATCAGCAGCCCAATGTTCCACGCCACGCCGAACGTCGTCAGACGTTTGGCGAGGGCATGTCCGGCGACGCCTTCACCGAGCCAGGCGATGATCGACGGCCAGTAGCACGACAGACCCGCGCCGAACAGGCCGCTGAGTGCCAGCAGCGGACCGAGTTGCGTCGTGAACGAGCACGCCAGAGCCATGAGGGCTGTGATAATGCAGCCGATGACGGCCAGTTTGCGGCGCCCGACGCGGTCGGACACCCGGCCCATGACGAGCGCCAGCGCGGCATAGACACCGATCCAGACGGCTCCCAGCCAGCCCAGGTCCGAGGCGCTGGCCCCCAACTCGGCGGCGCGCCGGCTGATGGCGAAGATCACCGCCGACACGCTCATATCCATCAGCAGCGACACGAGATAGAGGATGGAGAGTTGGGTCATTTGGGCGAGGGACTATAGCCGCGCGGCGTCCGCATTGTCCACGCAGGAAGGTGTTTCACACTCTGTTCTTCATTTTTTTCGGGCGGTCAGTATAATGCGCGGCCATGCAATTACTTCTCGCGACGCGCAACCGGGACAAGCTCAAGGAACTTTCGGCGATGCTGCAGGATTTGCCGCTGGAGGTGGTGTCGCTGGCGGACATGCCGAAACTGCCCGGGGTCGTCGAAGACGGCGCGACGATTCGCGATAACGCGGTCAAGAAGGCAACACAGATGGCGCGGATGGCGAAGAAACTGACCCTGGCCGACGACACGGGACTGGAAGTGGACGCGCTGAAGGGCGAGCCGGGCGTGCGGTCGGCGCGATTCGCGGGCGACGAGGCGACCTATCACGAGAACAACAAGAAACTGCTCAAGCTGTTGGAAGGCGTCGCGTACGAGAAGCGGACGGCGCGATTTCGTTGCGTGGTGGCGATCGCCGACGAGAACGGGTTGTACGACACCGTGGAGGGGATTTGCAACGGGACGATCCTGGAGGCCGAGCGTGGCGGCAGTGGATTCGGATATGATCCGTTGTTCCTGCCTGACGGCCAGACCAAGACGTTTGCCGAGCTTTCGCCCGAAGTGAAGAACCGCATCAGCCATCGCGCCAAGGCGATGCAAAAAGCGTGGGCGGTGTTGTCGCGATACCTGCGGGAGAAGAGCGCGGGAGCGGGCGACGCGGCGCCTCCACCACGGCAAGAGCGGGCATGAAGGCATTCATTCTCGCCGCGGGGCTGGGCACGCGGTTGCGCTCGCTGGGATTGGACGTGCCGAAGGTGATGGTGCCAATCGGTGGCAAACCGTTGCTGGAGCATCATCTGGAACTGTTCAAGTCGCAGGGTATCCGCGAGTTCATCGTCAACGTGCATTACATGCCCGAGAAAATCACGGGGTACTTCGGCGACGGCAGCAAATTCGGCGTGTCGATCACCTACTCGCCGGAGCCGGAATTGCTGGGCACCGCCGGCGCGATCAAGAAAATGGAATCCGAACTGCGCGGCGGGACGTTTATCGTATTCTACGGCGACAATCTAGTGCGGATCGAGTTTGCGCCAGTGCTGGAGTTTCATCGGGCGCGGCAGGCGCAGGCGACCGTGGCGTTGTTCGCGTCACCGGAGCCGTGGACGGGCGGGGTGGTGGAGACGGATTCGACCGGCCGAGTGCAGCGATTTGTCGAAAAGCCCGACCGAAAACAGATTTCGACAAATCTGATCAGCGCTGGTATTTTGGTGCTCGAGCCGCAAGTTCTGGACATGATTCCAGCCGGTCAGTTTTATGACTTCGGGAAGGACGTATTTCCGAGGTTGCTGGCCGAGCGCCGGCCGGTGTATGCGATGGAACCCAAAGCGTACATCCAGGACGTGGGAACGCCGGAACGGCTGGCCAAGGCGCAGCACGATTTTGGAAAGGGAGTATTGAAGTGATCATTACTCAGACACCGTTACGCATCTCGCTGGCCGGCGGCGGAACAGATTTTCCCGATTTCTACGAGAAACATGGCGGATGCGTCGTGAGCACGGCCATCGACAAGTTCGTGTATTGCATCGCCAAAGAGCGGTTCGACGACAAGATTTACGTGAACTGGACGAAAAAGGAAATCGTTGAGTCCGTCGATCAGATCGAGCACGAGCTGGTGCGGGAGGCGATGCGCAAAGTCGGTGTGACGAAGGGCATCGAGATTTCCTTTCTGTCAGACATTCCCGCGGAGGGCTCGGGGCTGGGATCATCGAGCAGCGTTACCGTCGGCGTCCTCAACGCGTTGTACCACTACACCGGGGCGGTCCCGACGCCGGAGCGGCTGGCGCGCGAAGCGTGCGACATTGAGATTCGGATCTTGGGCAAACCCATTGGCGTGCAGGACCAGTATATTGCCGCGTATGGCGGATTGCGCTGCCTCGAGTTCGGGCCGGGACCATCGGTCACCGTCACGCCCGTGGAGACGACGCGGACGGCGCTCGAAGATTTGGACAACTTGTTGATGTTGTTTTATACGGGAAAAACGCGCCAGGCTGCCTCGATTTTGTCGCAGCAGAAATCCAATATCGGCGGGAAAATCGAAGTCCTCCAGCAGATGACCCGGCAAGCGCATCAGGTGCGACGCCTGGTCGAAGTCGGGGACATCGATGGCTTGGGAGCGGTTCTTCACCAAGGGTGGGAAGCGAAGCGGAAACTGGCGCAGGGCGTCAGCAGCGGCGAGTTGGACGAGATTTACGAGCGCGCGGTGAAGTCCGGCGCGATTGGGGGGAAGATTTCCGGCGCCGGCGGCGGCGGATTTTTCCTGTTGTGCGTGCCCAGCGACAAACGCCAGGCCGTCCGCCACGCGTTGGCCAACCTCCGCGAAATGCCGTTCCGTCTGGAGCGGGGTGGGAGCCGGATCGTACTGAATCTGCAGCGATATTGAACCATGAAGACAGCCAGCGACTTTGCCAGGGATTATCTTACCGGACTCAAAGAGGTTCTGGACCGACTTCCCCTCAAGCCCCTCGACGAGATCATCCGCGTCATCGAACAGGCCCGGGACGAGGGACGACAGGTGTTCGTCATCGGCAACGGCGGCAGCGCGGCGACCGCGTCGCACATGATGAATGATCTCTGCAAGGGCACGCTCGGCCACAAGGGCGACGCCCCCTGGCCGCGGTTGCGTGTGATTGCGCTGACCGACAATGTGTCGCTGATGACGGCGTGGGCCAACGACACGGATTTCAATCACATTTTCAGCGAGCCGCTGAAGAACCTGGCGCAGCGCGGCGATGTGCTCGTGGCGATATCGGCATCGGGCAACTCGCCGAATATTATCGCGGCGGTCGAAGCAGCGAAACAGATCGGGGTAACGGTACTGGGTCTGGCGGGATTCACCGGAGGCAAACTGGCGAAGATGGCCGATGTATCCTTGGTCGTGCCCTCCGATGGATATGGCCCGGTGGAGGACGTTCACATGATCCTCGACCATGTTATTACGAGCTATCTCTACGAGAAGTTGAAGGCCACCCATTCCCGGTAAGCGCATGAGCAAAGGCCGAGCGCTGATAACGGGGGGAGCGGGGTTCATCGGGTCGCACACGGCGGAGGAACTATTGCGCGCGGGCTACGAAGTGCGCGTGCTCGACAATCTGACGCCGCCGGTGCACATCGGCGACGGGACATGGCCGGACTGGTTGTCCCCAGACGTGGAGCGCGTTCTCGGGGATGTTCGCCACCGCGATGACTGGTCGAAGGCGCTGCGGGGGATCGACGTGGTGATTCATCTGGCGGCGTATCAGGATTTGTTGCCGAATTTCTCGCAGTTTTTCCATGTGAACTCGGTCGGGACGGCGTTGTTGTACGAGCTGATCGTCGAGCAGAAGCTGCCGGTGCGCAAAGTGGTTGTCGCCAGCAGCCAGTTCGTGTACGGCGAAGGCCGGTACGAGTGCCCGAAGGACGGGGAAGTGTTTCCGGATGGACGGGAACCTCAACGGTTGGAGAAGGGGCTGTGGGAGCCGGTTTGCCCGAAATGTGGCGGGCCGATCCAACCGTTGCCGTTGCTCGAGACACACGCCAACCCGAAGAACCAGTATTCCATCGCGAAATACTCTCAGGAATTGATGGCCATCGCGCTGGGTCGGAATTACGGCATCCCGAGCGTGGCGATGCGGTACTCGATCGTGCAGGGGCCGCATCAGTCCTTTCGCAACGCCTACTCGGGCGTGTTGCGGATTTTCACTTTGCAGATGATGAAAGGGCGGCAACCGTCGATATTCGAGGACGGCCGGCAATTGCGGGACTACGTCAACGTGGGGGACGTGGCCCGGGCCAACCGGCTCGTGCTGGAGAGCGACGGGGCCAATTACCAGGTGTTCAATGTGGGTGGCGGGCGCGGCTACACTGTCATCGAGTTTGGCGGCATCGTGGCCGAGGCGTTGGGCGTGACGATGGATCGGACCGCCAGCGGCGAGTACCGCGTGGGGGACACCCGTCACAGCGTGTCGGATATCACGAAACTGCAACGGCTCGGCTGGCAGCCCACGAAGACGCCCCGTGACAGTGTCCGCGATTACATCGAGTGGATCCGCCGCCAGAAACTGGACAAGGATTACGCCGCGGAGGCGCTGAACCGGCTGCGCGAAACCGGCGCGTTGCGAAAAGCCGGTTAGGCTGGCGATGGAACAACGTCCGTACCTGTCGGTCGTCATACCTGCTTACAATGAGGAGGAGAGGCTCCGACGGCACGTGCCGGGGATGGTGGATTTCCTGCAATCCAAGAAACGTCCGTTCGAGATCGTGGTGGTCAACGACGGGAGCAGGGACCGGACGGCGGAGACGGCGCGCGAACTGGCGCGGGTGTATCCGACGTTGCGGTTGATCGACCTGAACCCGAATCGTGGCAAGGGGGGCGCGGTGAAAGCCGGGATGCTCGATGCCCGCGGCGAATACATCCTGTTCACCGACGCCGATCAGAGCACGCCCCTTTCCGAAGTGGACAAGCTGCTGGCGAAGATGGAAACGGACGGATACGACATGGCGATCGGCTCCCGGTCCATGCCGGGGGCGAGGATCGAACAGCCGCAAGTCTGGTATCGGGCGCTGGCCGGCAAACTCTTCGGATTGGGGACCCGGTTGTTTTGCATCCGCGGATTTCACGACACGCAATGCGGGTTCAAGGCGATGAAACGCGACGTGGCGCAAAAGGTTTTCCCGCAGGTCACCTCGGACACCGCCATTTTCGACATCGAAATGTTGGTGGTCGCGACGCGCGAGAGATTTCGGATTGCCGAGGTGGCCGTAAAATGGGTGCACGACCCGGACACCCGGATTCCGTACAACTTCCGCCGCGCGGTGAAAATCTGGATGGAGCTGTTTCGAATCCATCGCGCCCAGAAAATCGTCTGGTCGCTCAAGGCGAAAACCGCGTGAACAAATCACGCACCAATCCGGGCATTCCGCTTCCGGCGACCGTCGAGTGGCTGGCGCTGGCCGGGATCGTCGCGGTGGGAGCCTGGTTGCGATTCCAGCACACGGAACTGCTCGAGTTCAAGAGCGATGAGGCTTTTGCGGCTAATCAGGCCTTGGAATTTGTCCGCGCTGGGAAACTGCCGACGGCCGGTCTGATGTCGAGCGTCGGGGTCTCCAATCCGCCGCTGTTCATCTGGCTGTTGATCCCGATGTTTTACCTGACGTCGAACATCGCGGTGGTCTGCGGGATGATCTCCACGCTGGGATTGGCAGCGGTGGTCGCGACGTGGTGGATTGGCCGGAAATACTATGGATCCGTGAGCGGTTTGGCGGCGGCGGCGTTGTTCGCTACCGGGCCGTGGGCGGTCATTTACTCGCGCAAGATCTGGGCCCAGGATTTCGTGCCGGTGCTGGCCACGGGAGCGATGTGGGCGGCGCACTCGCTGGTGCTCGGCAAGAACCCGAAGGCGATCTTCTGGCTGCTGTGTCTGCCGCTGTGCACGATCCAGATTCATTTCAGCGGGTTTGCCCTGACGGCCACGGCCATCGCCATCGTGGTGGTGTTGCGTCCGCGGATAGATTGGCGATTTGCGGTGGCTGGCGTGGCGGTGGCGCTGGCGCTGGCCATGCCCTACGTATTCGAGCAGCAGAAGACCGGCTGGGCCGAGTGGAAGCGGATGTCGGAAGAGGGCAGCGGTCGCCGGTGGGAACGGCTTCCGCCGGGGATGACGATCAATCCGCAAAGTGGCTATCCATTTCCGCGACGGCCCACCGAGGCGTGGCGCCATGCGCTGGCGATCATGAACGCGGGCGAAATCGAGGACATCCTGGGTTTGAGTGCCAGCGAGGCGCTTGATCCCAATCATATCTGGTCGAGCAAACACTCGGGACAGAACCGGTATTTCGATACTTGCGTGGCCGACTGTGAATTCACGTTGGATGCGAGAGACTGGCTGCCGGCGTTACAGCAACTGGCGTTTTCCATCGGGTTGCTTTGGTTTGGCGTGGTGGCGGCGAAGTCACTGAAACAGGTGTTGCGTCGCCAAGTGACTGCCGACGATGAATCGAAGGGCGCGTGGATCCTGGTGCTGTGGATCGTGGTTCCTCTCTTGGCCTACCTTGTCGCGGGGCTGTGGACCTATTTATCCTACTACGTCATTTTGTATCCGGTGTTTTTCCTGGTTCTTGGGGCATTGGCCCGGCGGGCGGTTCCGTCAAAAATCCTGGTGGCGGGCGTTGCGATATTTGCGGTCGGCAATATCGTGTACATGCTGGACGTGAACCGTTATCTGGTTCAATACGGCGGAGCCCAGGGGACGTACGGAACAGGCCTCGGGTTCAAGCAGGCGGCGGCGGGGTATGTGGCGGCGCGTGCCGACGCCAAGGAGTTGGTGGCGCAGGATCGATTGCTGCAAATGGACCAGTGGCAGCGGGCGGAACCGGCGCAATTGGATCTGCCCTTTCTGGCCATGTTGCATGGGTCGGGACACGAGTTGGCGACCAATCAACTGATGCTCATCATCGACGATAATCGGACGAGCTACGATGCCGGCCGCGTGAATTTTGGCGGGGACGGGACGAACTGCGGCCCGATGCACGTCTATATCATTAGCCGACCATGAAACCGGCGTCCGGCATAAAATGGGAGCAGGTCCTGGCCGCTGCATTGGTCGTGCTGTGGGCCGCACTCTTCCTCCCGAACCTCCGTTCGAATCCGAACTGGTACGGCGATGAAGGCGAGTGGATGGAGAAATCGTGGACATTCATTCACGGCACGCCGCGGGTCGGGCCGATCATCAACGACTTCGTGTTTCCGTATCCGTATCCGCCGTTGTACATGCTGGTAAACGGCGCGCTGCTGCGGGTGTTCGGCAACGACATCGTTGTGGCGCGCGGGTTGGGAGCGGTGACGGCCCTGGCGGCGGCGGCGATTCTGTTTTGGATCGGGGCACGGCTGCGCGGGCCGGCATTCGGATTCTTATGTGCCGCGGCGCTGCTGGTTTACCCTCAAACCAACATGAACTTTCGCTGGGTGCGCTCCCATCCGATGACGGGGACGCTGGCGCTGGCGTGCATGGGATTCCTGATCGGCTATCTGCAGGACAAACGTCTCAAGGATCTGGTCTGGGCCGGGGTTTTCTGTTCGCTGGCGACGGCGGCCAACTATTACGCCGTGGGGATGATCCCGGGTGTCATTGCTGTCGCGGTCTGGGTGAACTGGCGGCGCTGGCGCGAGCCGTCGGCGTGGCGCGACGTGATGACGGGCGCGGCCACGGCCGGAGCGTTCGGCGTCGTGTTCGTTTTGTGGTATGTCGCGACGCAGGGCGGGCTGGCGCACTTGCGAGAGCAGGTTCAGCGATTGGGCGGGATGACGCAGCCCGCGGGGATTGTGGAGGTTTGCTCGCGAATTGCCAGGTTCTGCTTTACGACTCCGACGAGCATCGGTCCGCAGGGATTGGAGGGACACGATGTCTGGTTGATCGCGGCGGTGGTGGGATTGATCGCGTTTCCCGTGGCGCGGCTGCGCGGGTGGCTGGTGTTTTGGCTGGCGGCGTTGATGTGGCCGATTTTTCGGAAGCAAGACAATGTCTCGTGGTTTTTTTATCCGGCGACGGTGTTTTTGCCGTTGATGGCGCTGGGCGTGGGCGGGGCAGCGGAGCAGGTGGGGCGTCTGGTGACGGCGACGCTGCAGAAGAAGGATTCGGTCGGGCTGCGCGTGGCGCCCGGCGTGGTGGCGTTTGGCGCCTGGGCCATCGTCTCCCTGAACGGGGCCTGGGGACATTTCGACACGATGATTGACCGGTTTACCCAGCAGTCGATTCCCGAGGCGGAAGCGGCGATGAAATACGTGAACGAGCATACGACCGACGCTGATTTCGTGCTCGTGCCAAAGCAGATTTACTGGTTGGTTAAATCGCCCCGACGAAGTATGCTCTCACATTGTCAGACGATTGAGGGGAAGACCAACGCCGCCTGGCCGGTGCGGATTCCGCGGGATCGATTCTGGTTTGATTGCCGATGGCCGAACGCGAAGTACGTGGTGCTGGCTTCGGGCGTGGACGCAACGGGACGTCGGCAGTGGGGGATCGACCTCGTGTACACGCTGGGTGCGGGCGGCGCCGGTGAGATCGTGCCGTTGATGCTCGACGAGAAGTGGAATGTCGTGTACGCCGGCGGCCGAGGGGTGGCGTATGCGCCGATCGGGCCGGACAAGAAGTGGCCGGTCGTGCTGGACGGGGAGTATTTGGTTTTGGCAAATCCGCAATTGGTGAAAGGGACGCCCTGACGTGGCAGACAGCAGACAAACACTCGTCATTATTCCGACGTACAACGAGAAGGACAACATCCGATCCATCATCGATCTGGTGTTGGCCCAGGCTCCCCATCTCGACGTGCTGGTGGTCGATGACAACTCGCCGGACGGGACGGCCGCGATCGTTAGCGAGATCGCCAAAGCCAATCCGCGGGTGCACCTGATGAGCCGCGCGGGCAAGCTGGGGCTGGGCACGGCCTACATTGCCGGGTTCAAGTGGGGCTTGTCACGGGACTACGGCCTGCTGGTCGAGATGGACGCCGATTTCTCGCACGATCCGCGGGAGATACCCAATATGCAGAAGGCGGCCGAGGATGCCGATCTCATCTTGGGCTCGCGGTATATCAACGGCCTGCGGGTGATGAACTGGCCACTGCGCCGGTTGTTCTTGAGCGTCAGCGCGTCGTACTACGTGCGCATCATCACGGGACTGCCGGTGCAGGATCCCACGGGCGGTTTCAAGTGCTTTCGGCGGGGCGTCCTGGAGGCGATCGACCTCGACGCGGTTCGCAGCAACGGGTATGCGTTTCAAATCGAGATGACGTACGAGGCGTGGATCAAAGGCTTCCGCGTGCGGGAAATCCCCATCACATTTGCCGATCGGTACGCGGGCAAATCCAAGATGTCGGGCAAGATCGTTCGGGAGGCTTTGTGGATGGTATGGGCGTTGGCGTTCAAGCACGCGTTCCGGCGGACACCGCGGGTCGCCCGGAATGTTGGCGGCTGAAGTTCATCACACCTCTTGTCAGATCATTTTGCGTCCCGGGCGGGAATTGGCGCGGGCTGTGCTCTTGGCGGAATTGCGATGAAGACAGCCCGGTGCAGCCAGCCTCGATCCGACCGGGCCCACCCCACCCAGTTGAGTCTGGCCTTGCACGCGCTGAAGGAAGCGATCCTCCGGGGCACCACCTGGCAGTACGAAAAACTGGTCGATTTGGCCGTAAATGCCGGGGCAACCGACGAGCAGATCGACCTCATCGCGCACGAAGCCATCGAGGCGTTGTTCGCCCGCGCCGAGCGTCCTGTCACTCCGCGAAGCCTGACCCAACTGGCCAGCCCCGCTCACTTCCGTCGTTGATGTTGGCCGTTTTTGGCCGGAACCGCGCCCCGACGCCGCAGATTTGCTCGGTAATTCCTCTATTCGGCATGTCCGGATGGGCCTTGACGTTACCCGGATCGCATGGTAGCGTCGCCCGCACTTTACTCAACAGACGAACCCACATCACTGAGAAGGAACTCATGAAGACTCGCGTCGTTTTCACCGTTTTTGTCCTCACCGGAATCCTTGCCGGCAGGGCGTTGGCCGCCAACTCGGCGGCGGCTCCCGCCGTTTCGACCAATAAACCCGCCATCGCGGAAGCGATCTCCGGAACCGATGTCGTCGCCCGCGTGAATGGCGTGGAGATCACCGGCAAGGACCTCAATGCCGCGCTGCGAGCGTACAATCTGGAGATGGCCCGGCTGGGCCGTCGCTTCCCGGCTGCGCAGGCGGCGGCGCTGCCGCGAATCGTCTTGGATGAGCTGATCGGTCGCCAACTCATCCTCCAGCAGGGCTACAAGCAGCCTCCGGCGGACCTTGACAAAATGGTGCAGGGCCAGATCGCGCAGATGAAAGCCGACGCCGGCGGCGAGGCGGAACTGGGAAAGAAGCTGAAAGCCAGCGACACGACCATGGAGGAAGTGACGCGTCAGATCCGCGACGGCGTGGTTCTTCGCGAGACGATCCGATCGACCATCGACAAGCGTGTCACGATCACGACGAATGACGCACGGGCCTTCTACGAGGCCAATCCGGAGCAGTTCAAGCAACCCGAGATGGTCCGCGCCAGTCACATCCTGATCGCCTGTGCGCCGGACGCCGCCGATGACGTCAAGAAGGACAAACGGGCGCAGATCGAGGCGGCTCTCGCGCTGGTCAGGGGCGGTGAGAAGTTCGCCGACGTGGCCCGGAAGGTCTCCGAAGATCCCGGTACCGCCGAGAACGGCGGCGACCTGGGATACTTCCCCCGCGGCCGCATGGTGCCGGAATTTGACACGGTGGCGTTCTCATTGAAGACCAATGAGATCAGCGGCATCATCACCACCCAGTTCGGCTATCACATTCTGACGGTCACAGGACGAAAGCCCGCGCAGCCCATGGCGTTTGAGGATGTCAAAGACAGGCTGATGGACTACCTCAAGCAGCGCAAGGCCGGCGACGCGATGCGCACGTATGTGGCCGACCTGCGTCAGGCCGCCAAGGTCGAGGTCCTCTTGCCCCTGCCGCCAGCCGCGGCTGTCCCTGTGCCGGGCGTCGACTCACCGGGTGCGGCGCGGAGCCCGGCCAAATAACGCCGTCCGGTCGGCCCGGATTTGCTGCGTCGGCGCGTCATTGACGCGGCCCGCGGAAGTCTGCATTCTCCGGGGTCTGATTCGCTTTCATTATTTGCCTTGCGAAAGGTTAACGAATATGTTAACCCAAGGACACGCCAGCCATGAGTGACCTCAAAAAATACATCGCCAATCGCCGGCGTCGGGACGCTGATTTTGCCAGAGGCTACGATAAGGGCTACGCCGAATTCAAGGTGGGCGTTCTGATTCGACAGGCGCGGGAACAGGTCGGGTTGACGCAGGAAGAACTTGCCAAGCGGTTGCGCACCAAGAAAACGGCTATTTCCCGCTGGGAGAAACATGCGACCGACATCCGGTTGAGCACGCTGCTGAAACTGGCGAAGGTCCTGGGCAAGGAACTACAAGTGGTCTTGCGGTAGGACCGGCGGCATCCTGAGAAGCTCTTGGTTCGAAATGCCCCGTGATGGACAGTGAAAACCGCCGCTGGTTGCCACGGATGTCAGGTGGGCTCGTACGGTTTCAGCGTTACCGGCCGCTTTCCAAGACGGAGGAGTTCGGAGACTCTCTTCATGTTGCCTTGAAGCGTTTTGCCATCCCGCATATGGAAGTCCCGTGCCGTTTCCACAAGCAAAACCACTGACTCCTGAATGGCCGCACTATCGGGTATCCATCCAAAGGAGGACACGGTATCGTGGTGCGGAAGTGCCTTGGCTGAGGCGTGGAGGTTGGCGGCAAGTTTCCCGAACTTTTGAACCTGCTCTTCCTTTTGCACGGTTCCCGTCTCGCAATATGCAAACCACCACGAAATGTCATTGATTCGTTTCTTCAGTTCCCGCAATGGTTCGACGAAGTAGAAGAGCATGAAGGTGCTGAGAAGAAACACAACCAAGCCGCCTATCGCACCGCTGATGGACCCGGCGACTATCGACCTGCTAAGTATCGAGCACGCAAGCACGGGCAACAGTCTACCGCTGACCGAATCCCGTTGACAAGGTCGCCTTGACACCGTCGCAATGCTTGCGTCCTGCTTCGCCGAATGGTAGGCTACTTCGTCAGACTGCCATGAATAAGACCCTTGTCGCGGTCGTCGGCATACTGTGCCTGTCCGGGTTGGTTGGTCTGTACATCTGGACTTCTCACAACCGCTTTTACATCACACGGTCCACGGAAGACCTTGCCTATGAGGTCGATCGGAAGACTGGGCAATCATGGATGCTCGAGGGCGAAGTGAAGAAACTGATGACCGGGAATGTCGAGGCTGCCCCTCCAGAACCTACAGAACAGGAATTGCCAACTGACGAGGCCCTAAAGATAAACGGAACAGCGCACATTGATGATCTGGGGTACTTAACAGGGAGTTTCTACAACGGCAGTACCTGGAAGGTCAGCAGAGTGGTTGTGACGCTTTCGCAAGGGGATGGAGTTGACTCGTCCACGAGGGACTATTCCGAGGACATCGACATTTACCCGCTCACGACACGGGATTTCTCTATTGAAATCATCGGCCAGAAATCTCTGAAGAGTTGGCGCGTAAAGCAGGCGTTTGGACGCAAATCGTAGGTATCCTGCCGCCACCGCGGATCGTGCGAGCCACCGTCTGACCGTCACTGACCGGGCTCGCCTCCACGGGGATTGCCACGCACCGGATGTGTGTGGCAAGGAACCTGCTCTATGTAGAAGACTCAAGTGGATTGGTATAGGGTTATCGATCCACGAGAACGGAGGCCATTATGAACATGGATGCAACAATTCTAAGCGGTCATCCTACGATTTTTCCCTGGACTGTTACTGGTAAGGGCGGGGACATCTACGACTTCGGCGAAGGAATCCGCGTCTGGGTTTCGCGCAATGTTTCCACGTGTCGGCACTATGAAGACGGCCTCGTCCTCGACGCAGTCAGGTGGATTGCGCGGACTGCTATCAAAGCAGGGATGCCGACTGGCGATCTCAGCTTGATGGAAGAGCAATACAAACGATTCTTGGGCGTTCTTTAATCATCGCCCCACCATCACATCACGGCTCGCCCGGATTCGTGGCATCGACGGGCCATTGACGCGGCCCGCGGAAGTTTCATAGACTTGCCGCGGCGCTCATGTTGACCATTACGCTGATCTTGGAACTGCTCGCGCTGGGAGTGCTGCTGATTCTGTCGGCCTTCTTTTCGGGGACGGAAATCGCGCTATTCTCGCTCAGCAGGTTGCAGCTCCGGCATCTTCGGCTGGAACACCCCGTCCAGGGCCAGATCGTCAGCGAGTTGCTCGACCAACCCCACCGGCTGCTCTCGACGATTCTGTTTGGCAACACGGTGGTCAACGTGGCCGCGGCGATTCTCGGCTACTCGGTCCTGCAAACGCTCGTGCCCGGCCGCGCGGAGACCTTCGCGGTTCCTGTCATGACGCTGCTGATTCTGCTCTGCGGCGAGATCGTGCCCAAGACGCTGGTCATCGGCAGCGCCGAGTTCTTCGCGCTGTACCTGGCGCGGCCCACGCAATGGACGATGGCCTCGACCTCGTTGTTGCGCCGCGCCGCCGAGGCGTTGTCGGCGATGCTCGTGCGGGGGATCGAACGCTGGCCGTTCTTTGCCCTCCACAAGGTCCGATCGGGCGCGCCGACCGAGGACGAATACCGCACGTTGCTGACCGTGGGCGAGCGGGCCGGGATCGTCCGCAAGGAGGAACGGCACATGGTCAACAAGATCCTCGCCCTGGAAAAGATGCCGGTGAAGGAGATCATGACGCCGCGCGTGGACATGCAGTGCGTGGACGATTCGTTGAGTCCGCCGGAGATGGCCGAGGTGTTGCGGCGCATCAAGCACCGCCGCGTGCCGATCATCCACGAGACGCCGGATACGGTCGAAGGCATCCTGAACGTCAAAGATTTCCTGGTGGATCCCGCCCGCGATCTCGACGAGGTGGTGGAACTGCCGAATTTCGTTCCCGAGACGATGCCGGTGGCGAAATTGCTGAAGACTTTTCGCAAACAGGAGCATCCGGTGGCCATCGTGGTGGACGAGTACGGCGGGACGCAGGGAATGGTCACGCTGGAAGACATCCTCGAAGAAATCGTCGGCGAGATCGAAGATGAGTTCGACAAGAGCGAGATCATGGTGCAGAAACTCGACGGCCAGCGGTACCTGATCAACGGCAAGGCGCGGTTGGAGCTGGTCAACGAGCAATGCGGCCTGGCGCTGCACGCACCGGATGTCGAAACGATCGCCGGTTGGGTGATCGCCCAGCTCGGCGCGCTCCCCAAGGAGGGCGAGCAGGTCCGCGTCGATAACGTCTGCGCCACGGCCCGCAAGGTCGTCAAGAACCGCGTGGGCGAGGTGGTGCTCGAAGTCGCTCTGCCAGCGCCCGGCGGCGACGAAGGCTGACATGGAAGCGCTCCATTACGTTCTCATCATCCTGCTGGGCGTGCTGACGTCGGCGTTCTTTGCGGGCGCGGAAACCGGGCTGATCTCGCTGAACCGCGTTCGCCTGCGTCACGAGGTCGAGCGCAAGAACCGCCGCGCGATCATCCTCAACGGGTTCGTCGAGAACTCCGAGCGGCTGCTGGGCACGACGCTGTTCGGCACGAATCTGGCCAACGTGCTGGTCGGCGTGTACGCGTCGATGCTGGCGGTGCGTCTCTTTCAGGCAGATGTTTTCTGGGTCGAATTGGTTGCGGCCGTCGTTGCGTCGGGTCTGCTGCTGGTGTTCGGGGAAATCGTGCCCAAGACGCTTTTCCGGCATTACGCGCATCGGTTGTGCATGACGATCGCCGACCTGCTCAACGCGATGGCCTGGCTGTGCGCGCCGATGGTGTCGTTCGTGGGGTTCTTCATGCATGTGTTTGTGCGATTGAGCGGCGGGAAGGAAGCCCCGAAGAGTTTCTTCGTTACCCGCGAGGAACTCAAGCACCTGGCGAAGGAAGGCGAGGTGGGCGGCGCGCTCACCGCCGACGAACGCGAGATGATCGATGGCGTGTTCGATTTCCCGTACAAGACGGTGTACGACGTGATGGTGCCGATGTCGAAGACCTCGACAATCACGCGCGATGTGGCCGTGGCAGAGCTGTTCGCGCTGTCGCAGCAGACGGGCTTTGCGCGGTTTCCCGTGCGGGACGGCGACAAAATCGTCGGCGTGGTAAATGTGTACGAGATCGTGTTCGAGAACACGGGCGGCGCGGGCAAGACGGTGGAGCAACTGATGCAGAAGCCGCAGTTCGTGGCGACGACGGAGCGCGTGAACCGTGTGCTGCCCGTGCTGCGGGCGAGCCGCCATCCGATCAGCATCGTGGTCAGCCCCGAAGGCAAACACGTCGGGATCGTGACCATCGAGGACATCGTCGAGGAAATCGTCGGCGACGTGGAGGGATGAGATTATGAAACTGGACAAGCGTTTTCGCGTGCCGCCGCACAGCAAGGTGCGGCTGGCGGATTTCGATCCCGAAGACACGGCGGGCGTCAGCAAGGGCGACAGGGCGCATGAAAAGCTGGAGACGAACATCGAGCGGATGGCCGACCTGGAGTATCGGCTCTACGCGGAGGGACGCCGCTCGCTGTTGATCGTCCTACAGGGCATGGACGCCGCCGGCAAAGACGGCACGGTGCGGCACGTGATGACGGGGCTGAATCCGCAGAATTGCCGGGTGACATCGTTCAAGGTGCCGTCGGCGGAGGAAGCGGCGCATGATTTCCTGTGGCGAATCCACAAGGCGATGCCGGCGCGCGGCGAGAATGGCATCTTCAACCGCTCGCAATACGAGGATGTGCTGGTCGTGCGCGTGCACGACTTGGTGCCGAAATCTGTCTGGTCGGAGCGGTACGATCAGATCAATCGGTTTGAAAAGTTGATGACCGAGAATGGCGTGACCATCCTGAAGTTCTTTCTCCACATCAGCCGGAAGGAACAATTGGCGCGGTTGGATGCGCGGATCGATGATCCGACGCGGAACTGGAAGATCAGCGAGGCGGATTTCAAGGAGCGAAAGCTGTGGGATGACTACGTGAAGGCCTACGAGGCGGTGTTGAGCAAGTGCAGCACGTCGTACGCGCCGTGGTTCATCATTCCAGCCAACAAGAAATGGTTCCGCAACCTCGCTGTCTCGCAGATCATCGTCGAGACACTGGAGAAGATGAACCCGAAGTTCCCCAAGCCGACCGTGGATTTGAAGAAATTGAAGGGGAAGTAGGGACGAGACGCCAGTGTATTCTGGTCGAGGGGAACGGTTGCTTGCGCCAGGTTTCTTTATTGGGGCAATTGCAGGCTGCGTTGTCACTCACATACTCACCGCCTTTCATAATGGTTCTTGGGTATCCATAATCTTGGGGTTCTTGGCAGGACTCGCCGCGTTCGTGGTCTACGTCTTCGTGCTAACGAGATTGGGCTGTAGTTGCATCGATGGAGTTGTCTCCGATTTGTAGCCGCGAATCTTATTCGCGGGTCGGGTCTATAGTTCCAAGCGGTGGATTTCTCCTCTGAACGGCCAATCTTCAGCGTGTTTCACCAGTCCGTGTCGAACAGGATTTTGCCATACATACTGCCATTTGGTTTCGTAGCTCTCACCGCCGCGGAGCAAATGGTCAAAGAACTCCCGTTGCCACAGGGGATATGGAAAGCCGAGCAGACGTAGTTGGCGCGTTACCAGGGATCGAAAAGCTCGCATGAATTTCGACAAATCCGCCTCGCGGTCAGTTGGTGAGGCAAAGAAGTGAACATGGTCGGGCATGATGACGTAGCGTCCGACCTGCCAGTCGGGAAGGCGTGACCATGCATCTCGGATTGCCGTGTGCGCGTCGTTATTCGCGAGGCATGGCTGCCGATTCGCGGTACAGCAGGTGATGAAGTAGATGACGGATTTCTCATCCGGGAGCCAGACCGGAACACGGCGGAGGTGGTGCTGGTCGGACACGAAATAATTCTATCCGCCGGTGAGAGTAGGGGCCAGAATAAAGGAACCGCGAATGAGATTCGCGGCTACAAGAAGGGGACCGCGAATGAGATTCGCGGCTACAAGCTGGATTCCTTGTGCCGGGTGCTGTATTCTATCCGCCTCATGCTTGCGAAACGGATTATACCGTGTCTGGACGTGGACCGCGGGCGCGTGGTGAAGGGGACGAAGTTCCTCAATCTGCGCGACGCGGGCGATCCCGTCGAGTGCGCGAAGGAATACGACCGGCAGGGCGCGGATGAACTGGTGTTCCTCGACATCACGGCCAGCTCGGACAATCGGGCGACGATGATCGACGTGGTCGAACGGACCGCGAACGAATGTTTCATGCCGTTGACGGTCGGGGGCGGGATTCGGACCGTGGACGATATTCGCGGAATGTTGAAGGCCGGCGCGGACAAGACGAGCCTGAACACGGCGGCGGTGCAGAATCCCGACGTGGTGCGGGCGGGCGCGGAGCGGTTCGGTTCGCAGTGTATCGTGGTCGCCATCGATGCAAAGCGGCGCGTAGAGCGTGGAGCGAAGAGCGAAGAGCGGTCCTCCTTCGCTAAAGCTACGGAGGACAACGAGGGCGCATCAGCGGCGCCTCGTTGGGAAGTCTACACGCATGGAGGGCGGAAGCCGACGGGGATCGATGCGGTGGAGTGGGCGCGGAAGGTGGAGGCGCTCGGGGCCGGCGAAATCCTGTTGACCAGCATGGACGCCGATGGGACAAAGGCGGGGTACGACGTGGCGTTGACGCGGGCGATCAGCGAGGCGGTGCACATTCCCGTGATTGCCAGCGGCGGGGCGGGCAGCCTCGATCACATGGCGGAGGTGCTGATCGACGGAAAGGCGGACGCGGTGTTGGCGGCGTCGATCTTTCACTTCGGCGAGTACCAGGTGGCCGACGTGAAGGAGTTTTTGAAGAACAAGGGAATTTGCGTGCGGATATGAGCGTAATTGACGAACTGAAGTACGACGCGAACGGGTTGATCCCCGCGATCGTGCAGGAGCAATCCACGGGGCGCGTGGTGATGATGGCGTGGATGAACAAGGAATCGCTGCGGCGGACGCTGGAGCTGGGCGAGACGGTATTTTGGAGCCGGTCGCGGAAGGAATTCTGGCACAAGGGCGCGACGAGCGGGCACACGCAGAAGGTGAAGGACGTGGCGTTCGATTGCGACAAGGACGCGCTGCTGATCCAGGTCGAACAGACCGGCGCGGCGTGCCATGATGGATACAAGTCGTGTTTTTATCGGAGCATTCAGAATGGTGAGGCGAAAGTGACCGAGCCGCGGATCGTCGATCCCGAAAAGGTCTACGGGAAGAAGTGAGGCGCGGTTGACGAGGGGAGGGGGGATGGAGGTTCGCGGCGACAAACACAGAGAAGCGGAGGACAGCATGTACACTCCATCCAAAGCTGAGTTTCTGGAGTTGGCCAAGCACGGCAACCTGATCCCCGTGTATCGGGAACTTGTGGCCGATGTGGAGACGCCGCTATCGGCGTATCAGAAGATGCAGAAGAGCGGCGGCTCGTTTCTGTTGGAATCGGTCGAGGGCGGGGAGCGGGTCGGGCGGTATTCGTTTATCGGGTCGCATCCGCGCAAGGTGATTCACGTCGACAAGGTCGGCGCGAACGATCCGCTGAAGGAAGTCGAGAAAGAGATGAGCCATTTCACGCCCGTCGCGGTGCCGGGACTACCGCGGTTCACGGGCGGGGCGGTCGGATTCCTCGGTTACGAATACATTCACCCGATCGAGCCGAGCGTGCCGAAACCCGAGCGGGACGATCTGCACACGCCGGTGCTGTGTTTCATGATCACCGACACGATTGTGATTTTTGATCGTGTCAGCCAGACGATGAAGATCGTGGCGAACGCGCACGTCGACAGCAAGCCCGAGGTCGCCTACATGGCGGCGTGCGCGCGGGTCGATGAGATCGTGCGCGAACTGCAGGCGCCGCTGGCGGCGCGTCCGATGGAATTCCGCCGGGACGCGCCCGAAATCCACGTCGACTCGAATATAAAGCCCGAGCGGTACGCGGAGATGGTTGACAAGGCGAAGGAATACATCCGCGCGGGCGACATCATCCAGGTGGTGCTGGCGCAACGATTCCAGGCGAAGGCGCATGCGTCGGCGCTGGACATCTATCGCGCGTTGCGGTCGATCAACCCGTCGCCATACATGTTTCTGCTGGATTTCGGGATGTACCAGCTCGTCGGCGCGTCGCCCGAGGTGCACGTCCGCTGCGAGGACGGGCAGGTGGAGATTCGGCCGATTGCCGGCACGCGCTGGCGCGGGAAGACGCCCGAGGAAGACGCGCGGCTGGAGAAGGAATTGCTGGCGGACGAGAAGGAGCGGGCCGAACATTTGATGCTGGTCGATCTGGCGCGCAACGACATCGGGCGCGTGTGCGATTTTGGCAGCGTGCGCGTGCCGGAGTTCATGGTGATCGAGAAATACTCGCACGTGATGCACATCGTCAGCGGCGTGGAAGGCAAGCTGCAGCAGGGGAAAACGGCGTACGACCTGATGCGGGCGACGTTCCCGGCGGGCACGGTGAGCGGCGCGCCGAAGATCCGCGCGATGCAGGTGATCAGCGAATTGGAACAGAGCCAGCGCGGGCCGTACGCGGGCGCGGTGGGCTATTTCAGTTTTGGCGGGAACGTCGATAGCTGCATCACGTTGCGCACGGCGCTGCTGAAGAACGGAATGGCGTATGTGCAGGCCGGCGGCGGCATCGTCGCCGACAGCGACCCCAAGTACGAGTTTCAGGAGACGGTGAACAAGGCCAAAGCGATGCTCAAAGCGATCTCGCTGGCGGAGACGTTCCGATAGCCACGAATGGCGCGAAGCAGACACGAAGTTTCCCCGCAGGCGAGTGAACCACCAATGGACGCGGACGTATGCGAGGGTAGATGGCGGATACCTGGTAGTACGAGGTATCGGTAAGTTGATTGTTGGCGGAGAGGATACCTGTCAGTGACAGGCATCGACGGGGGCGCGTTTGGAGACATTCAGCACTTCCACGCCGACGACCCGGCTCTTACTATCGAAATCGACAATGACACCGGGAGCGACCTGCTCGGATTCGATGATCCTGGAGTCATCGAATCGCAAGTAAAGGGCGTCGGCTTCCCGGTCGATTTTGAGCTTCATAGTCGATTCCTCATGGTGCGGTCAAAATATAGCGTGACGATGCGGATCGGTCGAACAGATTTCAGACGATTTTGGATTTGACAAGGTTATCGGGTTGCGATATGGTTCGCGGCGTTCTTTGAAATAGTGGTTGTTTTGCGCCGTCGGCGCACACTCGGCGGTCGCAGACCGCCGCTACAGTGGCAAGCGGGGGGAGCCCCCCTGTTTCTGCGAAACGAAGCCATTGGTTTTTTGCGGGTGCGACGTGTGGAACACGCGGAATGGCAAAGGGTTCGGGGATGCAAAACTGCAAAAAACGCGTTGGCTTCGTTTGGCTTCGTTTTGGGGTCCGGAAGGGGGTTTTGGAGGGCAAAGGGTGGCAGCGGGTCGCCGTCAGCCGTCGGAATTGAGGGAATAACGAGCGAATGAGATTAGCGGCCGCAATCGAAGCGGAGCGAGACACGACACAGGCGGGACGCTCTGTTCAACATGACAGCCGACGGTCATAGACCGCCGCTACAGCGACGACCGGCGAACGGGCTGGAAGCCCGTTCCACTTGGTCACGGATTCTGGTCGAGCCAGCGGCGGGTTTCGCGGGTGAGGGGCGAGTTCGGAGCCAGCTTCAGGAATTCCTGATAGTGGTCGCGGGCCTGGGGGAAAGTGGCGCGGTCGAGGGCGTAGAGTCGGCCGATGAGCAGATGGGTGGTGGCGTCGTTGGGGTTGGCCGCGAGGATTTTTTTGTACTGGGCGATGGCGTCGTCGGTGTAGCCCGAGGCCTGCAACTGGAGCGCGTAATTGAAGCGGGCATCGAGGTAGTTGGGATTGGCCATGAGGGCGAGTTCGTAATTGTCGAGCGCGTGGTCGGGCTGGCCGATGCTGCCGTAGGCGATGGCGAGATTGTAGTAGGTGGCGGCGTAGGACGGATCGGCAGCGATGGCTTGGGTGTACTCGGTGATCGCGTCGGCAATTCTGGACTGACGCTGGAGGTAGCTGCCCTGATTGAAATGCACGAGAGCCTTGTTACGATTTCCCGGTTTGAATGTGTGCGCGGCGAGGGCGGTGCGCACTTTCTTCGGCGGCGGAGGAGGTGGCGGCGGCGGAGCCGGAGCCACGGCGGAAACCGTGGTTGCCGTCACGACGGTCGCTGGCACTGGTGCCGGTGCGGCCGGTTTTGGCGGAGCGGGTGGCGGTTGCGGAGCGGCGGCCGGCTTGGGCGGCGGTGGAGCCGGAGGTGGTTGAGGGGGCGGAGCCGGCGGTTCGGCGGCGCGCGCGGCGGTTTGCTTGTTGTTGCCGGCCAATTCCTGGCGGACCTGGAGCATGGCGAGGCGAACATCTTCGCGCGGCCGGGTCTTGGCAAACAGATCGATATACGCTTCGTAGTGCGCGAGCGCTTCCTTCTTCATACCGAGCTGCTGATTTTCGAGGTTGGCCAGATTCAGGTAGGCGGTGGCGAACCCCGGCTCGGCGGCGATGCACTGCTCGAACCAATGCTTGGACGCGATGAAATCCCGTTTGCGGGCGGCGACGATGCCGAGGCAGTTGAGCGTCTCGGCGGGGTTGGAGTTGCCCGGCAGATAGCGCTTGAATGCGTCCTCGGCCTGGCCCCAGGCAGAGACGCGCATGTAGGCGAGGCCGAGTTGGTAGTACGAATCGGGCGGCGCGGAACTGCTCTGGACGACCTGGCGGAGATTGGCGACGGCGTCCGCGCCCTGTCCGCGATCGAGCTGTGCGAGCGCGAGATTGTAGCGGGCAGGGATATAGCTGGGATCGAGGCGCACGGCGGTCTGGAGATCGCGAAGGCCGTCCGCGGTGTCGCCCTGTTGCAGGCGGCAGACGCCGAGAAAGTTCAGCGCGAGCGCGTTGGTCTGCATCGAGGCCAGCGCGCGCTCGAAATCGGCGGCGGCGCGGTCGTACTTGCCGTCCTTGTATTCAGCGAGGCCGCGAGCGAACTCCTTTTTACCCGCGACGTTGCGGCCGCACCCGGCAACGAGCGCGGCAAGCAACACGAACCAGAGAAATGCCCTCCTCATCAAGAAATCCATCCGAAACGTGACAAACAGACAGGGGCATCTTATAATCACCTGCAGATTTCGCAACAAAAATGACTGACTGGGATATTCAATCGCGCGCGGACGCGTGCACGGCCTGCCAGCACCCGTTCGCGGACAAGGAGGCGTACCACACGCTGCTGAGCATGGACGCGTCGGGCTATGCGCGACGGGACTTGTGCGCGGCGTGCTTTGCCGGCGCCGCGCGGGACGGCGTGATTTCGTATTGGCAGGGCGAATACAAGCTGCCGCCCCCGCCTCCGCCCGAGCCGATTCAGAGGGAGACCGCGGAGACGCTGCTGCGGAGGCTGGTGGAATCGAAAGATCCGTCGCACACATCAGCCCGCTACATCCTGGGTGTCATGCTGGAGCGAAAGCGGATTCTGAAGCACCGCGACACCGTGCGCGAGGATGACGGCTCGGAGCTGCTGGTCTACGAGCACGCGCGCACGGGCGAATCGTTCACCATTCCCGATCCTCATCTCCGGCTGGACCAACTCGCGCATGTGCAGGAAGAGGTCGCGGCGCTGCTGCATCCGGCCGCCGAAAGCGCGAAGGCCGAGCCCGCGAACGAGCCCGGCCCCGGCGTGTAATGCCCGCGAACCGTTAGCTGACCTTGACTTCGATCTGCTTCGGTCTGGCTTCCTCGGTTTTCGGGAGCGTGACGTGCAGGACGCCGTCCTTGAACCGGGCGTCGATCTTGCTCGCATCGACCGCGACCGGCAGTTCGACGACACGCGTGAACGAGCCGTACACGCGTTCGCTGACGAAGTAGTTGGCGTCCTTCTTCTCCGTCTCCTGCTTCTTCTCGCCCTTGATGGTGAGATAGTTCTCCTGCAACGTGACCGAGACATCGTCCTTGGTCAGCCCGGGCAGATCCGCCTTGACGACGACATTGTCTTTCTCGACCGCCACATCGATCGCCGGGCTGAATGCCGCCTCGAGACCGTTCCGAGAACGCAGCGACCGGCCAAACAGCCGATCCATCTCATCGTGAATCTCCGCGAGACCAGCAAACGGATCCCACGTTTCCCGTCTTGGACTCCATCGAATGATTGCCATGATCAGTACCTCCGTTTCTTTTCTTTTTTTATCTGCTCTCGTGACTTTAGCACCGCGTATGCCGGTCTGTTTGCCGTGTTCGAAACCCGCGTTGAATCAAGGTGTTCGGAAAAGTGCGTCGCGTCGTGTTACCTCTGTTTGTGCCACTCTGACCAGGTTGCACTGTGACAGCGCCCGCCTGTCTGCGCCAAGCTGACCCGCGGCCTTGACACTCCTCGCCATTCGCTTTTATTGTGCCCCGGCACGATGGGTGTTTATGTATATTAAGCGTTCCTGCCTCCACGAAGTCCGGTACGGGGTTCTCGCGGTGGGTGTGCTGATGTGGTTGGCGGGCACGAGGTCGTTGGCGATCGACGGGAGCGCAAGCCAGCCGTGGCGCTCCAATGACGTCGTCCGCGGGAACGCGTCACCCGCGCTGATCTTCGACGCGGCGGCGCTTGATCATGATCGCATTCTGAAAGCAGCCAATGCCGCGTTGACGATCGAGTCGATCACCATCACAAAATTTCATGCCGAACACAGCCCCGGCGGGCCCAACGATTTCTACTCGAACGGCGATTATTGGTGGCCTGACCCGACCAAACCCGACGGTCTACCCTATATCCAACGCGATGGGGAATCGAATCCGAACAACTTTTCGCAGCATCGGCTGGCCGTGCGCAACCTTCGGGATGCGGTGGCCGCGCTGGGCGCCGCGTATAAGATCACCGGCGATGATCGTTACCCTCGCAAAGCGGTGGATCTGCTCCGGGTGTTCTTCCTCGATGAGAAGACGCGCATGAATCCGAACCTGCAATATGCGCAGGCGGTTCCTGGCAGGTCGACCGGCCGGGGAACCGGGATTATCGACACGCTGCATCTGGCCGAAGTCCCGCTGGCCATCGAAGCGATGCAGAAATCACCGGCATTTCCGCCGGATGTGCTGACCGGCCTGAGACGCTGGTTCGGCGAAATGGCGACCTGGACGACCACCAGCAAGAACGGACAGGAGGAGTCCGCCGCGAAGAACAACCATGCCGTGGCGTTTTGGCTGCAAATTGCCTGCTTCTCGCGGTTCACGGGCGATGAAGCCAAGCTGGCGGAATGCCGCCGACAATTCAAAGAGGTGTTTGTGCCCGATCAAATGGCGGCGGACGGCAGTTTCCCGCTCGAACTGAAACGCACGAAACCGTACGCCTACTCGATCTTTCAGCTCGATAACATGACGACGCTGTGCCAGGTGCTCTCCACGACGGAAGACGATCTATGGAAGTTCGAACTGCCGGACGGACGCGGCATTCGCAAGGCGGTGGCCTATCTGTACCCGTACCTGGCTGACAAATCGACGTGGCCGCTCAAGCCCGACGTGCAAGCCTGGGAAGGCTGGCCCGTCCGTCAATCTTGTCTGCTCTTCGCCGGTCTCGCTTTTCACGATCAATGGTACCTGGATTTGTGGAAGAAGCTTCCGCCTGATCCGACCAGTCCCGAGGTTCGCCGCAACATCGCGATTACGCAGCCGATCCTGTGGTTGGCCTCTCAGAGTCGAACGGACGGGGCTGCGTCAAATACGCGGAAGTAAACCCGATCAGCTACAGCTCACGCCGCCGCTTTGGCGGAGGTCTCTCGGACCGTCAGATGCGACGGGACCACCACATCCATGAGGGTTTCGTCTTCTGACTCCGCCCGTCTCAAGAGCAACTCCGCAGCGGTGACGCCGATCCGTTCCGGGTCGGCATGCGCTCCGGTGATCTGGGGATGCTCCTCGTCGCAAACGCGTGTGGCATCCACCGCGACCACGCTGATTTGCTCCGGCACACGCCATCCGTTTTGCATCAGGCAATTGATCACCCCGCGCGCAATCAAGCCGTTGGCGCAAATCCAGGCGGTGGGAAAGCTCTTGTGGGTAATCTGGTGAAGCATGATTTCGGCAGCCTGTCTGCCGCCAATCCGGTCGCCAAGTTCCACATTTACGTTGAATCTCTCGGCCAATTTGAGGTCGTGTTGATCCAGCGCCTCGACCAACTCCGAGTGGCGGCGGAGGCCGTATTGGAGCCCCTTGTCGCCGGCGATCCAGGCGAACTGGCGATGTTTCAGCCCCGTGAGATGCTCCACCAGCAACGTCAACGCCTGTTTTTCGTTGGGCATGACCGAATGGCAAACTCCCGGATAACTTACCGAGATGGCCACCAAATTCGGCTGCACCGCCTTGATGGCGTGCAAAAACTTCTCATCGACTTGTCCGAGAACCGCGAGGCCAAAGACCTGGTTCTGACGGAGTTTTTGCTGGACAGTACGGACTCCCAGATCGTCCTCGGATCCAAGGAAAATCGAATGATAACCTCGGGCCAGCAAACCTTCGTGAAGGCCGTGTTGGACGTGGCTGAAGAAATTGCTCTGGGTGTGCAGCCGCAGTCCGCTGCGCAAGATGAACCCTACGCTGGTGGTTAGCCCGCCGTTACCATTAATCTGCATGCCTTTCGGGCGGTAACCGATCTTCAGGGCGTGGTCCCAAATCCGCTGGTAGGATTCCGCGCTGATATTCTCGCGTTTCCCATTGAGAACCATGGAAACCAACGCCTGCGAAACCCCCAGATCATCGGCGATTCGCTGTTGGGAAACGCTCGTGTTTTTCTTCACAGAGGCAGTGTAATCCAGGGATTCCGCGGTGAAAAGCAGAAAGTGCGCAGGGGGTGCGCCGGGGTGTCCAACGGGTTCTTGTTTTTTTGTCTTGCAAATAGGGCGGTTTTAGTAATAAATATTAAGCAGTGCATAAATATCATGCCATTGTCGCCCTGAGTGACCTCGAGATCTCCCAGTTCCTGCCGGGCGCGTTGTGGGAGGAACTGGTGAGCCTCCTGCCGGGCTACCGTCGTATGCGGTTGCCGTTGTCCGGCCCGGAGGAATGGGAGCGCCTGTGGCGGACCACGCCGGCTCAGATCCTCATCTCGGCCTGGCAGACGCCGTCGCTCAATTCCTCCCTGCAACCGGTGGATTTGACCCAGCTTTGCTACGTCTGCCACCTGGCCGGCAGCGTCCGCAGGCTTGTTCCCCGAACGTTGATCGAGCGGGGCCTGATCGTCACGAATTGGGGCGGTTCGATCAGCGGGACCGTCGCCGAATGCACCCTGATGTTGATCCTGATGGCCCTGCGGCGCGCCTCCTACTGGAGTGTGGCCATGCATCGCGATGGGGCATGGAAGGATGGAAAGCTCGTCACCGAGAGTTTGCTCGGGCGGCGCGTGGGAATTCACGGTTTCGGCTCCATCAGTCAGCATCTCGTGCCCATGCTGCGACCGTTCACGACGCAGATCCAGGCGTACTCGCCGAGGGTGCCCGCGTCCGTGTTCTCCCAATTTGGAGTCAAACCGGTGGCATCGCTTGAAGACCTGTTTGTCGGGTCGGACATCGTCGTCGAGCTGGCCGCGGCGACCCCGGAGAATTGTCGCATTGTGAAAGAACGTCACTTGCGGCTCATTCCCGAAGGTGGCGTGTTTGTCAACGTGGGGCGCGGCTCTGTCGTGGACGAAGCAGGGCTGTTGCGCGTGGCCCGCGAAGGACGTCTCCAAATCGCTCTCGATGTGTTCGAACGCGAGCCGTTGCCGGCCGATTCGCCGTTTCGGGGACTACCGAATGTGACCCTCTTGCCACATCTCGGAGGCCCCACTGTCGACCGTCGCCGCGATGCCGGCGCTCTCGCTCTTAGAAACATCCGCGCCTTTCTGCGTGGGGAACCACTGGATGCCCTCGTAACCCTGGAGGTTTATGACCGCTCCAGCTAAATCGTCGACCCTCTCCTGGGGCGTGTCGACCCTCGGCTGCGCGGAGATGTCGCTTCCACAAGTCGGCAAGCTCCTCGACAAGTTCGGTCTGCGAGAACTGGAAATCCGCGCGCTGGAGGGGCGGCTGGACCTGCCCCGATGGGCCATCGACGCGGGCTGGCCTCCGCTGCGGGTCGCCGCGCTATTGGCCGAACACCAGATTCATTTCCGCGTGGCGGGCTCTTCCTTCAAACTGGTCGGCAATGACGAAAAGTCGCGCGATGAAATGGTCGCGTTCTCCAAATGGGCCGATTCTTGTGGCGCGACCTTCGTCCGCGCGTTTGGCGGCGGCACTTGGGGTACGCCGTTGACCGATACGGATTACACTCAAGCCGCTCACACCGTCGCCTGGTGGTATCGCGAAAAGAAGCGCCACGGATGGCGGACGGAACTGTTGCTGGAGACCCATGACGCCTTCTCCGCTTCCGACCCCTGCCACAAGCTGATGGGGCGATTGACCGAGCCGATCGGCATTATCTGGGACTCCCATCACACGTGGCGGCTGGGCGGCGAATCCCCGCGCGAATCGTGGGCGCGACTCGGCAAATGGGTTCGGCACGTTCACGTGAAGGACAGCATCAGCCAACCCTCGGCACGGCATCCGTTCACCTATGTGCTGCCGGGTGACGGTGAGACGCCGTTGGGAGAGGTCGTCCAGATCCTGGGCGAGCATCATTTCGCGGGCGCGATCTCGCTGGAATGGGAGCGTCTCTGGCATCCGTATCTGCCGCCGTTGACGGAGGCCCTGATTCGATTGCAGGCCCAGCCGTGGTTCGTGACTTCCGTCCAAGCCGTCGATGAAATCCAATCTCCCGCCATCGCTCGTTGATTCGTCGTTGGCCGCCACCCAGGCCCTCGGCAGTACGGGCCGGAGTGGTGATTACGATTGGTGGCGTTCCGCGGCCGAGAATCTTCTGGTCCCACTGGCGGGATTGATGCAGCCCGGCAAGGCCGACCTTCCCCTGCGCGGACAGGCGAGCAATCATGGGGCGCAGGCCGACCGCCTCGAATCGTTTGCCCGCCCCTGCCTGTTGGCCGCCCATTGGTTTGCGAGCGAACCGGCGGCATCCGAAAAGCTCTCCCGCGACGCGGTGGCGGAGTGGTTCCGTCGCGGCCTGGTGATCGGCACCGATCCTGCCAGCAAGGAATACTGGGGACCGACGGCCAATCATCACCAGCACACGGTCGAGATGACGGCACTAACACTGGCCCTCCAGATGGCACGCTCATCTTTGTGGGAACCGTTGTCCAAGGCCGAGCGCGAACAGGTGGCGCGATGGTTCGCGAGCGTTCGCGGCGCCGGACTGCACCGCAACAATCACCTGTTCTTCGGCGTGATGCCGCTCGCGTTTCTGGCCCAGGAAGGTTTTGACCGTCGTGGCGACGAGCCGGTGATGCGCCATCTGCTCGATGTCCTCGAAAGCATGGCCGTCGGCGGCGGGTGGTTTATCGACGGGATGAACGAGACGGTGGACTATTATCAGGCGTACGGCTTTCACTATTATGGCCTGTGGTGGGCCAGGCTCTACGGTCACACCGACCCTGAACGCGCGCGACGTTGGAAGGACTGGGCCCGGCAGTTTCTCAAGGATTACATCCACTTCTTTGCCGCCAGTGGCGAGAATCCTCCGTTTGGCCGATCACAGTGTTACCGGTTTGCCGCGTCGGCGCCCTTCGGCCTGGCAGAATTTGCCGGGGTCTCCGCGATCCCGCCGGGACAGGCACGCCGCGTTTGCACGCGCAATCTGAGCTTCTTTTTGCGGCACAACATTTCTCAGGAGCAGGGCGCCCTGTCGATCGGGTGGACGGACGAATTCCCCGCGATCAGCGAGGCATACAGTTGTGCGGGTTCCGTCTATTGGGCTGCCAAAGGATTCGCCCCGCTCCTGCTCTCGCCAAAACACCGGTTCTGGCAGGCGCGGGAGGAGCGGCTGCCATCGGAAAGACACGATTTCCAGGTCACCGTGCCGCAGGCCGGATTGGTGGTTCGCAGTCACGACGGCGAAGTCGAGGTGTTGAACAGTGCCAACGGAATTTGCGTGGGCAACATCCCGTTCGGCACATGGAAATGGGGCAAGCTCAGCTTCCGCTCCGGCGTCGGCGGCGAGGTGGCGCCTTCGGCCACGCGGTACCCGCTCGATGCATCCCTGACGGCGGAATTCGCGAATGGCACTGTCTATGGCCGCCATCAATGCCAGCCCGTCGAGATCACGGCGGATCATTGCGCTTCCATGTATGCTTTGGGCGACCGATACAGCCAGAACCAGGCGAGCATCGAAACGCACATTTGGTGGAACGCGGGTTGGCAGCTTCATTGGCATCGCATCATCGCCTATCAGACGGCCGTGTTTCGGATGGGGACGTACAGCCTGCCGCTGAAGGATGCCTCCGCACAGGACATGGAAGTCTCTGCGGATTTCGCTCATGCGGAGAGCGCCGAGTGCGGCATCGCCATCCAACCGTTGCTCGGGTTCCAGCAAATCAAGGCTTACGAATCTGATCCGCAGCACCGCGCACACATTCTCAGTTGGCACTCCCTTCTTCTGGCGGCGGAAACGGACAGGATCCTTGGCGAACAGAACCTGATCGCCTTGGTCTGGGTCGGTCGGATCGAACAGGAGCGCGGCGCCTGGAAGGTCAAGTCCAGTTCGGAGGGCAAGTTGACGCTGCGGCATCCGTCGCTCGGGGACTGGCAGTTGGCGCAGCCCGATTTGCCCAAATTGCCCACCAACGGCCATCGCGCACTGTAGATTGGCTCCGCTCGGTTGCGGCGGGAGCGCGCGTCGCTTATCGCGTCAATCGAACAATCGCGGCTGACGCCGGCGTCAAGCTTACGGAAAAGCGCCCGTTGTCAGATTTCCCGGACAACCGCGTCCATGCGCCCGACCAGTTCCCGTCATCCTTGATGGCCGCGCCACCCAACGTGGTACCGGCGGTTGCCGTGATGTCGCCATTCGCACCCGCCAGGAACATCGCGTCCGCGTGCGTGTAGGAACCACCGTTGGTGAGCGTGATCGTCGCATCGCACGCGCGGGCGGTGTCTTTGTTGACGAGCGTGACATAGAGGGTGCCGTTGCTCGATAGCACGCCATACGCCGTCAGGTTGACCTGGTCGGGATTGGAATTGATGTGCACGGAAAGGAGCTGACCATGCGAGCCGAGATCGAACGCTTTGATCGCATACGCCAGCGGCCGCGCCCGGAAACCTCCCGTGGAATTCCAAAACACGACATATTGCGCGGGCGAAGGCGGGCGAGTCAGGCCGGGAGCGTAGCCCGCCGTGTGGAAATTGATCCCGGCGGCGCCGTGCGTCGCCCACCAATACATGTAATCGAGACCCCACAGCGCCGACGCGTAGGCATCGCTGGCGCCGGCCGCGCCGCCGTTGGAGTAGCTGTTGACTTCCTCCAGACGATATCGCAGCCCCGCCGCCTGAGCCGATGGCGCAAAGGTGTCGTACAGCTTTTGGTATACGCCCGTGAGATTCGTGGAGAGCAATTTGGCGCAGGCCACGGACGCATTCGTCGCCGCGCGGCCACTGGCGGCCGGGTATTCGTGCTGTGTGACCATGAGGACGCGTTTGTCGCGGGTGAAATCTTTCGCAAAATCGTTGGCCCACTGGACGTCCTTGTGCATCGTGCCGGGGCCGCAAAATATCGCGTCGGGCGCGTTGGAGACAGCGGTGATCGTGGCCATGTACTCTTTGACCATCTGATCGTAGGCCGCGGAGTCGCCCACCAGCTTGTCCGGCTCGTTACCGAGCGCGAAACACGTCAGCTCGGGCCGATACCTGTCCATGATGTATTTGGCCGTCTGCGCGGCGGCGACCATGTTGCTGTCGCTCAGGCGGAGGGTGTAAATGACTTTCACGCCCGCGGCCCGGGCAAACCCAAACAGGCTGTCGATGTCGTCCTTGTCCGGAACTTTCACGGTGGATCGTTCGGCCGTGTTGCCGCCGACCCGCAGACTCCGGACACCTAGTGTCTGAAAGATCTGTACCAGGGGCTTGTTCGCCACGCTGAAGTAATGCTCTCCATTTGCGGCTGCGTCCACCACGGACATCTCGTAGCTCAGGCCGATGAAATCGGGTGAATTCGTCGCGCCGGGGGATTTCAGGTCGAATGAAACGTCGACCGACGGCACGGCCAGAATGACAGCCGGACACAGGCACAGAGCCAGCATGGCCGGGAGAATCGTCCGGGAAACGAAGCGTCGTCGATTCATATCACTGGCCGCCTTTCACAAATACAACGTACATGTTGGCTGATTTCGCATCGGGACTCGCGGTGTTCGAGCCCAACGTCAGACTCTCGTCGCTCTTCGCCGGATGTGCGAAGACATCCATTGGCTGGCCGTTGATTGTAAAATGTAACTCCGTCGGCTGGGATTGATTCATCAGCCACGCCGGTGGAGTCAATCGATGGTCGTGCGCGACGTAAACGACCGCGCCCGCCTTCACCGCGATTTGCATGACGTCGGCCGCGCTATACGACCAGTCCGCGTTCGCCGCTTGCACCCAGTCGGCGCCGGCGAGTTGTTCCGGCAGGCCGGTGAACGCATAATCGCGGTCGCAATACACATTCTTCCCATTGGCGCAGTTCGCTTCGATGTGAACCAATTCCGTCGAGCCCGTGTAAGCGAACCCGGCCGTGAAATGTCCGGCGGCGCGCGCGCCGGCGGAAGCCGCTGTCACCATCATCGGTGGACTGCCCTCGGGCAGCCGGGTCCAGTCCGGATGAGCTGCCGGTAGCGCAACCTCCGGCATCCCGGGTATGACGCTTGTCCAACCGTCCGCGACCGCAAACGGATGCGACGCAATCGTCACACGTCCGGTCTTCAATTCCGCACTGCGAGCGGTAATCGTGATTTCTCCGGGCTGAAGCGTCGAGCGCACGGCGACACGATTGATGCCGCACTCCAGGTCGAGATGGTTCGAGTTGATGGTGTTGGTCTTCCCGCTGTTGTATCCACCGCGCCAGATCGCCGGGCCGTCGCAGGTGAAATCCACGCGCCCCTGAAACGTCGGACAGCGATCGCCGTTCGCGTCGACGGCTTCGACATCAATCAGCGCAATGTCGGAACCGTCCGCCCGCAAACCGCCGGGTCCAACAATGGATGTCAGCCGCAACGCCACGGGCGGACCGGCCGCGCGGATGACATTCGTCGCCACCGGCAAGCCATCATTGTAACCCACCGCCTCGATTTCGCCCGGCTCCCAGGCTACATCGGGGAAATGGAACAGATACCGGTCGGATGAGGTCCCGTGTCCGAGCGATTTGCCGTTCACGCGCAATTCCACGTCCTGGCAATTGGAAGCCACATACACGGTTTTCTTCGTGCCTGCAGGATACGTCCAATGGCCGATGATGTGGATTTGCGGGTCGCTGCGGAAGATGGTCTGGCAGACGTAGTAGGCTTCCTTCGGCAGACGCACGCCGTCCACCTCGCCGCTGGCGCGATCCACCTCGGCGGTGTTCCGGCACCCACTGGTGGTATCGGAGAACAGCCAGTTCCCGCCGCCGCAATGGGACGGCGCGCCGATCTTGCGAACGTACTGTCCGACTTCGTTCACAGCAAATTGCTCGGAGGTCAGATCGTAGGTCTGACCCTTGGCTTCCGGATAGCCGAATTCCGGCGGCGAGAAATCATCCCACACGCGGCGCGGCGATTCTTCGCGGTCATATTCGCCCTCGACCACCGGCAATCGTGAAACTTCGTGGCTGCCCTCGGTGCCGATGCTGATATCCATGAACTCGCCGGTGGTCTCGTCGGCGCGGCGATGCGCGTAGGCGCGGCCGCCATGCGGATCGTATCGATCCTTGATCCCGCGCAGTTCCTCCGCGTGCGCGCGGCTCACCTTCTGGTTCCCGCCCTCCCAGATCAGGATGGACGGGTCGTTGCGGAAATACACGATGACATCGCGAAATGCATCGGTGCGAACCTTCCACGCCGCGCCGACGGTGTCGGCTTCGCCGTCTACGCCCGGCTGGTCGGTAATCAATCCGAGCTCGTCGCCGGCCCGGATCATGCCGACCCCACCGGCGCAGTGACCCCAGCGGATGAAGTTCGCCCCCGCGTCCTTCATGAGTTGAAGCGTGTAGAAGTGCAGCCAATCCGGCTGTGCCGTGCCCAGGCCGGGCCATTCGTCCGTCGGGCGCTGACCCCAGCCGTGGAGTTTCAGATGGTGGCCATTGATCCAGAAGCCGGTCTTCACATCCCAATGCACCGCGCGAATGCCCAGCGGTATTTCGCACGAGTCAGCCGTCTCGTTGCCCACGCGCAAGGAGCAGACGACGTGGTAGAGATACGGATAATCCGGCTCCCAGAGTTGCGGATTCGGGATGGTGAAGGACAATGTCGTGGTGTGGTGCGCGCCGGCCGCAAGCGTCCCCGTCTCACTCCGTGTCAACACAGGCCTTCCGTCGCGCCCGCGGATTTCTGCCTGCACGGTGACTGGTTCGTCCATGTGGCGTCCGTTCTCCAGGGGAACCTCGATGGAGACGTCCGCCGACTCGGGCGAGAGTTTCGTGGCGTAAGCGTACGGCCCGACCGTTTGAAGATAGTCATAAAGTGGCAGTGTGACGTGCAGCGGGTCGGTGACGTACAGGCGCACGTTGCGGTACATGCCCCCCATGGCGGGATGCCATTGGGGATTGTTCCACGGGATCCGGTTGGCTTGTAACTCCTTCGCGTCTTGGGGAAGGGTGGCATTCACTACCCGCTCATAATCTGCCAGTGTTTTGGGGGCGACGGAATTCGTGGCGGATGCGCTGCCACGCCTGGCGGTGTCCGCGCCAGCAATGTCGCTGACCATAAAGCGGTTGTCGCACATGACGGCGAGCACGTTCGGCCTGCCGAATTCGCAATAGGGCGTCAGGTCAAAGCCGAAGGGCACAAAGCCGTTTTTGCACGCGCCAAGGTCGTGACCGTTGAAATAGACTTCGGCCACCTGGCGAACCGCTTCAAACTCGATGTACACGCGCTTGCCACGGAATGATTCCGGCAGCGCGAACGTCTTGCGATACCAAGTGCGGCCGGACCACTGATTGATCTCGCCGCGCATGCCTCCGAGGGAATAATCATCAAATGTATCGACGTCGTTGTACGTATGGGGCGCGGAAACGACTGTCCACGCCTGGTCGTCAAAATCCACCGCGTGCGCCTGAGGCACATCCGCTCGGATAAATTTCCAATCGGGATCAAAATTGAGAGTGACGCGCTCGGCCGTCGCGATCCGGGGACCTTGAAGTGCGAGCATCCAGGTGGCCAATAGAATCCAGCCGCCAACGCGCCGGGATGAGCCGACGGCACACGAGACAGTTGCTTTCCTACATCTTCTGGTAACGCAACTTATGAATATCATGCCCATCGTGGGCCAGGGCCTCCGCATTGAAGGCGGCTTTTGCATTGTTCCGACCGGACAATCCGTGGTTCCCATGGTTTGGTTCCGCAGTTAATTATTATCAAGAAAGTGATTGACAGTAAAGAGTAAATCCGATTTAATGCGTTTTGGTGAGACGTACAATAGCAGCTTCGATGCGAGAAAGGACAAGAGGGAGAGAGTTTATGAAAACGTGCCTGACTATCGCAGTGAGTCTGGCGTTCGCAGTTGCCGCCGCTTCCGGTCAAGACCTGCCAACATATCAAGGGGTGATTTCGGGACAAAGCCCGTATTACTACAATCATTTGGATAACTCGTATGTGCCAGCGGTTGGCACAGGGACACTTGTGCCCAGCGCCGGCGATGTCTTTTTCACGAGTGATTATTTTGGCAACGCCAACGATGCCCTCTCGTTTACGGACACCACCGCGCGGGCTACGGATCCTACCGGAACGCACGAGATTTACAATAGCGGCCTCGCCAACGCGAGCTCCATCGGTTCGATGTCCTTTATGTTCTACGTGCCCACCAATGCCCTGAGCAATACGTCGGCACGGTACATCTTTGACAACGGGGACGTTTCTCCCAATGATTTTTATCTGAAGATGTCCAATAGCGTCCTGCTTCTGGCGTGCGGAAACCTCTCGACCATCACCAATTCGACCACGTTGATTCCCGGGGACTGGTACTATTGGGCGGCGACCTGGAATTTCTCGGGAGCGAACAGCAGCGCGTACGGGATCAATTGGTACTTGGGCGCGGCGGGATCAAACGTCACGTCGCTCACCTCAGGCTTCAAACAGAGGGGCGGCTCCGGAAACATCAGCTCGACCGCCATCCTGGGCAACGGAGGCACGTTCGAGGTCAGCGGCCAACCGGCTGGTAGTGGTGGATTTCAGATTGCCGGAGTGCCCGGGGTGGTGGATGAAGTGGCCACGTGGAGCAATCAGCTGACGGTGGCCCAGATTGACAGCCAGTATGAGGCCCTGATGATTCCCGAGCCGGCCACGGCGGCGATGGTCGCCATTGGCGGGTTGTTGTTCGTGTTTGGACGCGGGATGTTTCGACGCCGAATCTCTCGCTAATCGTCGCGTTCGTTGGCCCCACGGGCGCGCGAAGCATTTGCTTCGGCGCCCGGCGGAGTTGTGGTGCCGAGATGTTGATCTGGTTCGTTTTGGTCGAAGAGGGGGTCGGATTTGTCCTGATTGTGAAGGACGTTGCGGTGGCGCGACCGGGGTCTATGTAACCGGGGTGGCTTGGCACGGAGCTTGTTGCAGGATGGTGACGGATCGAGACATGGACGATGGGTAGCAGATCGCATGTAATACGGACCAAGGACGAGATCGGGTCGGGCAACGGCGCGAATGACCGAAAAACACTTGCAGCGAAGGCACATTTGGGTTACTAATAATAATTATCAGTCAACGGGAAGGCAATGGGTAGAACGATGAGAATACTCTCCGGGGTCAAGACGCTTCAGTCGAGTTCGCTCACCACGATCTTTCGTAAATCAACCGCGCCCGTCCTTGCGGCTGTCATGGTCATCGGGTTCTTCGCCAGTGCGTGTCGGACGTGGGCGGTCTCGATGACGTGGACCAACGGTAACGACGTTTGGACCAGCCCGACCGCGTGGACAACAAATCAGGCCACCGGCTTCGACGTGGCCGGGCAAACCAATGTGACGTGCTCCCCGAACCCTGTTACCAACGTCACGGCCACTTGCGTCGGCGGCGCGGGCGCGTTTCCTGGAACGGGTGACGAAGCGGATTTCACGAACGGCCTGCTAGCGGTCACGCTGAATATCTCAACGAACGTCGGCATCCTTTCGGTCTCAAACGCAGCGGTCACGTTCAACCCGGGCGTATCGACCCTGTTGAACGTTACGGGCACGGTTCATATTGGTCAGGCATGCTTTCCGGGACCGGTCACATCGACGGTATACTGGGCGGGGGGAACGCTCGCGGTGACGAACGGCGGAGGGGCGAACTTCTCCATTGGGACCGACAGCAATTCCGTGGGCCAGCTGTATGTCACCAACGGGACGGTGATCTTCGATCAGAACATTCCCTCGAGTTCGACCCACCTCGGGCTTACGGTGGGTGGAGTTGTTTCGGCGGGCAAGCTGGTCGTCAGTGGTCCGGGGGTCGTCACGAATAGTTTGACGCCCAACAACAGTTCGATATCCATACGTGGCAGCGCGACCATGACCAGCCAACTGATCATCACCAATGGCGGCAAGTTGTTCGTGAACGGCGCGGTGGGAACGAAATCGAACGCGTTTGTGCTCGTGTCCGATCCGGGAAGCCTTTTGTCCAACTCCGTCAATGTCGGCACCAGCGTCATCACGATCGGCGAAGGCAACTTTGGAGCTCCCGGCAGCAAGTTGGTCGTGAGCAATGGGGCGACGCTGTGGTCGGAGGGTACTATTTCGTTCGGTCGAGGCAGTTCCGGCAACACCGGGTATGTCTGCGGGGCGGGCTCCAAACTGGTCTCGGATGCCACCGGCGGGTTTGTCATTGGCATTACCGGGGGCTCCAACAACGTGCTGGTCGTCTATAACGGTGGCTACGTCCAATCCGGCGGCATTTTCTATGTTCCCGATGGTAATCCCTGCCCCAACAATTCACTCCAGATGGGCGGCACGGGTGCCATGAGCACGGGTTTGCTGGTCCAGGTTCGACAGAATACCGGTTCGACACTGGGTTCAATCATCGTCACGAACGCGATCCTGACGTGCAGTCTGATGGAGCTCCAGGGCGGCCCGAGCAACAGTTTGTCCGTCTTGGCCAACGGAACGCTGATCTTGAGCAATCAATACGCCGTTACCGCCACGACCACGAACGTCCTGGTATCCGAAAGCATCAACGGTCCAAACACTATTAACCTCAATGGCGGCACCATCAATGCCGTCAGCGGCAGCAATGCCATGCAGGTTGTTCTGGGCTCCAGCGGAGAGACCGGGCCCAACATCATGATCGTTACCAACGGCGGTCGACTGCTCACGGAACAGGCTGAGATCGGCGCCAATAGTTCGTCCCAGACCGGCATCGTGACCGGAGTCGGCACCGTGTGGTCAAATTACACCGCCGGTGTCAGCTATGCCGGCTCCAACGAGATTGATGTCGGTGTCGGCAGCACCGCGCCCGGCTCGTACAATTATCTGGCAATTCAGAATGGCGCGGTTCTCGTCAATAACGGCGATTTGCTCGTCGGCGACAGCGCGGGCTCCACGCTCAATTCGCTGGTTCTCGGCGGTCCCGGAGCTGTGGCGACGATCGTCAACGTGGGAAGCATCACGATTGGCGGGAACAGTGCATCGACCGGCAACACCCTGACGATTTCGAATGCCAGCATCTCCACCGGTTTTGTCAGGGTCCAGGCGACGAACACAGTGGTGTTCAGTGCCGGTACGTTGAGTGCCCAGGGACTGAATATTAGTCCCGGCGCCAACGGCAGCAACGAGTTCGTCGTCGGCGACGGGACGGACGCTGCTTATTACGACATGGCCCCCGGCGGCACCGGCTACCACCAGTTCGGCTCGCCCGGCCTCGTGGTGACCAACGGCGCTTCCCTGCGCGGCAGCGGCACTCTGAACGGCACCACAACCATCCTGGGCACCTTGGTGCCAGGTTTTGCGAATGCAGTCGGCTCGATGTTCTTCAGCAACAGCCTTTCGTTCGGAAATGCTGCCGTGTTGAATTACGACTTGGGGACCATGAGCGACTCGGTATCGGTTGGCGGCAACCTGAGCCTGAACGGGACGCTGAACATCAACAACGCCGGCGGTTTCGGGCCAGGCACCTATACGCTGTTCACGTACGCGGGCAGCCTGACCTACAGCGGTCTGACCATCGGCTCCGCTCCGATCGGGCCGACCTACGCCGTCAGCACCAGCACCGTGGGGCAGGTGAATTTGATCGTCACAGGGTCGGATCCGTTCACCACCTGGCAGAATCATTATTTCACGCCCGCGGAACTGGCCAATCTGAGCTTCAGCGGACCGAGCGCCGATCCGCTCGGCAAGGGTATGAGCAACACCAACCAATTCCTGGCGGGCTTCAACCCGACCAATTCGGCCGCCTACTTGCACGTCATCAGCGTCGCGAAGACGAACTCGATCGACATGAATGTGATCTACCTTGGTGCCAACGGCGACAGCAGCTATTCGGGTGGGCCGAGCATCCGTACCAACGTGCTGGAATTCACCACCGGCACGGCCAACGGAAGCTATAGTAACAACTTCACGCAGGTCCCCGGCCAGACCAACATCCTGAGCGCCGCCAACGGCCTCGGAACGGTCACGAACATGGTGGACAGCGGCGGCGCAACCAACAAGCCGTCACGGTATTACCGCGTGCGTGTGTTGCTGCCGTAACGCGATCGTGGTAAATTAGGGATGTAGCGGCCAAGATTGCCATTGTGTATTCGCTCCGGCACAACAGCTCACTCGCTCGATGGATCCTCTCGATGATGCTTTGTGGGGTCAGCGCAACCGCTTGGGCGCTGAACCCCAATCTCCCGCCGGGAAGCAACTTCGTGGTGAGTAATTGGAAGCTTCAATTACCCACCTCCAACAGCGTGCTGACGTGCTCCGCCGGAAGCGTCGACGAAGAATCGCCGTCTCAAGTGGCGGCAGGTTTTACCAACAGGTATTTTTACACCGGATCGGACGGGGCGATGACATTCTGGGCGCCGATCAACGGCGCGACCACGGGCGGCTCGAGCTATCCGCGCTCCGAATTGCGTGAAGAGATCAGTCCCGGCAACGATGGCGTTGACTGGACGCCGTACGGAGCGCACATTCTCAACGCGCAATGCAAAGTGCTGCAGGTGCCCACCAGCACGTTGAAAGTGATCATCGGTCAGGTCCATGGGTACAGTGGTGCGGCCCTGCCGACAGTCAAGGTCGAGTATAGCAACGGCAAGGTATATGCAACGGTCAAGACCAATTCCACCGATGATGGCAGCGACTATGATTTTCCCACGGTGACCGTCGGGCTGAGTAACACCATCAATTACACCGTTCAAATCGTGAACGGGCTCGTCTCAGTCGCAATCAACAACAAAACGAATTCGTACAACATTTTCCAGAGCGACCCGAGCTATACAAATGAGACGGGGTACTTCAAAGCCGGGGACTATTGCCAGGCCGACTCCTGCTCGAATCCGGGCACCAATGATGGCGCACGGGTGGCGTTTTATATGTTGAGCCGGTATCACGCCCCCAGCCTTACCAACCAGCCCGCCAGCCAGACCGCTTCGGTGGGCAGCAACGTCACGTTTACCGTGGGCGCCCTGGGCAATCCGCCATTCACATACGTCTGGCAATTCAACAGCAACCCGCTCAATGGCGCCACCAACGCCACGCTCAGCATCCCCAACGCCCAGTTGACCAACGCCGGGATGTACTCGGTCATCGTCAGTGACATCACCGGCAGTGTCACCAGCACCAATGCCACGCTGACAGTTCTCGCGACGCCTCCTGTGGCGAGCTTCACGGCCAACCCGACGAATGGCGTGGTGCCGTTGGGGGTGACGTTCACAGACACCTCCTCCGGAAGCCCGACAAGTTGGTCCTGGGCGTTTGGGGATACCGGCACATCGACGTCACAGAACCCGGGCCATACCTACGCGACGCCGGGGACGTACACCGTGATGTTGATCGCGAGCAATACCGGCGGATCCAGCACCAACACAAGAGTCAACCTGATCACCGCACTTGCTCCGCCGCCCGTGGCCAGCTTCACGCTGACTCCAACCAGCGGCGCGGCGCCGCTGGGGGTGAGCTTCACGGACTCGTCCTCTGGCTCGATCACGGGCTGGGCTTGGGTGTTTGGTGACGGCAATACATCCACGACTCAAAACCCGACGGATGTATACGTGAATCCGGGCGTCTATACCGTCCAGGAAATCGTGAGCGGTCCGGGCGGAAGCAGCACGGATACGGTGGTGAATCTGGTCAACGCCTACGACCCGTTCGCGTGGTGGCAATTGAGCTACTTCGGCCTCACAAATGGCACGGTTGCCATGTCGCCCTCCGGAGATTACACCGGGACGGGCATGAGCAATACCAACAAGTTCCTCGCGGGCTTTAACCCCACCAATCCCGCCGCCTATTTGCACATTATCAGTATCGCGATCACGAACGCCATCGATGTCAACGTGACCTACCTCGGAGCCAACGGAGACAACACGTGGTCGCCGGGCGTCGTCTCGCGCACGAACGTGCTCGAGTTTACGGCCGGGACACCCAGCGGTGATTACTCGAACAATTTCGTCAGCGCCAATGTGACCAACATCTTGAGCAGCGGGACAGGAACCGGCCTCGTGACCAGTATGGTCGATCCGGGCGGAGCAACCAATATGCCGTCCCGCTATTACCGGGTCCGCGTCCTGGTACCGTGAACAAGTGCTTGAGAGCGCAGCCGAGAGGACTGAACGGCAGGAAAACAGTAACACCAATGCCGCGGTTCACGACTCGGTGAACGATCCCCGGCTGCGCTCCCCTCGTTTTGCTGCAGATTCGATCCCGCTACCATGGTACCGCATCGATGGCGTCGAGGGTCCCGGTATCGAGGAAACCAAGGGGCCGGGGGTTACTAGATGGCGAGGCCAGGCGCGACAGGTGGCTCGTACTGGTTCTTCGGAATTGACCCGACGGCTCGTACTAGAACGCACCGACGCCGCCAGTGGCTGTCTTGCAGGAGCTCAACTTCTCTCCGTCCCAGAGGCACTCGGAAATCAGTTGCGCTTTGATGTAGGTCGCCATGCGGACGCTGCCATCGTAGTAGAGGATGTTCATCCCGCCGGTGTGGCGAAAGTCCAGGTTCTTGCAGCAACTCGGGCCCCCACAGCTCAAGTCTTTTGACGCGTTGTACGACCCGGACGACCAGGAACAGTTGGACAGGCAATCAGCGCCCGTGCCGATCTTGGTCTGGTCCTGCATCCCCTCGACAATCAGCGGCGTTTCCGAGGGATTGGTTTCGATTTCGATATCCTTGCGCGGTTGGCTGACCGTCAAGCCGGTGCCTGCAAGTGCATGCCCCAGCATGGCACCCGTACATGCGTACGTAAAGCCGAGGTTTTGGTTGAGGAAGCCCAGATACTGGGCGCTGGGACAGATAAAGGTCCGGTTGGCCATCGATGAGGTAAGGCCGCCCCGGCGCGGCATGTACGGACCCAAGAGTTTTGGCCAAGGACCCACTCCCGTGCTTCCGTAGGATGCCGGTGGCATTTGCTGGGCGTTGTCGTCGGAATAGAGACGGATGGCCACCATGATTTGGTGCAAATTGGAGACGCAGACGGCCGTACGCCCCTTTTCCCGCGCCTTGTTGAGGGCTGGCAGCAGCATGGCGGCCAGAATCCCAATAATGGCAATTACCACCAGCAGCTCAATCAGCGTAAAGGCGCTGGCACGGCGGCTGGTGCAATGGGCTGGCGGACGGGGATGGCATTGACTCGCTGTGTTGTCGCTTTCTGAACCTGTCACGGTATTGCCCTTTATCGAAGCTGCGATCTCTTGTGTGCGGCCATTTAAACGGATTTTAGTCTTGCAGTCAACAACTTTTTTGATAATTATTAATCCCGTGAACCACAGCCTGCTACCGGCCCTCCCGCTGGCTCCAAACCCCGTGTGGAGGAGCTACTTGGGAGGACGCCAACTGCGGGCCTTTCGTGGCCAGCAGGGCACCGCGGACGACCATTTCCCCGAGGACTGGCTGGCCTCAACCGTGATCGCCCGCAATGGCCCCTATTCCAACGGTGAGGATGAGGGAATCAGTTGGCTCCCGTGGAATGGTCGGAGAGTGACCGTCGGGCAGCTTCTGCAGTCGGAACCGGAGAAGATGTGGGGTGGTCAATCACGCCTTGGAACAAGCGCCCCGACCTTGGGCGTTCTCATTAAATTACTGGACTCGTGCACACGTTTGCAGGTGCAGGCCCACCCCGACAGGCGATTTGTCCGCCGATATTTATCAGGCAATTCCGGGAAGACCGAGTGTTGGTACATTCTGTCCGCCCGGGGCGCGGCACAGGTCTATCTGGGCTTCCAACGGCCCCCTGATCGGACGGAGTGGAAGCGATTGCTGCACGAACAGGACGTGGACGCCATGCTGGCATGCTTCGACCCGATTCCAGTCCAGCCGGGGGATTGCCTGGTGGTGCCCGCGGGTGTGCCGCACGCGATTGGAGCCGGGATCTTCATGATTGAATTGCAGGAGCCGAGCGATTGGGTGGTCCGCTGCGAAGCGCGGAACGGAGACCTCGTATTGCCGGACGCGCAGCGATACATGGGGTTGGGGTTGGATGCATGCCTGGAGGTCTTCGATTACACGGCCTACCCGCCCAAAGCGGTTCGCGAGCATTTCCAACAACAGCCGCGCATGACGACGCAGACAGCCGCCTTCACAGAGGAAGAGATCATCAGTCCCTTGTTTGGAGAATTCTTCCGATTGCGACGGGCACGCGGAAGTGGTTCGGCTCGTTGGCGGGGGGATGAGATCATGGTGATGATCGTCAGCAAGGGTGATGGGGCGCTCGTCTCGGAAGCGGGCGAACAGACTGTCCGGTGCGGGCAGACCTGGCTGCTGCCGGGATGCGTGCCCGAATGGCGATGGGAAGCGCGAACCGGCGACTGGGAAGTGCTCCTGGCCCAGCCGCCGGCCCCGGGCGTCAGCCCGAGTTCATAATGGGGGGGCGAATTGATCGACATGCGGGCAGGAACCGGGACACGGCGGATGCGAGCTTGACGAGACGCCAGCGGAACACCGTATAAAGGTGGCAGGCCTTCGATGCTCTCGAACTACGATTATCTGGTCATTGGATTCTACTTTGCCTTCATGGCGGTGATCGGCTGGGTGTGCCGCAAGTTCATCGGCAATACGAGCGACTATTTCCGCGGCGGCGGCAAGATGTTGTGGTGGATGGCGGGTTGCTCAGCGTTTGTCGCCCAGTTCAGCGCGTGGACGTTCACGGGCGCGGCCGGAAAAGCCTACCAGGACGGGCCGGTCATCATGGTGATCTATCTCGGCAACGCTCTCGGCTTTTTCTGCAACTACCTCTTCTTCGCTCCGCGCTTCCGGCAGATGCGAGTCATCACATCCATCCAGGCCGTCCGCGCGCGGTTCGGCAATGGCAGCGAGCAGTTCTTTACCTGGGTGCAACTGCCCGTTGGCGTGCTCTACGCCGGCATCTGGCTCAGCGGTCTGGCCGTGTTCATTTCAGCAGCGTTCAACATGGACCTGGTCATGACGATCATCGTCACGGGCTCCGTGGTGGTCCTGATGTCGGTCATCGGCGGTTCGTGGGCGGTGGCTGCCGGGGATTTCATCCAAACGCTCGTGCTGATGCCCATCACCCTGGTGACGGCGTTCCTGGCGGTGGCCCAGGTCGGCGGGTGGAACCGCCTTCTGGAGAAGATGCCGCGGCATTACATCCATTGGACGGACGCCGAGCGCCCGGAGATTCTCTATCTCTGGATCATCGCCATCATCATCAAGCAGTTCATTTCCACCAATAACATGCTCGAGGCCTCCCGCTACCTCAATGCCAAGGACAGCCGCCAGGCCCGCAATGCCGCCCTGCTCGCATCGATGCTCTTCATCATCGGGCCGATTTTCTGGTTCATCCCGCCGATGGTGGCGCGGGTGGTTCACCCCGATTTGCGCGCCGTGTTTCCCGGGCTCAAGAACCCCGCGGAAGGCGCGTTCGTGGTGGCGGGTCTGGACACCATGCCCGTTGGGATGCTCGGTCTGCTGATCAGCGGCATCTTCGGCGCAACAATGTCGAACATGGACGTCGGCCTCAACAAAAACGCCGGATACTTCGCGAAGAACTTCTACCAGGTCGTCCTCCGTCCGCGCGCGCCCGAACAGGAAATGCTGCTCGTCAGCAAGATCGTCACGTTCCTGCTGGGGATGCTCGTGATCGCGGCAGCGCTGGTCTTCAGCACCGGCACCACCGGCCTGTTCAATCTCATGCTGCAATTCGGCGGGCTGATCGCCCTGCCGTACTGCATCCCCTTGATCTGGGGCACGCTCATCAAACGCGCGCCGTCGTGGGCCGGATGGACGACGGTCGTTGTCGGATTCGCGACCTCCTATGCGGGGAAGAAGTTTCTGACCGCCGAATGGATCCAGGGGGTCATGGGCTGGGGGAGCCGACCCTTGAGCGGTCGCGAAGCGGATGACTGGGTGCTCCTGCTCGGCGTGTTGCTGGACGCGATCGTCTGCACCACCTGGTTCCTGGGCGCGTGCCTGTTTGCGCGCGCGCGCTCGACGGAGGAGCAGGAGCGAGTCGAGAGGTTTTTCACCCAGATGCGAACGCCCGTTGATTTTCGGAAAGAGGAAGGCGAGGGCAACGATGCGCAGCAGTATCGCACCCTGGGGCTGTTGAGCTTGGTGTACGGCGCCTTCATTTCGTTGCTCGTGCTGATTCCCAACTCGCCCGGCGGCCGTCTGGGCATGCTTACCTGCGCCGGCACCATGCTCGGGGTCGGCGGACTGCTCGGCGCCAACTCCCGGCGTCTTCAGGCCAGGAATTCACTCGACAACGCCACGAAAAAATCACCTCAATAGAGACATTATGGGCAATCTCAACGGAAAACGCGCTCTCGTCACCGGAGGCGGTCAGGGACTCGGATACGCCGTCGTCGAACGTCTGCTCGAGGCGGGCGCGGACGTCGCCATTCACTATTTCTCCAGCGAAACCGGGGCGCGCGAATTGAAGGCACTCGCGGAGCGAAAGGGCCGTCGCGCCGAGATGTTTCGCGCCGACCTCACGAGGGAAGCCGAACCGGTTGCCATGGTGGACGCGGCGGCCAAATTCCTCGGCGGGCTTGACGTGCTGGTGAACAACGCCGGCGATCTCGTGGAACGGCGCTACATCCGGGATGTTGATGCGGCATTTTGGGAGCGCGTGATGGCTGTGAACGTGAACTCGATGGTGTGGGTCACCCGCGCTGCGGTGCCGTGGCTCATTCAGGCGAAGCAGGCCAGCATCGTGAATCTTTCGTCGCTGGCTGGACGCAAGGGCGGGCATCCCGGCTCACTCGTGTACGCGACGGCCAAGGGCGCCGTGCTGACGTGGACACGCGGGCTGGCCAACGAACTCGCGCCCCACGGGATCCGCGTGAACTGCGTCGCCCCCGGATTGATCCTCGGCACGCGATTCCACAGCACGCACACCACCGAGGAAAGCGCCAAGAAAACGATCGAGGGCATCCCGCTGGGCCGAGCCGGCGCTCCGGACGATGTTGCGCGCGCGGTGGTCTATCTGGCCTCTGAGTACGACGGGTTCATCACCGGCGCCACGCTCGACATCAACGGCGGCGTGTATGCGGCTTGATTCAGCCACGTCGCCGACCCGACAGGATGGGGCCATGCGTTGGAAACCCCGGCTGGCCCCGCTCGTGATCGTCCCGTGGTTGATTGTCACGTTCATCGTGGCGGCTGCCAACGCCGACAACTCGAACCTGTCCGTCAGTACCGCGAGTTCGCAAAAAAGTCCTTCTTCCAAACCTTCTTCCGAAGACCCACTCATTAAGAACCTGCATTGGATGGGGCTGATCAACGGCCGGACCAACATTCTGCGTTGCGCGTGTCCGATGATGGATATCGCCGAGGGGATGAAATCCACCGAGCCGACGGAGGAAGATTTAAAGCTGGCTCGGGATCGGATGGGGCATCTCCGCGATCTGGGCATTCGCACGGTCGTTTCCTTCCAGCATCAGGATCGGGATGGAGAAGATGACGGCAATGTGGAACACAGGGCCGTTGCGCTGGAGCGAGCCGCCGCTCGCGATGTCGGGATGACCTATGTCGCCTTTCCGATGTCGAACAGGGGGCCGCACTCCTTTGAAGATATGTCCGACGATGCGGTGTTCAAGCTGTTGGATCCCATCAGCGACGACATTTTCAAGTTCGCCGAGACGGGTGGTGTGGCCTTTCACTGCAAATCAGGCAAGGATCGCACGGGAATCATGGCCGCCTATCTGCGGCTGAAATACCAACATTGGACCGCGGACGAAGCCATTGCGGAGATGCGCCGTTACGGCCATGTGTGGGAGAATTTCGCCATCAATGGCGCCACAAACTCCTGGCACGAGAATCATGTGCGCGCGCTCGCGAAGATGTTGAGCCCAACCGCGCCCTGAGCGCTCCGCAGTCATTCCAGCCGATCGTATCTTCGGATCTCCGGCCAGATTGTCGCCACGGCAATCACGACGAGGACCGTCGCCAGGCCGCCGGAAACGACGGACAGCACCAGCCCGAGCCAGTACGCCGCCAGGCCGGATTCGAATCCCCCCAGCGCGTCGGACGCGCCGACCACGAACAGCGAATTCACGGCTGATACGCGGCCGCGTTTCTCATCGGGCGCCAGCAATTGCACGGACGTGTGTCGGACCACGATGCTGACGCCATCCGTGGCCCCGCAGATAACCAGCATCACCAATGAGAGCCAGAACCATCGGGAAAGTCCGAACCCCACCGTGGCGATTCCGAACGCCGCGACGGAGCAGAGCAGCGTCCTCCCGGCCCGTTGCAGAGGTGGCCGATGCGCCAGCACAAGCGCACAACAGACCGAACCGAGGGGCATCGCCGCCTGGAGCAATCCCAGCCCGGTGGCGCCGACGTGCAGAATGTCCTTGGCGTACGCCGGCAACAACGCCGTGGCGCCGCCGAGCAACACGGCAAACACGTCGAGCGCGATCATGCCGGTAATCAGGCGGCTGGCGAAGACGAATTTAAACCCGGTGGCCAGGCTCGCGAGCGTCATCTTCTCCGGGTTCTCGACGATGTGTTGCTTGCGCACAAAGCACAGCAGCCCAAACCAGGCCAGGTCGGCTGCCGCGTTCACCACGAAGACCGTGGTGGCGTGGTGCGTGAGGGCGATGAGCACACCGCCCGCCGCGGGGCCCAGCACCGACGCCAATTGAAACGTGCCGCTGTTCCACGCCACGGCGCGCGATAACATCGGGCGCGAGACCAACCCCGTCAGGAACGCGGCGGCGGCGGGCCGCAGGAACGTGGTCGCGGTCGCTCCCACAAACACGCAGCCGTAGAACCAGATCACCGGCGCTTGCCGCCACGAAACCAGCGCCAGCCCCAGGCTGGCCGCCGCGCCAACCAGTGCCGCCGCCTTGATGATGCGCTCGCGAGCGTAATTGTCGGCCAGATGACCGGCCGGCAACGTGAACAGGAAGATCGTGATCGCCTCCGTCAGCCCCACAAATCCCAAGGCCAGCGCGGAATGAGTGCGCTCATACAATTCCCAGCCCACCGCGACCGTCAGCATCTGCAGGCCGAAATTCGAGATGAGCCGCCCGACGAGGAACAGAGCGAAATCACCATCCCGAAGGATGGCGTAAGGCTCATCGGGCTCGTGAATGGCGAATTCGGTGGTACTCATACACAATGCGGCTGCGGCAACGGATGCTAGTGAGAGACGGTGAAGATGGCAAGGCGATCAACTGCCCGGCGGCAGGATCTTCTGGGTCGTCAGAAACTCTTTGATGATGACACGGGCCTTGTCCTTCCACTCGGGCAACTGGCTTTGGAAGCCGTGATGGCCTCCGGGCACGGACACGAATTCGCAAACGTTACTCGTCGCGACGAGTTTGTCGTGGAGAGCGATGGATTGGGCATTCGTCACGGTCGTGTCCGCATCGCCGTGGAACACCAGGACCGGCGGCATCTTCGGGTCGAGCTGGCGGATCGGCGAGAGCGCCTCGGCATTCTCGCCAAAGCGTTTGGGCGTGTACCCGATCGGCGGCGCGGTGTCAGAAACCGGGCTCACCAGAATCAGCGCCAGTGGCTTGATGCGCGGCGCTTCGTTGGTGTCCGACCCCGGCGGCGTGTGCGCAATCGCTGTCCACAGCGCGACGTGTCCGCCCGCCGAAGATCCGCCGACCACAATGCGCGCGGGATCCACTCCCAATTTGTCCGCGTGGTCTTCAATCCAGCGCAGCGCCGCGCGTCCGTCCGCCACCGATTCCAAGGGCGACGTGCCGAATCGGTCTCTCGTGCGATAATCGGGCGCGATGCCCACCAACCCCAGCGTGGCCGCCCACTTCGCATAGCTCGCCGAGTTTTCGGGGGTGCCATGCGTCCATCCGCCTCCGAAAAAGAAAACAAGTGCGGGACGATGGTCGCTCGACTTCCAGTCCTTGGGTTTGAACACGTGCAATCGCATCGGCTCGGGTTTGCCGTCGCGGTAGATGTAGGTCTCGGCACCCGGAAGGCTGATGGGTGTGGCCGCGGCCGCCCTGGAGGAAGCGCCGGCCTTGTTTTCGGGCCAGATCTGCGCGGCTTGTTCGAGCAACGGTTTGAGAAAACCGGGTTCGAGCTTCTTCAACTGACTGCGCGGCCAGGTGTCGGGAGCCGCGTTGTAGGGAATCAGAAACTGAAGGCCCTGATGCAGGCTCGCCCCGTTGGTGGCCGTGTAATGCCAGAGGTCCACGCCAAGCGGAGCCGCCAGCGTGGCGACGCAAAACTGCGCTTCGAGGTTGAACGCGCAATAGGAAAGCCCATCTTCGCGGACATACTCGAACGGCTGGCTGCCATCGGGCGCGAACTGATGGGCGATGCGCGCGAAGTCCTCCTCGGCAAAGTGCCGCGCGTCCGGCTCGCGACCGAGATAGCGGGTGATGGCAATGAGCTGGGTGAGCAACCACGTGCCGTGATTGTTGGGCTCTTTGTGCTCCAGTTGCCCGTTCTTGCTGGTCGTCAGCCACTGAAGATAATCGGAAAACCATTGGTGAACTCGCGCCTCATCGTCCCCCGCGAATGCCGGTGAACCGTGCAGCAGGCGCAACGCATCGATCAGATGGACCAGGCCCCGCGTGTCGATCAGGCCGGAGTTGGACCCGTGATTGCCCTCGCGGCCCAGGCGGATCTGGGCATACTCGAAAGACGGGTTGACGCGCGTGGCTGGCGAGACGAACCACGCGCGAATCCAATCGCCGGCGCGCCGGGCGCAGTCCTCGCAGTGCTCGACCTGCCACGCCTCGGCGAGCGCATCCACCGTCCGGATCATGCGATCCAATCGGTCCCAATCGCCGAGGGCCATCTGCTTGCGATTGGCGTAACCGTCGCGGCGAATGTATGGCAGACCATTTGAGCTGGCGGGGTTGGGCCACCAGTAGCGGCCATAGCTGACAAAGTCATGTGGATCGCCGGTGGGCGAGGGTTGCTCCTTGTCGACCACCGTGGCGATGGGGACATGCATGGCTTCGACGGCATTCTTGGCAACGGCTTTGGCGTCGAGCTTCTTGAGGTCGAGCAGGAATGGCGGCAACGAGTCGGAGGCGCCCCGGCAACAGCCGGGCAGCGCCAGAAAGCCGGCAAGCAGGATCAATCGACGCAACGACGCTGGTGTGTTGACGGTAATCATTTCAGTTCCAGCGAAGTGTCTGTCAGGGTGATCCGGTCGGTCTTTCCGTCCGTCCGGCTGACCCGAAGCGTGCCGTTATCGAGGACAGCGCTCAGCGCGGCCGGCGCGGGACCGGCGCGTTCCGGCCAGAGCACGGCGTAAACTGTGAAGGTCGAAGCGGGGGCGCTGCTCTCGACCGTGAGATGGCTTTGATTCGACCATTTCGCAGTTACGTAACTGCTTCCGACCTCGCCGCTGACGTATTTGGGGTCGATCGGGACGGGGAACTTGTCCGTAATGCTACCGTGCCACGTGACGCCCGGCGCCACCAACTGCGCGGTCAGCGCGGCTTTGTCTCCACGGATGAACGCGGTGTCGTTGGTCGCGTTCCACGAGAGATTCTTCTCGGCGTGCAGCAGCCAGGACAATGTCCCCGGCGTTGCCAGAGCCACGCGATCCCGCAGCACGACGTAGCGCTGGTCGATAAACACCAGATCGCGCGTGACGCGTTGGACCCGGCCCTTCGGGTGCAGGGATTGGTAAGCGACGGTGGCGTCGCCCGTCGTCCACACATAGCGCTCCTTCGCTTCAAATCGCGTGATCTTTCCCGTGGCGCGCTTGTCCTGGGGTTTCTGACCGAGTCCGTCGATGAGCAGATCGTTCTTGGATTTCGTCTGCCAGGTCCATTGCTTGTGGAGGGGCGAGCGATGATATTCACGATAGGCCGAGTTGATGGCCAGGCCTTCGCCGTAGGCATTCAGGATGAACGCGTTCTGGTCGGCATGACTGTGGCTGAATGATCCGTATGGCGAGGACTTGAACGTGATTTGGATGTCATCGTCGGGACGTCCCAGGGCGTTGTGGAGGGAGACCCAACCCACGTCCCGAAAGAAGCGATACGGTGGCAACTCGCTCAGCGGTCTGGCGGCCGGCAACGGCCTCGCGCTGGCGATAAAATCGCGAATCAGGAATTCACAGGCTGTCGGGTACGTGCGATCCAGACCTGCAAGTCCCTTGTCGATGGGGCGGGGCCGTTTGTCGGTGCACAGCCGGGAATACGTGAGGAAATACCCATTCTGCTCGACCCGCGCGACATGCTCCATGTAGTCGGCGACAACGGGGTCGAGATTGAAATGGCCGGCGTTGGAGGTGTCGCCGAAGATGGTGTGAAGGTAGGGCTGCACGTTGTAGAGGGCGAAGTACGGCGAGTTCTTCCAGAATGGCGACGAATAGGCGAGGGGATCGCCAATGCTCAGGAGCGTATCCTGAAACGCCGCGTGCTCGAATGTGCCGCGCCAGTACGCGTTGCCTTCGGCCCAGCCGCCATCGTCGCCGCCCCACGGGCTGAACTGGTCCCGGTAAAACACGTAGGCGAACTGCCACCACTCGCGGGATTCGGGCAGATCGTCCCACAATGCCAGCGCGCTGGTGCCGACCATCGCCATGAACCGCACGGGATGACTTTCGGCGTCCACGTCGAGTGAATTGCGCTCAATCTGTTCGACCTTGGCCCGTTTGATCCACGCCACCGTGCGATCACCACGCTCCTTGAAATGGGCGAGGACGGTCTTGTTTTCGCCCGGTGTGAGCGTCGCGCGAATCTGATCGTAGACCAGCGGCAGTTTGCGCCACAGACGGAAATTGGCCTCGTCGTTGTAGTAAATGTCGGTCGCCCCCACAACGGGACCATTTGCCCAATCAGGCGCAAAATGCCATGCGCACGACTTGAGGAGGAATTCCCTGGCTTTGGCGAGATATTTTCCATCGCCGGTGACCATCCAAATCAACGTGGCCGCCTCGGCGATGCCCGACACACGACCGCAGACATCCTGGTCATCACGCCACTTGTCGGCCTTGTCGGAATCGCGGTTCTTGGGGTCGGGGTCGCCGTACGTCAACGGTTCGGCTGGAAACGGGTAAGAGAGATAATCTCGGTCGAAATCCACCTTGATTTTGACGAATGCTTTCGCGCCGGCACCCGTCGTGCAGTAAGCGCGAAAATCGTCCCGACGCCCTTCGATGACCATCGTGCGCGGCGGCCGGGGCGGAACAGGGGCGGCGACATTGGTCGACTGGGCGATGGCGGGCAAGCCGGCCGGGAAGCCCGCGACCAGCATCACACCCAAGCGCGGCCACCGTCGAACGCAGAAGAATGCAATCATATGGACAAAGTACCCGTGGTTGAAGTCATTTTCTTGATAAGTATTAGGCATGTCAATCGTTTTCGACTTTTCGGCTCGGCTTTCGGCGAATGACACCGGATCGGGTCGACAGGAAGGCGGTTCGGCCGGGATGGGCACGGTCGACCCGTCAGCAGGCCCGCGTGCGGTCGATGGTTTTCAGGCTCTGCTTGATTTGCTTGCCACGGCATTTGACAATGCCGTACAAGATGTTGGTTCCGTTGGCGCGATACAGGTTGTCCGCGACGCGGTGCAGTTTTTCGGCGAGCACGCTTGCCTGAGTTCTTCATGACGACGGGCTTGTCAGCGTTGCGAACATACCGTATCCTGTTGCGACTTAAAACGGTGGCTAGGTAGCTCAGTTGGTAGAGCACTGCACTGAAAATGCAGGTGTCGTCAGTTCGATTCTGACCCTAGCCACCACTATTCTCCCAGAATTCTGTCAGTGTTGTGCCACTGTTCGGTTACTGTTAGGCCAGAATTCGTTTGACATGTTTTTTGGTGAAGACCCGCACGTTCACGGACTGAACCGCCATCCCAGAAACCGCTTCCGACGAGACGCCCGATCGGCCGGGCTGGGGAACAGATTCGATTACGCTTTTCATATTGTAAGTGCCTTCCCAGTTTTGTCATGAGACCGCATTGAAAGGTGACGAATCACCGCCTATGTTAATCTCCGAAGGAAATGTCCAGTGTGCGCGCGGTCATCACGCCGTAGCCGTCCCCGGCAACGAGCTTGAGCTTTGCGGTCGCCACCTTCAGCGGAACGTAGTCGATCTTCGGTGGGTTGATGGCGACCATCACGCCGTCTTGACCTTCTGCCAGTGCGCGCACTGCGGTCGCGCCGAAGGTCAATCCGAGTGAGCGGTCAATCGAAGTCGGTTGCCCGCCGCGCAGCAGATGACCAAGCACCACGGCGCGCGTTTCCTTGCCGGTGCGTTCCCGCAACTGAGCGGCCACGATTTCGCCGACGCCTCCGAGCCGCTCGACATGGCCGGCCGTTGCAGCTTCCCTTAACGTCACGCCGCCGCCGACCGGCTTCGCGCCCTCCGCCACGATAACGATGGAATACTGCCGGCTACGATTCGCCGTCTTGCGTTTGACGTGCGCTGCGACCTTGGTGATTTCGTAGGGGATTTCCGGTATCAGAATGGCATCCGCCCGTCCGGCGATGCCGGAATAGAGCGCAATCCACCCAGCAGCCCGGCCCATCACTTCGACAATCATCACGCGCCGGTGTGACTCGGCGGTGAAATGCAGGCGGTCAATACATTCTGTTGCGAACGACACCGCACTGTCGAAACCGAACGTCACTGCCGTGGAGTCGAGGTCATTGTCTATGGTCTTCGGCACGCCGATAACGCGCAGACCTTTTTCGTTCAACTCCCTTGCGATCGCGAGCGTGCCGTCGCCGCCAACGGAGATGAGCGCATCGAGGTGATGTTCGCGGAAACGCTGAATCAGCTCCGCCGCGCGATCCGAGCCGTTCTGGCGCGTGAACGGGTTGCCGCGATTGGTCGTGCCGAGAATCGTGCCGCCGAGGTGCGCGATGTCGCGGACGACCCGCCGCGTGAGTTTCATCAATCCGCCGTCGGGATAGTTCTGGGGTTCGAGCAGTCCTTCGAGTCCGTCGCGAATACCAAAGATTTCCCAACCGCGGTTGCGCGCGGCATAGACGGCTGCGTGAATGACGGCGTTCAATCCAGGCGCGTCGCCGCCGCCGGTGCTAATGGCGATTCGTTTGATATCGGTCATGATTTCGTTTTCCTCATTCGATGAGTTGGGCATTTCGGATGGCGACGGCCGGTAGCTTCGGCGGAGTAGGCGTCAATTCGATACTCAAGATGCTGTGCTGAGGAATGACCAGAAGCCGACCGCTTAATTCCAGCACCAGGTCTTGGGCCTGGAATGCCTTCTCGATCCGCCCGGCCAACTGCACGTCGTCGTCGTCTGCTGGGGTGAACCGAAGGCGGTGGACGCTGCCGTCGATGAGTCGGACGATCATCTGTGTGGGAGATTTTGGTTTCATATGCTTGGTTCCTTTCTTATCGGGAATGTTTCTGTGGTGAGCGTTCGGGTTGCTCCTCGGAAGACAGGTCGCACAGCAATGTCCGGTAGCCTTCCGATTCGCGTAGCAGCCGGCCAGCGACCTCGCGTAACCGGTCGACCGCGCCGGGCGGGAGATAGAATTTCGTCGGCAAATTGTCGAAGTATTCGCGCTCCTTGGGATCAGCCAACTGCTCGAAACTGACCTCAATCCCATAGACTGTGACCGGCTCGACGCCGGTTTGCCCATCATTCAATTCGCTTTCCCATTGCTTGACACTTTCGTGGAAAAGTTGCCGGGTTTCGAAGGAATACCGGTTAATGACATCGCCGAAAGCGAAGCCGACTTCCACGAGACCGGGAGCCCGCGCGCGTTTGTCCCAACCTAGATCGCGGTGCGTGGCCGCGTTGACGGCAATGACGACGATTTTGCGGGGGCGTTTTACCCCGAAATACTGCATCGCCGGGCGTGCTCCGCCGAGCGCCAAGACAGGCTCTAACGGTCCGCGCAAGCCCAAGTTGTCGGACAGGCCACCGTCGATTAAATGAAAATACGGGTGGTTCGCTGCGTCCTGATAGGTGCGCATTTCCTCCGCTTTGAGGTAGCCGCGTGACAACCGCTCTCGTTGCGCCAACGCCGTTTCCACCTGCGGCGGTTCGATGTACCCACAACTGCCGGCGTAGTTGTTGACCGTGATCGGAGTCAAGAGAACCGGGAATGCCGACGAGGCTGCCACCGCGCGGCCGACCGGGAACGTGGAAAGATCCGAGCACATCAAATCGAATTGATCCTGCGTAAACCCAAATTGCGAAGCCGATGACATATCGGTCGCGTTTAAGAGCAGAAACGGCGACTGGTGGACCTGCGCCAGATCTCCAAATGTCTTGCCGCGAAACACATGCCGATCATAAAACTCCGCCGCCATGTCGCTGCGGCTGAAATACGGTGAGGCGAAACGCACCCAATTCAATGGCGACAACACCCGCCACATGAGCCGGTGCTGAATGTTTTGTTTCAGAAACACCTTTTCGTAGTCGCGGAAGATTTCGTCTCCGAACAGAGCGTAGTACGCCGCCGTGAAGCTGCCGCCGGAGACAGCGGAAATCAACTGCACCTCATCCAGCAAGCGTTTGTGCTGGCCTTCCCAGACAATCTCGGTCCGCGCCAATTCCTCCAGCACGCCATAGGACAGCGCCGCGGCTCGATGGCCGCCGCCGGAGAATGCCAGCACGACGACCAAACCGTCGGAGTTCTCCACTTTTGACACTGTTTTGAGACGATAGCCGGTGTCGGGGTTGTACTGAGTCAACCGCGCATTCACCTGGTAATGTGCACAACCGACGAGGAAGAGCAAACCACAGGCAAGTGCATGGGACCAAAATTGGCGAGAGCCGGTCATAGCTTAAAAGAAATAACTCGCGGTGATCACACCATACTTGGAGATCTCTGTCTGGCCGTCGAACTCCTTGCCCCAAATGACGTAGGTGAATGAAGTTTGGAAACGCCGGTTGCCGACGCAGATGCCGGCCGCCTCCGCCGGGACAAACCACTTCTTGTCCACGCTGCGACTGTCCTGGAAAGTGTTCCCGTCGAGCGTGATGTCCCGCGCGACCAGATTGCCCATAGCTCCGCCGTAAATGTAAAACCCCCAGTCGGCGTTCGATGCGGGCTTCGCACTCGGACGAGGCGGCGGCATCTGATCCATGCCGCGCAACAGCGTTGGGCCGGAGTCGTCGGGGATGTTGTAGCCTGCACGCACCAGACCGCCGAATTGCGCCTGAGTCAGCATGTTGCCCAACCACGCACCCGCAATCGGTGACCCCTCCGCCGACCAGTCCTGACGTTCGCCGGCAAGCCGGAACTTGTGGCGATACTCATACAAGAGGTCCGCAATCGGCTCATTATGCAACTGGTGGCTCCAGCCTTGCGGCTTGGTGCAGCCGATCAGACTATGCACCTCGCGCTGCGTCCAGCCGGCAAGTGACCACGGGCCGACGACGCCGGTGACGAACTTCAAACCATAATAGGAATTCGTCTGCTCCACCTGGAGGGATAGCCCCAATGCGAGAATCCCGGCATACGGCCGGTCCTTCGGATCGGGGTTGTGCAGGGTCACATTTGACGGGGTGAACATGAGTTGCGCAACGTCATAACCGACGGTACGGCGTCCCTGTCCCCACGGCAGCTGATCTGCCAGCGGATCAAGCCAACTGGGACCGGTATGTGCCAGCGATAACGACTCACCGTCCGTGTACCACCGATCACTCCCGCCAAAGCAGTCGTTTTCGAAGCGTCCCGACACGACCCATTGCTGTGGGACTGAATTGGTGACTTCAACGTCCGCGAGCGCCGGCAGCGCCAGCAGCCCCGCAAGGCTCACCAACATTGTTCCATAGGTTCTCATCGAATCAGTTCCTTGTCTTGGAGGTTAACGACGAGTTGTGGGAGGTCCCACCGTCTTTTGTGAGCCACGCTTGTAACAGCGTTCCAAGTCCATTCAGAATCCGTGCACCGGTAAAAATCGGGCCTTCGATGAGGTCGCCGGCCTGATGCACCAGCCGGTCCGCTCGACCCAGCCAAACACGGAGGACTTGTAGCATTTGATCCACCTCATCGATCTGCTGCTGGGCTCGCGTGGTGAGCCTGTTGACGTTCTGCACCATCGTGCGCGAATCCTGCGCGAGCAGCTTCACGACCGTGTTTAATTCGGCCAATGCGTACGCTGCATTCGCGAACTGTTTGCGCAGTCCAAGTAATGCCGGGGTCAGCACTGCCACCAAGACGACAACCGACACAGACGCCAGAAAAAGCGCAATTTGTAAGGCAATCGCCATCGCTCACCTCCAGTCACCACTCGCCGACAACACCACTACCACCGCATAAGCCACAAGGAATGTAATCAGAGTAATCACGACCAACCTCCAAGGTGCAATTCGCGCACGACGCCCGCCAAATGCCAGCGCACCCGGTGATCCTGCGCCAGCGCGAACAGATGCAGCAACACTCTGCCCCTCGCCGTGCTCGCCAGTTTCATTTGTTTCGTTGCGCTCATTGCTTTCTGTTTCGTTCACTTTCTTGACTTCATTTCAATTTCAACAACTACATACTCAGCCCGCGTGCCAGCTAGCCGAGGCTGTCGGAATCTATTGAGGACAAGCAGGTAATAGAGAAAGCGATGCAAGCGCCGGGTGGACCAAAACTTGAACGTGCAAAAACTTGGTCTTGCTACGCACAAGACCGGTGGGCCGGGGTCGATGTGAGGAGAAGCAGATCTCGCGTCAACGTCTGGACGTGCTCAAATACCGGAACTTCGATGGGAATTAAGAAGTCTCATCCGCAGGTTTCTTAAGTCCCCATTTCTTCATTCGGGCAAGCAAAGTTGTTGGTTTCACACCCATCAACTCGGCCGCACCATCGGGGCCTTTGATCTTCCAATTGGCTCGCTGAAGAACGAGCAAGAGGTTCTCACGCTCACGGCGTTGCATCTCGGCTTCAGTAAGGAACTGCGATGGGGCAGTGTCACCCGAAGACGATTCGATTCGAACTACTGATGAAATTGGGGCCTTGGGTTGGTTTGCGCCCGGCAGATCAAAATCCAACGCCCCTCCACGAGCCAGAATGACGGCGCGCTCGATCACGTTGCGCAATTCGCGAACATTGCCGGGCCAATCGTAGTTTTGTAGCGTCGTGATTTCCGCATGGGTCAGACGAGGTTTCGGGCATTTCAACTCGCGCACGGAAAGGTCAACAAAATGTTTCGTCAGCGACGGGATGTCGTCGAGACGTTCCCGGAGCGGCGGGACGTTGATCGGGAAAACATTCAGCCGGTAATACAGGTCTTCGCGGAACTTGCCCGCGGCGACCGCCTTCTTCAAATCACGATTGGTGGCCGCGATGATTCGCACATCGGCGCGCCGGGTGCGGTCGTCGCCCACGCGTTCGTAACGTTTTTCCTGGAGCACGCGCAGGAGCTTGTTTTGAATGTCCATCGGGATTTCGCCGACTTCGTCCAAAAAGATTGTCCCGCCCTCGGCGGTTTCGAATCGGCCCGCGCGATCTCTGACGGCGCCGGTAAACGAGCCGCGCATGTGGCCGAAGAATTCGCTCTCGAAAAGTTCGCGCGGAATCGAAGCGCAATTGACGCGCACCAGCGGCCCGTCTTTGCGTTTGCTGCGCCGGTGAATTTCGTGCGCGACCAGTTCCTTGCCGGTGCCGGTCTCGCCGAGGATCAGCACGGACGCGTCGGTGGGCGCGACCATGTCAACCTGGCTAACGATGTGCCGCAGTACGGCGCTTTGCCCGACGAGATCGCCGAACGCTTTCGCTTCGACGACGGCTTCCTGCAAGTACGCATTCTGCAATTCGAGTTGGGCTTTGAGATTCTTGACCTCATCGAAGGCTCGCGCGTGGGCGATGGCCGCGCCCAATTGGTTGGCAAAGATGCGTCCCCACGGGCCAATCTCCTCGGGCCGTTCCTGGCGCGTGTAGGCGACGGTTCCGCCCAGCGGTTCGCCTTTGAACCAAATCGGCACGACCCGGTAGCCTCGGATCTCTTCATCTCGCAGCCAGTCCATGCCGGGATGATTTTCGGTATCCAAGAAAACCTTTTCCTGGCCGGCCATGACAGTTTTTCCAACTGGGCCGACGTCCAGCGGGATGCGCGCGTCGCGGTTTTCAAAACCGGGCGGCTTCTTGCCGGAAATCGAGCGTCCTTTGGCATCAACCAAATGCAGACAGCGGGATTGGTCTGGGCAGACAGGCCGGCATGGGCACGTGGCGCAGAGATCGCCTTTTTCAATCAGCCAGGCTTGGGCGCAAACAATGTTCGGACGTTCCCCACCATCCGAGACGAGTAGCTTGAATACCTCGTCAAGCGACTGAGCTTCGCCGATCCCAACCAACATTCGTACGGCGAGATTCGCATCGACCCGGCTGTCACTGAGAGATTCCACGCCGCAACAATACTCGCAAATCGAGGACGAAACGTCCACCGCAATCCGGGCAAGTTTTTGGACGTGCAATTTGTTGAGCCGGGTGCTTAGCGGATGCGTTTTGTGTAACCCCCTGATTATTAGCGTGTTCAAACTTTTGCGGATGGCTGGCACAGCCACTGCAAATAGGGGCAGTCAAGTTACGACACAGTCGAGAATATGAACGCAAGCGATAACAACACAGAGCCAGTGCAGATAGACAATGGGAATTTCGATTCGGAAGTGCTCAATTCCAAGCAGCCGGTCTTGGTCGCGTTTCTGACCTCCTGGAGTCGCCCTTGCGCGGTTATCTTGCCGGTGTTGGATGAAATAGCGTCCGAGTGCGCCGGCAAGTTGAAGGTCGTGCGAGTCAACGCGGACACAAACCTGGATCTCAGTTTGTGGTACGACGTGCAATCCATTCCGACGCTCCTCTATTTCGTGACCGGCAACGTCCGCGCCAAAATCGTCGGCACGGCCACCAAAGAAGCGATTCTCTCCAAATTGGAGTCAACCCGAAAGGCAATATGAAGACACGAACCTCACAAACCGACTCGCCGCTGGCACAGATGGTCGAGTCGGACAACAAATCGCCGACGATTGCGCGCAGGTTTGCGCCGAGCGTTTTGGAAATCCCGATGCTGTTCGACGACGATAACGCTCGCGGAGCCGGCGAGAACCTCTGCCGTCGAGTCCTCGCCCAGCTCGGCCCGCGCTACGCCGTGCACCTGCTTCCGTGGAATTTGTCGGTGACGCGATTCCCAGTACTGACCGACATCGTCGCCCGCGAGGCGATGTGGTCCCCGTTTTTTCTTGTGACGATCAACGGCGAGAAGGTTGTGACGCCGGAAGTGGAAGCCTTCATTCGGCGATGTGCCGCTGCCATGCAGCGCGCTGGAGCTGCGCTGGTTGTGCAGCTTTATGGAATTTCCAAAGCGCAACAGGAATCCTCTCCATCTTACCAATGTCTGAAACGAATCGCCGCGGATGCAAAGATACCGGTTTTCTCAACTGTCGTTGAACTGAAGCATAAATCCCGGGGCGCTGGGCGCGCTTCTCCTAATCGCAGCGTATCTCCTTTCGTTGCGGTCCCGCCTCAAACCCCACCTAAATTCTCCTAAGCCTCACCCACGCCCAGCGCTCCAAAGGAGATTAATTTAACATGAATACAACCTCACGAATTGAAAAGATCACCACGTTCGTCTGCTTGGCGCTCGTGCTGAGCGGCTGCGGGAAACAGTCGGCCAAAGCGCCGGAGAAAAGTCTGGTGCGCACCGCGGTCGTCGAATCGCTGGGCAATGTCCGGTCCGACGGCGAGGCGTCGTACCTGGCGATCGTCAAGTTCGACCACGAGACCGACCTCAACTTCAAAGTGGGCGGGATCGTGGTCGCCATCGGCCCGGCGGCGAACACTGATTGGGACGAAGGAACGCCGGTCGAGGCCGGGACGGTGCTGGCCGAGTTGAAGCAGTCGGATTTCAAAAACGCGTTGGACTCAGCGCGTGCGAAAGCGGATCTGGCGGGCAAGACTCTAGAGCGTTTCCGGAAACTGCGCGCTGAGGACGCGATTTCGCAGCAGGAACTCGATGTCGCTGAAGCGGATTCGCGCACCGCCCAAGCGGCGTTGGACGAGGCGGAGCAGAATCTTCGCGACTCGCGATTGGTGGCGGACAAGAGTGGAGTAATTCTTGCGCGCTACATCAATTCGGGCGTCACGGTGGCTCCCGGCCAGCGCGTGCTGCGCTTTGCGGACACCAGCCTGATGTCCGTCGAATTGGGATTGCCGGATCGGTTGATCGGAAAGCTGACTCCCGGCCAGGAAATTGATGTCGAGATTTCGGCGCTGGAAGGAATGCCACCGTTCAAAGGACGGGTATCGGAAGTCGGCGTGGCGGCAAGCGGCGAAGGCCGGTTGTTCCGCGTCGTGATCAAAGTGCCCAACCCGGACGGATTACTTCGCTCTGGCATGACGGCGCGCATTCACGTGAACGATGTCGCCGGTGTGAAGCCGAGCAAAGTGGTCGTTCCGCTCTCGGCGTTGGTGACGTTTGCGCCGGGCACGCGGGTGGGCGTGTTCGTCGTGCAAGACGGCAAAGCCGTCAAGCGCCTCGTCAAGACCGGCGACATTCTGAACAGTTCGATTCTCATCACCGAAGGCTTGTGCACCGGCGAACAGGTTGTGACCTCGGGCGCGAGCTTTCTCTACGACGGCGCGCCAATCATCGTCGCCAGCAACTAAGGAGACATTTCGATGGCCCATCCCAATCAAAACGAAAACAACTCCGGCGGCTTGGCCCAATTCTGTGTCGAGCACCGGGAAGTGAGTTGGCTGGCGCTGATTGGCGTGTTGGTGTGGGGTGGCATTGCCTACACCCGGCTCGGCCAACAGGAAGACCCGACCATTCCGCAACGCACGGCGATGCTGGTCACGGTGTTCCCAGGCGCGACGGCAGCGAAAGTGGAAGAACTGGTTTCCAAGCCGCTCGAACGAAAAATCAGCGAGTTGAAATCCATCGAGGAGATCAAAACCCAATCGCGCCCCGGCATCTCCACGCTGACCATCAAGCAGCTTCCCGCCTCCACGGCCACGATTGACGAAGAGTGGGATAAGTTGCGGGCCAAGCTCCTGGAGGTGCAGTTGCCGGAAGGCGCGCGCATGCCGTGGCTGAACACGGACTTCGGCAACACAATCACGATGTTGTTCGCCCTGGTTAGCCCGCAGATTACCGACGCGGAGTGCGTCGCACGAGCCGATTTGCTGCGCGCGCGTCTGGCAGAATTGCGGCAGGGAGAGTCCGCGACGAACCATGCCGCCGCGGCGGCATTCTTGCCATCAATGGATGAGAATGACATCGAGGTGCTTCGCGGCCGGTTCGAAACAGCGATCCGCGCGGCCGGTCTGGCCAAAGAGGTGCGAACGGTTCAGGGACATTCCTTCTTTCTGGCTGACCTGGAAACGCCAGCCTCCCGGGCCGATCTGGAACGCTTTATCGCCGATTTCACCAGAACGGTCTTCGGCACTGACCATGAATTGTGGCACCCCGATTTCACTCAGCCGATTGTGCTGATGGGCGACGAGGACCCGCTCCCGCAAATACGCGCGTCGGCTCCTTCGCGCTACAGCTATCGCACACTCGAATTGCTAGCGCGCGATTTTGAGGATGAACTCAAGCAAGTGGACAGCGTCGGCAAGGTCACCAAGATCGGCATCGTGCCGGAGACCGTGTATCTGCTGTTTTCGGAAGCCAATCTGGCCGGCTACGGACTCACTCCCGGGATGGTAATGAGCTCGATTTCCGCCCGCAACGCGGTGATTCCCGGCGGCACGCTGCGCACAGAGGGACGCAACTTCCCGGTACAACTCTCCGGCGAATATAAGACCGAGAACGACATGCTCGGCACAATCGTCGGCCTGAGCCGGCAAGGCGCGCCGGTGTATTTGCGCGACGTGTTTGACGTCCGCCGGATGTACGAGTCGCCGATCTCGTACAAGGTGGACGTGCTCGCGCGCAACGGCGAGCAAGGCCCGCTCGACACGCGCCGGTCGGCCATGGTCGCGGTCGAGATGCGCGACGGCAAAATCATCCGGGACTTCAACCGCGATGTCTGGAAGGTGGCGAACGCGATGCAAGCCCGAAGCCCGGAAGGCATTGAGTTTAAGTTGCTCTCCGATCAGCCGACCGCCGTCGCGCATCGCATCCATCACTTCGTGCGCTGCTTTATCGAAGCGGTGGTGATCGTGATCATCGTGGGATTGTTCCTGATGGATTGGCGTTCGGCGCTGGTGCTGGCCACGGCGATTCCACTCACCGTCGCCATCACCCTGGTCGGCATGCAGATGCTACATATTCCGTTGCAACAAATCTCCATCGCCGCGCTCATCATCGCGCTGGGAATGCTTGTGGACGTGCCGGTCGTGGCCGCCGACGGCATCAACCGCGAACTGCATCTGGGCGAGCCACGGATCCGGGCGACGTGGCTTGGGCCGCTGCATCTCCGGCATCCAATGGTATTCGGCACGTTGATCAACATCTTCGCGTTCCTGCCGCTGCTGATGCTCAGCGGCGACAAGGGCGAATTCATGAAGAGCATGCCGGCTGTGGTCAGCATTTCGCTGATGGCCGCGTTCCTGGTTTCGATCACCTTCACGCCCCTGGTCAGCTACTACGTGCTGCGCGGCCAAAAGGGTTTCGATGAAGGCGGCGAGGTTCGGTCCTTCTTCCTGTTCCGGTACGTGGACCAAGCGCTCGCGGCTGTCTTGCCGCGCTACAAGGCCGCGTTGGAAGGCTCTCTCAAACGTCCGTTCCTGGTGCTGGGAATTGGCTACGCGCTGCTGGCTGCGAGTCTGCTGCTCGTTCCATTCCTCGGTAGTCAGTTCTTCCCGCCGGCAGAGCGCAACCAGTTGTTGGTGGATATCGAGTCGCCTTCAACCGATTCGCTGACCAGCCTGCGGGCCACGGTGGACCAAGCCGTGAACATCATCAAAACCCACGAGGAAGTCACCAGCGCCGCGATCTTTACCGGCGGCACTGCGCCGCGCTTTTACTACAACGTCGAACCGAAAGCGCCGGCCAACTATCTCGCGCAGATTCTCATCAACACACGAAGCGAGGACGATGTCACAGGCCTGCTGGTCAAGTTGCGCCACGAATTGGATCAATCAGTTCCGGGTGCCCGCTGCGTCGTCAAACGGCTCGAACAAGGTCCGCCGGTCAACGAACCGATTCAAATCCGGCTCAGCGGCGAGAACCTGGATAAACTGCGGCAATTGGCTGACCAGACGGCCGCCGTCCTGCGCGCGGCGGGTGGCTATCATGTCTTTGATGATCTGGGGCTGCGCATGCCCAACGTTGAGATTGATATCGATCAAGACCGCGCCAATTCGCTGGGCTTGAACAATGAGCAAATCGGCCAGGTCGCCCAGGCCGCCTTTACGGGATTGAAGGTGACGGAGCTGCGAGAGGGCGACCGGCTAATCCCAGTCCTGGTTCGTGACCGCGTTGAGGACTGCAGCGAGGTGGAGAAGATTCGCAGCCTTTATGCCCCAACTCCGGACGGGAAGGGTGTTCCGTTCGAGAGTTTCGCGAAGCTGAAAATCCAGCCGGAGTTTGTCACCATCCCTCACTATAACCAGCTTCGCACGGTGACGGTCAAAGCCTACGCGCCTTTCGGCGAGATGCCTTCACGGATTCTGGACCGCGCTCGGCCGGGCCTGGCCACAATCAAATTGGACCCGGGCTATGAAATGCGGTTTGCCGGCGAGGATGAGGAGTTGCGCAAGAGCAAAGCAGAAATGGGACTGATAATGGAGGTATCGCTGGCGCTGATTGCTTTCACGATGGTCCTCCAATTCCGCTCCGTCATCAAATCCGTGGTGGTTATGCTGACCGTGCCGCTCGGACTCATCGGCGCGTTGCTCGGACTCACAATTACCGGCTCGCCAATGGGATTCATGGCGATGCTGGCGATGGTCAGCCTGGCCGGCGTCATGGTCAGTCACATCATCGTGCTCAGCGACTACATCGAGCACGCCCGGGCCGAGGGCCTGCCGTTGGAGCAGGCGCTCGTCAAGGCCGGCCTCGCGCGTCTGCGGCCGGTGCTGGTGACAGTGCTCGCCACGGTCGGCGGATTGATTCCGCTGTTTCTCACGGGCGGCGCACTTTGGCATCCGTTGACCGCGGTGCACATTGTCGGCCTGCTGATGGCGACGGTGCTGACACTCCTCATGTTGCCGACACTCTACTACGTCTTCTGCGCCAAACTGAAACTCATCAAGTAAGGATCACGCCATGACTTCATTTTATTCCAAACTGCCGGTGTGGCTGGTCGTCACGCTGACACTGACCGGGTGCGCCGTTGGCCCGAACTACCGGCGTCCCGCCGTCAACACGCCCGCCGCTTTTCGCGGCGCTCCGGACGTTGTCTCGACTAACTCGTTTGCCGATCTCCCGTGGTGGGGCGTGTTCAAAGACCCGGCGCTTCAAGACCTCGTCCGTGTCGCGATCACGAACAGCTACGACCTGCGAATCACCCTGACGCGGATCGACCAGGCTCGCGCGCTCCAGGCTCAGGCGCGCTCACAATTCCTCCCGCAAATTCAATATGACGGGGAGGCCGCCCGCGACCGCAACGATTACCTCGGCCAAGGTTTTCCGAATCCCCGTCCGGGGACGACGGACGCCTACCTGGCCGGCTTTGAAGCGGTCTGGGAAATCGACCTCTGGGGTCGCGTCCGCCGGATGAACGAAGCCGCGCGAGCGAACTTCATGGCCTCGCAAGAAGGCCGGCGAGAGGTCATGATCTCCGTCGTCAGCGGCGTCGCAGGGGCCTACTTTGAGTTGCTGGAACTGGACGAGCAATTGGCGATTGCGTCGCGCACCCGGGATTCCTACCAGCGGACTCTTGATCTCTTCGAGGACCAGCATGCCGGCGGCCTGGCCTCGAAGCTTGAGGTTTCGCGCGCCGAACTCGCACTGCGGACGGTCACCGCGACCATCCCGGAAATCGAGCGGCAAATCGCCCTCAAGGAAAACGAAATCAACACGCTGCTGGGACGCAACCCCGGCCCCATCGTTCGGACCTCGACGCTGCTGGCGCAGGAGATGCCGGTGGAAATCCCGGTCGGACTGCCTTCGGGCTTGCTGGAGCGACGTCCCGATATTCGGGAGGCCGAGCAGCAGGTCCGCGCGGCCAATGCGGAAATTGGCGCGGCCATCGGAGACTTCTTCCCGCGCATCGGCCTGACGACCGTTTACGGCGGCACGAGCACTGAGCTTAACAAATTGTGTACTAGCGGCGCGAACATCTGGTCCGCCGCCGCGACTGCCGCCGGGCCGGTGTTTACCGGCGGCCGATTAACCGGCCATTACCGGCAAACCAAAGCGGCTTGGGAAGAAACAAAGATCCTGTACCAGCAAACCGCCCTCAACGCCTTCCGCGAGGTGTCCGACGCGCTCATCTCCCACCGCCAATACGAGGACGAGCGAGTCGAGCAAACCCAGGCCGTTAGTGCCGGGCGCGAAGCTGTGGAGTTAGCGACGGCACGCTACAAAGAAGGCAAGGCCAGCTACTACGAGGTTCTCGAGGCTCAGCAACAACTCTACCCCGCCGAAAACTCCCTGTCGCAGATCGAAGCGGCGCGCCGGCTCACTGTCGTTCAACTTTACAAAGCCCTCGGCGGCGGCTGGTCGCTCAAGGATGCCGAGTGGACTGGAGCTTCGAAGTGATGAACCAAATCACCCAATTCCTGATTTCACACGGCGGCTTGATTTTGTTGGCGATCGCCTTCGTGGAACAGTTTGGCTTGCCGCTGCCGGGAGCACCGTGGCTCATGGCGGCGGGGGCTCTCTCCGCGAGCGGGAAAATTAGCCTGCTCGCCGCCATCGGCTGGGCGGCCGCGGGCTGCGTCGTGGCCGACGCGATTTGGTTTTTCCTGGGACACCGCGGCAAGGCGCGCGTCTTCCGAGTGTTCCCCCATTTGCATTCGGTGCAGGTCCGGCTGGAGCGCGCAACGCTCGCCAAAACCGTCCTGCACGGCACGCGGATGCTCACAATTGCAAAATTCCTGCCATTCGGCACGGTCATTCCCATGCATGCCGGCGCGTTGGAGGTCGGTCGGCTGCGCTTCCTGCTCGTGGATGCTTTCACCTCGGTCGTTTACGCGGCCGTGTATGCCGCGTTGGGATTCGCTTTTCACAATCAACTCGAACAGGCCGTGGCTTTCCTACACAAATTGGGCGCAGTTTCGTTAGTGCTGATCGCGCTCTTGGCGGGAGGATACGTCTTCTATTCGTTTTCCAAGCACGGCAGGGCGCAACATCATTCCGAGCGGGGCAAAACTGAAGGGAACATATGTGTTCCATGCTTATAAGGGGCGCGCTTTATCTGGTCATCATTTTTCTGGTGCGCTATGGCCTCAGAGAGGAGTCCCAGTAATGAACTCACATTGTTTTGTCTGTGGCGGTGACGTTCGTAACGGGTGGTTTGCGCGGCTGAACACCGGTCATCAGACTGTTTTCTTGTGCAGCGCCATTTGTGCGGGAATGTTTTTTGAAATCGAGCCGCCGCCCGCCCACGATCACCGGGCGCGCCACAACTTCGAACGGGCTCGGACGGCCATCCTTGAGGCGGCGCGTCGTGTAATGAGCGAGCGAACTTGGGGATTACCAACCAAATGATTGCCGAAGGTAAGCCAATACCGCCAGGAGCGACATGGACGGGGAACGGATGGAACTTCGCCTTGTATTCCCGGCACGCGACCGGCGTGACGTTGCTGTTGTACGATACGAAGAATTTCGTGAAACCGGTATTCGAGCTTCGGCTCGATCCGCTTCAGAACAAAACGGGACGAATCTGGCATTGCTTCGTGCCGCACGTGGTGGACGCGCGGTACTATGCTTACCGGGTCGAGGGCCCGGTTGGGGCGAAGCACCGGTTCGATGCCCAGAAGGTGTTGCTCGATCCCTTCGCTACGGAAGTATTCTTTCCGCCGGACTTTTCGCGCGCCGCCGCGATCAGGCCGGGTGCGAATGATGGACGCGCTCCGCTCGGCGTGCTACCGGCGAAGAAGCCCACATCCGACGACTTCAGCGGTCCCCGGCATCCGTGGCACGAGATTGTGATCTACGAGTTGCATGTCAGGGGGTTCACGGCGCGAGCGAATTCCGGCGTGACGAAGGAAAAACGCGGGACGTTTCTTGGCCTGATCGAAAAGATTCCTTATCTGAAGGAACTCGGCGTGACGGTGGTGGAGTTGTTACCGGTCCAACAGTTCGATCCGCAGGAGGGAAATTACTGGGGCTACATGCCGCTGAACTTCTTTGCGCCGCATCAAGGTTACGCCGTGCGCGACGCGGCGGCGGAGTTTCGCGAGATGGTTCGGGCATTTCATGAGGCGGGAATCGAGGTGTGGCTCGACGTCGTGTACAACCACACGTGCGAAGGCGACCGGACTGGGCCGACCTATTCGTGGCGCGGGATTGACAACAGCAGTTACTACCTGCATCGAGCCGACGGACAATACTGCAACGACAGCGGTTGCGGGAACGTGCTGCGCTGCGGGCGCGACGCTGCGCGCATGTTGATTTTGGAGAGTCTACGGCATTGGGTGAATCTCGGCGTGGACGGGTTTCGGTTTGACTTGGCGTCGGCGTTGGCGCGCGACGCACACGGCCAAGTGCAGACGGAGGATGCCGCGCTGATCAGCGAAATTACGGCGCTGGCGCTCTCGCGCAATCTCCGCGTGGTGGCCGAGGCGTGGGACATCGGGGTGAATTTGCTGGGCAAAACATTTCCCGGCTGGCTGTGGGGACAGTGGAACGGCCGGTACCGCGATGAGGTGCGCGCTTTTGTTCGTGGCGATGGTGGCAAAGTCGACGCGTTGATGCAACGGTTGTACGGTAGCGATGATTTGTTTCCCGATGGGCCCGGTGATGTGTACCGGCCGTATCAGAGCGTCAACTTCATCACCGCACACGATGGTTTCTGTCTCTACGATCTGGTCGCCTACAACCACAAACACAACGCCGCCAACGGGCACAACAACACGGACGGCACGGACCACAACGTAAGTTGGAACTGTGGCTGGGAAGGTGATGCGGGCGTGCCCGCTGAGGTGCTTGCGTTGCGCCGGCGACAGGTGAAGAATTTCTTCTGTCTGCTGATGTTGTCGAACGGCACGCCGATGTTCTGCGCCGGCGACGAATTTCTGAACACGCAGGCTGGTAACAACAATCCGTACAACCAGGACAACGAAACGACGTGGCTTAATTGGTCGAATCTGGAGAAGAACCGGGACATCCTTGAGTTTTTTCAACGTATGATCGCGTTCCGTAAAGCGCACCCAGACGTCGCGCGCGGCCGGTTTTGGCGCGAGACGGTGAGTTGGTACGGCGCGACTGGCCCGGTGGATTTTGATTCGCGCTGTCTAGCGTACTGTTTGCACGGCGCGAGCGACCTGTACGTCATGATCAACGCCTTCTGGGAGTCGGTGCGATTCCAAATTCAGCAGCCTGGCAACTGGAACTGTGCCGTGGACACCAGCCGCCAAGACTTGGCAACGCAGTCTGTCGATGGGGCGGACTACGAAGTCGCGCCCCGTTCCGTGGTCGTGCTGGAGCGCGCATGCTGAGTACCCTCACGTTCCTGTTGGAGAACCCAACGCACCCTCGTTTTTTGGCTGCTTCTACACACCAAAAAAATGTTCACCACATTCGCCTGCAACGCCGTCGGCGCTACCGTTGAATAAGCCTCTGACCACTGGCCGGTATTTAGGCAACTTGGTTCAATCTAACTGTCAGGGAAATGACACTGGCGAGCGGTGACAGAACACTGACCAAACAGTGATTGAATTCTGACAAAAAGTCATTTAGGGTCAGGATCAACAAGAAACCAGAGGGTTTTTGACAATCTTGTGGTTCGTGCGCAGGGTGAAGGAGTTAGATAGACAATTGGGTGTTGAGAAGACTCCCCAAGGGCGTTCGATTCTGACCCTAGCCACCAGTTTCACCAATCCGGACCGGCCCAACAAAGGAGGCAACGCGATTTGCTGAGCGGTTTCAATTTCCTCGCGGGCATCGCTTTGATGCTCCTTGGCACCCACGACCTCCGCGTCGGCTCCGACCGCGCGTTTGGCGCCAAACTCCGGCAGTGGCTCCGCACCGCCACGAAACGCAGCCTCCGCGCGATGATCGCGGGTTTTCTCATCTCCGTCCTGCTTCCCAGCAGCACCGCCGTGTCGCTTCTCGCCGTGGAAGCCATCGACGCCGGCTATGTCACGCTGCCGCACATGCTCGCGCTCATGCTCGGCGCCAATATCGGCTTCACCGTGACGGTCCAACTCCTCGCCTTCAAGTTTTACATCTACTACGCCATATTCATCGTCGCGGGCGCACCGTTCTATTTGTTCAGCCCGAAACAAACCACCCGCGGTGCCGGCCAGATCCTCCTCGGCGTTGGGTTCCTGTTGCTGTCGATTGGCATGCTCACCGATGCCGTCGCCCCGTGGAAGAACAGCGCCGAAATCCGCCAGGTGCTTGAGCTTCTCGAGAATCATCCCTGGTCGCTCGTCGGGTTCACCGCGCTGCTCACGGTCGCATTGCAGAGTCCCACCAGCGCCGTCGGCATCGCGATGGCCTTGTGCATCCAACAGGTGCTGACACTCAATGCCGCCGTCGCCATGGTCATTGGCGCCAATATCGGCGTGGCCGTGACGGGCCTGATCGCGGGCTTCGCCCGTTCCGAGACGCGCCGCATGGCGATCGGCAATCTGCTCTTCAAACTCGTCGGCGCGCTCGCCTGCACACCGCTTCTGCCGCCGCTGATCCGCGCCCTGAAACCAATCAGCCCGTCCGGCGACGCGCAGCTCATCGCCAACGCCCATTTGCTCTTCAACGTGGCCATCACCGTCGTCTTTCTGCCCTTGGTCGCCGTCGCGGCCAACCTCCTGGAAAAATTCGTCCCGGAACTCGCCCGCGCCACCGACGAATTCGGCCCGCGCTACCTCGACCCGTCCGCGCTCGCCAGTCCGGCCCTCGCCCTCGCTCAGGTGGCCCGCGAGATCCTCCACATGGGCGATATTGTCCGTCAAATGTTGCACGATGCCCACGCCTGTTTCCATGAGAACGACGACGCGCAGTGCCAGAAAGTCCAGAAAGCCGACGACAAGATCGACCTGCTCAACAGCGCCATCAAGACCTACATCACCCGGGTCTCCGAAAGCGCGCTTCGGCCCGAGGAATCCCGCCGCGAAGTCGCGCTGCTGACCTTCGCGACCGAATTGGAAACCATCGGCGACATCATCGACAAGAATCTCATGGACCTGGCACGGAAAAAAATCGCCATGCGCGTCGATTTCTCCAGGGAAGGGGCTGACGAGCTCGACGGGTTCTTCCAGAAGGTGCTCGCGAATTTCGACGTGGCCCTGTCCGCCTTCGCCAGCCAGGACAAAACGCTGGCGGACCAGTTGCTGGCGCGCAAGCGCGAGATCAACGAACTCGAACGCGACCTGCGCAACCGCCATTTCCACCGACTTCAGGAAGGCCTCAAGGAATCGTTCGAGACCAGCGCCATCCACCTCGATGTGCTGACCAATCTGAAAGCGATCAATTCTCATCTCACTTCCGTCGCCTACCCCATCGTCGAGAACAACCAGCCCCACTGACCGCCTGGAATCCCCTTCCGAGTTGACGCCCGTGCGATAATGCGCACAACGAATCGGAGGGATCATCGGCCATGCTGACGGACCAACAAGTCGCGCAGTACTTCCGTCGTTGCTACACGGCAGTCGACGGATTGTGGTTTGTGAAGGTCGAGGGCAAACACGGCTGGGAGGCCGCGCTGGAAGCCGACGACGAGGTCTGGAGCGTGATGCCGAAAATCCAGGCCCGCGCCCTCAAAGCCATGCTCAAGGTCGACCAGGGAATGGATGCCCTCCGTGAATGTCTGACCACCAAGCTGGCCCTCGATCAGTTTTCATTCGACACGCAGAACGATCCCGAGGGCTTCACCGTCCTGATCAATCGTTGCCCGTGGCACGATCAAATGGTCAAGTCCGGCCGCGAACATCTCTCGGGCGCCATCGGCCACCGGATTTGCCGGACCGAGTACCGCGTCTGGGCCGCCGAGTTCGGCAGCTTCCGCTTCGCGCTGCAGGAGCAACTCTGCGAAGGCTGCAACCAGTGCGTCCTCCGCTTCAAAAAGAAGGCTCTCACCCACCGCAACGGCGCGTGAGCCTTTACGGAGCCGCGCCGACCGTTACCTGGAACGGCTGGCCGGCAATCGTCATCGAGCCGATCAATGGCGTGTTGTTCGTGTTCGGCTCGACGGTGTAACTGACCGTCCCATTCCCGACGCCGTTGGTGCCCGCCGTGATCTGGATGAACGGATCGTTGCTCACCGCCGTCCACGGGCAGTCGCTGAGCCTGGCCTTGACCTTCACCGTCTTGGAGCCGCCGGTGGATTTGTACTTCGCGCTCTTGGGACTCAACGAATACACGCAGCCACCGGCCGCTTGATAGACCGTGAACGTCTGCCCCGCAATCGTCATCGTCCTCGTCTCGGTCGTGGTGTTGGTATTGCCGGCCACCGTGTAGCGGACGGTCCCTTTCCCCGTGCCGTTGGTGCCCGCGGTGATTTCGATAAACGGGTCGTTGCTGACGGCCGTCCAATCGCAGGGAAGCCCGAATGACTCCACCGTGACGGTCTTGGAGCCGCCCTTCGCCGACAGCCCGATACTTGTCGTTTTCAATACCAGGATGCAGTCCAGGGAGGCGGCCTGGTCGATGGTGAACGTCTGCCCGGCAATCGTCATCGTCCCCGTCCGCGCTTGAAACGCCGCGTTGGTCGCCACGGTGTAGCTGACCGTCCCGCTCGCCGAGCCGCTGCTCCCGGAAACGATGGTAATCCACGACGCATCGCTGGTCGCGGTCCACACGCAGCCCGTTGGATCGGGAACGGTCACCGTGCCCTCGCCGCCGCCCGCGTCGTAGGATGCGTTGGTCGGCGCAATCGGCGAGCTGCACAGGAAATTCGCTGTCAGCGCGGTATCCGCCGTGACCGTGAACGTATAGTCGGTCGACGTACTGACCTGAGCCCTGCCTTCCGTCCAGTCCACAAAGCTGTAGCCCGGATTGGGTGTCGCGACAACCGTTGTGCTCGCCCCGCAGGTGACCGTGCCGCCGCCGCCGACCGTGCCGCCTTCCGCGGGTGAGCTTTCCACGCTCACGGCGATATCGAGAACGGGCGTGAAATTGGCCACCAATGTCATGTTGGTGACCGCGGCGAACGTGTAGCTCGGCGATGTGCTCGCGATCACGCCGTCTTCCGTCCAATTGACGAAGCTGTAACACGCACTCGGAGTCGCTGTCACGGTGGTCTGCGACCCGCAGTTCACAACGCCGCCGCCGCTCGTGGTGCCGCCGCCGCTCGGGGCGGAGCCGGTCCTGATCGTGTACGAGCACGACACCAGCGCGTTGATAAGGTTCTTTCCCGTGGGCGTGCCCCAGCCGGTGCAGAGATCGTAGCCCGAAACAGCCGGGTACAGCGACGGGCTGTAATGCGTCTCGTTGTTGCCGACGGTGATGTCGTGGAAGCAAGACCCATAGCTCGACCCCGTGCCGATTCCGTAGATGGTCGGGTTGGCAAACCCGACGGTCGGCTGGCCGTTGGCCACGGCCTGCTGGTTGGCCAGGGCCGTCAACCCGGCCCACAGCGGTGCGGCAACGCTCGTGCCGCCGATGCCCGTTTCCGCCGACCCGTTGTTGAAGATAACGTAGATGCCGTCCGCGACCATGGCGACATCGGGAATATTCCGCGAGGATTTCGACCCCTCGTTCGATTTCATGCTGACGCCCCGTTGCCACGACGGAATGCCGTAGCTGGTGCTGACCCCGCCGCCGCTGGCGCCATTGGTCTGGCTCGTTCCCGTCCCCGTATTCCAATTCCAAACCACCTCCGATTGCCAGGGTCCTTCGGGCCCGCTGGTGCTCAGCGTCGTCCCGCCCACCAGCGTGACGTACGGGCTGTCGGCCTGCTGCTGATCCGGCCACGTTGACGTGAAGGCCCCATCGTCTCCCGAAGCCTGGAAGAACGACTGGCCCTGGGCAGCGTATTGTTGGTAGATCTGGTCGAACACCGGGCTGTCGCCGATCGTCCAGGAACAACTGATTTGTTTGGCCGAATTGTCCGTGGCGATTCGGTTCAAAATGTCCTGGGGAGCCACCCCGTTGTTCGGCCCTTCGTAGACAAGGACCCGGGAAACTCCCGGTGCCATCGAAATCGCCATCTCAATGTCCAACGACACTTCCCGCACCTGATCGGCGTTACCCGTGGGGCCGGTAAATCCGTCCAATTTCACGTTCTGCACCGTTACGCCTGGCAACCCGGCTTTGCCCTCGTAGCTGGTGATGTCGGTGACGTAATAGCCGTCCAGCTCGAAGAGGGCGATCACCTGCCCGGACCCGTTCAGGGAAACCCCGGGCACATACGCCGACCGAAAATCGTATCCCAGATAACTGCCCGACGGCCCCGACCCCGAGCCGGATGCCGCCTGCGTTCTCCGCTGTCGGTCCGTCGCCCGCATGCTCAGAGGGCGCGGCTTGTGGTAGTTGTCCAAACCCGCGATCCGCAAGATCGGCACGCTCAGGTCGACCGAGGGCTCGACGTCCGGCGCGTAGAACTTGCGGGCGTCCGCCGGATGCGGATACGTGCGGAGCGTCACCTGAAACGTCCGCTCGATGTTCGCCACCGGCCCGCGCACGTCCACCAACGTGCGGTTCGGGTGGGTTCCCGTAACTGTAAGACCGTTCTCCCTGGCAAATCCGATCACCGCTTCGTAGTCCTGCTCCGTCGGCCCAAACTCCGCCGCGAATTGCTCCGCCGTCAGCCAGTGATGATATTTGGGACTCGTCGGGTCGTACTGCTGTTGGAGCAACCGGGCGAGTGCTTCCTGGTTGCGCAGCGGCAGCGCAATGGCCAGGTCCAGATTCGTGGAGCTCGGCAGCCGTCCCACGGGCTGCAGGTTCAATTCCGTCACGGCCCGCACGATCTGACCGCGCACCGTCTGTCGTTGGGCTGCCTGCAGGGGCAGGGCGAATGCCAGCGACAGCAGCCAACACATCGCGCCGATGCTGAGGGGAAAAAATGAGCGTCGTGTGGCGTCATTCGACGCATCCTCGACCGCCCCCGGTTGGTCATCTGCCAAATCGTACATGGTGTTGTACTCGACCCATTCGCCGGGCCGCGAGAACCCTTGTTTTCTACCGCATCTGCAACCCTGATACAAGCTCGATCCGGCGCTCGTGGCCGTGCTGCGTCCCGCTCCGCCGCCATGAACCCCGCTTGTCACGGCGGCCTTTGGCCAATAGACTGGTGTCGTGATGAACCCGTCAGGCCCCGTGTTCGATGCGGCCGGCCCCGCGCCACGAATCCAGCCCGCTCCGGGCGGGGCAGGGGAGTCGCTTATCTACAAGGCCGCCAATTGGTTTGAGCTGCTCGATTGGCGATCGGTCTTCGCGCTGAACCAACCGATCGAAATCGATCTCGGCTGCGGCAAGGGCGCGTTTCTGCTCTGGGCTGCCGCCACGTACCCGCAGCGAAACTTCCTCGGAGTCGACCGGCTCCTGCGACGGTTGCGTCGCATCGACCGAAAAGCGACACGCGGCGGATTGCGCAACGTGCGGCTGGTCCGCATCGAGGCCGCGTATCTCGTCTCGAAGCTCATCCCCGAGGGCTCGGTCTCGACGTATCACATTCTGTTCCCGGATCCATGGCCGAAGCGCCGGCATCACGCGCGCCGTCTCATCTCGCCGGACTTTCTTGCTGAAACACATCGGACGTTGGCGCCCGATGGCGTGATCAATTGCGCGACCGACCACGCCGAGTACTTCGACTGGATTCAACAGGTCTTCCGCGACAGCGGCCGGTTCGCCGAGGCCGAGCCCGCCGTCTTCCCCGCGGAAGCGCGGACGGACTTCGAGAAAGAGTTCGTGGCGGCGGGCCAACCGGTCTACCGGTGCCGGTGGCTGAAGCGCTGATTGGACTGAGAATCACTCGCTGCAATGACAGAAATCCACGCGGAACTGCGAGACGTACCCTCCGTGGCGGGTTTACACTGTGCGAACATGTTTGTTCAATGGCTGGACACGTGGTGGCTCGGTAGGGGCACGGTGGGGTGGCAAAGTCTCTGGGGCAACAGGAGTAGTATCGACGCCGCTGCCAGATGGGCTTTGGGGCGGCGGACAGCGGCCCTCTCGGGAGGCGGCAAATCTTTCCGCAGCAACGGGAACGGGCACGAAAAATGCACCAAATCCGTTGGACACAGCCAGCAGGCGTGATATATGTCAACGAAGTCGCATTACCAAGGGGGACAGTTGTGAAACATCTGAGGAGGATTGTCATCAGATCCAGGGGGCCAGTCTGTGCCCGAAGCGGAAATGCGACGGTGGAATTCGCCCTGGTCTTGCCGCTTTTCCTGCTCCTCACGCTTGGCGTCATGGACTACGCCAGGCTTTTCTGGACGCAGGAAACCTTGAACTACGCGCTCCGTGAGGCGGGCCGCTACGCGGTCACCGGACAGCACCAGACCACCGGAACCAGTACGGTGGCGCGGGTGCAGTCGATCATCAACGTCGCCAAGCAGTATTCAGCCGGTATCCCCGTCACGGGTGTCACGGTCACCAGCGGCGGAGTCACCAATTACGCGGGCGGGCCGGGCGATACGGTCATCATCTCGTTGAGGACCGGAGTGAAACTGCTGACGCCGGTTGGCATGTACTTCCCGAACAACACGTACACTTTCACAACCAGCGTCGGGTTTCGAAACGAGCCGTTCAACCCCGCCCTGGATAATTAGGTTCCACGCATGAGATTCCTACATAAATGGATGACGAGAGGACGCAACCAGTCCGGCCAGGCGCTGGTGGAATTCATGTTTGTCGCGTTCATCGTGCTGTTTCTGTTGTTTGGCATGATCGATTTCTGCCGGTCGATCTCCACCCACCAGGTGATCATCAACCTCTCTCGCGAGGGGGCCAATCTCGCCGCCCGCGGCAGCGTGGCCGGCAGCACGGATGCGGCGATCTCCAATGCCATCGCCGGCGTCATTGCCGAGGCTGCTCCGCTCAACATCAATTCCAGTGGAGAAGTGATCATCTCGGCGGTCTACAACACCGGCAAGAATTATGTGATCACGAATCAGGTCGCGGAGGGGGCGCTGACGGTGCCGAGCAAACTGGGGAAACTGAACAACACGATCACCATGCCGTCGGTTGGCGGGGCGACCACGGCCAACGCCGTCCCGCAATCCAATCAAACGACTTTCGTCGCGGAAGTGTTCTACAATTTCCGACCGGCGACGCCTCTCGGCAACGTCCTCGTCGGCGGTCTCCGCGGCTTCACGGTGACGAACCAACTCTACGACGCCGCTTACTTTTAGGGTGTTTCATGAGGTTTGTACGTAAAACAATTCGTCGCGCTCTCCGCCGCGAACATGGCCAGATGCTGGTGATGTTCGTCCTGATGATCGTCGTCTTGATCGGATTTGTCGGACTGGGCGTTGACCTCGGGTTTGCCTACATCAGCCGGGCCAGGTTGTCCAAGGCGGTGGATGCGGCCTGCTTGAACGGCATGCGCAATTACTACCAGGGGACTACTCAGGCCAGCCTGATTGCCAGTAATACCTTCGCTCTCAACTATGGCTCCTGCGGACGCGATGTCGCCCCGCCGACGCTTAATATCAGCTTCAACACAACGGGCAACAACGTCCTTCTCAATATCAGCGCCCAGGTCGCCATCAATACCTTCTTCATCCGCGTCCTCCCCGCCATCGGCGGGTATTCGTGGAGGACGCTTACGGTAGGCGACAGCGCCCAGGCCACCCGCACGAAAGTCATTCTGGCTCTCGTTTTGGACCGGTCCGGTTCAATGAATCCGACCACCGGCACGACCAAGGGGGGAAGCACTCTCCCGGGCGCCGTCCAGGTCTTCATCAATTACTTCGATGACACAATCGACGAGGCATCCATGGCCAGCTTCGCGTCCACGGCGACGCTGGACATACCAATGGAGCAGCCGTTCAAGTCGGACATAATAACGGCCGCCAATAACATGAACTGGTGCGGTGGTACTCTCTCCATCGGGGGGCTGACCAATGCTCTCCTACAGGAGAACAGTGTCACCATCCCTGCAAACCAAGTTGCGCTCAAGGCGGTGGTTTTCTTTACGGACGGCTTGGCCAACATGATCCAGCAGACCCTGAAGTGTTCGGCGACGACATCGAACACTTGGAACTTCGGCGGTCATGACGGTGGCACCACCGTCGCTTTTTGGAATCCTGCCACAACGACGAAGTCCTGTGCGGATCAGAATAACTCTTGCAACGACGGCTATAATCTGTCCGGGTGCTCACCTCCATGCAATGCAACGCAGTTTTATTCGACGACAAATGGCGTAATGGAGGATTTCACTCAGGATAACGTTACAGCCGAGGCCCAGTATCAGTGTGTGCAGATTGCCAACCTCATGCGAGCCAACAACATATTGGTCTACTGCATCGGGCTTGGTGGCTCGAGTGTCGATACGAATTTTCTCGCAGAAGTGGCGAATGCCAATGGTGTTGACGACCCAAGGCAGCCGGAGGGCTTGGCGCTCTATGCCAGCACCCCATCTGATGTTCAAGCAGCATTCGTCCAGGTTGCCAACGACATTCTCTACCGCTTGACGCAGTAGGCTCGTCCAGCAGCCGTCGCATCGTTTCCCGCGCCTCCTCAGTCGTAGGTCCGGCAACACGCCGGCCGTTGAATGGAGATATCTCGCGACGCTGTTGTCGGCTTCCAGCCCCCGTCATTCTGAGCGAAGCGAAGAATCTCGGACATTGCTTGTGTTTGCGCGGCTACAATCGCGGAAAGACCCTTCACTTCGTTCAGGGTGACACGAAGATTGACGGCAGCAGTGTCAAAGCGCCCTCCTGCCGCGCATCGCCTGAATCGCTCTTGACAGCCCAATGACGCGAGAATAGTCTCGCCCCATGAAGACGATTTCGCGTTGTTTGTTGATTTCTGCGGCGTTCCTGTTGCTGTCCAGCGCGGGAGCCTATGCCCATGTTATTCCCGGCGACGTGCATGGCTTCGGCAGCGGCTTCGCGCATCCATTCTCCGGGCTCGACCACATCCTGGCCATGACGGCCGTCGGCCTGTGGGCGGCGCAACTCGGCGGACGCGCCCGCTGGCTCGTGCCGTTGAGCTTCGTCGGCGTGATGGCGCTGGGCGGCGCCCTAGCAATGGCCGGGCTGCGCATGCCGTTCACGGAAGAGGGCATCCTCCTCTCGATTCTCGTCTTGGGAATCCTGATCGCCGTGGCCGCCCGGTTCCCGGTGGCGGTGAGCATGGTGATCGTCGGACTGCTGGCGTTTTTCCACGGCCACTCGCATGGAACCGAAATGCCCGCCAACGCCCTCGGCTATGTCTACGGCGCCGGCTTCATGCTGGCCACCGCGGCTCTGCATGCCACTGGTATCGGCTTGGCGTATCTCGTGAAGCCGGTCAGGTTGCCCGTGCTGCGCTGGGCGGGTGCGGCAATCGCCGTGGCGGGTGTCTGCCTCTGGGCGTTCTAGCACCCCGCTGCTAGCGGTCAGAAAACATTCGTCCATCGCCGCGTGGGGACACGCGGCCTACAGCATCTTTGCATCCTCGAGAATCGATCGGGATTCTAGTGCTGAGGACGCACTTAATTTGACCGGTGATATGCGACACCGGGAACACCTGCGGCGCAAGGAGGAACGTCCCCTCGCCCCTCCGGGGGAGAGGGTCAGGGTGAGGGGGGCTTCAAATGTGCACTACGCCCGCGCGCTTGTCGGATCGTGGAAGACGTCCCGCAGGCCGCTGGTGACCTCGTGGCCGATATCGATGGGGATCCGCGCTTCATTCCGCGCCCGATCCAGAATCGTGCCGATCTGTTTCACGGTGCGGGCCGCATAGAATCGGACCAGACCCAGGGTCGTCTTCGGGCCAAACACCGTCAACAACATCGCTTCATCCTGGATCGAGCAGATCAAGATCTGGCTGTGTTTCCCCTGCTGATGGAGCGCCGTGAACTCCGCTTCCCCGACGCGCAGCGCCAACTCGCGCGTGGCGGCAAAGCTTCCCGCCGCCAGCGCCGACAGGGTCATCACGTCCACCGAGGGGGGAATCTCGCCGAGTTGGCTGAGGACCGCGCCACCGCGGTCGATGATGAGGGCGTAGGACGCCTCGGAGTGATCCAGGTATTCCCCGAGCACCTTCATGAGGCGGTCCGCCGATTCAATGGTCAGGATTGCCAGTGCCTGCATGTGGGTCGTGTACGATCGGTTGTCGTTTGGTCAAATGGTTCAACGACGCGCCGCCGCGGCGGCGATCCCCGACAACGCGGTCGAGGCCGACGCGGACGCGGTCTGCGTCGCCGACTGCTTGGCGGACGCCGCTTCGTTTTCACGCGCGAACTTCTGCAGCAGGAGCCGCGAGATGGCGTTGAGCGTGGCGAACACTCCCTGGCCCGTGGTGGCGATGCCGACAAAACTCGGCACCCGCACGCTGCGGTTGTTCAGCACGAAATCGAGATAATGCACCGGCGCCGGATTTCCCAGGTCGCGCTTGTTGTACTGCAGTACGTACGGAATCTGGTCGAGGCTCGTTCCCTGGCGGACCAGGTTCTCTTCGAGGTTCTTGAAGCTCTCGATGTTCTCTTCCATCTTGTCCCATTGCGAATCGGCGACGAACACGACCCCGTCGACGCTCCGCAGCACCAACTGGCGCGTGGCGTTGTAGATCACCTGGCCGGGCACCGTGTACAACTGGAACTTCGTCTTGAAGCCTTTGACGACCACCGCGTTCAGCGGCAGGAAGTCGAAGAACAGCGTGCGGTCCGCCGCCGTCGCCAGCGACACCAGCTCGCCCTTGTGCGCTTCCACCACCTGGCTGTGGATGTAGGTCAGGTTGGTCGTCTTGCCGCACAGGGCAGGGCCGTAGTACACAATCTTGAATTGGATTTCCTTGTTGACGTAGTTGATGATCGACATGATGTGGCTCCCTTACTCGACGGTCCGCTGGCGGCACAGCCGCGCGAGTTCCTGGCTGATCCGCTCGCACTTGCGCAGCAACGCTTTGCTGAAGTGACGGTTATCGTGGAGAACGATGAGAAAAATGTCGCCGGCGCTGAAAATACTGATCGGTTGCTGGTCGGTGAACACGGACAACCGCGTGACCCGTCCCGCGCGCAGTTCCCGCATGTAGCGGCCCACTTTGCGGAACAATTGCGGCGCGAACACGCTGATCGTTTCGCGGTCCAACTGCCCCGGTAGCTCGCCGGTCAGGAACACCCCGTCCGACATCGCGAGGATGCAGCCGGCCATGCCCTTCATCTGGCTGGTGAGCCGGACGATTTCCTGCAGCGTCAGCTCGTCGTTGTGCTCGACGCCGAGCAGACGATTGAGCTGACGGCGCGGCGGGCTGGCCAGCGAGTGGAACAGCCGCCGGCTGATGCCCGGAATCTGGTGCAGGTCGTCGATGGATTTGAAGCCACCGTGTGTGTCGCGGAATTCGATGATCCGTTTGGCCAGAACCGGACCAATGCTCTCGATGCGCGCCAGGTCCGCCAGGCTCCAGCGGTTCAGGTTTGCCAGAACCTGATCCGGAGTCGACCCGACGTGCGGCACGGGTGACGGCGGCTCGGAGACCCGGACTTCCCGCGCAATTTCCGCAGGCGCTTCTTCCGCCGCCGTCTCGAACTCGTCGGCCTCGGCGCCCTCGTCTTCTTGCGACGCAGGCTGACCGGTCGTCGGCTGTGGCTCGGCGGGGACCGGCTGTTCCGGGGCGATGGACGCCGGTGTCGTGACTTCCGCAGCCAGCTCGGTGATGGCCGGTTCGGCCACGGGCGGCTCGATGGCGGCTGGCGCGGGGGCCGCGCTCTCCGCCGCGATGGCGGTGGGTTCCGCGGTCTTCGGAACTTCCGCAAACATCGGTTCCTCGGGCCCCTCATCGAGGGACGGCGCAGGTTCGTCGCCGGGTTCGACAGCCGACGGTTCCTCCGCGACGGGTTGCTCGACTTCCGCTGTTGGAGTGACCGCCGGCAATTCAATCTCGTCTTCATGAGCGGCTTCGGCAGCCGGCGGCTCGGAGACGGCCGATTTTTCCGCAAAAATGGAGACGGACTCGTCTTCCAACGCGTTCGACGAGGTTTCAGTGGCCTCCGGCTGCGCCGGTGCCGGAGGTGGAGGCAATTGGATGGGTTCGGGGGCGCGAATCTCGACGGTCGCCGGCGTGAAGTTCTTCTCGGCGAATGGAGTCGGAATATCGCTGTCGCTGAAATCGATCTCGTGCAAGTCCGATTGCTTGGTCTGGCTGGCGAAGATGTTGGGCGGTAGCTGGGGCACGATCTCTTGCAGCGCGATCGGGATCGTCTCGTCGGAGATCGACGGCAATGGCGAGGCCAGGATCGAACGGGGCATCAGCCCGACCGCAACCGACATCGGAAGACGGACGCGGGCGATTTTCAATTGTGGCACAACCAGGTCGGACGGGAGCGGTATGCGCATGTCCAGATCGATGCGCCGCCACAGATCGGTGCGCGGGCAGATGAAATACTGGTCCGGCATGACCGCGACGAGACTGCGCAGGCTGACGGTGATCCCCTCGCTCGTGCCGGAGGTGACTGGTGAAGACGACGCTTGTGTCGGGGTTGCACCGGCGGGCGGAATCGGCGTAGCCATGTGGCTCGCCAGTGACCGCGTCGGCTCTTCTTCGGCAACGCTTTGGGATGGCTCGTGGGTGACAGGGGTGTCCTGTGCGACCACCGCGCTTGTCTCCGCTGTCGCTGCGGGCACCGGCTCGACCGCCGCCGGTTCCTCGATCGCCGGTTCCGAAGCGGGGGCAGCTTCTTGGTCAGCGGGTGTGCTTTCCGCGGACGGTGTTTCCGTCACCTCGTCAACGAGATTGGGAAATTGCGTGTACTCGGGCGTGTTGAGATCCACCTCGGTCTGGTTTTGCGGCTGCAGCAGGTCGGCCGGCAGTCCGCTGACGATTTCCGCCAGGGGCAACACAATCGCATGCTGGTTGTTGGCGGCGGGCAATGGCCGACGGACAAGTTCTTCCGGGAGGAGCTTGATCAGTTCCGCTAGGGTGACTGTGACCCGGCCTCGGGCCAGTTGCGGCAGGATCCACTCCGTGGGGATGTTGACCGTCGTGCGACGGACGTTTTCCGTCCCCACCGTGGCGAGGAAATTGCCCGGCAACTGCTGCGAAATCGAACTCAGCGACAGCGGGATCGTCTGTCCGTTCGTCGGCAGCCCCGGCCGGCCACCCGCATCGGGGGTGGCGGGCGATGGCGAGCCCGTGTTCCGGGGGTTGTTCAAGGGATGGCTCATCAACTGGGTCTCGGCCATCTGCAGGCTGGTGCGCGACGTCGTCGGGGTCGGCGGCGGATTGGACTGGGGCGTCGTCACGCGCGGCGTCGGGGGGTGCACCGGCTCGGCCACGGTAATCTTGGTGGTGTCGGTCTTTGAACTTCGGAAAAACGGCAATCTCATGTTGACTAATCCCTGTTTGTTTCCCAAACGTCTTTCGTCGTTTTAACTGAGCAGTCGGTATGCCATGACCGATTTTTCAGGCGGAAAGGTACAATCTTGGTATCCGAGACCCCAAAATCTCAGGTTTGCGAGGGCACGGACGATGAAGAGTGGCCCGGGACATGAGTTTTACACGTCAGCACCGGAAACCCGCAGGACCTCATCCAGCGAGGTCAAACCGGCCTTCGCTTTGTCGAGGCCGGCCATGCGAAGGGTTTTCAAGCCTTCCTTCAGCGCCAGCTCCTTAATGACCTTGGCGCTGGTGTCGTGGAGGATCTGCTCGCGCAGGGTATTGGTGACTGACAGGATCTCCAGAATGGCCAGGCGTCCGAGGAAACCGGTGTCTTTGCAGCGCGAACAACCGCGGCCACGATAGTATTTCGTCGACGAGACGTCCTCGTTGGAAAGCCCCAGCCGGCCGGTCACGTCGGGGGGTACCGTGAACGCCTCCTTGCAGTGGGGGCAAATCTTTCGCAGGAGACGTTGCGCGCACACCAGCAGCAGCGAGGAGCTGACGAGGAATGGTTCGATGCCCATGTCCACCAGACGAGCGATGGCTCCGGGCGAGTCGTTCGTATGCAACGTGGACAACACTAGGTGTCCCGTCAGCGCCGCCTTGACCGCGATGTCGGCGGTTTCCGAGTCGCGGATTTCACCGACCATCACCACGTCGGGGTCCTGGCGCAGGATCGAGCGCAGCCCACCGGCAAACGTCAACCCGATTTCCGGCTTCACCTGCACCTGGTTGACGCCGAGCATCTGGTATTCCACCGGGTCCTCGACGGTCACGATGTTGATGTCGCTGGTGTTCAGTTGCGTCAACACGGCGTAGAGCGTGGAGGTTTTTCCCGAACCGGTCGGCCCGGTCATCAGGATCATTCCGTGCGGCGCATCGATGGCGTTCTTGAATTTCGTCAGATCGTCGGCGGGGAGCCCCAGGCCGTCCAGGTTCAGGCTGAGGTTGCCCTTGTCAAGCACGCGCATGACGATTTTCTCGCCGTGAACCGTGGGCAGCACGGAGACGCGCAAATCCACTTCCCGCCCGGCCAGTTTGATGCGGAACCGGCCGTCCTGCGGCAGACGGCGTTCCGCGATGTCCAGGTTCGCCATGATCTTGATGCGCGACGCGATGGCCGATTGCAGACCCTTGGGCGGCGCCGTCGAATCGTAGAGCACGCCGTCGACGCGATAGCGCAGCCGCAACTGCTTCTCAAACGGTTCGATGTGAATGTCGCTGGCGCGGTCTTTGATGGCCTGGACGAGCATCAGGTTCACCAGCTTGATGACCGGGCCCTCTTCGCTGCTCTCCACCAACTGATCGAGGTTGATCTCGTCCTGTTTGTCCTTGGCCAGCTCGATGTCGGAAACGTCGACGTCCTTGAGGATCGCGTCGATGCCACCGCTGGCCTGGGTCTGGGCGTTGTTGAGGAAATCGGAAACGGCTTTCTCCGTGCTGATCAACGGGACGATCTGCGCATTCGGGCGCACCCGCCGCAGGTCGTCCAGCGCCAGCACGTTCAGCGGGTCGGCCATGGCCACGAAGATCTTGCGGCCCAGCCGCGCCACCGCCACCATCTTGTAGGTCTGGGCCAGATCCTTCGGAATGAGGTCGATCACATCCTGCGGCACGCGCATCTTGACGAGCGTGACCGGGTGGGCGCCGAGACAGCGTCCCATGCTGACCATCATGTCCTGTTCGGTGACGAGCTGCTTCTCCAGGAGCAGCTTCAGCAGGCGCCCGCCCTGTTTTTTCTGCAAATCGAGGACTTCGTTGAGTTGCTCCTGGCTCAGCAACCCATCCGCCAGCAACGTGTCGGCGATTCTTTCTCCGAACGATTTCATGATTTACCAGGAGCGCTGGAAGTGCGGGCTCCCGCGGGATGTTTGGAGTCCAGACCGTGGGCGCGCCGCAACGCCGTGTGGATTTCCTCGGGCGAGCAGACGTACCAGAAAACGTTGTAGGCCAGCATGACTTCCGCCTGACTGCGCGCCGCGGTATCGAACGGGTTCGCCGTGGCGATGAGGACCGAACGGCTGATCAGGTCGAACGGCACCAGGCATTTTTCGAAACAGATCTCCCGCGGGAGCAGGCAGACGGCGTCGCGATCCGCGTCGTAGGTTGACAGCGGCAGATACGGCAGGCCGCTGCGGTCGACGAGCACCGTGAGCAGATCGTCGAGCTTGACGAGTTGCTCGTCGATCAGCTTCTGCGCCAACACCTGTGGCGTGGCGTTCTCGCCCGAATTGGCGGGACTGGAGCGGAGACGTTTCACCAGCGGCTCGACGGACTGCGGCGTAACCAGTTTTTCCGCGATCAACGCATCGATCAGCGCTTTGTCGCCGTCCTCATGTGTTTGTGGTCGCGGAGGAGAAGGGGGGGGCGCCGCTGTCCCGGCGGCCAGCGCCGGGACAAGTGGTGTCGGCTTGGAGTCCTCACGCAGTGACGGCGCCCCAGAGGGTTGTCGATTGGCGGCAAGTTGGGAAGTTTTCGCCTCGAGTTCTTTGAGAGCTTTGAGAACGTCGGGGTCATCGGGGTATTCCTGGAGGAGACCCTCGTACTCGAGAATCGCCTGGGAAATCTGGCCGAGAGTGCTGTGGGCTTTCGCCAGCTTCTTGGAGGCCGCCAGACTCTCGTCGCGGCGGCCGAGCTTGGCGTACGCCTCCTTCAGAATCTCCCACGACTGGTAATCGTCGGGCTGAGATTCCGTGATCGCCTCGAACATCTCGACGGTTCGGAGCAACTGCTGGATTTCTTCGTCTGAAAGACTGGCCATGCCAACGAGCACTCCAAGCTCAACATCCATCGGAGCACTCGACATGCCATGCGGAGGGAATCACACCGCGACGAGAGGCAGGAACTGGCTGCCCGGCCTGGACTCGAACCAGGAAATACGGCTCCAAAGGCCGCTGTGTTACCAATTACACTACCGGGCAGTCAACGACTTACGACAAATCGCTCACCCTGTGCGTCGGCCAAGGGATGCGCCGGAGCCGCCGGCAGGAAGCCCGCACACAGGCCGAAAACCGTCATGGCCACGAATCCTAACACGGCGTGCGCCATCTGGCAACAGGCCGTACAAAATTGGCGGGCAAACAGGCGGCACCCGCAGATATGAGTCGTCCAGGACCGGAGGCGGGCCGATCAGGAAAACAGGCCGGACGACCGCTAGCATGGCAGGGGAGGCAACGCGGAACCCGCGCGTTCGCGCGGCAGGCGGATGACCATCCCGTTCGTGCGCCGACGATGCTGATCCTGCCGAGGCTGGTTGCATGCGTCGGGGGACGGAACGACGAAATCGCCGGACGGGTCGCTCTTGATAACGGCGTTCGCCGCCGGCGCGTTGCGTCAGCCCGTGACAGGGCAGCCGAACGGGAGCCTATACTTTCCGGTGGCGGAAGAGGAGCGCTGCCGACAGGCTGAGGCCGACACTGACCAGCGCCCAGGTCGCGGGCTCCGGAATCACCTCTAGTCCGGTCAACTGGATGTTGGGGCTCTCAGCATCGCTTGCCGCGCTCGAGCTCGTGAACATTGTGAGTTCATATTCGTCCGAGGCACGCAACGATGTGTCCACATTCAGACTGTCTCCGCCCCATTGAATGCCGGTTCCCCCTCCCACCGGCCCCCCGAAGTTCCACCCATAGTCCCACAAGTACGAGCTTGTCGTAACATCGAACAGGCTGCATTGACCTCCGGTATAATTCATGTCGTTGCCGATTTGGATGCCAATCGTTTGGGTCTGGTCCACCAGGGGAGAGAACCAAAGCTGAAATGTTGCCGTGGCGAGTGCTGATCCAAAAGTCGAGTCCTGCACTGTGAACAAACCAGCATTCGCGAACGCCGTGTTGGTCGAAGGCGCACCACCACCAATAGGTGGCGAAGTCGCGATAATCTGGTCGATGAATGGCGACGGCGACGTTGTTGTTCTCTCTCCCCCTCCGTTCGCTTTGACGTAGGTCGCGTATTGCGCATTCGAGACAACGATATCGAGCGGCTGCGCATAAGTGCTGCCAATGAACGCGAGCGGCATGAAGCAGGCAAACGTGTTGCTGACCACCACCACCGAGAGTTTGGCGGCAAGGAGAACTCTTCTATGTTTCATGATGTCTTTTCCCATGGCGTTGACAGACCCGGATACTCGACGGATTCAGCGGAGTGCAGAGAGCGACAAAGATGTATTGGGAATTGCAGCGCACAGAACTTGCCTTGTCGTGCGACCGCGGCACGAACCGCTTACGACATCTACCATGTGTCCGCCTCGCATATTGTTTCCGGCTGCCTGGCAGCCGTTGCACGAAAGGTATCTGGTATTTTACACCAACACGCACCACCCGTCAAGGCCAGTAATATACTGGCGCGCAAGGCGATTGACCCAAGGGGGACATTACCCCCGGGGGGCAGGTGACGGAGGGGCGCCGGAGGCGAGGATCACGAGAGACGCTTTAACCCGGCCACGCGTCGCCGAAGGCGGGCCCCGAGCCGGGCTTGACTTCTTGCTTCCGCGGGCCAGATAATTAATGCGACGGAAATCGAAGTGCCGTTTGCGATACCCCCAGCCCGTCCCGACGCGACGGGCGAACTGCTGACAACGTGTGAGCGCACATCACTACATCGCGTGTGATCTGGGAGCGGAGAGCGGCCGCGTGATGCTCGGCCGGCTCGAAGATGGCCGACTCGCCTTGGAGGAAATCCACCGATTCGCCAACGGGCCCGTGCGGGTCAATGGTTCGCTTCGCTGGGATCTGTTGCGCCTCTTCGATGAAATGAAGAAGGGACTCGGCCAGGTCGCCGCGCGTGGGATCAAGCCCGACAGCCTGAGCTGCGACTCGTGGGGGGTGGATTACGTCTGGGTGCGCGAACGCGAGCCGATGGTGACGACGCCGTTCCACTACCGCGATCCGGCGCGGAACGAGGGCGCGTTCGAGCGGGCATTTGCCGTTGTGCCCGCCGAGACGATCTTCGCTGAGACCGGCATTCAGTTCATGACCATCAACACCCTGTACCAGTTGCAGGCCGACCTCGTCTCAAGGCCCTGGGTGTTCAAGTCCGCCGACTGTTTCCTGAACATCGGGGACTATTTCAATTTTTTGTTCAGTGGCGTGGCCAGGGCCGAGGAGTCGTTGGCCAGCACCGCGCAGCTCTACAATCCGAAGAAGCATCGATGGTCCCGCGCGCTGCAGTCGGGGTTCAAGCTGCCCCGGAAGCTGTTCCCCGAAGTGGTACCGTCGGGCACGGTGCTCGGGCCGATCCTGCCTGATGTGGCCGTCGAAACCGGGCTCACCGACGTGCGGGTCGTGGCGAGTTGTTCGCACGATACAGGCGCCGCAGTCGCCGCTGTGCCGGTGTCGGGCGGCAACTGGGCGTATTTGAGTTCGGGCACATGGTCGCTGTTGGGCCTGGAATCGAAGAAGCCCATCATTACCGAGCAGAGCCGCGCGCACAATTTCACCAACGAAGTGGGTTATGGAGGCAGCATCCGCTTCCTGAAGAACATCATCGGCCTGTGGATTCAGCAGGAGTGCCGCCGCGCGTGGGCCCGGGAGGGCCAGACGTACAATTACGTGGAAATGGCGGCGCTGGCCGAGGCCGTGCCGCCGCTGCGGGCGTTGATCAATCCGAACCACCCGCGGTTTGGCACGCCCGATCAGATGCCGCAGAAGATTGTCGATTACTGTCGCGAGACGGGACAGACGCCACCGGCGACGCCGGGTGAGTTTGTCCGCTGCATCCTCGAAAGCCTCGCGCTGCTCTACCGACGGACGCTCGACGAAATGGAGGAAGTCTCCGGCAGGAAGCTCACCACCCTGCATATTGTCGGCGGCGGGAGCCAGAACAAACTGCTGAACCAGTTCAGCGCCAACGCCACGGGCCGCACGGTCGTCGCGGGCCCCGCCGAGGCGACGGCCATCGGCAACGTTCTGATTCAGGCCATCGCGCTCGGCCATCTCGCGTCGCTCGATGAGTTGCGTCGCGTCGTCCGTGAATCCTTCCCCGTGACCACCTACAAACCCGAGGACGCCGCGACTTGGCAAACGGCCTACGAACGATTCCGGCGAATGCCGATGTAAAATACATCGCTGCTGCTGGATTCGAGGGCTTGACACGACGCGGAATCCGCCGTACACCTTTGCCCCGGAGGTTCCCAATGCCGCTTTCACGCAGCGCGAGCGGTGTCGGCGGCAGAACAAATCAGCCGGCTCGGGTCCGCCCTGACAGAAATCGGAGGCAAGCATATTATGACGACACGCAACGTGCCGTTTGAAGAGCGGGCGAACTCAACTCCCGATGTGCCAACGGACCATGAGCCCGTCACCCGGCAGCAATGGAAATGGTCGGTCCTGGCGGGCATGGCTTCGTACCTCGACGCGGGTTCGATCGTGGCATTGGGCGCGAGCCTCAAGGCGTTTGAGGACGAGTTTCATTTGTCCAAGGGCAATGTCGGCGCGCTTCAGGCGATTGGTCCGAATGCCATCGGCTGCGCCCTGGGCGCATTTGTCGGCGGCTGGCTGGGCGACAAACTCGGGCGCAAACGCATCTATCAATGGGACCTGCTGGTCTACGCGGCTGGCATTCTCTCCATCGCTTGCGCGGTCAATACCCTCATGCTCTTCCTCGGCACCTTTATCGTCGGCGTGGCGGTGGGCGCGGACGTTCCGACCTCTCTGGCGCTCGTTGGTGAATTCGCGCCCGCGAAGGCTCGTGGCAAGCTCCTGGGCTTCACGCAGGTCGCCTGGTGTCTCGGACCCTCGGTTGTACTCTGGCTCGCAATGGCCCTCGCGCCCCTTGGGTTGTGGGGTAATCGCATTCTCTTTCTGCACCTTCTGGTCGTGGCCCTGGTCACGTGGGCGCTGCGTCGTGGCCTGGCCGAGTCGGCCCGTTGGAAGACGGCCGCCGCTTCCGCCAAGGAACAGATGACGGCCCTGCTGACGCCGGCGAATATCCGCGCCATGCTCTGGACCGGCATTATCTACCTGTTCTGGAATCTCACCGCGGGCACCAACGGCGCGTTCGGCGCCTACTTCAACCGCGTTCTCCTTGGCGGGGCCGACGTCAGCGCCACCCGGGCCCAGGCCGTGGGCACCGGTTTGGCCAGCCTCTCGTTTCTGTGCACGATGATTGGCACGGTCTTCATTTTCATGCCGTTCTCGGACCGGAGCTTCCGCGCCCGCAAATGGCTGTGGGGCGTCGGGTCGATCGTTCAGATCGGCGCCTGGGGCATGTTGATGTTCGTTCCCTACACGGTCTCCACGGTCTTCGCCAACACAATCATGTATGGTGTGGGCGCGGCTCTCGCCGGTGAAGCCTTCTACAAGGTGTTCAGCCAGGAGCTGTTTCCCACGATGCAACGCGGTACGGCGCAAGGCATTACCTTTGGTGTGGCACGCACGTTGTTGGGTGTGTGGAGTTTTATCGCCCCGATGCTCATTTCCGAGGTCAACCCGAATTTCCATGCGCTCGCCCTCATGCTGACCGCGTTCCTCGTGATTAGCGGTGCGGTGGGTTTCTTCTTCATGCCTGACACATCGGGCAAGTCGCTGGAGCAGATTGCCGCGGAGCGCGCCAGCTCATGAGTTCGTGCTGAATCGAAACGGGGACCGTTGCGGTTCGTACCCGACGGCGGAGAGCCGTTCACTTCACAAGCGCGCGAGTTTCAGGCTGGCGATGGACGGTCGAGACAAACCGCGTCACCTTGGTCCACATGCTTGGACCGAATTCTTCGCGCACCTTCTTGGCTGATGATTCTGCGGCTCGAGCGTCGGCAAATAAACCGAACACCGTGGCGCCGCTGCCGCTCATCATCGCCCCGCTCGCCCCATCGTTGCGCATCGATTCTTTGATCAATTCGAGCACGGGAAACTTGCGTATCGAGGGCGCTTCGAGTGAATTGAACAGGCATTGTGAAACCGTGGCCAGATCGTCCTTGGCCAGGGCGCGCAACAATCGACTGACCTCCGGCGGCGCCGTTGTCGGACGCGATACCGCCGCCGCTTTCGCCCAGCTTTCGTAAGCCCACTTGGTCGAAATGCCGAATCCCGGGTTGACCAGCAGGACCGACGCGGAAAGCTTGCAGGGGGCCGGCTCGATTTGTTCGCCGCGTCCCCGGCAGAGCGCGGCGCCGCCCCCAAGGAAGAAATTCACATCCGATCCGAGACGGGCTGCCAGACGGTGAAGCGTCGCATCATCGGCATCCAGACCCCACAGGTTGTTCAGGCCGAGCAATACCGCCGCGGCATTGCTGCTGCCGCCGCCGAGCCCGGCCGCCAGCGGCGTGCGCTTCGTCAAGGCGATCTTCGCGCCCCGCTTTCCGCCGCAGTCCTCCCCCAGCAGTTTCGCCGCGCGCAACGCGAGGTTCGAATCATCCGTCGGCAAACTCGGGTTGTCGCACTCCAGCCGGAGTTCGCCATCGAGTGGCTGCAGTGTGATCTCGTCCCCGAAATCGAGGGGCAGCATCAGGGTCTCCAGCTCGTGGTAGCCGTCGGGCCGTTTTCCCACGATGCGGAGGTACAGGTTGATTTTGGCGGGAGAAAACACGGTCAGCGGAGCGGTGTCTCGCCGCGGTTGCGCTTGTGCGGTCACGAAGTTTTCCCTACCATGCAGACTCGATGAAATCAAAGCTTATCGTGGCGCTCGACGTGGACACTTTCCAGAATGCGGTCAGGTTGGTGGAGGCCACGCGCAACGTGGTCGATGTGTACAAGGTCGGCAGCCAATTGTTCACGCGCGTCGGGCCGCGCATCATCGAGTTTCTTCATGAACAGGGCCGGGACTGTTTTCTCGACCTGAAGTTCCACGACATTCCCAACACGGTTGCGAAAGCGGTCGAATCCGCCGCGGCGCTGAAGGTTCGCATGCTGACGCTGCACGCGAGCGGGGGCGAGGAGATGCTGAGAGCCGCCGCGGCGGTCGCGGATCATCCGTTGTTGTTGGGCGTGACCGTGTTGACCAGCGTGGGCGGGAATGTGCGCGCCGAGGTGCTGCGTCTGGCGAGGCTCGCCAAGAAATCCGGCTTGAACGGCGTGATCGCCTCGCCGCGTGAGATCCATCCCCTTCGTGAATTGCTCGGCGAGAAATTCCTCATCGTCACGCCCGGCATCCGACCGGCCAAGGCCGAACGGGGTGACCAGCGGCGCACAATGACACCCGCCGAGGCGATCATCGCGGGCGCCGACTACATCGTCGTCGGCCGGCCGATTGTCGACGCCGCCAGTCCGGCTCGCGCCGCGCAACGAATCGCCGAAGAGGTCGCCTTCGCGTCCGGCGCAGGCTAGAAGGAAATTGCACGCCACCGACCAACTTCCTGCCATGAGAACACAGTGGCTCCTCGCGTCGATCGAAGGCGGTTATTACCATTGGCGGATCGTGGCTTTCTACGTGGTCGTCGGCGGTCTCTTCGTGTGGGGGCTTCTGCGGCCGAGAACATCCGTCCAGTGGCAGTCCGCAGGAGTGGCGTATGCTTGGCTGACTGCGCTGTTCGCCGAGATGTATGGACTCCCAGTGTCGATGTACGTGCTGGCTTCACTAACGGGCCGGTGGGAGTTTGTGCACGACTATTTTCACGGCCACGCGTGGGCGTATTTGTTCGGCTGGGGAGATGGCGGCGCGACCATCTGTGATTGGATTGGCCGCGGGATACTTGCGACGGGCATGGTGATTGTCTGGGTTGCTTGGCGTCAGTTTTATCGTGCGCGCGGGCAGCTTGTGCGCGACGGTCTCTATCGTCGAGTCCGTCACCCCCAGTATGCTGGCTTCCTACTGTTTATAACCGGCTGTCTGGTTGACTGGCCGACCGTGCCTACGTTGCTGATGTTTCCGACTCTGGCAGTCACTTACTACCGACTCGCAAGAAGCGAAGAGGCCGATGCATTCGCCAAATTCGGAGAAGAATACCGTGCCTATCAACACGCCACCGGCATGTTTTGGCCAGGACCCAAGCATCAGCCGGCGACATACGCCTCCCCCGGGTCAGGACTGAAAGAGACAGGGTGATACCGTCGCCGGTGACAGCTCCGTAAACGGCATCATCGGCTACTTATGTCCTTGAATCTAACGAACACAAGGCGCAATACTCAGTGTGGTGGTGCCACATGGCGACCATTTCCAAGCTGAAGGGGTTTACGCTTATTGAGCTGCTGTTGACGCTCCTGATCATCGCCATTTTGTCGGCTATGCTGTTACCCGCGCTGATGCAGCCGCGAGAAAAAGCGCGCCGCGCGAATTGCCTGAGCAACTTGAAACAGCTTGGTCTCGCGATCTCTATGTACGCGCAGGAGAATGGCGGCAGGTGTCCCGCGGACTCTTCAAGCCCCACGCTATTGGGCAGCCTCCAACTTCTGAGCAACTCGATCGGATCGGTGAAGATCTTGTGGTGTCCGAGTGACCACCATATTCATTACACAGCGGAACCGGGATTTCCTGATCTGACTAATAACAACCTCAGTTACTCCTACGTGCCGAATCTGACTTGGGGGGACCGCCCCGACTCGATTGTGGCTCTAGATCGGATTTACGCCACGACGAGCGGCAGCCAATGGCCGATTTCCGGGAATCACGGGGGCGGCGGTGGCAACGTGTTGTTCGGTGACGGCCATGTTGCATGGCAAGGCCAATTGCCGTCTGCCTTAAAGGACAAGGACGGCAGACAGATTGTGCTCAGCCCGTAATCGAGCGCGGCCTAGCTGGACCGGCGGCGTAACTGCAGCACGCCTTCCTTGAGATCGCCCAGCGTCTTGATGATCTGATCCTGGTTCTTGAGAATTTGCTCGTTCTGGTCGATGAGCTTGTCGATGCGCGGGTCAGGCGGCGGCGGTTTGACCTCCGTCTGCGCCTGAGCCATGAACAGACTGCCCGCGACAAGTCCCGCCGCGAGTGCCAAGATGACGACGAATTTCGTATTCATCGGTGACGTTCCTCCTTGTTGGTTCGGCTTACCGCAATAACTCCAGCAACTGGCGTTCCCGCACAAAATGCCGGGCGATCTCGTTGCCGTCAAGCAGGATGACCGGAATGTCGTTTCGGTAGCGGGCCAACAATTCCGGTCTCTGCGAAATGTCGATCACCTCGACTGTAAATTCGGCCTTGCCGCGGCAGCGTTCGATTACGTCTTTGGCCAGATCACAGAGGTGACAATCCGGCTTCGAGTAGATGGTGATCTTGCGCCGCAACGGCTCAGTACCGGTAATGGTCCGGCTTGTACGGGCCGTCTATCGGCACGCCGAGATAATCAGCCTGTTTCTGCGTGAGCTTCGTCAGCTTGACGCCGATCTTCTCCAGGTGCAACCGCGCGACTTCCTCATCAAGCTTCTTGGGGAGTCGGTAGACGCCGACCTTGTTCGTGCTGCGGTTCTTCCACAAATCCATCTGGGCGAGGCATTGGTTGGTGAAACTGTTGGACATGACGAAGCTGGGATGGCCCGTCGCGCAGCCGAGATTCACCAGGCGCCCTTCCGCCAGCAGGTAGATGCTGTGTCCATCGGGGAACGCGTACTTGTCCACCTGCGGTTTGATGTTGAGTTTGGTCACGCCCTTCGCCTCGTTGAGGCGGCTGACCTGAATTTCGTTATCGAAGTGGCCGATGTTGCACACGATGGCCTGGTCTTTCATCTTGGCCATGTGCTCGAACGTGATGATGTCGCAATTGCCGGTCGTCGTCACGTAGATGTCGGCAAAGCCGAGCGTGTCCTCGACCGTCGCGACCTGGAAACCCTCCATCGCCGCCTGCAACGCATTGATCGGGTCGATCTCCGTGACGATCACGCGCGCGCCAAATCCCTTCAGCGAATGCGAACTCCCTTTGCCCACGTCGCCGTAGCCGCAGACCACGGCCACTTTCCCGGCGATCATTACATCCGTCGCCCGCTTGAGGCCGTCGGCCAATGACTCGCGGCAGCCATAGAGGTTGTCGAACTTCGATTTCGTGACCGAATCATTCACGTTGATCGCGGGGACGAGCAGCTTGTGATTCTCGAGCATCTGGTACAGCCGGTGCACGCCGGTCGTTGTCTCCTCAGAAACGCCCTTCCAATCCTTCACGACCTTGTGCCAGAATCCCGGCCGCTCCTTGTGCACACGTTTGAGGAGATTCTTGATGACCTCCTCCTCGTGGCTGGCGCTCTTGGTATTGACCCAATCGCTGCCGTTCTCCAGTTCGTAGCCCTTGTGAATCAGCAACGTCGCGTCACCGCCGTCGTCCACGATCAATTGCGGGCCGACGTTGCCGGGATGCGTGAGCGCATCGAGTGTGCAATCCCAGTACTCCTCGAGCGTCTCGCCCTTCCAGGCGAACACGGGCACGCCCGCTTTGGCGATGGCCGCCGCGGCGTGGTCTTGCGTGGAAAAAATGTTGCAGCTCGCCCAGCGCACCGACGCGCCGAGTTCGACGAGTGTCTCGATCAGGATCGCCGTCTCGATCGTCATGTGCAACGAGCCGGTAATGCGCACGCCCTTGAGTGGCTTCGACGGCCCGTACTTGGCGCGGATGGCCATCAGGCCGGGCATCTCCTGCTCGCAGACCTGGATGGTTTTCCGTCCCCACTCGGCCAGCGACAGGTCGCGCACCTTGAAATCGCCCTTCGCGCCGTTGCCGTTGGACTTGGTGGGGTTCTTTCGTGATGGAGAAAGTCTGATCGTTGCCATGGTTTTATGCCGTCGCTTTCGAGTCAGTGAACATACAGTCCGAGCGGCAGCAAATCAACGGAATATCCGCCTGCTACGCTGCTCGCTCGGCGTGCCAAAGTAACCGTCCCACGCCATGGCGAGGATCTCATCCGTCAGCGTAAGCTCTTGATGCTCAAAGTGACACAAGTCCGCCGCCCGAACGATCAAATCACGCGGCTCGCAGGCGTTTGGCACACGGTCCTCGGCTTTATATCGTTTCCCGAGCCGCTCGATGGAGCGGTCGTCCACGGTCAAACCGTAATCGGCCGCGGTGCGCCGGAAGATTTCCGTGTATGTCGGCCAGCTCGGGCGCGAGACGCTGAGGCGATATCCCATCCGCCGCATGAACGCTTCGTCCACCAGATCCGTATCCGTGAGGTTGGTGGCGAACACGATGAGTTGCTCGAACGGGATATCGATCTTCTTGCCAGTGCTCAGGGTGAGCGAATCAACCCGGTTCTCCAGCGGAATGATCCAGCGATTCAGCAGTTGTTTGGCTGAGCAACGTTGCCGGCCGAAGTCATCGACGAGCAACACGCCGCCGTTGGCCTTGAGTTGGAACGGCGCTTCATAAAACCGTGGCGTCTCCGTCGCGACGAGGTCGAGGCTCTCGATGGTCAATTCGCCGCCCACCACCAGCAGCGGCGGACGAACCCTGACCCAGCGGGGATCGAAATCGTCGTCGTCCGACTTTTCCGGATGGTGCACGTGTCTGTCGAACACGCGGATGACCTGGCCGTCGACTTCGATGGCGTACGGAATCCACAATGCTTGCGTGATGGCATCGACGAGGGCGCGGGCGATGGCGGTCTTCCCGTTGCCGGGCGGCCCGCTGAGGAACAGACTGCGTCCCGAACTCAGGACGACGCCGAGCGTTCGCTTCACGTTCTCGGGCAGCACCAGATGCGACAACGTCTGGTCCAGCACGTCTTTCGTGACCGGCGGGCGACCGCGCATTTGGTTTACGATCATGCGCGTATACGACTCCAGCGTCACCGGGGCCGGGCCGACGTAGCTGCACACGCTCATCAACTGCGATACACGGGCCCAGCCGCGCTCCAGCATCCTGTAACGGTTATTATGCAGCGCGATACTGCCCTTCATCTCGATCAGGTTTTCCCGATACAACTGCTGCAGCACCGTGTCCGTGATCACCAGCCCGAGCTTCACGCTTTCGCTGACGCTGGCGGTCGTGCCCTTCGCGTCGATGGATAACGTCTTCAACGCAAGATCGGCCACGAAGGCGAGGTTCAGGTCCAATTGCTGGGGGGTCTGAGGGAAGGGCAGGGCACGCCGGCGCCCCAATGGCGCAGCTTCGAGAATACCCCTTGCGTCACCCCTTGTCTGGTTCCCCACTGCCATTGCAAACTATGTAGCACAAGGCGGTTTCCATCGCGAGGAGTTTCAGATGAGCCGTCGCACGCGGCACCGGGCTGTCTCCTCTTTTGCAGGAGAGGGCCGCTACCAAACCCAGGGGGGCTTTCCGAAACCGATGCGCTCTACCGCGCGGCCTTCTTCAGCGCTTCGGCCTTGTCGGTGCGCTCCCATGTGAGTGCGTCGAGATCGTCGGTCTTGCCAAAGTGGCCGTAATTGGTGGTCTTACCGTAAATCGGGCGGAGCAGATTCAGTTGCTTGATGATGTTGGCCGGCTTGAAGCTGAAGGTTTCCGACACCGCCTTCTCGATCTTCTCGTCCGACACTTTGCCGGTGCCGAATGTATCCACGAGAACGCTGACGGGTTCGGGATAGCCAATGGCATAGGCGAATTGGATTTCGCAACGCTCCGCCAGGCCGGCGGCGACAATGTTCTTGGCGACATAGCGGCCCATGTACGCCGCGCTCCGATCCACCTTGCTCGGATCCTTGCCGCTGAAGGCGCCGCCCCCGTGCCGGCCCATGCCGCCGTAGGTATCCACGATGATCTTGCGGCCCGTCAAACCGCTGTCGCCCTCGGGTCCGCCGATCACGAATCGGCCGGTGGGATTGATCAGGTAGCGGGTATTTTTATCGAGCAGGTTCTTCGGGATGGTTTTCTTGATGATCTCCTCGATCAGAATCTCCTCGATCTCGGAGTGCTTGACCGAGTCCGCGTGCTGATTGGAGATGACCACCGTGTGGATGCGCACGGGCCCGTAACCTTCGTACTCGACCGTGACCTGGGTCTTGCCGTCGGGACGGAGCCATTTGATCTGGCCGCTCTTGCGGGCCTTGGAAAGTTTCAGGCCGAGCTTGTGCGCGTACATGATCGGCGCCGGCATCAACTCAGGCGTCTCGGTGCAGGCGAACCCGAACATCAATCCCTGGTCGCCGGCGCCCTGTTCCGCCGTGGCCTTGCCTTCGGCGGCGCGGTCGTCAACGCCCTGCGCGATGTCGGGGCTCTGTTTGACGATCGCGGTCAGAATCTGGCAGTCCTCATCGTTGAACACGGTGCTGACGTCCTTGGTATACCCGATCTCGCGGATGGCCGCGCGCACGATCTGGCAGTAGTCGAGGTGCGCCTTCGTGGTGATCTCGCCCGCGATCACCGCGAGGTTGGATTTGGCCAGCGTCTCGCACGCCACGCGGCTCTTCGGGTCCTGCTTCAGGCAGGCGTCGAGCACCGCGTCCGAAATCGTGTCGCACACCTTGTCCGGATGACCCTCGGTCACCGATTCCGATGAGAACAAATACCGCTTCTTATCCATAAATTCCCTCGTGTTCAATGGGAGGCGCACCTCTGGCAGGCACCTCGCCAATTGGAGCGGCAATCTACCGGAAAAGGGCATCTATCACAAGCGATTTTGGGGGCGAAGCCACCCGAAGGTGTGGTCCGTCCCGTCTTCCCCGTCGCCGCTTATAGCCCCTGTCGAGGCAATTCGACCGTGAACGGTTCCCCTGCGACCACCGGAACGGCTTTCCTGCCGGGGCATGATATGATATCGCTTGTAGAGAGGTGGCCAGAAGGAAAGCCGTTATGTCGAGTATCGCAAGAGGGAAGCGTTTACTGTCACGGTGCCTCGTCGTCCTGGCTTGTGCCATTCTCGTGAAGTCACAATCCACGCTGGCGTTCGATGCTGCGGCGCAGTTCTCCAGCGACCATAATCCAAACGGGACGTGGAGCTATGGATGGTCGTATGGCGTCGGCACGACTTTTCACCTGAGCACCTCCAATACGCAGGATTATGCCGGTGGTCTTGCCGGGTGGATGAGCGGGTTGGACGTTGGGGGGTACCCCTTCCTGCTGCACAACGGAACCGCCGGTCCGCTCAACTCCAGTTCGTCGACGACATTTTGGCCCGGCGAACTGGGCCAGCAGCCGGGAGCCAGCAACGAAGTGAGTATCGTCCGCTGGACGGCGCCGTTTTCCGGGACGTGTACGGTGGCAGTCTACCTGGCCCGCATGAGCGCGGATGTTTCCGTTGTGGCCGTGCATATCCTTCACAACGGCATTTCGATATTTGACGACGACTCGCTGGAAAACGTCATGGGCCATAATCTCCTGGGCCGTGGTGAGATCGGGGACTTCTTTACGAACCAGGTGGCCGTTGTCGAGGGAGATACGATTGATTTTGTAGTCGATAGCGAAGAGTACGGGCCCAACGAAAACACCACGGGGCTGACCGCAACAATTTTCCCGGTTGATGCCGGGGATGCCGATCTCGGCATCAACCTCACCGGCCCAAGGGTGACGTTTGCGAACAGCAACGTGGTCTACTCGATTCTGGTGACGAATGCCGGGCCGGACATGGCAATTGACGTGACGGTGACGAACACCCTGCCGCCGCAGGTTATCAATGTCTCCTACGGTGGGGGGAGCAACGGGCTGTATAAGGCGGACGCAAATGGCAATGTCATTGGTTCATTTCCCGTGCTGGGCGCCGGTCAGACGTCGACCATGACAATCACGGGTACCGTGCTGTGCACGACCACCAATGGCGACGTGTTGACGGATACGGCAACGGTCGGCTCGTTGTCGCCTGATTCCCTGACCTTCAACAACCAGGCCAGCACCGTGGCGACCAACAATGCTCCGCGCAAACCGCCTTGCGGGAATACGCTCGAGTACAAGGAGTTATACGGAGATCGTGTGACCTGCCACGGGAGCAAATCGAAGGGGTATTCTTGTCAGGAGCTCAATGCTGATCGGATCAATCTGACGATTACCATGTCGCTGGCGGGCAGCGACACTACGCAATTCAACACGAACACCTCGTTCGATGTCAGAGTTGGCGGCTTTTCCTTCCGCCATGCCCTTTTGGATGATCCGCACTACAAGGCCGGCAAGACCCAGGCGACATTCCATGATCAAATCACCGACGGCGGCTCCGTTTCCGTGGGATCGATGACCGCGCAGTTGAAATGGACGCAGACGGAGTTGACAGCCAAGATCATGTTCAAAGACTCCGACATGGTCGGTAGCGAGGACACTCCCGTTCTGGCCGGTAGCTATGACGGTACGATCCATGGCGTGATAACCGATCAGGTTGCCGCGAGTGTCGATCTGGGATCTGTTACCTCGTTGTTCAGTCGGGTCTCATCGTCGGGAACCGGTGTCACCGCCAGCCTCGCCGGCAAGAACGGGACAACGTACGCGATCTCGACGATCACGCTTGCCGGGACCGCGGCCCACTGACGGGAGTCGGCGGAATCCTACGCCAGCAGGTCGGGATCGACGCGCTGGAGCAGCGCGTTGAGCATGGCGAGCACTTCGCGGCCGGAATTGGCGTGCAACGACGCGGCGGCGAGTTCCTGCGCCTCACGCAGGGTGAGGCGGCGGATGACTTCCTTCACGCGCGGCAGGCTCGAGGACGCGGCGCTCAATTCGTCGATCCCCATGCCGATGAGCAGGGGAGCAAACAAGGGTTCGCCCGCCATCTCGCCGCAGACGCCGACCCAGATGCCGTTGTTGTGCGCCGCCTCGACGACCGAGCGGACCAGCCGCAGGATGGCGGGGTGCGTCGGCTCGTAGAGATTGGCGACCTTCTCGTTCACGCGGTCGACGGCCATGGTGTACTGGATCAGATCGTTGGAGCCGATGCTGAAGAAATCCACTTCGGGCGCGATCATCTCGGCGGTCAACGCGGCGGACGGAATCTCGATCATCGCGCCGACCAGAATCTCCTCGTCGAACGGCTCACCTTCCTTCTTCAGGTCCTGCATGACTTGGCGGAGAATGTCGTTGGCCTGGACGACCTCAGCGACGCCGCTGATCATCGGGTACATGATCCGCACGTTGCCCTCGGCGCTGGCCCGCAGGATCGCCCGCAGTTGCGCCTCGAAGACGTCCACGTTGGCCAGGCAGAAGCGGATTGCGCGGAACCCGAGGAACGGGTTGACCTCCTGCGGCGTGGTGTCCTCGCTGCGGAATTTGTCGCCGCCGATGTCGAGCGTGCGGATGATCACCGAGTTCGGCTTCACCGCGCGGGCGACCTCGACGTACTGCTCGTACTGCTCGTCCTCGGTGGGAAACTCCGGACGATTGAGATAGAGAAACTCGGTGCGGAACAGGCCGATGCCTTCCGCGCCGGCGGCGAGCACGGCCGGCGTATCGGACGGAAGCTCGATATTGCCCGACAGGATGATGCGGTGGCCGTCGAGGGTTTGGGCCGGCAGATCGTGTAACGCATCGAGACGTTCCTGAACGCTGTGGCGTTTGACCTCGAGTTGGCCGTAGATGAACAGCGTCTGTTCGCTCGGCTCGATGATCAGCGTCCCGCTGTACCCATCAAGGATCGCCGGTTGGCCGTCGTGGACGAACTGGCTGAGGTTGCGCAGGCCGACCACGGCCGGCAGGTTCATCGACCGGGCGACGATCGCCGTGTGGGACGTGTGGCTGCCCACGTCGGTGGCAAACCCGATGACGTGCTGGCGGTCCAATGAGGTGGTGTCGGACGGCGACAACTCGTGGGCGACAACGATGGTGCCGGGCGGCAGATGGGTCAGTACGCGATGGTCGTGGCCGAGGAGACTGCGCATGATGCGGCGCGTGACGTCCTGGACATCCGCGGCCCGCTCGCGAAACAGTTCATCCGGCAACTCGGACAGCGTGGTGACGTATTTGCGGCTGACATCGCTGAACACGAACTCGACGTTCTTGCGCTCCTGCTGCAGGCGGTTGATGACCGAGTCGATCAGCGCGGGGTCCTCGGTGATCGACAAGTGTACGTCGAGAATGGTCGACGGCGAACTCGAGCCCAACCCCGAGGCGATGCGAGCCTGGAGTTCGTGCAACTGCTCGCGGGTCTTGATCAGCGCCTGCTCGAAGCGCGCGATCTCCTTCGGCACGTCCGCAGCGGCGACGTCGTACTCGGGCACGACCTCTTCGGCCATGCTGTAGACGTAGATATTGCCCCGGGCCACGCCCGGCGATACGCCGATGCCCTGGAAGCTTCGTTCTGCCATGCGCCTCTGGTCCGCCTATTCCTCGTCGAACTTGCGTTGAAACAACGATTCCAATTCGTGTACGGCCGTCTCGGCGTCATGTCCCTCGGCGGTGATGACGAGTTTCGAGCCCTGGCCCGCCGCGAGCATCATCAGCCCCATGATGCTCTTCCCGTTGACCTGTTCTCCGTCCTTCTCGACGGTAATATCGCTGCCAAATTTATTGGCGGTCTTGACGAACAACGCCGCCGGGCGCGCGTGGACGCCGAGCTTGTTGATCACCGTGACCTCCCGGCTCGCCGACCGGGCTTCCGAACCCCCACTGCCTTTTCGTGACAAAATCATCTCTGCCATAGCCTTCCGTTATGATCCCCCGGGCGTGCGCATCCGTTCGATGAGCCGCTCGTTAAATTCCCGCGCCGCGTTGTGGCCCAGGCTCTTCAATTTCTGGTCCAGCGCGGCGACCTCGATCAACCGCGCAATGTCGCGGCCCGGCCGCACCGGGATGGTCACGTGCGGCACGTCGATATCGAGGATCTTGTACGTTTGTCGCTCGATGCCGGTGCGGTCCACTTCCCCCTCCATCTTGTCCCAATCCATCAGCGTGACCACCAGATTCAGGTTCTTCTCCGGGCGCACGCTGGCGACGCCAAACACGGCCGGCACGTTGATGATGCCCAGTCCGCGGATTTCCATGTGGTAGCGCGTCGTCTCGGACGATGCGCCCACGAGTTCGCGACCTTCCACCAGGCGAATGCGGGTGATGTCGTCGCTGACGAGGCTGTAGCCCCGTTCCAACAACGCCAGCACGCTTTCGCTTTTGCCGATGCCGCTCTCCCCACGAATTAGCACACCGATGCCCAGGATGTCCACCATGGAACCGTGCTCGCTGACCTGTGGGGCGAACTCCAGCTCCAGCGCGATGGTCGCGGCATTGATGAATTTCATCGTGACCATTTTCGTCTTGAACAGCGGCACCTGGTACTCGTCACATTTTTGCTGGACCAGTGGCGGGGGATTCACGTTGCGGGCGAACACCAGGCAGGGAATCTTCGCCTTGAGCATCCGCTCGATGCGATTGGCGGCTTCTTCGTCGCCCAGCGATTTGAGAAATGCCCCTTCGGCCCCGCCCAGCACCTGCACCCGCTTCATCGCGAAATACCGGTAAAATCCCGCCAGCGCCAGCCCGGGCCGGTTCACCGAGCCTTCTTGGATCTTCCGCGACAGGCCGGCCCCGCCCGCGATGAGCTTGAGCTGCAGCTTCTCCGCGTGATTGAGGTAGAAGCGCTCGACGGTGACGGTGGGGACGGAGGGTGTGGGCATGCTCAACTCAGGGTGGGTTCGATCAGGCCGAAATCGCCCCGCTTGCGGCGGTACATGACGTTGACCTTTTCCGTTTCAGCGTTGAGGAACACCAGAAACTGGCGGTCCGACAGCTCCAACTGCAGCACGGCCTCGTCGACGAACATGGGTTTGACCGCGAATTTCTCGGTGTGAACGATCCGCGTCGTGCCGTCTTCCTCGTGCAGGTCGTGGGTCATGACCTGCTCGTCGATGTGGAACGGCTCGCGCTTGCGCGGACGATGACGCTGGAGCTTCGTCTTGTATTTCCGCATTTGACTGACCACCTTGTCCACGACGCGGTCGATGGACGCGTACAGGTCCTCGCTGACTTCGCGGGCCTCGATGGTGATGTGATTGCCGCATTGGAGCACGAGCTCGGCGATGTGGCGGAACTTGTCCACTTCCAAGATGTAATGCGCGCTCAAGATCCGCGGGAAATCGATCCCGATGTGGTCGAGTTTCTTCGCGGCGTATTCCCGGATGGCCGGCGTCACCTCCACGTGTCGCCCTGTCACGCTCATATCCATGAAACGGTTCTCCTCTTGCTTTCCATAATTCGCTTCACATCGTGAAGTCAGGTCCCAAATAAATCTCGCGGCTGTGCGGGTCGTTGGTCAGGAATTCGCTGGTGCCTTCGCGCACGACCTTGCCCCGATGGATCAGGTACGCCCGATCCACGATGCGCAGCGTTTGCTGGGCATTGTGATCGGTCAGGAGGATGCCGAGCCCCTTGTGCTTCAACTCGACGATGATCTTTTGCACCTCGTGTACCGCGATTGGATCCACCCCGCTGAACGGCTCATCCAAGAGCATCAACTTCGGCCCGGTGACGAGCGCCCGCGTGATCTCCAGCCGCCGCCGTTCGCCCCCGCTCAACGTGTACGCCTTGCTCTTGGCCAGAGACTTAATATCCAGTTCCTCGAGCAAATAATCCAGACGAAACTTCCGTTCGTCAGCCGATAGCGGCAGGGTTTCCAGGATCGCCATGATGTTTTCCTCGACCGTCAGCTTGCGGAACACGCTCGGCTCCTGCGACAGATAGCTGATGCCGCGACGCGCCCGCTTGTGCATCGGCAGCCGCGTCACGTCCTTGCCGTCGAAGAACACCTTGCCCGCGTTGGGTTTGATCAGGCCGACGGTCATGTAAAACGACGTGGTCTTTCCCGCACCGTTCGGCCCGAGCAGGCCGACGATTTCGCCCGCGCGGACATTGATGTCCACGCCGTCCACCACGCGGCGGTGGCCGTAAATCTTGACCAGGCCCTGCGTGCGCAGCAGGACATTGTTGTCTGCCGCGTCGCTCAATGCCATTGCCCCCAAACGACATCCGTCGCCATTTTCAACGCCGTGCGCCTCGCTTCATCCATCGCAGTGTAGCAGAATCAGCTTTTCTGACAAGGACATCAGGATTAATTTCGCACTTGGGTGCGGGACGGGTTCTTACAGGAAGACCCGGGGGATGAGCGAAAATCACGTCAGCGAGCCGGGCCGAACGAGCGACGCCTCGGCACAAACTGAAAGGTCTGATCGAAGATGAGAAAGCTAATCAGCAGTCTTCTCTGTGCCCTTGGACTTTCGGGCTGTTCGGGTGGGCACATCCTCACGCCACAGGCGTACACGCGGGACTTTGCTGCCAAACTCCAGGCATCAGCACCCGGGTATCGTGTGGAAGTGAAGCGCGATTTGGAGTTGCGCGTGATCGACTCCGCGGGGAAGGAGCAGACAGCGTTTCTCGACAACAGCTATGCCGAGTATCGTCTTAATCCTCAAAACAAGGACTCAATCATCGCCAGATATGCTTCGGCCTTCACAGCGCCGGGGGTGGCGGAAGGCAAGGTGGACAAAACACGCATCACACCTGTGATCAAGGACAAGGCATGGATTGACGAGATCCGTGACGCCATGAAAGAACGCGGTGCCACGAAAACCCCGGAAAACGTCTACGAACCATTTAACGATTCCCTGATCATCGTGTATGTGGAGGACAATCCCACGAGTGTCCGCTATCTTACCCCCAAAGACGTTGAGGACGCCGGGATCCGGAAGGAGGACTTACGCGGCCTGGCTATCGACAACCTGAAACGGTTGCTGCCCGAGGTTGAAGCGCACGGCGGTAACGGTGTTTTCATGCTGACTGCCGGGGGCAGCTATGAAGCCAGCTTGCTACTTCTGGACGGCATCTGGACCAACCGCCAGTTTCAGGTGACCGGTGATTACGTGGTTGCGGTTCCGACGCGCGATGTGTTGCTCGTTACCGGGACAGAGGACAAGGAAGGGGTGTCGAAAATCAGGAAGATGGCCGCGGACATCGCCGCCAAAGGTCCGTACCGTCTGACCACGGAGTTGTTCGTGTACAGGGCGGGGCGGTTTGCCAGTTTCGACAAGTAGATCCGTTGGACGGGGACGTAAGATCGACTTGCGGTTTCTCCAGAGTGGGGCGACGGTAAAGACCTCGGGAGCTGTCCACAATGAAGGCGATGCGCGTTCACTTGCGAAATGGCGCACAGACATTTGTGATGGAGAATGTCCGTGACCCCGTTCCCACTCAAGGCCAGGTATTGGTGCGCGTCCACGCCACCGCCGTGATGCCCACCGAGCTGAGGTGGCCAACGACGTGGCGGACATTTGATGGTCAGCCGCGTCCGTCCCCGATTCTCGGGCATGAGTTTTCAGGGGTCGTGGCGGCAGTGGGCAGCGGCGTAACCGGCGTTCGCGAGGGCGAAGCCGTATACGGGTTAAACGGGTGGGACCAGGATGGCGCGGAGGCTGAATACGTCCTCGTGTCTTCGACCGGCCTGGCGCCGAAACCACGATCGATCTCACACGCCGAGGCGGCGGTGGTTCCGATCTCGGCGCTGACCGCGTGGCAGGCGCTGGTCGACCGCGCCCACATCGTCAAGGGGCAGCGAGTGCTGATTCACGGCGGCGCGGGTGGTGTGGGCAGCTTTGCCATCCAGATTGCGCGAAACCACGGTGCCCATGTCATTACCACGATTTCCGCGCGCAACGCTAACTTCGTGCGCGAACTGGGCGCTGACGAGGTCATCGATTACAAGACCACCCGGTTTGAAAGAGTGACGGGGGATCTTGATGTTGTCCTCGATATCGCGGGCGGGGAAACGCTGGAACTTTCGAAGCGGCTCCTCAAGCCGGAAGGCAGATTGCTCACGGTGGCGACGGATAGCAGCAAGTCGGAGTACTTTTTCTATGTGGAACCGAACCGTGTCGAACTGGTGGAGATCGCTCGTCTGATCGACAGCGGGAAATTGCGGCCGATTGTCGACGATGTAGTTCCGCTTGAGCGCGCCGCCGAGGCCTATCAGCGGAACCCGGGCAGGGGAAAAATCGCGTTGCAGGTGACATAGTTACGAATCCCCAGCCGCGTTTGTTCCGGCTGGCAGGAGGTCGTTTACTTCGTCTCCCCGCCTTCATTCTGCTTGCGCTGTTCCTCGGGATAAATGAGGAGGCGGGGGCGGTTGGTTTCGCTGTAGAAGTTTTCCACGTCCATGCGCTGCGAGTCGCGCCAGAAGGTGATCTTGTCGCCGGTGACGATACCGTCGGCGGACTCGGCGCGGGGATGGCCGCCCGTCAATACCACCTTGCCGTCGCCGGCGGTGTACTCGGCGTGTTCGCTGTTGGCCTTCTTGTTATCGGGAGTGCTCATGACCACGGCGCCATCAGCGATGATCTTCTGCACCGAGCGGGTCGTGTTCGTGGTTATCGTCGTGCCGGTGGTCGTCAGGACGTTCGTGGCGCCAAAAAACACCACCATCTTGTCCGCGCGCACCGTCATCCGCGGGTCGACCACGAGCACGTTGCCCTCAAACGTGCCCAGATTGTGGGCGTAATCGCCGTGGAGATGGTCGGCGGTAATGATCGTCGGCTCGTTGGTGGAACCGGAGGGAAGAGGAGATTTTGCAGCGACGGGCGCGGGCGATGTCGCTCCTGTGTCCGCCGGCGCGTTGGTTTGTGAGATCACGATGGTTGCACCGAGACCCAGGGCGGCGACGCTCGCTGCGGCAACGATGAGGATATTCTTCATGGCTGTTTCCCGAACGCACCAGAGTTCTTTTGTCCGTTGGTGATGACGACGCAGACGTTGCTGCGGATCACCATCGAGGTCGTGTTCCCGTCCCACTCGCCGCCAATGCCCGTCAGCACCATGTTTTCGCGGTCGATGCGGACGTGGTCGGCGGTGGTGGCATGGTTGTTCGCCCGGTCCAGCAGGCACGTTGGCGAGCTGAACACCATGTCCACCTTGTTGCTGGTGTAGAACTCGGCGCGGGCATCCTGGATATCCATCAGACCGTCGGGACGGATCACGGCCCGCTCGCCCAGCAATTTCCATTTCAGGTTGCCGTCATCGTCGCGTTCGGGCACTTCGAACTTCTCGATATAGCCCTGCGAGGTGTCTGCCGTCCGGTTGGTACCCTGTCTGGCGGATTTCGCATCGCCATCGGCCAGCAACCTCGGCGAGGCCAGCAGCAACGCCGCCGCGATCACCGTCAGGTATTTCGCGATGGCGATCTTCCACGAGCCGCGCGCTTTCAGGATCATCTCGATGACCTCGCGCACCGCGCCGTCGCCGCCGCGGTGGCGGGTGATGTAATGAGCCGCGCGTTTGACTTCGTCGACGGCATTGGCCACGGCGACGGCCAGCCCGGCGCGGCGTAGCGCGGGCAGGTCCACCAACTCGTCGCCGATGAACCCGATCTCTTCGTTGGTGAATCCGTGCCGGCGTTTGACGGTTTCGACCATCTCCATTTTGTTGACGGGTTTTTGCAGCACTATTTTGACACCCAAATCGGCGGCGCGTTGAGTGGTGGCCTTCGAGGGCCGGCCCGAGATGAAGCCGATGGTCAGTCCCGCCCGTTGGGCCATCGCGATGCCATGGCCGTCCAGCACGTCGAACGTTTTGATCTCGGCGCCGTCGCTGGTGAACTGCAGTTTGCCATCGGTCAACACGCCATCCACGTCCAGCAACAGACAACGGATCTTGCGCAACCGGCGATTCAGCGCCTCCCTGGCGATCTTCATTCCGGGCGGAGTGTAACAGAATGTCGCCGGCTGACAAGCTTGCCGAGCGAAGCATTCCCTGCACAACCCTCTCCCTTGGAAAGGGAGAGGGGAGCCGCCTCTCTCAGTTTACAAAGATCGAAGCGGAGCAGCTGCGTTGCAGATCCATCCGCTGAAAAGCGAAAACCTCCCCCGTGGCTAGTCGGGGGAGGTCTCGCGTGCGGAGAACAACAAGGTTACTTTGAGTCCTTCAGCACAACGAAAGTGGTGGCCTTGCCGCGTTTCACGTACATGAGCACGCCCTTGTCTAGGTTGGCCTTGGCGATGGCCGCCTTGAACTCCTCGACGGAACGGGTTGGCGCGCGGTTGACGGTAGTGATCACGTCGCCGCGTTCCAGGCCTTTTTGATACGCGGCACTGCCGTCCGCCACATCGGTAACCGCGACGCCCTCGGATGCCTCGACCTTCAGCCGCTCGGCGAGTTCCTTGGTCAGGGTCTGGACGGTGAGGCCGAAAACGCTATCGGCTTTCGGGGTGATATGCCGTTCGAGCGAAACCGTCTGGAGCTGATCAGGCATCTCGTCGGTCTGGATGGGAATCTGGATATTCTGGTCGCCGCGCACGACGGTGAGCACGACCTTCTGGCCGATGTTCTTGTGGAGGATCTGCTGCTGCAGTTCGCGGGGCGTCTTCACCGCCGCGCCGTCCACGGCGACAATCACGTCGGCGGGTTGCAGGTCGCTCTTCGCCGCCGGCGTGCCTTCGCTGATCTTGTAGACGAGGACGCCGTCCTTCGTGTCGTCCTGGTAGTCGGCGAAATCCTTGTCATCATCGACGCCTTCGATGCCGATGCCGATCCACGGGCGTTTGACCTTGCCTTCCTTGATGATTTTTTCGGCGGAATCCATCGCCATGTTGATCGGGATCGCGAAGCCAATGCCGCGATTGAGCCCGCGGATCAGCGTATTGATGCCGATGACCTCGCCTTCGATGTCGCACAGCGGGCCGCCCGAGTTGCCGGGGTTGATCGCCGCGTCCGTTTGCAGGTAATCTTCGTAGGCATTGCCGCTGTGGCTCGCGACGCCGCTGCGGCCTTTCGCGCTGATGAACCCGACCGTGAAGCTGTAGTCGAGCTCATACGGCGCGCCGATGGCAATCGCCCATTGGCCGACCTTGACCGCGTCGCTGTCGCCGATCCTGGCGGCGGGCAGGTCTTTGGCGTTCACTTTGATCACCGCGACGTCGATGTGATTGTCGACGCCGACGACGACGGCATTGGTGAACTTGGTGCCGTCCTTCAGCAGCACGGTGATCTGGCCGCCGCCGTCAATCACGTGCTGATTGGTGAGGATGTAGCCGTCCTTGCGCAGGATGACGCCGGAGCCCTGGCTCTCCACGTCGGGGATGTGTTGCTGGGGCATGTGGTGAAAGAAAAACTCGAAGGGCGACCCCTGAAACTGGTGGTCGTTCTCGCCGTCATCGCCGTCCTGAGATTCCGATGATACGGACTCCTTGTGCTTCGTCGTGATGACGACGACTGCGGGGCTGGTCTGCTGGGCGACGCGTTCGAAGGCGCCTTCCAGGTGACGGGCGACATCGAGGTCGGCGGTGGACGACGACGCGGCGGCGAGGGTCGTCTCGGCAAGGCCACGGGAAGAGACCGATGCCGCGACGACGGCGCAGAGCGCGACCACAAGCCGCCGGGCGGCGCGAAAACCACTGTGTAGATGCTGCTGTTTGTCCATAAACAATGCCCCTTTGATCCGTCTCACACGGGCCCGTTCAATGCCTCGCTACCTTGGTATGCATTAGGCGTGCCATCGCCACCGCCCGAATATCACTCAAATCAAGCGAGCCGGCAAGTGTCATTCAGGAGGAATCCGTGCGTTCGATTCGGGCGGCACGCGATCATGTTATTTGCTACGCGGCGGGTCGCGGTTGGCTGACGTGTGTGATTAGTCAGGAAGGCCTGAACTCTCCACCTGTTCTCTCAAAATCTGTGCGACTCGCTGCTTCGTCGACTGCCAGTCGAATTTGGGATCTGTGTCCGGATGAATGTTGTAGGTTTCAGGCCTTCCCCTTCCTTCGATAGCACCGCAAATGCGGTTGCTCAGCTTGACGAGGTCTGACCCTTGAACATTGCGGCGAATGGAATCGGGAATCAGCAGCCAAACTGCATTGTCGCAGGGCGTATCATGGCCAAACCAGATTCTAAACGCACCACTCTGCAGTTGCTGCTCGATAAGCGCCATTGTCTCCGCCTCCGACCAGCCAAGAAACTCCGCAAATATCCTCTTCTGAGTTGCGACATAAGACGTGAAGTAACGATCACGCTTTATCTCTTCTACGCTAGGTGCTTCCATACGCAGGGCCGTTCCACTTGCTGAACTTTATCACGTGCCACACGAAGCGAGCAAATCGAATCGCGGGTCAACCCTGCGTTGACAATGGGGGCGAATCCGATAACCTTCGGGTAGGCAATGGCGACGACGATCACAGCAGCGGGCACTGCGGGACTTCAGGAACGGGTTCGCGAGCTGAAGAAGCTCAAGAACGCGCTGATCCTCGCGCACAATTATCAGGTGCCGGAGCTGCAGGACGTGGCGGATTTCGTTGGTGATTCGCTCGGGTTGTCGTTCAAGGCGAAGGAAACCGATGCGGATGTGATTTTGTTCTGCGGCGTCCATTTCATGGCCGAGACGGCGAAGATCGTCAACCCGTCCAAGACCGTGATTCTGCCCGACCTCGACGCGGGCTGTTCGCTGGCGGATTCGTGCGACGCGAAGTCGCTGGCGAAATGGAAGGACGAGCATCCCGACGTGACCATTGTTGCGTACATCAATTGCACGGCGGCGGTGAAAGCGCTGGTGGATATCATCTGCACATCGGGCAACGCGGTAAAAGTGGTCAACTCGATTCCGCCGGACAAGAAGATCCTGTTCGTGCCCGACCAGAATCTCGGTCAATGGGTGATCGCGCAGACGGGTCGGCAGATGATTTTGTGGCCGGGGGCGTGCTCCACGCACGTGCTGTTCACGCACAAGGCGATTTTCCGGTTGCGGCAGGAACATCCCGAGGCCGAGGTTGTCGCGCATCCGGAATGCGTGCCCGCGGTCCGCATGATGGCTGATGAAGTGTGCTCGACGGAGAAGATGGTGAGCTATTGCCGGAATTCACCGGCGCCGGAGTTCATCATCGTGACCGAAGCGGGGATGTTGCACCGGCTCCAGAAGGAAGTGCCCGGCAAGGTGTTCATCCCCGGGCCGACGGATTCGTGCCATTGCAATGAGTGCAGTTTCATGAAGAAGAACACGCTGGAGAAGGCCCTTGCCGCGCTGGAGAATCTCACGCCCGAGATTACCCTCGACGAGGACGTGCGGAAACGGGCGCTCGTGCCCATCGAGCGGATGCTGGCGCTGGGGAAATAAGCCTTCGTTCGTGGTTCTTTTCTTCCCCGTTAACGTGCCGAGTTTTACACGACTGTCCTCGCGCGTAGTCGGACAGCCCCAGTATCTCTTTGGTCTTGTTCCATCTCGTCCGACGCTCCAAGATGTGCTGTGTGACTGAACCACGGCCGCAGCAGATAGGTGAACCGCAACCCGTTGCGCCTCATGCCACACCACCGCCGCCTCCACTCGGCCTTCCATGGATTACGTACGGGATCATTGGGATCTGCGGGGTGATTTTCGCTTATTTCAACCTGGCAACCGGTGTGTCTTTTTACGAGGGTGCTGGCGCAATCCTGGCGCCATCGTGTGTGAGGATTTGGTCCGGAGCGTATTGGGGATTGCTGACGTCGGCGTTCGTGCACTTCGCGTTTTGGCATATCCTGTTCAACATGTGGTGGGCCCGAGAGTTTGGCCGCGTTCTGGAGCCAACCATGGGGCGAGGGTGGTACGGATTGTTCATCCTCGGTGCTGCCGTCGCGAGCAGCGGCGCCGAACTGGCGTTTTCGAGCACCACGGGCGTCGGATTTTCGGGGGTTCTCTATGCCATGTTTGGTTACGGACTTGTGGCTCGACGAGTGGAGCCGCGGTACGAAAGGCTCATCACCAGGCAGACGATTGCCTGGCTGCTGGGATGGCTTGTTCTCTGCATGGTTCTGACGGTTGCCAACGTGTGGCAAATCGCCAACGCTGCGCATCTGGGCGGTTTTCTGTATGGCTGTCTAGTGGCCGCCGCCTTCAAGGCGCGCGCCTACGTTGCCGCCAGCGTGGCCGGTTTGATCGTGATATGCATCGTGGTCGTGCTGTCCTCGGTGTATATGCCGTGGTCGCCCTATTGGGCGGGTCGGCAAATCGCCGCCAAGTACCTCGACGCGCCCGCCAAAGCGAGGGCGGGAGACGCCGAGGCGCAGTTGATGTACGCCCAACTCATCATGCAACAGAAGGGACAATCGAGCGAAGCGGTGTCGTGGCTGAGAAAATCGGCCGAGCAGAGATACTTGCCGGGAATGAACAACTTGGCGTGGACGTTGGCGACGAGCACCAACGACAGCGTCCGTGACGGCGTGGAAGCGGTAACGTGGGCCGAGAAGCTAAGCAAGGAAGATGGCGGGAAATCGGCGGAGTACTTGGACACACTAGCCGCGGCTTACGCGGAGGAGGGACGATGGGATGTCGCGGTTGCTACACAACAGAAAGCCGTTGCTGCCTTGGCCCCACCTGACGCTTCCTTCTCGAATTCCGTGGTGTCGCACTTGCAGAAGTATCTCAAGCAGGAGAAAGTGCGGGAATGATCTGGAGGGTATGCGGCTTGCGATTCAAAATCATGAAACACAAACTATCGGTTGCACTGTTTTTCACGGTGCTCATGCTGACGGCGGGCGAAGGCCGGGCGGGCACCCAACTCAACGCGGACAAGGACGTGTTGCGGGCGACGCTGAAGAACGGGTTGCGGGTGGTAATCGTGCGGGACCCGATCGCGCCGGTGGTGACGACGGTGGTGAATTATCAGGTTGGTTCGGACGAAGCGCCGGCGGGATTCCCCGGCATGGCGCATGCGCTGGAGCACATGATGTTTCGCGGGAACCCGGGGCTGTCGGCGGATCAGCTGGCACAGATCTCCGCGGCGATGGGCGGGAATTTCGACGCCGACACGCAGCAGACGATCACGCAGTATTATTTCACGGTGCCAGCGGACGATCTGGAGCTGGCGCTGCACACCGAGTCGCTGCGGATGAGCGGGATCCTGGCGACGGACGAATTGTGGGGCAAGGAGCGCGGCGCGATCGAGCAGGAAGTGGCGCAGGACCTGTCCAATCCCGAGTATGTGCTCTACGAGAAACTGCTGGCGGCGATGTTCAAGGGTTCGCCCTACGAGCACGACGCGCTGGGCACGCGGCCATCGTTCGACAAGACGACGGGGGCGATGCTGAAGGATTTTTACGGACGCTGGTATGCGCCGAACAACGCGATCCTGATCGTGGTCGGCGACGTGGAGCCGCAATCGACGCTGGCGAGCATTGACCGTCTGTTCGGAAAGATCCCTGCAAAGAAGCTACCGCGCCGGCCCGCGATCGAGCTGCAATCCGTGAGACCGGACAGCCTCCATCTGACCAGCGACCTGGCTTACGGACTCGCGGTGATCACGTTCCGCGTGCCCGGGTCGGACAGCGCCGACTACGCGGCGTTGCAGGTACTTGGGGACGTGCTGGGAAGTCATCGGGCGGATTTATACGCGCTGGTGCCGGCGGGCAAGGCGCTCTCGACGGATTTCTCGGTGGACACGCTGCCGAAAGCGGGGCTGGCCTACGCGACGGCCACGTTCCCGAAGGATAGCAACGGCGCGATATTGATCAAGGAACTGCAAGACGTGATCCGGCATTACATCAAGAGCGGTGTGCCGGCGGATTTGGTGGAGGCATCGAAGCGGCATCGGCTGGCCGGCAAGGAGTTCGAGCGGAACTCGATCGAGGGCCTGGCGATGAGCTGGGCGGAAGCGCTGGCGGGGGAAGGACGGCATTCGCCCGATGACGACGTCGAGGCGATCAAGAAGGTGACGGTGGCGGACGTGAACCGCGTGGCGCGGAAGCATCTGAATTTGGACCGGACGATCACGGCGATTGTGACGCCGGAGGAATCGGGCAAACCAGTATCGTCATCGAGCTACGGCGGGCACGAATCATTCGCGTCGAGCGAGAAGGGGAACGTCCCGTTGCCGGACTGGGCGGCGGCACAGTTGGCCAAGCTGCCCGTGCCGACTTCGAGCTTGAATCCCGTGGTGACGACATTGACAAACGGGCTTCAGCTGATTGTGCAGCCGGAAACGATGAGCGGCACAGTGAGCCTGTCCGGCAAGGTGCGGAACAATCCGAACCTCGAAGCGGCGCCGGGGCGGGAAGGCGTGGACCAGGTGATGGACCAGCTATTTGAATTTGGGAGCGAGTCGCTGGATCGCGTGGCGTTTCAGAAGGCGCTCGACGACATCGGCGCGACCGAGTCGGCCGGCACGGAGTTTTCGCTGAACGTGCTGACAAACTACTTCGACCGCGGCGTGCAACTGTTGGCGGACAATTTGTTGCGGCCGGCGTTTCCCGGGAAGGCGTTCACGACCGTGCGGCGCGAGGTTTCGGACACGGTGGCCGGCGAGCTGCAGACGCCGGAGTATCTGGCGCACCGCGCACTGGCGATGGCGTTGCTGCCAAAGGACGACCCGGCGTTGCGTCAGGCGACGACCTCGACCGTCAGCGCGCTGACGCTAGGCGATGTGCGGGATTATTACCGGCACGTGTTCCGTCCCGATCTGACGACGATCGTGGTGGTGGGCAACGTCACGCCCGAGAACGCGAGGTCGGTCGTGGAGAAATGGTTTGGCGATTGGACGGCGAGCGGGCCGAAGCCCGAGGTGTTGCCCGCGCCGGTTCCGACGAACGGCCCGGCGGTGACAGCGGTGCCGGACAAGAGCCGCGTGCAGGACCAGGTGACGCTGGCGGAGATGCTGGGATTGAACCGCTCGAACCCGGACTTCTACGCGTTGCGGTTGGGGAATTTTGTGTTGGGTGGAGGATTTTACGCGACGCGGTTGTACCGCGATTTGCGGAAGGAGAACGGGCTGGTGTACTCGGTGGAATCGTCGTTCGACATTCACGAGACGCGGGGGATGTACCAGGTGGAATACGGCTGCGACCCGCCGAATGTGTCGAAGGCCCGCGAGATGATCGTGCGCGACCTGACGGAGATGCAGACCAGGCCCGTGGGTGCGGATGAACTGCAGCAGGCGAAGGCGGAATGGCTGCGGGGGATTCCGTTGAGCGAATCGAGCACGGGGGACATCGCGACGAAGCTGTTGTACTATTCGACGCACGATCTGCCGCTCGACGAAACGATCCACGCCGCGAAGCTGTGCTTGGCGTTGACGGCGGAGGACGTGCAGGCGGCGTTTGCGAAATGGGTCCACCCCGAGAACTTGGTGCAGGAGAGCCTCGGTCCCGAGCCGAAGTGACGGGCAGTGCCCGACCTCTCAGGGCGTGATGGCGAAGCGGTAAAAGCGCTGGGACTGGGAGGCGCCGCCGAAGTTGGTCAGGCAAAGCGGACCGCCGATGCTGTTGGTCAGGGATGCGCCGGCGATGTTGGCCCAGTTGCTCAGAGTCAACGAACCAGTGTACTGCAGTTGGTAGGTTTCGCCCGCGACGGACGGGATGGTGAGGATCAGGTTGCCGCTTTGGACCGCGACCTTGTTGATTTGGTTGGCCGGTGGGACGAGCGTGACCGAGAGACGGAAGACGTTGCCGTTGCCGCTGGGGCCTGACCCGGAGCCGAGGGTCGTGCCGTAGAAACTGCCGTCAACGCCCTGGACCAGCCCGGCGTAGGGATTGGCTCCGTCCGCTCCGTTGGTGAACGACGCGAGGATGGTCAGAGTGCCGCTCGGGGTGATGCGGAACACGGTGCCGTGGGCACTCGGTCCGGAGCCGGAGCCATAGGTGGTGCCGTAGAAATTGCCGTCGCTGCCCTGCACCAGCGGAGCGTAGGGGTCGGCTCCATCCAGGCAACCCTGGAACGCGCAGAGGTTGCTCAAGGTGCCGGTCGGAGTGATGCGGAACACCGTGCCGTCGCCATTGGCGCCTCCGGCGGCGGTCGTTCCGTAGAGGTTGCCGTCCGTGCCCCAGGCCAATCCGGCATTCGGGTTGGCGCCATCGGCGCCGCCGGTGAACGACCACAGATTCGTGAGGGTGCCGCTCGGGGTGATGCGGTAGACCGTGCCATCGCCGCTGGTTCCTCCGGCGGTCGTGGTACCGTAGAGGTTGCCATCGGCACCTTGCACGAGTCCGCCGTAGGGAGTGGCTCCGTCCGAGCCGCCGGTAAACGGCCAGAGGGTCGTGAGAGTGCCACTGGTGGTGATGCGGTAGACCGAGCCATGACCGTCCGCTCCTCCGGCGGAAGTAGTGCCGTAGAGGTTGCCGTCGGCGCCTTGCATCAGTCCACCGTAGGGAGTGGCTCCGTCCGAGCCGTCGGTGAACGGCCAGAGGGTCGTGAGGGTACCTTGCGGAGTGATCCGGAACACCGTGCCATAGGCGCTGGATCCCGAGCCGGATCCGGCGGTGGTGCCATAGAAGTTGCCATCGCTGGCCTGCAGCAGGGGAGCGAATGGATAAGCTCCGTCCGTCCCATTGGCGAAGGACCACAGACCGGTCAGGGCGCCGGCCGGGGTGATTCGGAACACGGTGCCGTGGCCATTGGCTCCGCCGTAGCCCGCGGTGCCGTAGAAGCAGGTATCCGTGGCCTGGATCAAATTCGCCAACGCGGGATTGGCTCCATCAACGCCACGGGTGAACGACCAGAGATTCGTGACCGTGGCGGCGCCCAGGCTGCCGTTTGCGGCGAAGTTCGCGACCAAGGTCTCGCTGACGGTGGGGGTGAAGGAATAACAGGTCGATGTACTGACCACGTTACTGTTCTGATCGGTCCAATTGACAAAGTGATAGCAGGAGCCAGGCGTGGCCCACACGGTTACGTTCGAGCCGCAGTTGTAGGTTCCCGCCCCGCTGGTCGTGCCGCCTGCCGCAGGGGAGTTGCTGGTGGTGATTGTATAGGGACCGAGGGCGCTGAAGTTGGCCACCAGATCCACATTGGTGAGGACGGTGAAGGCGTAGGTCGCGGATGTACTGACAACGACTCCGCCGACCGACCAATTGTTGAATCCATAGCAGTTGTTTGCGGTGGCGATCACCGTAACCGTATTCCCTCTCGGATAGGTGCCGGCGCCCGTGCTTGTGCCCCCGGCTGCGGGGGACGAACTCGTGGTGATGGTACAAAGGGGTTGGATCGTCAGACTGACGGGACGGGTCGTGGTCCCGACGCCATTGGTCACGTTGGTAAACAGGACCGTATCGGTGTAGGTGCCCAAGGCCAGCGCATTCGCGCTGGAGTTGATCGACACCGTCACGCTGGCGCTGGCGCCGACGGCCAGCGACCCGCTGGCCGGGGACAGGCTGCACCAGCTTTGACCGTTGGCGGCCGACCAGTTGAGCGGGGCGGTGCCGTTGTTGGTCAATGAGTACACCTGGCTGGCCGGGATAAACGGTCCGCCCAAGCCGCCGCTGGAGATCAATCCGTTGGTGGGGCTGACGGACAGAGAGGCGACGCCGATGACGGTGAGGCTGACGTTTCGGGTGGTCGTGCCGATGGCGGTGGTGAGGTTGGTGAAGAGGATGGTATCGGAATAACTGCCACCGATCAACGCATTGGCATTGGTATTGATCGTGGCGGTGACCGTGGTGGCGGCGCCTACGGCCAGCGTTCCGCCGGCGGCGGAGAGACTGAGCCAGGGCTGGCTGTTCGTGGCCGCCCAGCTCAAGAAAGCGGAGCCGGTGTTGGTGAGCATGTAGACCTGGCTGGAGGGCGAGAAGGGTCCGCCCGCTATGCCCGTCGAGACGAGACTGGTGGGGGCATTAAGACAAACATCCCACGAGCCCCTGTTGTCATCGTAGACGTTGTCGTTGAAGCAGAGTACGAGCGATCCGGAGGATGGGGCCGTGAAGGTGCCGGTGGTTCCGAGTTGGACGCAAGTCGAGCCGGAGATTTTGCCCACGAGGGACCAGGAGTGAAGACCCGGACACGCAAAACTGCTGGTAGCCACCTGTTGTGTTCCCCCCAGGGTGGTACAGGAGTTCAGGTATTGGTAGCCGTCCGGATCGGCGGTGACTGCGCCGGTTCCACCGATGTAGACGACACACCCGGATGCCTGATAGCCGTAGGTTTGTCCTGCTGTGACCGAGCCGAACGACTGTCCTCCGGAAGTGGTTGATGGAACCGTGCCGCACACATTGATGCCGGACAAGACGGCAAGCATGCCAGTACCGACTGTCAGAGTGACGGGCCGATTTGTGGTCCCGACACCATTGGTCACGTTGGTAAACACGACCGTGTCGACGTAGGTCCCCAAGGCCAGCGCATTTGCGCTGGAGTTGATCGACACGGTGACATTGGTGCCGGCGCCGACGGCCAGGGTCCCGCTGGTGGCGGACAGGCTGCACCAGCTGTGAGCGTTGGTGGCCGACCAGTTGAGCGGGCCGGTGCCGTTGTTGGTCAATGAGTACACCTGGCTGACCGGGCTAAATGGTCCGCCCGCGCCGCCGCTGGAGATCAATCCGTTGGTGGGGCTGACGGACAGAGAGGCGACGCCGATGACGGTGAGGCTGGCGTTTCGGGTGGTCGTGCCGATGGCGGTCGTGAGGTTGGTGAAGAGGATGGTATCGGAGTAGCTGCCACCAATCAATGTATTGGCATTGGTATTGATCGTGGCAGTGAGGCTGGTGGCGGCGCCCGCGGCGAGCGTTCCACTGGCGGCGGAGAGACTGAGCCACGGCTGGCTGTTCGTGGCCGCCCAGCTCAAGAGGGCGGAGCTGGTGTTGGTGAGCGTGTAGAGCTGGCTGGAGGGCGAGAACGGTCCGCCTATCGGTCCACTCGAGACGAGATTGGTGTAAGTTGCCAGGCAAACAGTCCACGAACCGCTGTCGTCGATGTAGTCATTGTCGTTGAAGAACAGCGTGAGCGACCCGGAGGACGGGGCCGTGAACGTGCCGGCAGATCCGAGCTGGACGCAAGTTGAGCCGGAGATTTTGCCGATCAGGGACCAGGCGTAAAGTCCCGGACATACAAAGCCGGCGCCCGCCACCCATTGGGTTCCCACGAGGGTGGTGCAGGTGCCCTGATATTGATATCCGTCCGGATCGGCGGTGTCCGCGTCGGACGATTCGATGTAGACGATGCAACCGGATGCCTGATAGCTGTAGGCGTGCCCTGCCGTGACCGAGCCGAGTGACAGTCCTCCGGGATTGCTACCTTGAAGCGTGCCGCACACATTGTTGCCGGACAGGACGGCGAGCCCGCCGACACCTCGGTCCGGTGTGATTGTCGTGGCGGTGGTGTCGCTCGAATTCGGGTCTGTCGGGCGATTTGTTTGAGAGCTGGCGGCGGGTATGACGCAGCACAATACGACCAGCCCCAGTGGAAGACCAACCAGCAACAGCTTGGGTTGCAGCTTCACGATCTCCTCCCGCGCGTTCTCCTGCTGATGAGCCGAGTCTAATGCGATCCGTGGATTTGTTAAGTAAAAGATATGTAAAAAAATGCGGGGACTGTCCTGTCGAAAGAGGCTGGCTTTACGGTTGCCCCGGCGGAGCAACCGGCGGCGGCTGACAAGCCGTGCGGCAGCGCGACGCTTCCGCGTGCTGACGGATGCGAAGCGCACAGCCCGAGTGTCGGGGCGACGCCCGACCTCTCAAGGTGTAATGGCGAAGCGGTAGAAGCCTTGTGGCTGCAATGCTCCCCCGAAGTTGGTCAAGGAAAGCCGCCCGCCGATGCTGTTGGTCAGGGATACGCCATCGATGTTGGCCCAATTGCTCAGAGTCAGCGAACCGGTGTACTGCAGTTGGTAGGTCTCGCCAGCGACGGACGGGATGGTGAAGATGAGATTGCCGGCAGCCGCCTGGATTCTGCTGACCTGGTTGGCCGGTGGAGCAAGCGGAACCGAGAGGCGGAATACGTTGCCGATGTGGCTTGGTCCCGACCCGGACCCCAGGGTCGTGCCGTAGAAACTGCCGTCAACGCCCTGCACCAGCCCGGCGTACGGGTTGGCTCCGTCACTGTTGCCCGCAAAGGACCAGAGGCTGGTCAGGGCCCCAGTCGGAGTGATTCGAAAAACGGTACCGTAGGCGCTGGGTCCGGAGCCGGAGCCGTAGGTTGTGCCGTAGAAGTTGCCGTCGCTGCCTTGGACCAGTGGAGTGTAGGGGGTGGCTCCGTCCAGGCAACCTTGGAACGCGCCGAGATTGGTCAGGGTGCCGGTCGGAGTGATGCGGAACACGGCGCCGTTGCCGCTGGCTCCTCCGGCCACCGTCGTACCATAGAGGTTGCCGTCGGTGCCCCAAACCAGTCCGGCATTCGGGTTGGCGCCATCGGTGCCGCCCGTAAACGACCACAGATTCGTCAAGTTGCCGCCCGGGGTGATGCGGTAGACGGTGCCATCGGCGTTGGCTCCTCCGGCTGATGTGGTGCCGTAGAGGTTGCCATCGGCACCTTGCACGAGTCCGCCGAAGGGAGCGGCTCCGTCCGATCCGCCGCTGAACGACCAGAGGGTTGTCAGGGTGCCGCTGGTGGTGACGCGGTAGACCGCGCCATTGCCGTTGGCTCCTCCGGCTGATGTGGTGCCGTAGAGGTTGCCATCGGCACCTTGCAGGAGTCCGCCGAAGGGAATGGATCCGTCCGATCCGCCGCTGAACGACCAGAGGGTTGTCAGGGCGCCGCTCGGAGTGATCACGAAGACCGTTCCATTGGCACTGGACCCGGAGCCGGAGCCGGAGGTTGTGCCGTAGAAATTGCCGTCACTGGCCTGAACCAGTGGAGCGAACGGACTGGCTCCGTCCGTGCCGTTGGCGAAGGACCACAGACTGGTCAGCACACCGGCCGGAGTGATACGGAACACGGTGCCGAAGCCATTGGCGCCGCCGTAGCCTGTGGTGCCATAGAAACAGGTATCAGTGGCCTGGATCAAGCTCGCCGACACAGGATTGGCTCCGTCGACGCCGCCGGTGAACGACCAGAGATTCGTCAGGGTGGCGTTGCCTCCTAGGCTGCCGTTTACCACGAAATTCGCGACCATTGCCAGGTTGGTGGTCGGCATAAAGGAATAACACGTGGAGGTGCTGACCACGTTACTGTTCTGATCGGTCCAATTCACGAAGCTGTAGCAGGAGTTGGGTGTCGCGCACAGCGTGACGTTGGAGCCGCAGGGGTAGGTTCCGCCACCGGTGATCGTGCCGCTTCCCGCCAGCGAGTTGCTGGTGGTGATGGTATAGGAGTACACGCTGAAGTTGGCCACCAGGGTCTGGTTACCGGCCACGGTGAACGAGTAACAGGCTGAGGTGCTGACCACGCTGCCGTTCAGCGTCCAATTCAGAAACAGGGAACAGGAGTTGGGTGTCGCGCACAGGGTGGCGTTGGAGCCGCAGGCGTAGGTTCCGCCACCGGTGATCGTGCCGCTTCCCGCCAGCGAGTTGCTGATGGTGATCGTGTAGGGACCGAAGGTGTTGTAGTTGGCCACCAGGCTCTCGTTGGTGGTTACGGTGAACGCGTAACAGGTCGAAGTGCTGACCACGTTGCTGTTCTGATCGGACCAATACGCAAAGCTGTGGCAGGGGTTGACGGTCGCGCACACCGTGGTGTTGGAGCCACAGATGTAGATTCCTCCCCCGCTGGTGGATCCGCCGTCCGTGGGTGAGCTGCTGGTGGTGACGGTGTAGGAGACCAGACTGAAGTTGGCCGTCAAGCTCTGATCGCTGGTCACGGTGAATGCGTAGCAGGCCGAGGTGCTGACCACATTGCTGTTCTGATCGGTCCAACTGACAAAGCCATAGCAGGGGTTGGGGACTGCGCACACCGTGGCTGTGGCGCCGTTGGAGTACGTGCCGCTCCCGCTGGCTGTACCTCCGACCGGTGGCGACGAAGCCGTACTGATCGTGTTGGTGATGACGGCGACGATGAAGTTGGGCTGGATGTTGGTGCTGATGCCGTAGGGACCGCTTTCGATGAGGGTCACGGTATGGGCGCCGGCCCCGTAGGTGTGGGCCACGCTGGTGGCGGCGATGTTGGTCGTGTTGCCGTCCCCAAAATCCCAGAACCGGTTGCTGATAATGCCGATCGAGGTATCCAGGAAGGTCACAGCTAAGGGCACGGGTCCGTGGGCCGGACTGCCGCTGAAGCTGGCGATCGGCGGGGCATTACTCCAATACGCGACCAGGTCCACCTCACCCGGTGTATTGGTGGAAACTGTGTAGGTGAAATTGGCGTTGGGCGTCGTGCCGATGGCCAAGCCGTTATAGGTGAGCGTCCCGCCGTAGGTAAACAGCGGGTAGGTCGTGTAGATGAAGCCGCCGGCGTTGGCGATGTTGAGCGTGCCGTCCAAGGTCAGATTGCTGCTGACGATGACTCCCGTGGTGTTCGTGCCGAGGCCGAAATTCAGCGTCGAGTTTCCGCCAAAGCTGGCGTTGTTGCTGACCGCGAACGTGCTGGCGACCAGTGTGAGCGGCGGATTGGTGCCCAGCACGCTGGCATCGGGCGTTTGGACCCGACTGTTAAACAGGGAGAGCACGCTATTGGAGGGCGAACCCAGTCCGATAATCGTCACCAAATTCGTGTTGGGCGCGCTGTTGGTGATGGAGAACTCCGCGTTGTAGAGCGTCAATGTGTTCGTGCTGGAATTGGGGGCGGTGAGATTGGAGTCGATGATGTTGACGCCGCGGGCATTGTACATGCAGAAGGTCTTATTCGGCGCGGAGATATTGACTTTGCACAGTGTCAGGTTGGTAACGGGCGCCTGGGGCAGGCCCCATAAGAAGCCGGCAACATCGCCGCCGATCCCCGTTGCGGTCAAGTTGCTGATGGTGATATTGCGCCAGATCGGAACGAGCGTGCCGGAGTCCGAGGTCGTGGCGGCGGTGGAGGGCGTCGTGGCAAAGCTGCTGGAGGGCGAGCCGATGGAGTTGTAATAGCTGTAAAAGGCGACGGTAAAATTCACATTGGACATGATCAGATCGGAATAGGTCAGGTATTGGCACACGCCACCGCGGTCGGTGTCCGATTTTCCCTTGATACCGTACTGGGTGCCGACCCAGGTGCAATTGCTCACCACCAGATTGCTCACGCCGCCACTGGTATAACTGCCGATGGACACGCCATGCCCGCTGCCGAAGGTGCAATTGGAAACGGTGATGTTGTAGGCCGGGTTGCTGCCCCCGATTTCCAGGTTATCGTCGCCGTCGCTGATGTAGCAGTTGCGGATCAACACGTTGGTCGAAGTGATATCCATCCCGTCGGTGTTCGGGGAACCGCTGGAGGTATTGATCCTGATATTCTGAATCGTGACGTTGCCGTCGCTGCTCTTCAAATAGATGTGGAACGTCGGCGGGTTCTGGAGATTGAGCGGGACGTTGGTCGATACACCTTGAATGAGGAGTCTTTGGGTATGATCGAACTGGATGAAATTGGGCCGCGAACAGGAATCGCAGCTACAGCAGGCCCACCAGGCGGAGCCCTGGCCATCGATCGTGCCGCCGCCGCTGATCTCGCAATCGTGGAGATTGGAGCCATAGATGAACGGCGTGGAGGCGTTGGGCCAACTGGTCTCCGGCAGCATTTGCAGCGTCGCCCCGGTGTCAATTTGCAGGTTGACGTTGGTCTTGAAGGTAATCGGGCCGGACAGGTACGTGCTCAACGTGCCGTTGGCGGGAATTTCGACGGTGCCGCCGCCGGCTTTGCTGATCGCGGTGATGGCGGCGTTGATCGATCCGGCGTTGTCGGTCGAGCCGTTGCCAATCGCTTTGAAATTGACAACGACATTGGTTATTCGACTGGAAATAATCGGGAGATCGGGATCGGCGTTGGCGGATCCTGCCAGCAGGGCAACGCTGGCCAAGACCAAACCGAGCAGCAGCGCCTGTTGGTGGATCACAGTCTCAAGCTGATACTTCGCGTACGAGATTTCGTTATCGTCGCACCCGTCCAGAGGTGAGTAATTCATTAGAAGGCCCTTTCCCAGTTCCCATGCGCTACTGTCAGAGTATGATAGCACAAATGATGGTAGCTTTTCCACTCTTTTGAGCGCGCGGTAAGCCTTCATTTACAGGGGGATGGGAGGAGGGGCGGGCGGGTGGATTTGAGGAGGAGACAGGGGGAATGGATTTGTGGTATACTGTGCGTCAATGAAACGGGTTTTGTTGCTTGGGTTGGTCACGCTGCTGCCGGTGTGGTTGGCGTGCGGCGAGGACTGGTCGCAGTACAAGACTGCGGACGAGTTGTGGAGTCGGCTGCAAACGCTGCAGAACACGCCGGGGACGACGGACCGGACGCGGTACGAGGAACAGTTAAACGCGCTGAGCAGCGGGTTGTGGGAATTCGAGACGCGGTTTGCCACGGATCCACGGCGATGGGATGCAAAGCTGGTGCGGGTGCAGGTCGAGGACACACTCGCGCGAATGAGTGGCGTATCCACAGACAGCGCGGCGTTGCTTGCGGCGGCCAAAGAGATCGCCGGCGCTGCGGACGCCTCGCTGTCGGTAAAGTCCGACGCGAGGTTTCTCGCCGGCAAAATCCATTTGCAGGCACTGACTTCATCGGGTGCGACGATCGATCCCGCAGCTCGGGCGGCGGTGGAGGCGGACATTGCGCAGTTCCGCAAGGATTATCCTGGCGACACGCGCACGGATATTATCCGGGTGCAGTTGGCGATGTTTTTGAAGGTGCGCGATCCGGCGGCGGCAGAATCGATGTTTCGCGAGTTGGGAAACAGCCAGAACATCCGCGTGGCGGCGGTGGCGCAGCAGGAGTTGGGGACGCTGCAGGCGACACAAAAGCTGGGCAAGGAACCGCTGGATTTGAAGTTCAAGGCGGTGGACGGGAGCGACTTCGATCTGGCGAAGCTGCGTGGGAAGGTGGTGCTGGTGGATTTCTGGGCGACGTGGTGCGGGCCGTGCCGGATGGAGATGCCGAACGTGGTGGCGGCGTACAGCCAGTATCACAAAGCGGGATTTGAGATCGTGGGCATCTCGCTGGACCAGAGCAAGGAGAAGCTGGTCGGGTACACGCAGCAGGCGGGCATGACGTGGCCGCAGTATTTTGATGGCAAGGGTTGGGCGAACGACATCAGCCGCCGGTACGGGATCAACTCGATTCCGTCGGCGTGGCTGGTGGACAAGAAGGGGTACATTCGCGCGACGGAGGTGCGGGGGGCGGCGCTTGCGGGGCAGGTCAAGGCGTTGCTGGCGGAGTAGAGGTGGTAACTGTTTTCGCAGCGCGGTAACCTTTGCGCCCAGCCAGCAAATTGTGATTGAACTCGCGGAACCAGCGGTCTAGTATCCTTCTCGAAAGCCGTTAGCCCAAGGAGAAGGCATGAGTAACAGGCTATGTGAGTGGCCGAACTGTGGCCGACTGGCGGGCCCGGGATGGGAAGTACACGGCGCGTACTATTGCGGGCCGCATTATTTCCCGGGACTGGAGCGGGCGTTTTTGGAAGCCTACGCCCGATGGGACGGCGCAGACGAGCCAGGGGATAAATTCAGGAATTTGTTCAGCCGTTATGTCGAGCGACTCTATCCGGCGGGCGGCATGCCCGACAAATTATCCCAGAGCCGGATTGAGGCGCGCGCTGCGTCGTGGAAAAAAACCGCGGCGGGCCTGGAGTTTTCCATTGAGCGACACCAGACGGCCCACCGCTGGGCCGGTCCCGTGAAGACCGTCGATCAAGACTGGCGGTTTGATTTGGAGACCAAGGATCTGGCGCTACTGCGGCAAGTCGATGCCGCCCCACGGAAGCTGAAGGTACTCGCCACGACCGCCCAGCCGGGTGTTTCCGCCGGCAACGCGCTCGGTCGATAGATTGAACTTGTTCGCGCTCTTCGACGAGCGGCGGCGCCGGTGGGAGCGACCCCGCCAAACCGCATCCCCCGCGACGCACCGTCCCCCTCCGGATTCAAGCGACGACGACTGCGCCTCAGTGACTGGACGGGGCGGCGACGGCCGGAGAGACAACTTCCGGGGCCGGCTGTTGTGCGCTGGACTTGGAGCTTGTGGCGCAGCCGACGATGAGGAGCGAGATCAGCGTCGTAATGGCCAGCCAGGGTAGCATACGTTTCATTGGGAAAAAGTTCCTTTCGGGTACAAGCCCTAGCGGAAGAACCGGCAAAAGGCAAGGGCGAAGAGAGCCCGCCGATTCGTTGGGGTGGATTTCTGATTGCCCCGCGGATGGCGTGGTGTTATTTCTTGCCTGAATCAACCCATACGAGGAGACCGCATCGATCATGCAGACGCTGTTGCGAGGCAAAGACTACATCGAGACGCCGGATTGGACGAAGGAAGAGCTGGAGACCGTGCTGGAGGTGGCGGGGGACCTGAAGCGGCGGTTTGCGCTGGGCGAGCCGCATCGACTGCTGCCGGACAAGACGCTGTTCATGATGTTTTTCGAGCAGAGCACGCGCACGCGCAATTCGACGGAAGCGGCAATGACGCAGCTCGGCGGGCACGCGCACGATCTGACGCCCGACAAGATGCAGATTTCCCACGGGGAGACGCCGAAGGACACGGGCAAGGTGCTGTCGCGGTACGGGCATGGGATTGCGATTCGGAATTGTTTTTACGGGATCGGCAACAAATACCTGCGGGAAGTGGCCGAGTACGCAAGCATTCCCGTGGTGAGTTTGCAGGACGACGTCGATCATCCGCTGCAGGCCATCGCCGACCTGATGACGATGCGGGAGAAGTATGGCAACAACCTGCGCGGCGTGAAATGCCTGGTGTCGTGGACCTATGCGCCGGCGTATGCGCGGCCGTTGAGCGTGCCGCAGGGACTGATCTGGCTGCTGCCGCGGTTCGGGATGGACGTGACGCTGTCGCACCCGAAGGAATTCAATTTGATGCCACGGACGATCGAGGCGGCCAAGAAATTCGCCAGGGAGCACAGGACGAAGTTCGAAGTCATCCACGACATGGATGACGGGTTCAAGGATGCGGTCGTGTGTTATCCGAAGTCGTGGGGTTGCCACCAGTATCTCGCCGACCATGGTGTGCCCGAAGACCAGCGCAAGGAAGAGGGGATGAAGATCCTCAACAAATACAAGAGCTGGGTCTGCACGGAGAAGCGGATGAAGATGGCGAAGAAGGAAGCGTGCTACATGCACCCGCTACCCGCTGACCGCGGGGCGGAGGTCGAGGATGCGGTAATTGACGGACCGCAATCAGTGGTGTTCGACCAGGCCGAGAACCGGCTGCACACGGTGAAGGCGATCCTGTCGCTGGTCATGGGTGGCCGGCCGTAACGGAATTGGGAATCGAGAGGGCCGGGTGGAATGAACCCGGCCCTTTCGTTTTTTGGGCGATGCGGGCCGGGAGGAGCCGCGCACCAGACTCTTCTCGACGTTCAGACGAACTGCTGCGATAGTACGGCCTTCCGCATGGGAGCGAAAAAACACCACGACATCGGGTTTCTGGCCATCGCGATTTTCAAGCTCGTGAAAGGCGTGCTGTTGTTCCTCGTGGGCGTCGGAGCGCTGTCGTTGATTCAGCCGGACGCGGCGCGGATCTTCCGGCATTGGGCGACCGAGTTGCAGGTGGGCGTGCATAGTCGCGTGGTCCAGCGCTGCCTGGTGTATATCGGTGTGGCGAGGAGGCGCGATGCGGCGCTGATCGCCGGCGTCTCATTTTTCTACTCGGCGCTTCTGCTGACGGAAGGGATCGGGCTGCTGATGGAAAAGGTGTGGGCGGAATACATGACGGCGTGGATCACGGCGACCTTCATCCCCGTTGAGGTGTACGAACTGATTCGACGGACGACTGCCAACCGGATTTGGCTGTTGGCGGTCAACGTACTCGTGGTGGGGTATCTGGTGATGCGGCTGATGCAGCGTGGGCGCGCGGTGGTGGTGGAAAAGGCCGCGCCGGAGAAGCCAGCCAACGTCGGATAGACGTTTGGCAACGGGCTACCGACGACGCGTGCGGGACCGCACGAGCGCAAGCGCTCCCACCAAACCCGTGGCGACGAGGCTGAGCGTGCTCGGCTCAGGAATCTGCGACACCATTTGGCCGGCGACACTGATGCCCTTCTTGATGTTCGTGCCGTATACGAAGGTGACGTCCGTGATGTCCGCCAGCGTGAAGTTCTGGGGCAGCCCGTCGAGAACGAGTTGGACCGTGTTCTGAATCAGCCCCACATTCTTGATGCTCCCCTGATCATTGGCCATCATATCATTCAGGGTCGTGATGCCGAATTGCGGGCCGCTGAGCGGGCTGGTTCCGGGGATTTTTATGTCGGAGAAAAGACTCCCCTTCTTGAAGTAGGTGAACTTGGTGCTGGAAAGCCCATAATCGCCGGGAGCGCTATCGGGCAGGTCTCCATTGTAGGCCCACTGTCCGCTGACATCCCAATCGAAGCCGAGTGGGAGGCGATGGCCAATGATGTTGTTGCCGGGGTTGGGGACCGTCACCGAGCCGCGGGTCAAATTCAACGGGGTGTTGCTGTCGAAGAAGATCGCCGTCAGGATATCCGAGGGGGTTCTCGCGTCGTTCGTGCTGAGATTCGACAGCGTG